>Ga0335078_10007240_pt1 | contig 16454 bp, 11 predicted proteins | sample Lox_Sample_32_FD_206711 | JGI IMG/M metagenome (GOLD analysis project Ga0335078, IMG submission 206711) | Soil microbial communities from Loxahatchee National Wildlife Refuge, Florida, United States - Lox_Sample_3.2 | ecosystem: Environmental > Terrestrial > Soil > Wetlands | place: USA...
CATTCATACGAACTTCGATACGGCGGCGAATATCGATACGACGAAGTTGAAGCGCGCGGCCTTTATTGGGGCCGCGAGCGGTTATTTTCTGGCGGAGATGGATCAACACGCGCTACCAACCGTTTTTCATCTGCTGGACTTAGATTCTCTACGAATGGTTCAGGAGATTGCAAAGAAGCGGGCGCAGCTGGATGAGAATGAAGGGGGCGAAGTCCAAAGATTTGGGGACACCCTGATAAGTCCGTTGGCGGAATCAGCTACCAATTTTCTGGGTCTGCCATCTTCTTACGGAACACCCACTTTGGCCAGAATGAGTCAAAACTTGGAGAGAAACTCACAGGAGATGTCGTTGAAGACGATCATGCCAACTGGAGATTTTGCGAAAGTTTGGAAGCGCAAAACAGAACCAGAGGGGCCACTGGCGGTGTTCGGGTATGACTATTTCGCGGATCATGCAAAAGCTGCGGGAATAACGACCCCTAAACTCCTCAGCTACGAGGGCCTATGGGGCAGCGGCGAGGAGTACGCGTACGAAGTGCTGAATTTTGCCGACGGAAAACGGAACGCGCAGGAGATTCGGGATGCGGTCTCGGCGGAGTACGGTCCAGTGCCTCTGGAAATAGTTGTGGAATACCTGAAGGCGCTGGAGAGGATCGGTGTGGTAGAAAAACGCAAGTAAGGGGAACCGAATCGAAACAAGCTTTCCGCCCCCCTGAACCAGAAAGAAACAAGGGGAATACCATGCAAGCAATTGAAAAATAAGGGAAAAAGACTGGAAATCGGTTGAACGGTAGCCATCTAAGTTCTTTATTTGCAACGCAGAGCTTTGGTGCCGGAGTTGCAGTTTAGCCCTACGGCGGTGTTGTGCACTTTGCCGTCGTCCAGGGAGGGCCCGTTGAGAAATATTACTCGTGCAACCTTGTTGGCATTGGCGGCTGCGGCCGTTTTAGTCTGCGCAGGACCCGCAAAAGCGGATAGCTTCCAGCTCACTTATTCCGGTATTGGGGTGAACGGGTTTATGAATTTGACTGCCAATCCGCTCGGCGGCGGTCTGTTTCAGGTTACTTCGATCAGTGGAACGGAAAATGGGACGGCCATCGCCGGCCTGGTCGGTGGTTCGGGTGCGAACTACTTTTGGCTGCCTGACGGTTCAGGCTACCTCTACGATAACTACTTGACGCCAGGGACTTCGCCGGTCGTCAGCAATCCAGGTCTACTTTTTGCATTGCTGGGGAGCTCGTATCCTGAAAACATTTATTGGGGCGGAAGCTCCTACCTGGAAGCCAGTTATCTTGGCGGAGGAAATTTCCCGCAGGATTTCAACATCGTTCCGATCAATTTGCAGGTCACCGCGACACCGGAACCTTCAACTCTGGCGCTGCTCGGTGCGGGTTTGTTCGCGCTGGGAGGCATTATCAAGAGGCGGTTGCGCAAAAACGAACCCACAGCGGAGCCTAACTCTTAGGCCGTTCGGACTACCGCGGTACAGCACTCGATTAATCGACGCCCGTTCTAATTGTCCAGCGCGCCGGTTCGCCCGGCATGATGCGGTGTGTTACCATGGGCTCCTTCCGTAGTTTCCAGGAGCCTTTCCTAATGTCTTCCCCGACAACAAGCACAATGAAAGCACTGCGGAAGATGAAGCCCGCGCGAGGGCTTTCGTATGAAGGCGTCGGCGTGCCGTCTCCCGGTCCGACGGATGTGCTGGTGCGCGTAAAGATCGCCTCCATCTGCGGGACCGATCTGCACATCTACGGATGGGATCGCTGGTCGCAGGGACGCATCAAGCCACCCGTAACATTGGGCCACGAATTCTGCGGCATCGTGGAAAGCATTGGCAGCGAAGTGGCCGCGGTGAAGCCGGGCGACTTCGTCAGCGCGGAAATGCATGTGACTTGCGGGCATTGTCACCAATGCCGTGTGGGCGAAGCACACATCTGCCAGAATCTAAAAATCATCGGAATTGATCAGGACGGCGCTTTCGCGGAATTTGTCAAGATCCCCGCATCGAACATCATCAAGCTGGATCCTTCCATTCCGGAACACTACGCCGCGATCCTGGATCCGCTGGGAAATGCGGTGCATACGGTACTGGCGGGGCCGATCGCGGGACAAACCGTCCTGGTGACCGGCTGTGGGCCCATCGGATTGATGTCCATTGCGGTGGCCAAGGCTTGCGGCGGCTCAACGGTCTTTGCGACGGAAACGAACGAACATCGCCGGGCCATGGCAAAAAAGATGGGCGCCGACGTGGTGCTCAATCCTGCGGCGGAAGATGCAGTCGCAAAGATTCTTGCAGACACGGGTGGAACCGGAGTGGATGTTCTTCTAGAAATGAGTGGAAACCCCTCGGCGATCCAGCAAGGATTCAAGTCGTTGCGGGCGGGGGGAAGAGCCTCGCTCCTGGGAATTCCGACCGAAAATGTTCCGCTTGACCTTGTGGACGACGTGATTTTCAAAGGCGCAACTGTTCAGGGAATTTACGGCCGGCGCATGTACGGCACGTGGGTGCAGATGACCGCGCTATTGAAGGCTGGGCGGCTGAATCTTGAGCCACTGTTTGGGGAGCGCGTGAATCTAAGTCAATTTGAGGATGCGTTCGCAAAGCTGCAGGGCGGCCTGGCCGGAAAAATTCTGCTGTACCCAAATGGGATTCCGCGCTAAGAGTAGCGAGGACAGCCCGCGCAACGTAAAGGCTCCAGCCCAGAATCTACGCACAGATTCTTCCCGGACGCGCCGGATTCGAGGAAGGTTTCTCTGAGGCTTTCCATTGAGGTTGTGAGGACGGACGAAGGAGATCAGCGATGTCTGAGATTGGGACACAAGTGACCAAGCAAAATCCCCTGCAATTCGTCAGCGACCAGCTGAGCGAGCTGCGCGCAAAAGGCGTTGCGCCGAAGCTGCGAATTCTTGAGGGTGAACAGAAGCCCGTTTGCACCATTGATGGCAAGGAAGTGATCAACCTCGCTTCAAACAATTATCTCGGACTCACCACCCATAAGGCGCTGCGCAAGGCGGCGCTGGAGGCCGTGCGAAAGTATGGAGTGGGAGCAGGCGCCGTCCGCACGATTGCGGGAACGATGCGGCTGCACATGGACCTGGAAGAGCAGATTGCGAAGTTCAAAAATGTCGAAGCCTGCGTGGTGTTCCAGTCCGGATTTACCGCAAACGCCGGAACGGTGTCCGCAGTGCTGGGCAAGGAAGACCTGATCATTTCCGACGAATTGAATCATGCGTCCATCATTGACGGATGCCGGCTCTCGAAAGCGACCATCAAGGTGTTTAAGCACAAGGATGTGGCCGATTGCGAACGCGTGCTGAAGGAAACGGCGGATTGGAACGGCCACAAACTCCTGATCACCGACGGCGTGTTTTCGATGGACGGCGACATCGCTCCGCTTCCCAAACTCTGTGATCTCGCGGAAGAGTATAACTGCATCATGATGGTGGATGATGCCCATGCATCGGGAGTGCTGGGCCGTGGCGGGCGCGGGACGATTGACCATCTCAATTGCCACGGCCGCGTGCATATTCAGGTCGGGACCTTGAGCAAAGCGGTCGGGGCGATGGGTGGTTACGTCTGCGGATCGCGCGACCTGATTGATTTTCTCTACCTGCGGGCTCGGCCGTTCCTGTTTTCGACATCGCATCCGCCCGCAACAGCGGCGGCCTGCATGGCGGCATTCTCACTGCTCGATTCGCCGGAGGGCGAGAGGCTCGTAAAGAAGCTGTGGGCCAACACGAAATTCTTTAAGCGCGAACTGAAGAGAAGAGGCTTTCGCTTCGAAGGAACGGAAACGCCCATTATTCCGATCCATGTGGGCGACGCGGCCAAGGCGTTTGAATTTTCCAGAAAGCTTTTTGACGCCGGAGTCTTTGCTCCCGCCGTCGGATATCCAACTGTTGCGGAAGGGAAAGCGAGACTTCGTGCCATGGTCAGCGCCGCGCACAAACGCGATCAACTCCTGCGCGCAGCGGATGTCCTCGCGGAAGTGGCGAAGCCTCTGGGGATAGTCTGAACATCGCGAAATCGATGAGATCTACTGGGCCACGTGACCTCTGTAAATTCTTCCAATTAACTAGGCATTTTTGCCGCCAAAACAGTGCACACGGAAACCGTGCGTACAGCACAAGTGATTGTAAATAAGTGGCTTATGGATTGGGGCTGGTTTTGCCTCTATCAACTGGCGGTCTGACTACCCTTCTTAACGGGGCAATTCGTAAGGACTCAGACTTAGGAAGTTGAAGGAGGTAACATGAATCGAGCGGGAATGGTCATCCTGTGCGGGGCGTTCCTGGCAGCGACGGCTGCGGGACAATCGCAATCCGGAGTGCAAGCCGGAGCACAAGCGAATACCCAGGCTTCCGCGCAAGCAGGGCACCAAGGAGTACAGACATCGGCAAACGGAAACGCGTCCGCAAATTCTTCCGCAACTGCATCGCAAGGAAGCGTTTCACTGGCAAGCGGAACAGCAGTGAACGCGGCGCTGGACAAATCTGTGGATTCGAAAAACGCTAGAGAAGGCGAGACCGTTACAGCACATACAACAGAGGCTGTGAAAGAACATGGCAAGACAGTTTTGCCGCGAGGCGCAAAGCTGGTTGGGCACGTTACCCGCGCTTCCGCGCGCGCGAACGGCAACGCGGAATCGTCGCTGGGCATCCAGTTTGACCGCGCGATTCTCAAGCACGGTAAGGAAATCCCACTGAATTTAGGCATTGAGGCAATCGCCACCGGCCAGACAGCGGCAAACTTCGCGGATGAGGACATGGACTCTATGGGCAGCGCGGGAGGGAGTATGGCTGGCTCCGGTGTCGTTGCTGGACGCGGAACACTTGGCGGCGTGACTTCCACTGCGGGCGGCTCTGTGGGCGCAGTCACGAACACTGCCGCCAATACGGGCGGCATGGCAACTGGAACGATTGATGCAGCGGCGCATTCTACTGTGCGCGACGCAGGCGCAGAACGCGGCGCAGTTGGCGGCCTGAACGCCGCAGGACAACTCACTTCAAACAGCAGGGGAGTATTTGGATTGCATGGTTTGAATTTGGAGTCCGGCGGATCCAGCGGCACGGAAGGCTCCGTAATCACCTCGGCGGGGAAGAACGTGCATTTGGATGGTGGCACGAGAATGCTGCTCGTGACGCAGGCGGGAAGTTCCGCAGCACCAAAGCGATAGGCCCTAAGAATTAAAACGAAAGCATTTCCAGGGGCACAATAAAACGTGCCCCTGTTTTTTGTCTCTGGCACAGGCATTCGGGCGGGAAGCTCCGCGGCGTTTGCTATACTCCCCCGCATGACTGCGGGGACTTCCAAAACGCCGAAGAAGAAATTATTTCTTGTGGATGCCATGGCGCACATTTACCGGGCGTTCTATGCGCCGATGGTACGAATGAACGCGCCGAGCGGCGTGCCCACAAAGGTTCCATTCCTCTTCGCAAATATCCTGCGCCGATTGATCAAGGACTATGAGCCAGATTATCTGGGCATCGTTTTCGATACCAAAGGGCCGACGTTCCGCGACAAGCTGTTTGAAAAATACAAGGCGCAGCGGCCGCCCATGCCGGACGAGCTTTCCGTGCAGGTACCGTATGTGCGGCGGCTGTGCGAAGCCATGCGCTTGCCTATTCTGGAATTCCAGGGCTACGAAGCGGATGACGTCATCGGGACGATGGCGAAGCAGGCCGCGAAGAAAGATCTCGAGATCCTGGTGGTTTCCAACGACAAGGACATGATGCAGCTCGTGGGAAATCACGTACGGACGCTGCGCACGGGTTCGGGCGGCGCAAAAGCGGACGTTCTGGTGGACGAGGAAAAAGTGGAGGAGATCCTGGGCGTTCCGCCGGAGAAGGTCATTGATGTGATGGCACTGATGGGCGACACGGTGGACAACATTCCCGGCGCGAAAGGAATCGGCGAAAAGGGTGCGACGGAACTCATCAAGAAATACGGAAGCGTGGAGAGAGCGCTGGATCACGCGGATGAAGTCAGCAACAAGCGCTATCGCGAAGCGTTGCAGCAGCAGCGCGAGCAGGTCCTGATGTCCAAGCAACTGGCTACTATCGCCACGGATGTGCCGATTCAGATGGATCTGCACACGCTGGAGAAAAGAGGCCCCGACACAGCCGCGTTGGCGGCGCTCTACCGCGAACTGGGCTTTAATTCTCTGCTGAAGGAACTGGGGGCGGATGCGATTGCGGCTTCTGCGCAGTCGGTTTCCGCCGAAACGCGAAAAACCAACTTCGCGCAATGTGCCAGTGTCAAGGAATTCCAAAGCTGGCTCGAAAAAATTCCCACAAAAAAGCCGCTCGCCGTTTGGCTGACGCTGGATACCGGGGAGCGCCAGGCGGAAGGTTTTGGAACGAACATCGTGGCGATCGAGGCTTCTCCTGGCGAGGATGAAGGCCGGTCCATCTGGGCGGACGACCGGGGCGAAGCTCTCGCTGCGCTCGCGCCGCACTTGAGAGACGCCAAGCACTCAAAAATCTTGCATGATCCGAAACTGTTCCAGCTTCTAACGGGCCGCGCCGCGAACATCGCGCACGCCACACAGCTTTATTCCTATTTACTTCGCCCCACCACGGCGAATCACAATTTCGCGGATATCGTCTTTCGTCAATTCAACATGCCTGTGGGAGCCGCGCCCGGCGAGCACGCCGCGACGCTCCACAAATTGGCAGCCGCATTGCGCGAGCAGGTCGAGGGAAAAAATCTCGCGACCGTCTATGAACAGATTGATTTACCCCTGGCGCCCGTGCTGGCGGACATGGAACGCGCGGGAGTGCGCGTGGACCCGCACGCCTTGGAGGAGATGTCCAAGACGATGGAGAAGGAGGTCCGCCGGTTGGAAAAGGAAATCTGGGAACTGGCGGGGCAGGAGTTCAACGTCAATTCGCCGGCGCAACTCGCGGAGATCTTGTTTGACAAGCTGAACCTGCAGCCCGCCGCAAGGCGCGGCAAGGCGAAAGCGCGCTCCACCGCGGTTGACGTTCTGGAGGAATTGAAAGCGCGGCATCCGCTTCCGGCAAAAATTATCGAGTACCGCGAGATCGCCAAACTGAAATCCACGTATGTGGACGCGTTGCCGAAGCTGATGCATCCGGAAACCGGGAGGCTGCACACGAGCTTCAGCCAGACGGGGACGGCGACGGGCCGCCTCAGCTCCAGCGATCCCAACTTGCAGAATATTCCCGTGCGCAGCGAACTGGGACGCCAGATTCGCGCCGCGTTTGTGGCGGAGAAGGGGAAAATTCTTCTTTCGGCGGACTATTCGCAGATCGAACTCAGGATCATGGCGCATTTCAGCAAGGATCCCGTTCTGACCGAAGCGTTTCGGAATGGGGAGGACATTCACGCGCGCACGGCGCAGGAAGTTTTTGGCGTCGGTCCTCTGGCGCAGACCGCGGAACACCGCCGTGCGGCGAAAGCGATTAACTTCGGCATAATTTACGGACTTTCGCCGTATGGGTTGTCGCAGCAGCTCGGCATCGAACAAAAAGAAGCGGCGCAATTTATCAACGCGTATTTTGCGCGCTACCGCGGCGTCAAGGAATATCTGGACCGCACTCTTGCGGAAACGCGGAAGACCGGCGAGGCCAAAACGCTTTTTGGAAGGATCCGGCCGATTCCGGAGATTAATTCGCCGCAGATGCAGCTGCGCAATTTTGCCGAGCGCACCGCGCTGAATTCTCCGCTCCAAGGAACGGCGGCGGACCTGATCAAACTGGCGATGATAGCGATCGACAATCGTCTCCGAGAGAAGAAGCTTGCGGCTCGAATGATCCTCCAGGTGCACGATGAACTCTTGTTCGAAGCCCCCAAGAGCGAAATGGCGGAGCTGGAAGAAATCGTGCGCAAGGAAATGGAAGGGGTGCACAAACTGGACGTTCCGCTGGCAGTCGAGATTGGCACCGGACCGAACTGGCGCGATCTGGATTGAGCCGCGGGCGATTCGCTGCGCGCTTGCTCTTTTTATTCCTTTCGCTCATGGCGCTGCGGGGGTAGAATCCGCCCCAAGAAGACCCAATTCCGCTCCATCGCGCTGCTGACCTGTGGAGGAACCCATGCGATCCGCTTACCCTCTTCCGGGCGTGATCCTGCTTGCGGCATTTTGCGTCTTTGCCGCCCAGCAGAACCCCGCTCCGGAAAAGCCAAAAGAAACACCCGCCCCCTCGACGGAAGCACCTGCTCCCCCGCCGGGCTCCGAGCGCAAAAATCCAGTCAAGCCTTCTCCTGAAGGGTTGGCCGCGGCGAAGAAGATTTACGGCTATGACTGCGCCATGTGTCACGGTGTGAAAGGCGACGGAAAAGGCGATCTCGTAGAGTCCATGGATCTCAAGCTGAAAGACTGGAACGATCCTGCTTCGCTTGCAGGTATGTCTGACGGCGAGCTTTATGAAATCATTCTCAAAGGCAAAGGCAAAATGATTGGCGAAGGTGAACGGGCATCGCCCGAAAGAGTCTGGAATCTTGTCAATTATGTGCGCGCTTTCGGCAAAAAGGGCGGCTCCGAAAAACCGCAGGGTGACGCCGAGAAGCCTTGAGCGACGGCCGAAGAACACGAGTGTTTCAGATGCGCGTCGTGGATCATTTCGCCGGGGGTGTGAGATGATTTCCTTGATTTCCAGGAGCTACAAGAGCCCATGCCGCATTCCCCGTTGTTTTTGAAGCTAATCAATGAAGCGAGAAGCCGCGTGACGGAAAACGACATGCCGGAAATAAAGCGGGGGCGGAAGCAGGGAAAAGTCTCTTTTAGTGGTCGTGCGCGAGGACAATGAGTGGGCTAACCTCCATCCGCCGGGCGCAGTACCCATCGGCCGCGGAATCATGGAAAGATACATCGAACTGGCTCTTCCGGACGAGAACACAAAAATGGTTTTGTATTGCGGTTGAGGATTTCGCTCCGTTCTCGCCGCGGAAAGCCTGCAAAAGATCAGCTACACGAAAGTGGAGCCCATGGACGGCGGATGGAGAGGGGGGATTTCCGCAGGATTGCGACAGTTAAAGATTGAGCCTGGATGATTCGCGTTCCATGCCGGAAAAATTGGCTGGGGCGGAAGGATTCGAACCTTCACCATCCTCATTAACAGTGAGGTGTCCTACCGGTTGGACCACGCCCCAGTAGTGATATCCGCTGCCTCGTTCGGGTTGCTGGCTTAGCCGCAGCAGCGGAAGTCCGCAATTGCTTCGCCGCCGCTCAAGAGGTGATTGGCAGGCTGCTCCGCGTCGAAATCACATGCAGAGCGTCCTCCTAAGATAGCACGGCGGTTCGGTTCTCCCAATCCTCTTGGGAAATTATCGCGAAAATCCTCCAAAGCTGCTGGCCACAATGGGGCAAGAGTCCTTTCGCAAGATGTCAGTTTTGAAACCTCCGTGTGGAATGTTTGTTTCAGCAGTGGAAAATTTTTCTGCGCCTCCCAGATTTTTTTTCGCAACGGTTGCAATTCATTGAATTTTGTTGGAAACTATCGCGTCATTTACGACCCGGGTGGGCGCTGCCCGGAGTATTTCGGTGGATTCTCCGTTCTGGTGCTTTGCCCTCTGTGTCCTCGGAGGCATCCCCGCCACAGCGCAACGCGAACATGGCCCAGATTTTTCACCGCAGCACGAATTTCATCGCGCGATTCAGTCTTTTCTCGGCCATTTTTCTGGCCGGGCTTGCGCTTACCGCCATTCTCGGGCTTGCGCGCTCCCCTTACATGACTCGGCAATACATGGTGCAGGAGCAGCCGATTCAGTTCAGCCACAAACATCACGTCGGCGATGATGGAATTGACTGCCGCTACTGTCACACCGCAGTGGAGACTTCCGCGACTGCGGGCATCCCTCCAACGAAGACCTGCATGAACTGTCATTCCGTGCTCTTCAACAATGCCGGATATCTCGAACCCGTCCGCGAAAGCTACCGTACGGACACCTCCATCCGCTGGGTAAAAGTGCACCGCCTTCCGGACTTTGTTTATTTCAATCATAGTATTCATGTGAATAAAGGCGTGGGATGTTCCACTTGCCACGGGCAGATCAACGAAATGCCCCTGGTCTTCCAGGCCAGCACTCTCTTGATGCAGTGGTGCATTGATTGCCACAGGAACCCGGCGCAGGCGCTTCGTCCGCTGGAACCGGTCAATGAGGTATACGACATGAACTGGAAGCCGGCGGTGAACCAGCAGGAAATCGGCGCGAAATTCGCTGCCGAACGCCACATTCGGACGACAGTCGAGATGACCAGCTGTTCGACTTGTCATCGCTGAGAACGGTATGAGCGACCAAGACCACCACCACGACGCAGACAATCATCCGCCAACACCGGAAGAGCTGGAACTGCGCGAACACAAGCTTGACCTGGCGGCCGTCCGGGCCAAGCTGCAGGAGGCTGGAGGCGGCAAGCGCTATTGGCGCACACTGGAAGAGTTGGCGGACAATCCGCATTTCAATGACCTCTTGCACCGTGAATTTCCCCGTGCGGCCTCCCAATGGGATGATTCGGTGGATCGCCGCGATTTCTTGAAACTGATGGCGGCTTCGCTCGCGCTGGCGGGAATATCCGGGTGCCGCAAGCCGATTGACTACCACATCGTTCCCTACGTGCGGCAGCCTGTTGGCCTGGTTCTCGGCAAGCCGCAGTTTTACGCCACCGCGATGCCGTTTGGCGCGGACGCTCTCGGGCTGCTCGTCGAAAGTCATGAAGGAAGACCCACCAAAATCGAAGGAAATCCCGACCATCCCGGCAGTCGCGGCGCCACGGACGCCTTCGCGCAGGCCTCCATTCTCGATTTGTATGATCCGGATCGCGCGCGGACGCCCAGCTATCTAGGCGATCTGCGCACTTGGTCCTCGTTTCAGGATGCGGCCAAGGATCTCGCCACGTATCAAACGGCCATGAAGGGCCAGACCATGCGCATCCTCACGGGCAAAGTCGCTTCGCCCATTCTGGCCGCTCAGATTAACTACGTCCTGAAGCTTTTCCCGCAGGCCAAATGGCATCAATGGGAGCCCGCCGCAAACGATGGCGCCATTGAAGGCGCAAAGCTCGCTTTCGGACGTTATGTCAATACCGTCTTTCGACCCGAAAAGGCAGACGTGATTCTGTCTCTGGATTCGGATTTCATGGCCAGCGGCCCGGGACACATTCGCTACATGAAAGATTATTATTCGCGGCGCACGTTGACCGGACCGAACGACGAGATGAACCGGCTCTACGTCGTTGAGCCGACTCCGTCCGTGACTGGCGCCTCTGCCGATCATCGCCTGCCTTTGAAAGCAAGCGAAGTTGCCCTGTTTGCGCGAGCGCTGGCTGCAAAACTTGGATTGGGTGGCTCTGCCACCATCTCTGCTGCTGCGCAAGAGTGGCTCGATGCCGTGACCAAGGATCTGCAAGCGCACCACGGCGCCGCGCTAGTTGTTGCGGGAGAGCAGCAGCCCGGAGAAGTGCACGCTCTGGTTCACGCGATCAACGCAGCTTTGGGGAATGTCGGCACGACGCTTTACTACACTGAGTCCGTGGAAGCGAATCCTGTGAACTGCTTGGAGTCGCTCCGCGATCTTTGCACCGATCTGTACCAGGGAAAAGTGGAAACCCTCCTTATGCTCGGTGTGAACCCGGTCTACGATGCGCCGCACGACTTCGACTTTGTCTCCAAATTGTCTAAGGTGCACACCATCGTTCACCTGCACTCGCACTACAACGAGACGAGTGAATATTCCCATTGGCACATTCCCGAAACTCATTTTCTGGAGAGTTGGGGCGAAGCCCGCGCGTACGACGGCACTTTGAGCATCATCCAGCCGCTGATCGCGCCTCTCTATGAAGCCAAGTCCGCCTTTGAGGTGCTCGGGGCGTTCACCGACAAGCCCGGCGTGAGCTCTTACGATGCGGCTAGCGACCACTTGAAAACGATTCTCGGTGGCGGAGACGTCGAGGAAAATTGGCGGAAGTCCCTGAACAATGGTTACGTCGCGAATACGGCTTATCCCCCCTTGTCCATTTCCTCAAAGTTCAGCCCTGCAAGCCTTCCCCCGGCAAAGGCCGCCGAGCCGAATGAACTTGAGTTTATTTTCCGTCCCGATCCGAGCATTTATGACGGGCGCTTCGCCAATAACGGCTGGCTGCAGGAATTGCCCAAGCCGGTCAGCAAAATCACTTGGGACAACGCCGCTCTGGTGAGCCCCAATACCGCGGAAAATCGCGATGTCACCCACAAGATCATGTTCCGCGGCGGCGAGCATGGTAACGTCCGCTCAAGTCTCGTGGACATTCAGCTCTCCGGCGGCAAAGTCACTGCTGCGGCTTGGATCATGCCGGGCCAGGCGGACGGAGTGGTTGTTCTTCCCCTCGGTTATGGGCGATCCCGCGCGGGCTACACGGGAACGAACAAAGGATTCAACGCCTACGCCGTCCGCACATCCGACGCCCTGTGGACTGCCACTGGCGGCAAGATGACTTTGACGGGCGGCGATTACCCCCTGGCCTGCACGCAATACCACCACAATATGGAAGGGCGCAAAATTCTCTCTTCTGGAACGCTTGATGAGTACAAGAAAAATCCCGCGTTCGCGCACGAAGGAGATGAGCAGCCACCGAAAGACTTTTCTTTGTACGAGCCGTTCGAGGATCTCGGCTACTACAAAGGCCACAAATGGGCGATGTCCATTGACTTGAATAAATGCAACAGCTGCAATGCCTGTGTCGTCGCCTGCCAATCGGAAAACAATATTGCTGTCGTCGGAAAAGAACAGGTCATGCGCGGCCGCGAGATGCACTGGATCCGCATTGACCGCTACTATATGACGCCCGAGGAAACCGACACTCCGGCGGACAATCCGGGCCTCGAAAATCCGCCCACGTTCTTCCAGCCCGTTCCTTGCCAGCAATGCGAGAACGCTCCCTGCGAGCAGGTTTGCCCGGTGGGCGCCACGGTCCACAGCGCCGAGGGGTTGAATGACATGGTGTACAACCGCTGCATCGGCACGCGCTATTGCTCCAACAACTGCCCCTATAAAGTCCGCCGCTTCAATTTCCTGCGCTTCCAGGACTGGGGCGACACTCCCCAGTTCAAGCTCATGCGCAATCCCGAAGTGTCCGTCCGAAGCCGCGGCGTCATGGAAAAGTGCACCTATTGCGTTCAGCGCATCAATAACATCCGCATTGACGCCGAGGAACAAAACCGCCCGTTGCGCGATGGCGAAATTCAAACGGCTTGCCAGCAGGTTTGTCCGTCGGAAGCGATTATTTTCGGCGATGCCAATGACCCGAACAGCCGCGTCTCCAAGCTCAGAGCGCAGCAGCGCAATTACTCGATCCTTGGTGAGCTGAACACTCGGCCGCGCACCACGTATCTCGCGGCAGTCCGCAATCCCAATCCGGACCTGGAAAAGGCATGAGCGCGGAGCACAATAACTCCACTCCTCCGCCGGTTCGCGGGATCGTACCCATCCTTGAGCCGGGGCACACCTATGCCTCGGTTACGGATAAGATTGCCTCAATCGTTCTGACCCGGCCCACCGGTTGGGGATGGATCGGCGGATTCGCCATCTGCTTTTCCATCATCATGTTGCTGCTTGTCGCCGCCACCTACCTGATTTCCGTGGGCGTCGGAATTTGGGGCATAGACATTCCCGTCGGTTGGGGCTTCGCCATCGTCAATTTCGTCTGGTGGATTGGTATCGGACACGCGGGAACGCTGATCTCCGCCATTCTCTTCCTCCTGAACCAGAATTGGCGCACCTCCATCAACCGCTTCGCCGAAGCGATGACGCTCTTTGCCGTTGCCTGCGCCGGCCTATTCCCGCTCCTCCATGCGGGCCGTCCCTGGTATGCCTACTGGATGTTCCCCTATCCCAGCACCATGGGCATCTGGCCCCAATTCCGCAGTCCGCTCATCTGGGACGTGTTCGCCGTCTCGACCTACGGCACGGTTTCCTTGATCTTCTGGTTCGTCGGACTAATCCCGGACCTCGCCACGCTGCGAGACCGCGCGGCGAAAAAGCCCGCCCAGATCATTTACGGCATGCTCGCGATGGGCTGGCGCAATTCCGCACGGCACTGGCATCGTTATCAGTCTACGTACCTCTTGCTCGCAGGTCTGGCCACGCCGCTGGTACTCTCCGTTCACACGGTGGTGAGCTTCGATTTCGCCATCGCCATCGTACCCGGCTGGCATACGACGATCTTCCCTCCCTACTTCGTCGCCGGCGCCATCTATTCGGGCTTTGCTATGGTGCTCACCATCGCGATTCCCCTGCGGAAGTTCTACCAGCTCGAGGACTTCATCACCATGCGCCACCTCGAGAACATGGCAAAAGTCATGCTCGCAACCGGGCTGATCGTTGCCTACGGCTACTTCTTTGAATTCTTCATGTCCATGTACAGCGGCAACAAGTTCGATGTCTACCTGACCCAGATGCGGCTGCATGGCCCGTATCATCTCGTCTACTACTCCCTGATCCTCTGCAACATCCTGACGCCGCAGTTGCTCTGGATTCGCAAGGTGCGTACAAACATTCCGGCCTTGTTCATCATGTCCCTGGTTATCAATGTGGGCATGTGGCTGGAGCGCTTCGTCATCATTGTCATCAGCTTGTCCCGCGATTTCGTACCTTCGGCCTGGGGCCGCTTTTCTCCCACGTTCTGGGACTATGCGACCCTCCTCGGAACCCTGGGTCTCTTTACCGGCTTGCTCTTCCTCTTCGTTCGCGGATTGCCGGCGATTTCCATCGCGGAAATGCGTGAGTTGGTGGATCACACTTCCGAGGAACAGGCATGATCGAGCAACGCTCCCATCTCTATGGCGTCATCGGCGAATTCGCAACGCCGAAGGAGCTCCTGGCTGCCGCCCGCAAGATGCGAGATGCGGGCTACCAGTGCATGGATGCCTATTCGCCGTATCCGTTGGAGGGTTTGCCGCATGCGCTGGGGCTTGGCCGCAAGCACAACATGGTTCCTCTGGTGACTCTCATCGGCGGTTTGATGGGCGGTTTGGGCGCGTTCTTCTTCCAGTATTGGGCTAACGTATACAGCTTCCCGGAAAACATCGGGGGGCGCCCGCTCAACAGCTGGCCGGCCTTCATTCCTGTCACATTCGAGATGACCGTTCTTTTTGCTTCTCTCTTCTCCGTATTCGGCATGCTGGGCATGAACAAGTTGCCTCAACCGCATCACCCACTTTTCAATTCCGATCGCTTTCAGAAGCACGCTTCGACCGACCGCTTTTTCGTTTGTATTGAAGCTCGCGATCCTAAGTTCGATCTGGCCGCCGTCACCAGCTTCCTCAAGGGCTTGAATGCCCAGAACATCGCCGAGGTGCAGGATGATTAGCGCCTCGATGAAGAATTTCTCCGCATGCGCGCTCGCGGCTCTCTGCGTCGCTCTCGCCGCGGGTTGCCGCCAGGACATGGCGGACCAGCCGAGATATAATCCCCTGGCGCCCAGCACCTTTTTCGCCGACGGCCGCTCGGAGCGCCCGCTTGTCCAGAACACTGTCGCCCGCGGCTCCATCGCGTATGATGCGCTCGTCATTCCCAAGGATTCCAACGCCTTCCCGCTCCCGGTCACTGCGGCGCTGCTCGAACGCGGCCAGGACCGCTACAGGATTTTCTGTACGCCGTGTCACGGCTTGCAGGGCGACGGCAACGGTTTCGTCGCCATGCGCGGGATGAAACATCCGCCCAGCTATCACATCGAGCGCCTGCGTGACGCTCCGGTCGGCTATTTTTACGACGTGGTCACCAACGGTTTCGGCGTCATGCCCGATTACGCGGAACAGATTCCGCCGCCCGACCGCTGGGCCATCGTTGCCTATATCCGCGCTCTGCAGCTCAGCCGCAACGCAAAGGTTTCCGAATTGCCGCCCGGCTTGAAGGCCAAACTGGAATCAGGGGGTTCTCCCAAATGACCGCGCAGGACTATCAGGCGCCGGCGAGCGTAGGCCGCCTGCAAACGCGCGCGCTCGTCGTGGGCGTCATCGGCCTCCTGATCTCTCTGGTCGGCTGGTTCACCGCGCCCGCAAAGTTTTATCAGTCCTACCTCATCGCATTCATGATGGTTCTCGGCCTTTCCCTCGGTTCGCTGGGACTAGTGATGCTCCAGCATCTCACCGGAGGCCACTGGGGAATCATCATTCGCCGCCCCTTGGAAGCCGCCTCGCGCGCGCTCTGGCTGGTACTGATCTTCTTCTTTCCCATCCTCCTCGGAATGAAATATCTCTATTTTTCCTGGCTCACCGCTCCGAAATCCGGCGAAGGCGCTCTCTCTCCCTTCGCGCAGCATTACATGACGACAGAGGGCCTCTTTGGCTTCTACGGGCGGGCAGTCATTTACTTCGTTGTCTGGTTCATCCTGATGTTGCTCTTCAACTCTTGGTCCCGCCGTCAGGATGCGGACGCGAATGACGAAACCGTCCGCCGCAAGATGAAGATGCTTGCCGGTCCCGGGATCATCCTGTACGTTTTTGGCATC
>Ga0335078_10007241_pt1 | contig 16454 bp, 8 predicted proteins | sample Lox_Sample_32_FD_206711 | JGI IMG/M metagenome (GOLD analysis project Ga0335078, IMG submission 206711) | Soil microbial communities from Loxahatchee National Wildlife Refuge, Florida, United States - Lox_Sample_3.2 | ecosystem: Environmental > Terrestrial > Soil > Wetlands | place: USA: Florida...
GGCGCCGTGATCAAGCAAACGGCGGTTTCACCGGACTTGATGAAACACCGCGGGCGCGCCGTGGTCTTCCAAAACAACAAGGACCTGCTGGCGCGGCTCGATGACCCCGATTTACCGGTCGATGAAAGCTGCGTCATGGTCTTGAAGAACGCCGGGCCCAAGGGCGCTCCGGGAATGCCGGAATGGGGGCATCTTCCCATCCCCGCGAAGTTACTCAAAGCCGGGGTGAAAGATATGGTCCGGATCAGTGATGCGCGCATCAGCGGCACCAGTTTCGGGACCATCGTTGTCCATATTGCCCCGGAGGCGGCGGTAGGCGGGCCACTGGCGGTCGTCCAGGACGGAGATGAAATTGAGCTCGACGTTCCGGCGCGGCGGCTCGAATTGTGCCTGCCCGAGGCGGAAATCAAAGCTCGCCTTTCCCAATGGAAAGCCCCTGCGCCGCACTATACGCGCGGCTACGGCAAGCTCTTCCTGGATCACATTCTGCAAGCCGACGAAGGTTGCGATTTCGATTTCCTGCGCGGCGCCGACCGCGAGGGCGCCGGCTCGCCCCTCCAGCGTTTTCCCAATCCTGCGCTCTAGGCTTTACCGCAGCATCGAGAAACTCATGGGGGTGAGAAACAGGTTGGTAATGTTGCGCACGATCTCCCCACCATGCTGAACGGATTCGGCGCGAATCCTGACCCAATCCGGGTTGGCGTTGAACGTGGCCCACGCCTTTTCGCGCTGCGCTTCACTTTCAAAAGGGATCAAATAAGCCAGGTTGGGCAGGTTAGGCCCGAAGATGGTGTTCGCATAGAGGATGGGATGGATTCCGCTCTTGTGAAAGATCTCGATCTCCCCGTCGCGACCGAACCGGTCGTGCAGGTATCCCAGTTGGCGGTTGGTGGGTGATTCATAAATACGCAATTCGTAGAGCTTGTGTGTCGGGTCGCCGGCCGGCGTGGCGGCAAACGGCGGGCTGAAGGAAGTGGCGCGCAGCAGCGTCGCCTCCGTGCGGTAGAACGCCGGCTCGTCTTTCTCGGGTTCCGCCACCGCGGCCGCATAATCGGGGTCGGCGTTGAGCTTTCCCCACAGCGCCTCCATATCGGCCAGGCTGGGATAAGAGAAGATAATCAGAGTTGTGGGAAGATCCCGCCCGACCGTCACCGTGAAGAACCCCAGGGGGCCGAAGCCGTGCTTTTGACAGATCGGCATCAGGCGAGTTTCCAGCCACTTCGACATCCGCGCCGTTTGGCTGCCGTTCTGCATGTGAACGTAGTAGAACTCAAAGTAGGAAGAACTCATTGGCTTGTCTCCTTCCGCCGAGGCAGCAAATGAGGGTTTCCAGGCAGCCGCCAATCCCATCGTCGTCGCAGGGATGCCTCTTACCAAGAAGGATCGCCGATCCATCATTCACCACCTGTTACGCAGAGTTATAGAAACGTACGATGGCTTGGTTTAGGCGAAGTGTCAAGCCCCTTTGCCAACGCGTTCCACGCGGGTCACTCCTCAAAACGACACAGAGACCATATCGACCAACCCCCTTCGCCACGGGCGGAAGGGGCCATAGTTGTGGTCAACGTGATGCGGCGCTCGTTAGTGCTGTCCAAGGGAATACGGAAGGGAACCCGACTGCGGTCATCGGCTCGCGAGCAAGGCTGCAAGACGCGCACGAACTTCCGGGTACCTTTACCGGATCGATCCTGAACGTCAATCGCGACGGTCACGTCCGGCCCGAGTCCCCGGCGGCTGCCGATTTCTTCAGGGATGCCAAAATAGCCCGAGAACCTTACCGCCTGTTCGGGGATTTCCAAGACGATCCTACTGGGAGCGTGCACCACCAAGGCCGGCGTACCGCCCAGAATCGCAAGGCGCGCCGGGGCCGCACTATCCAGAGATTTCGGCTCCGGCCAGAAGACCTCGCCCTGCACGTCGGCGAGCATGCGGGGCACCGGGATCCGCCGCGCCGCTCCGGGAAAGTCCGGGCAGGTGTAGAGTCGAACGCTGAGATGGTCCTGGTATTCAAATGCCCCATGCGGCGGACGCTCAAATTCAACTTCTGCGGCAGGCTGGCCAAGCTGGGCAGTAAAGAGATTCATGACGTCGAAGTTGCTCTCCAGGATGGGGTTCACCAGGAACGGCCGTTCCACCATGGAAGGGACAAGGCGGTATCGCCTGTCCCCTTGAGCGGTCGAAACCCTCATGTGGAGGGGTTGCGGCTGGTACAGAAGCGCCGCGACCTGCCCTACCAGGGTCGGGTGGATCGCAACCGACATGAAGAGTGGTCCCTTCACCCATGGGCGCAAGTCGATCGACTGGCCAAAGTGCAAGGTTTGCTCGTGTACGAACTCGAATGCAGGTTCCCGAGTGGACCGCTGCTGCAAAACCAGGAAAGTCCCATCTCGGGCCACGGGAACGTAGTTGTTGAGGACGTAGTCTAAGGCCGCAGAGTCCTCCGTCATGGGAAACCGTCCATCCGTAGCCTGCTGGCGAAGCAATACAAAGCGAGGGCGGTCTTGACTTCGAAAATATGCCGCGTTGAGATCTTGCAGAACCGGAGTGTAGGCGACAAAGCCTTGAAACACTGGGCGCGGCCGGTAGTTCATCCTATTGACCACCGCCGCCAGCGCGAGATAGTTCATTACGTCCACCGATTGGGTCCCGATCACATCTTTGGCGCGGTCGAGTCGGAGCATGGCGTCCTGACTGGCATCGCGGCAGCCCGCGTAGGCGTTATTGGCACGGCCCCCCAGTGTGGCAATGACCAGCTTCGTGTTGTGCCCTATGCGACCGGGCCAACCGGCCATCTGCCGCCAGGCGAATCCGGAGATTTGATAGTGCGCCGCAATCAGGCAGAGCGCCATGCTGGCCCAGAGAGTAATCTTCAATACCCACTCAGGGGAAGGCGATGGCGCAACGGCAATGTCGTCGCGGAGGCAGAAAACCAGACTCAGGGGCAGGAACCATAGAAAAACAAAAACGTGCCAGTCCCCGGAGCGTGTGAATCCCTCCTTCCATGCCAGAAATACGTATTGCACGATCGTTATCAGGATCCCCCAGGTCGTAGTTCCACCCCGTGTCCGCGCGATCGTGGCGAAGAAGGCTACCACAAAGAGCGCCAGCGCTCCCAAGGCAGAATAGAAAACCGGGGTCTTGGGAACCAGGTTCATCGCCGCGCTGTACCCTGACTGCAATTCCCAGCCGTGGCGGAACCAGGGAGCGAGGTGGGACATGGATTGCCCCAACGCCATCCAGGAGGCCGCAAAGGCTGCCAGGATGGTCACAGCCAGCACAATCGCATCCCGGATCTTTCGCTGCCAGATCAAACAGACAGTTACAAGGCCAAGGCTCACGATCCCCGCCGTCAGAAAGGAGCCTTTGATGAGAGAGAGAATAATGAGGGCCAACCCGTAACCTGGCGCTTGCCACCGATGCTTGGGATTGTCGCTGAGCAGGAGCATCGCCCCACTGGCCATCACGAAAAAGCCGGTCTGGTCGAGTCCCTCCGATAGAGTGAAGACCACCAGCCAGGCAAGAAAGCCGTAACGGATCCATCCCGTCAAGCGCTTTGCCAGAGAGGTTGCTGCGAGCGCAACGATGCCACTCCATAAAAAAGCGAAGGCCACGCGAGCGCCCACGAGATGTCCCAAGCTCGTCGGCGCGCTCAGGAATCCAAGCGGCCCGAAGGTGAAGACAATCTGGGTGCCGAACTGCAAACGGTGTGTTTCGGCGTACTCAAGCGCAACCTGCCAGGAAGGGTCAAGATCAAGGCGTGGTGGCCGTGTCCCGCTGAGGGAGAAAGCCGAGATGAAAACCAGCGTGAAGCACGCAGGCCAGCCAATCCATCGGGCAGTTCGGGGAGAGGGCCAGAGACTCATCACGATGCCTTGCGCACCACGACCAGGAACTGTTTCCCCCATAAACGCTGCAGCAGGGGAAACTTCAGATAGAGCCGAACCCAAAACGCGCGATGAGGAATGCGCTGGCTCATTGTAAAGGGAAGGAAGCGCGGGATCACCAGTTCCTTTCGGAAACCGGCGATTTCCAGCGCTTCCAACATGGAGCGGTCGCTGAGTGGCAATTGGTGATCCACGAAGTCCCAGTAGACATCTGGACAGAACCGGATGTTGGGCCCCAGCGCAATCAGCAATCCCTGCGGTCGCAGCACGCGGTGAGCCTCAGCAAGACATGAGCCTAAATCCTGTTTGCGGGGGAGATGCTCGAAGAAGTTGCTGCTGAAAACGATATCGACAGATGCTGGGGGCAGCGGCCACGGCCGGGTGGCTTCCTGCGCCAGCACGGTGACATCCGCCGCGGCTCGCTCTGCGGTGGCAGGGTTGGAGTCCAGCGCGAACTTGTGGGCCGCCGCAATGCTGTTAATGAACTCGCAGTATCCGGCACCCACATCCAATACCGTATCTGCCGGATTGATCCATCGTGGAAAGTAATAGCGGACAAGAGTCCTCCAAACATCTGCCCGGCGCTGTTCGAGCCCGGCAAACCGGCGTTTATATACTGCCTGTTGATGCTCTGGAAGCGTCATGCAGTCTATGCCTGCGAATTGATTCCCAGAATCCGGCGCATCGCCACCACGCAACATCGCTGTTCCCCGCCGCAGCGCCCAACTGTGCCGCGCTGGCAAGGTTGTTTACAGTATCGCTCAAGTCAGTTCCTTTTGCGTCGACAGTCCCCCGCGCGACAGGCTGCGCTGCCTCTTTTCCCTGGAAAGTTATCAACTGTATGAGTACTCACGCAATTGTATATACCCCTGAAATTTGCACTGGTTTGTAGCTGGGCACCGACCTTCGGCCATGCTAGAATTACCCGGATGTTGCCTTCTGAAACAACTTGCCCCAGTTGCGGGTCTTCTCGGATGGTGCCCTCACCCACCGGACTTCACCTGATGTGTGCCGATTGCTATCGTATCCTCATTGTCGATCGGGTCAGAAAGCCCCGAGGCAGAAAGACGCGCAGCCAACCCCGCCGGCGTGAGCCGGGGCCCTCGCCAGGAAGCAAGAAAGAATAGAGTTTGGATCCACCTCCTACCTCCAGATTAACGGCATGAATTCAGGAAGCGGCCGGGGTTTGACTTCCGACGCTCACTATGCCACGTTAGATGGACATGCGGCGCAATCCAGTAACCTTCCGCCGGTTTCATGGCAAAAGAGGCCTCACGATTATTCTGGCGCTATTCGCCGGCGGGGCAGATCTGTGCGTGGCTGAAAACCTTCAAACCTTGGTCAATCGTCTGTTTCAGGGAAAAGTGGGAGCGGCCATCGTTTCCGATCCCCACACCGGTCGAATTCTTGCTCTCTGGAACCCTGAAATCGCGTTCAAGCAAGCTTATACTCCGGGTTCAACTGCAAAGTTGGTCGCAAGCGCCGCCGCGCTGGAAGAGTACCGAATCTCTCCTTCGGAGACGATTATGTGCCGCCGGGTCCCGCGCCTGCTGGGAGAGCCTTTTCACTGTTCCCATCCGCCCGTCGCCCAACCCTACGACTTGGCCACCGCGCTGGCCAATTCCTGCAACTACTTCTTTTCGGAGTTGAGCACGAGGCTCTCTTCCCCCACCCTGGCCCACTGGTATGCCGCGTTTGGTTTTGCTGCGGGTGGAGAGGACGGCTCACCCGGCGAGGTGCAGATCTCCGATAAACCCCGCGAAAAGGCCTTGGCGACCCTGGGCGAGCAAGGCGTGACGGCCACCCCGGCGCAAGTGCTGTCGGCGTATTCCGCCATTGCCTCGGGCGGCAGGGTCTACCACTTAATCCTGCCAGGGCAGCGAAAGGCGCCCAGCCTGGAGCGGGAGGTCCCTTTGCGGAAGAGCACCCTGGATATCCTTACAACCGGATTGCGCGCCTGTGTGGAAGAAGGCTCCTGCCACGCTGCCGCGGTTCCTGGCGTGAGTGTGGCAGGCAAGACCGGCACCGCCCCCGCCCTGGACGGCAGCCGGGTGACGCACGCCTGGTTTGTCGGTTTCGCGCCCGCGGATGCGCCGGAAGTTGCACTGGTGGTTTTCTTGAAGCGCGGTACGGGAGGGAACGACGCCGCGCCTCTGGCGGCCAAGATTCTGAAGCAGTGTTTCGCACTCCGGAAGCCGACCCCATGACGCGACTGTCGTTATTGCTGCTCGCTTTGGTACCGATAGGAATTCCAGCACATGCGGCGAATCCGGAGTTTCGCGTCGAGTTGTTCTCGGGGCACACCGTCAAGGCCCTGACCCTGGAAGCCTCCGGTCAAACCTTGAGCGTCTGCAGTTCCAAAATGGACGGTGCCTGCCTGGTCTTGCCTCCTCAAAAGCAACTTGTCTGCCTGGCAGGCAACCCGATCCACTGCCGTCTCGGTGCCAGGGAACGGAGCTTTAGCTTTTTCGCTATTAATTCTCCCTCCGCGTTTCAGATTACCCTCACCTTGGCCGGAGAGGGTAGTTCTTCGCTGAGGTTTGTTGCACGCAACCTACGCGTGGCATCGAGAAATGCGGGATTGCAGCTCATCACGGTGCTGGATTTGGAATCCTATGTTGCCGGAGTACTGGCGGGTGAGGCTTCCGTGCTCCATGAGCCGGAGGCGCGCCAGGCGATGGCAATCCTTGCCCGGACCTGGGCCGTGCGTTGGCGGGGCCGCCACCGCGGGAGTGGGTTCGATTTCTGTTCCCTCACCCACTGTCAAGTGTTCCGGCCCTCGCAGGCGCCGGCAGTGAATTTGCCCGACGGTGTCGATCCAGCCGCCCGGGCCACAGCGGGCCGGGTGCTGCAATATCATGGCGCGCTGGCGGATCCCTATTTCACCGCATGTTGCGGGGGGATGACGGAAGCCGCCGCGAATCTGTGGCCTGACCGCGCCAACCCCTATTTGACTTCCATCCACGACGCTTATTGCCTTGCGGACAGCCACGCCTCCTGGAAACAAACGCTCAGCGCGGAAGACTTGCTCCAGGTTTTCCGCGAATCCTTGCATCTTCCCTTGGCTGGGCCGTTCTCCGAACTTTCCGTTGTGAGGCGCGATTCCTCGGGCCGCGCAATTGCACTCCGCGTCGTAGCCGGAACTGCCTGGACCGTGGATGCCAACAACTTCCGTTACGCCGTGGGCCACCTCCTGGGTTGGGAGCGAATCAAAAGCAATCGCTATACCATCGAGCGTGGCGAAGATGCGTGGGTATTCACCGGCCACGGCCTGGGCCATGGAGTCGGGCTTTGCCAGGCGGGCGCCGAGCAGATGGCGCGCCTGGGCTATAGCGCTTCACAGATCCTCAGCACCTATTTTCCGGGTACTGAAATCTCAAGCTCGGACGCCGACCCCGTCGTTTCCAGCGAACACTTCGAACTTGCCTACCCTTCCTCGCAGGAACCTTGGGTGAAGCAGACTCTGGACACCTTGGAACAATGGCGAAAGGAATTAGGTCTGCACGCCGATGTCCTGCCGCCGCGCGTCCAGGTGCAAACCTGGAGATCGGTGGGGGATTTCATCCAGGCCACAGGGCAACCCGGATGGATGGCGGGTTCGAGCGACGGCCATGCCATTGCTTTGCAGCCACTCGAATTGCTGGCAAAGAGACACATCCTGAATCAGACGCTGAGGCACGAACTCGCGCATCTCGTGGTGCACCGGGTCCGCGCCAAGGATGTCCCATTGTGGTTCGAGGAAGGGTTCGTGTTGTATTTGACCGGGGAAAGAATGGAAGCCTCTTCCGCCGCACCGATGGGAGCGACGCAGTTGGAAGAGGACATCTCCCACCCGCGTTCGGAAGCCGAAATGAAAGCTGCCTACGCGCAGGCTCTCTATCGCGTGCGGCGCCTGGCGAAGCAAGGCGGCGAGGCGGGACTCTGGGACCTTCTGGAACACCCGAGCAGTCTCCAGTCGCATCCGCCTAACAAATAAAGGGATTGAACACCGGCCCCTAACTTTTACTCGATGGCCGGATGGTGGGCGTTCCAACTGCCTCTTTCAGTTCCGGATCGCTGTTGATGACCTCCACCACTTTCTTGGCCATTTGATCGTCAATCTCGGCCTCGCGTTGCAGAATCACGGGAAAGCGCACAATGAGGTCCAGCCCCTTTTCCGCCAACTGAACCCGGGCTTGCGGGCTGGGAGGCGGGGAGGTTACCGCCATCAACCCCGCCTGGGCCTTATGCTGCTTTTCCATACTGTCGCGATATTGGGAGTGGACCGCCATGACGGCGTCCAGCAATTTGCTTTCAGCCAGGGAATAGTTGCTACCCGCTTCCAGGTTCACCACTACCTCGTGCCAGGCATACGCCGTGCCGGGCATTTGCTTGAACAATGGTGTTCCCTGGAAAAGCACCGCGTTGGAGACCACCACGACACGACCAGTGGGATGCAGGTCAGAGCTTGGCCCGCTCAATTCCATCATCGATAGCCGCACCAGTCCCACGTCGATGACATCCCCTGTAACACCGGAAACGGTGACGCGATCGCCCACCTTAACGCCTTGCCGCCCGATCAGGAAGAAATACGCCACGACGGAAAGGATGACGGTTTGCAAAGCCACCGCGATTCCGGCGGTCAGGAAGCCGGCGAAAGTGGCCAGCGAGCCGAATTGGCTGACGAAACTGAATATCAGGACGAGGGCCAACAAGGTGACCGTGGCGATCTGGCGCACCAACAGAAGTTGGTGCCTCCGCCGCGCCTCCTGGACGTATCGGAAGGTCGCTTTTCGCCAGAGCTCCGAAATGCCCAATACGATGAGTATCCCGGCCAGGAGGATGGCAATATGGACCATGAAGTCTTGAAGAGCGCGCACCAACCCGCTGTGTGCCGAGGCTTCCCATTGCCGCAAACTGGATTGGCTTTGTTCCAGGAGGATGATTTCCTGGGTCAGGGGTAGGGCAGCTGTGGAAACCTGCTTGAACTGCGCCATAATGGCGTCGATCTTCTGGCGCGCTGCTTCCCTGCCTGCGGGGTCCGGTGGCGGGGGTTGGCTGGCCAGGGTGCGCCCCTGGTCAACGGTGATCCGCATCCGGGTGCGGAGAGGCGATTGCACCTGGTGCGCCATTTGAATGACCCCGGTGGCGCCGTTCACCAACTGGTGAATATCGCGCATGTCGCCCAGCTTTGAGAACAAATTCGAGGCTATGGTAATCAGCCCCGACCCTCCCGAAGGAACGGCGGGAGGAGGGGCAGGGGCAGTTACTTTGGTCGGTGCCTTCGCGAACAATTCCGGAACCGATTTCTTTAAGTCATCGATCTCCTTCTGCAATCCGCCCATTTTCCCCAGCGTGTTACTGGCGAAGGTGGAGACCTTCTGAACGGCTTCCAGCATCGTCTTGTTGAATTCCAGTCGCTGTTGCAAGCTGTCGCGCGTGGAAGTCAAATCCTGGCGCTTCTTTCCGGTGGCCTTCGGAATCTGGCCATCCAAATCCGCAATTTGTTTCTCGAGTGGTGCGATCAGGTTTTCGAGCGTGTCAACAGCCTTCGACAGTCGTTGCTGTTCATCCGTCGCCTGGGGCGAGCCACCGGCGGCTTCGCCGCCCTTCTCTGTGAGAAGAAGCGCAGCTTCGGCATCGGCGGATTGAAAGGCGAGTTGCAGCGCCTGCCGGGCGAGGGTCCGGGCATTGTCCAGGTAGAAGAAATCGCTCGGCTGGCCTGCGGATTCATCCGCACTGGCCACTTGCCGGTACCAGGTGATGGCGGAATTCAGATGGCGGATGATGGCGGCGTCTTCGGGGTGATTTCCCGGCGCATTTGACGGGGAGGCCTTGGCTGGCGGCGCCGTGGCAGTTTGCGGCGCGGCGAGACCAGGGAGAACCGCTGCGGTTATTCCAACCGCGCCGAGTAAGCACATCCGCACTCCGGAGTCTCGCCTCATTAATTCCTACCTCAGATCTTTGTTAGCACGATTACCCGGGGACCGCAAGATCGGCGAAGGACGACGCAGGGCACAGGTTATCTCTTGCGCCGTTCGAGCAGGGTGACAATCACGCCAGTGTCCAGCAGGATCGTTTCACCAGCCGAATGTATCGAGGTGCTTTACACTTGGTTGTCGGGGGAAAAACTACGCAATCACGAGAAACCGGTCCACCTCACTCCGTGCTGTCGGATACTCGGGGTGCTCCCAACAGATATGAATAAAATCTAGCTGACGGGGCAGGACTAATCTTTTTAGCTCACGGTCAGCGTGAGCGTGGTGCTGTGGCTGACGGCGGAGCCGCCCGAGCCCACGGTCCCAGTGACGGTCAGCGTATAATTTCCGGCAGGTGTTCCGGGATTGCTGGGACCGGGACTGCCGGAGCCCCCACCCCCACCGCAAGCCGCGATGCCTAGGGCGAAAAAGACCCCCACGGCCAGGGGAAGGAGCCGCGGAAGCCATCTTGGTCGCGAGCTACGCCATGCCATGAATAACCAAGTCAGGACGACGAGCAGAGCGGCGGACAGTGGAAGGAATTTTCTCAGCGGCAGCAGGGGAGCAGGAAATGACCGCGGCGCCATGCCGGAGGGTGCCGTGGTGGTCACTGAAACCGTGACATTGGTTGCCGAGTTTCCGGGGGAGAGGGGGTTAGGCGAGACCGCGCAGGTAGCCTCCGAAGGCGCGCCGGTACAGTTGAAAGCTACGGATTGGCTGAGCCCGCCCAGTCCGGACACCGACAGCGTGTAGCTGGCCGACTGCCCGGGTGACGCGCTGGCCGACGAGCTTGACCCTGAGGCCATTCCCATGCTGAAGTCCTGACCCACGGCGTTCAAGTTGACGGTCTGCTTGCTTCCCGTGACCCTACCGCTGTTGTCATTGATGGTCAGGGTGCCGGTGACCGAACCGCCGGCCGTCGGCGTAAACGTGACGTTAATCGTGCAGGACCCGCTGGCCTCTACGCTGCTACCACAATTGTTGGTCTGGCCGAAGTTGGTGCTGGTGGCGATGCTGCTGATGACAAGCGCTGCCGTGCCCGTATTGGAGAGGGTTATGGCTTGCGCGGCACTGGTGGTCCCCACCATCTGACCGCTAAACGTTACACTTCCGGGCGAGACGCCCGCCACGGGAGTGCTGCTCATGGAATTGAAACCGGCGACCAGATTCGCCACATTGACCGTTCCGATTCCCGTTGCGAAATCCCAGCCCGTGCCGGCGATATACGCCGGCTCGTAGGCGCTACTAGTGTTCACAGCCTGGACGGCGCACGTCCCGCCTGTTCCCCCACCGCCGCTGAGAAGGCAGCGAGGCAGGGTAATGTAGCCGCTGCCAGAAGCAGTGAGGCTAACCACAACTCCGGGCGCGACGGTAGCGGTGCAGGCCGCGCCCGCCCCGCCACCCCCGGAAAGTGCACACGTCGGCGCGGAAGTAAACCCGGAACCGGGAGTAACCAGATTCAGCCCGCTGGCGGCGTTGTTCGGCAGTGATGTGCCATAAACGAAACACGTCGCTCCCGTTCCGCCGCCCCCCGTCAAGGTGCAGGTTGGAGCGGATGTATACCCGGATCCTCCGTTGGTCAGCGTCAGGGAACTGACCACCACGGTCAAGCTGGCGCTGCAGGTGGCGCCCACCCCGCCCCCGCCGCTGATACTGCATGAAGGAGCGCCCGTGTACCCGCTTCCGATGTTCGTAATATACGCTGTGGTCAGGGCCTGGGGAGCGGTGGAGAGCACCCCGTAGGTCCCCGAGGGCTGGTAACAATTCATCCCGGAACATGGCACATCAATGTCGCCGCCCTTACCGGTTCCCCCATAGAGGAGTGGAATCTGGTTAATGTCGTAGAAGATGCAATTGCTGGCCACCTGATTGCCGAGGGCGGCGTTGCAGGAACTACTGCCACCTGAACCATACTCTTGACGGGCGAGCGCATAATAGGTGGGATTCGGGTTGCCCCAACGAGTGCCGGAAGCCTGATTGACGAGCGCCTGAATCCCCGCCAAGATGGGGGCAGTGAACGAGGTGCCGCCTGTCCCCGGCCAAGTTGTAGGCGACGCGCTGCAGTCATAGCCGAATAATGGGTCAGAAAGGCAATACAATAAGCTGTGTCCCCAGGCGCCATTGGAAGCGAAAAGTGATACGTCGGGAAGGTCGCGGACCCCGTCGCTGGGGTTACCCACCAGGGCTGACTGCCAATCAGGCTTAGGGTACCCCACGCAGGTCCCGTTTATCGGCAAAATGTTGATCGACGAAGGGCCAGTCGAATCGCTCGACCCTGTAGCGCAGCCGCTAGGACCGCCGCTTCCCGCGACGAGGGTCTGGAAAACATCGCACAGACCGTTCGCACCGTAGGGGGGCAACTCCTTCATGTAATCCGCGCGGAGTACACTGGCGCACGAGTCGTTCCAAGGAATCTCAGGAACATAAGAGAGGGCCGTCGCGTAGTTGGAGAGGTTACTCGAACTCCAATACGCCTCGGTGCTACCGGTATAGTTATCGGCAAAGTCAGTGCCCCCCACGGCGACGTTGTACGGTGTAGAGGCCAAGCCGTTAACGGTGATTCCGCTGCGAGCGTAGTTCTCGCCGGAATCCGCATCGGCCGCGCCTTCATCGCCCGCCGCAACGAGGACGGAAACTCCCTCCGTTACTGCCTGTTGATACAGCGAGCTAATGAAGGCATTAAATGCCGCACCCATGGCGGTTTCCGGGGCCCCAACACTCAGGCTAACGACGGCTGGCGGCGGGTCAGTGCCGTTGAGGAGATTCTGGAGGGCAAAGAATCCCCCAAACATGGTGCCGGAGGCGCACGATGCCACTTCGATAGTGGCACTTGGCGCCGCCGCGCTGGCCCATTCCGCGTCGATGCTGATTTCCATGTCATTCCCATTAACGCCGGGGTCGGCACAGTTATTCACAGGGTTGCTGGGAGGGTGAACCTGCACGATGGCCCCCTGTGGAAACGCCGAGGAAAGCCCCAGAGAAGACCGGAAATCATCCCAGTCGTCGAGGGAGTAGAGGTCCGTACTTGCGAGCACCACTACTGTCTGGCCCTGCCCGGAAATGCCTGAGGCGAAGGCGGGACTGAAGTTGTAGATCGTCCACAGATCCGCCGGCACCAGGGGGTTGGCACCGTTGGTTTCGGCGAATTCGGACCGCGGCTCGACCAGCGAGCTAGGCATGAAGTCGTGCAAGGAGACCACTCCCGCCACGGTCGCCGCCAGCGTCGCGGGAATCTGCGGATCGCTCATATTTGCGATGTGGGCCTCGCCATTCACGCGCAGGTTATGGATCTCCGTGTGAAAGGCCCGGCCTATTTGGCCTGCCGTCCCGCTGAAATCAATCAGCATCCGGTTGGGGTAGACCAGGTTGACCGTGAACCCCTGCGACTCGAGCCACTGGGTAACCCGAGCGACGTCGGCCTGAGGCAGGCCATATTCCTGCCCGAACTCCGCCGCCGTGAGCCAGTGGTGAAAGCGCGAAGAAACGGGATCGTGGATATCTTTGATGAACTGTTCCAACGCCTGCTCTTGCCCTTGGCCCCGCTGCAAGAGGAGCATCAGGTGAGGCAGGGGAAAACCGTCGGAGACCCGGCCACGATCGTTCTTCGCCATAGCTTCCGGGCGTGTATTGCCCCTCAAGATAAACAACCCGCCTTGCCCCACGGACTCGTGGTTAATCGGGCTAGCTTGCGGGTTAGCGCCTACCGCAGCTTGTACCACTGGGGGTCGCCCACACCGAAGGAGGACGAGAATTGCAATGACAATAGACCTTAAACAAAGAAGAATACACTTCGATGGAGTCTTGGAATACGAGTAAGCATTGTTGTAGTAGAGCATAGCACCACCGCGCTTATAGGGAACGACCGCACGGAATACTATCTTCAACACTAGCTGATATCAATCCGCAAAAGTTGTCAGAGGCAAATTGTCTCTTGAGTTAAGCAGGTAGCCCCAGTCAGTGACTTTCTGTTGGTTCTTTATTCCGTGCGGCATCATCCCGGGAATGTCGCCACAGTTTCATTGAACGGCATTGGGAATACCGCAAAAGCCCACGGTCAAGAATGCATTGACTGTGGCCGCCACTCGGTATCGGGGGATTGGGGCCAATGATTTCGCGTGGCGTTAACGCCTACGCAAGTAGCTCGCCCACCGACAGTAGCGCCGGGTTTGCGCTCTGCGGGTTTTGGTTGCTTGAGATGGAAGAGACGCGGACCGCAATATCGGCGGTCCGCGCTGCTAATCAGGACCAGGGGGCTTCGAATTGGGAATCGTCAACCCTGCCAGGGAGAGGGACCAGAACAATATGCTGGCGGAAATTAGGACCAGCGCGAGAGAGAGACGCGCGATCATCTGGGTGTAATCCCAGAATCCGGGGGGGGCCTTGGGGTGCCACATGGCAAGCTCATATGCGATTCCACCGAATACTACTACGCTCAGCAGGTTAGTCAGGAAGGACGTGCCAAAGGAGCAGCTACGCAGCAGGCGCCATGTCTGCTTTGCCGCTCCACGCCAGCCCTCGCGTCGAATGGCAAGGTAAAAGCTCAGAAGAAATCCGCCCAAAACCGCCCAGAGCACCCACTCGATGTAAACGAAGGTCTTGTCAATGACGACGTAGCTAATGGGCTTTTGGAGGTGGAAGGTCAGGAAGGACGCGACTTCAACGGAGTGGCTATTGACCCAGTAGAAGACCGCGCCGCATAACCACACCCCGACCAACCCGGCGAGGCAGAAGACCAGCGAGGACTTGAGCCGCTTTCGGCCCAGGGTCCACACCGACCCAAGCTGGTAGCGCGGGACACCACATGTAGCGTAGACCGTTGGGTCTGCGGTCTGCGGCTTTTCGCTGCTTGAGATGGAAGAGACGCGGACCGTAGAATCGACGGACCGCGCTACCAGTTTGGCCGCCCCGGCCACGGTTCCTCCCATGACGACCACTGCGGCGAGAACTTGCGCCACCGCCCAGAAAAGCGCAAGGATCAGGAGCAGTACCGAGGACTCCGGCAGGCCCACCCACGCGTAACCCGCCCACAGCCAAAGCGCGATGAACGCCGCCAGCACCACCACTGTCCGGTAACTGCGGGCCACTACCCCCAGGCTCCAATTCCAGGCTGTCAAGGTTCGGTTCATGGTTAGTTGTCAGTTATCACTCATCAGTTTTCAGTTATCAGCTTTCAGCTATCAGTACCACGGACCGTCAATCAGCTGACGGATCCGCGTCTCCTCCGTATGAGACCATCAACCAAGCGCCGCCCGCACGCGACATGGTTTTCCCTCTCCCCAGGGGAGAGGGTGGCTCGCGCCGGGCGTAGTCATCAGCGGGCTCGCGCCGGACGAGGGGTTATTTCGCTCTATCCTCCAATTCAATAACCAATATCAAAAAGCAAAATCGAAAATGACCCCATGAGCTGATGGCTCAATGACTCAATGATCCGATGAAACAATGCTCCGATACCTCAATGGCTCGCTTGCTGCACCGTGACAGTCGCCGCGCGGGTTGAGGCCTGCCTGGCCGGCTCGTACATGGGCAGCGCGCGCGCCGGATTGGCTTGGAACGTCCCGGGGGTCACGGCCTTCAAAAGATAATGGAACTGCCCCTGCCCGCGTGCGAACGCGGTGGAGAAGAGCGCGGCGCGGTCGTCGTGAAACTCGCGCTGCGTATAATAGAAATCCCACCACTTCGGTTTTTCCTTGAGCTCGTACAGACTCTCCTGCTCGATGAATTCAAAACCGGCCGGAATGGGGTCCTCGATCTCCAGGTATTGCTCGTCGTGCGTGGCGCTGACGGTCAGACGGACTACCAACACGTCACCGGTCTGCACTTCTCCCGTCAAGGGCTGCTCCGAATAAACGATCCGGTTCTCCTGCCTCTCCGGCACCAGTTTGGAGTATTCCCGGACCACGTTCAGGGCGTAGCCGCCGGTGGGTGCCGGCTTGGGTTCGCGGGAGAAATACGAGGCCGAAGCCGACCAGTACAGCACTCCCGCGCCCGATTTCACAATCCGCACCTCGTTCGTTCCCGCGTGCACCTGGGTCGCCACAGCCGTCAGAACGATGGGAAGCGGATTGGCAACGTCCTTCTGCGTGATATTCCGGTCGGCGAGCTTTTGGCCGTTCAGGTAAACGCTAAGGGTGTAATTCGGCTTGAGCTCGCCGGAAATCTTCAGGTAGTCAATCAGGCCGTAAATGGCGGTGGCGGTCTGCTCCGTGGACTCCCAATAGTAGCCGTCGGAGCGGTGCTCCATCAACCAGCGCGCCGCGCGCGGCAACAAATCGCTCTGCGGATCGAGGTTCGCGAGCGCCTTCAGCGCGTACGCCGTAGTCTCAAAAGAATTGTCGGAGCTGAAATCGAGCATCTCCTGGCGTTCGGACTTCCAGGAAACGAAAGGACCCTCCACGCGGGCGCTCGCTTCCAGCACCCTCACGAATTCCTGCGCGCGGGCGTCCTTAAGCTGCATGAGCAGCAGGGCCATCAACGCCTGCCCGTGCGGGGAGAGTTTTTCGCGCGAAGCATAGAGATCTTCCACCAGCCCATGGTCCACGTCGCCGCTGAGCGCCAGAGCATAAATCATGTAGACGCGGATATCGGCGAGGGCGCGGGGATTCTCCTTGATCTG
>Ga0335078_10007242_pt1 | contig 16453 bp, 19 predicted proteins | sample Lox_Sample_32_FD_206711 | JGI IMG/M metagenome (GOLD analysis project Ga0335078, IMG submission 206711) | Soil microbial communities from Loxahatchee National Wildlife Refuge, Florida, United States - Lox_Sample_3.2 | ecosystem: Environmental > Terrestrial > Soil > Wetlands | place: USA...
GTTTCTGGTCCTGAGCACTGACGCCAGGAAGACGGATATCCTGCACCGTCAGACCCTGATAATCGGAAACCGCATCGCTCAGGGCTACGTTCTTGGAATTCTCGACTGCGGATTGCTTCTGGGCGGGAGTTTTCTCGGAATCCTTATTGGCGGCGGCGACCGCTGCCGCGGGGCAAACCAGCATGCTGCCGAAAAGCGCGGCGGCAACGACCAGCCCGGCCGGAATCTTCAGCGAGCGCTTTCCCTTCAATTGCGGCAAGACTCCTCGACGCTCGCAAATCCGGATGCTGCAGCCATTTCGCGAAATGCTCCGCCTCGATGCATTTCCCTCACCGTTGCTGCGCCGGGGAGCGGATCCGACGAAAATCATCCCGCGGAGGCGGCTTGGGGCGTGGATTGGTGTGAGCAACTGAGACCTATAATAATAGTTTCGACCGAGAAAACTGGTGACCTCTTTGGAACTCGACGACAGATATTCAAGACAGGTTCTTTTCGCGGGCATTGGGAGCGAAGGCCAGCGGTGCTTGACGAAATCGCGCGTAGCAATTGTAGGTTGCGGGGCTACCGGCTCGGCACTCGCTTCCCTGCTTGCTCGCGCGGGCGTAGGCACGCTCCGCATCATTGATCGCGATTATGTGGAAACCAGCAATCTGCAGCGGCAACTGCTGTTTGACGAGGCCGATGCCGCAGAGTCATTGCCCAAATCTATTGCCGCCGCCAGGAAAATTACCGCCTTCAATTCGCAAATCGTGGTCGAGCCACAGGTCGCCGATCTCAGCCCGGCAAATACCGTATCTCTGCTTGCGGATGTAGATCTCATTCTTGACGGGACGGACAATTTCGAGACCCGCTATCTGATCAACGATTATGCCGTCCAGAACTCTATTCCCTGGATCTACACTGCCGCCGTGGGCAGCTACGCCGCAACCTTAAACGTTCTGCCGGGGCAGACTGCATGCTTATCCTGCCTGTTTCCCAATTCGCCGCGGGGAGCGATTGAGACCTGCGAAACCGCCGGCATTCTGAATTCGGCAGTGAATCTTGCGGCCTCGGTCGCTGCGACCGAAGCGCTGAAGATTCTGGTAGGCGCAAGAGAGCGCTTACGGCAAACGTTGTTGTCGTTTGACCTTTGGACCAATGAGCGGGCTGAAATAGATGCAACCAACCCGCGCAGCGAGTGCAGAACCTGCGGTCAACGCAAATTTATTCACCTTGAGGGCAGCAGCAGACCACACATCACGCTCTGCGGACGCAACTCGGTTCAGATTCATGAGCGGCAACGCCCCATTGATCTGGCCGCCATGAGCAATCGCCTGCAACCACACGGCTCGGTGCGCCATAATGACTTCGTGCTGAAGTTCCGGCGCGATCCCTATGAGATGACCCTGTTTCCTGACGGCCGGGCCATCATCAAAGGCACGAGCGATGCGGCAATCGCGCGCAGTCTTTACGCCAAGTATGTCGGAAATTGACAGCGTGCAACAGTTTGCGCATTCGTAGTCTTTCACCACTCGAATCCCGGCATCCCGCAACCCGAAGCCTGAATCTTAACGCTTAGAATTTCGAGGTGAACCATGCGTCCAGCCGTTCTTCTGTGTTCGCTCCTTCTGATCTCAGGTCTCGCAACCGGCCAGGTGACCATCAGTTCCGGATATGCCAGCAACTGGGTCGCTCCGCCCGGCGCGTACGCTGCGCCTTATGCGCCGCTTGTGCAGACGCCTTCGATTTCTCTGGACGGGTCACCCTCCATGGCCCTAATGCCATCCTGGGAAATACAGTCCGGACCAACCGTCGAGCTGCCCCCGCCGCCAAGTGTAGTCTTTGGCCCCATGCAACAAAGCTCTCCGCCGGCAGCTGCGACGGAACAAGAAACGGCGCCGAATCCGGAGCCCGGACATTTTCGCCTGGGTGTAGCCACGTTCCAGGATGATTACGGGGTCGCGCAACTCGCCGCTGAGTCTCATCCCAACAAGAAAGCTGCGAGACTTTACACCAATAGCGACATCAGCCAGCTCGAACAACAAACGGACGTGGCCCGCTTCGGCGGCAAGACTGAGCACTTGGATTGAAGAGCCCGCGCCTCGACATTAACGTACGAGCAGGCTTTCCAACGCGTCGAAGAAGGCAGGATAAGAGATCACTGCGGCATCTGCCTTGCGAATAACTGTTTCGCCTTCGGCACCGAGGGCCGCGATGGCAAATGCCATTGCGATGCGGTGGTCGCCGAAGGAATCCAACTCTGCGCCGTGAAGTTTCTGACCTCCCGGAACCTTCAAGCCATCTTTCTGTTCTTCCACGCGCGCGCCCATGGCGCACAGGTTCATTGCAATTGCCGCAATGCGGTCGGATTCTTTCACTCGCAACTCCTGCGCATCCCGAATCTCAATGCCCGTGCTTGTGTACGGCGCAATCGCTGCGAGCACTGGAATTTCATCAATCAGCGCGGCGGTGTCCGCCCCGGCAAGAGTAGTTCCGCTCAGAGGTTCGCCTTCCGCCCGCACGGTTCCAATCGCTTCTTCGTGCTGTTGTTCAATCTGCGTGATTGAGATTCTCAAACCCATCGCCATCAGAACATCCAGCAGGCGGGCGCGCTTGGGATTCATGAGCAATCCGGGGATCACAAGCTGCGAGCCGCGAAACAACGCCGCGGCGCATAGAAAAAAAGCAGCGCTGGAAAGGTCTCCCGGAATCGTAGCTTCGATCGCATGGAGTTTTGGTCCGCCCATAATCCGCGCTGCATTGCCCTCGCACCTCACCTCGGCCCCGAACGCACGCAAGGCCAACTCGCTGTGATCGCGCGTGCATACCGGTTCACGCACGCATGTCTCTCCCTGCGCAAACAGGCCGGCAAACAAGATCGCGGACTTCACCTGCGCGCTGGCAATTGGGGTGGTGTAGTCAATTGCTTTCAAGCGGCCGCCGGTGATGCGCAAGGGGGGGCGCCCACCATCGCGCGCCGCAAAATGAGCTCCCATGGTTTCGAGCGGCTGAATTACGCGCTGCATCGGACGCCGCGATAACGATTCATCCCCGATGAGTTCGCTGCTGAATTCCTGCCCGGCAAGAATCCCGCTGAGCATGCGCATGGTGGAACCGGAGTTGCCGCAGTTAAGAGGCGCTTCAGGCGCTCGCAGTTTCGCGCCGTTTCCGTGCAGGGTCACCGTGTCGCCATCGCGTTCCGTTGCAACTCCCAGTCCCCTCAGGCATTCGAGCGTGCTGGCACAATCGGCGCCGGTAGAAAAATTCTGCAGTCGGGTAGTGCCCTCGGCAATGGCGCCGAGCATCGCGTAGCGATGAGAGATGGATTTATCACCCGGCACGCAAACAGATCCAGCTAGGTTGCGCGCAGGACGAATGACAACGCTCGACTCTCGGCTCATAAAGCGATCACTATATCGGATGCGTTGGACAAAAATGGACGGGACTGATCGCCGCCGTTAGACCAGCGCCTTGGCTTCGGCGGTCGCCTCTTTCAGGATGTCCGGAGGGACTTCTTTGATGGTGACATGAAACTCGAACATCGGGACTTCCGTACCGCGGCCCCAGCGAACGACTTCCCAATGCGCGCGCACGAACTTCACATCTTTTTCCGCGCTCAGGTCCAGCAGCAGAGGATGCTGGCCCCGATAAAACTTCTGGGGAAAACTGGCCACCGGCCTCGCGCTCCAGGTCACCCCATCCGAAGAGCTGAAAATACTTACATCCACCGCCTCCTGCTCTACGATCTCGGTAATGTGCAACGCCAGCAGAAATACGCGGTTGGCAGCGGCACTCACGTCCACCGGCGAACCGTCGCCTTTACAACTCACGACCGTCTTCGCGGGAACGAGAAACGTATCTAGCATGGCGACGGAATTGTAGCAAAGCGCGCGAACTCAGAGGTCCGGCAACCAGCGCTCGCCGGCTTGCCCACCTGCACCGACAATTTCCTGTGCTATGCCTTGTAAACTGCGTCAACGAACTGGCGCAAGATGGAGCCAACCTGTGCGGGCTGTTCCCACGGCGAATAATGCCCGGCTTTGGCGATCACTTTGAGTTGGCTTCCCGCGATGTGCTGCCGCATGAACTCCGCTTCGTTCACTCCCGTGAGCGTGTCCTCGTCGCCGGTCAGAATCAGGGTTGGAACGTTGATCGTCTTTAAAGTGGCTATGGAATCCGGCCGCTCGGCCATCCCAAGCTGCACGCCGGCCACATCCTCGGGCGACATTTTGCGCATCATGCGCAGGGCTCCTTCAACCAGATCGGGACGCGTATTACGGGTCGTCGCACTGAGCAGTTTCGGCACCATGCCCTCGAAGAAGGGCTCGACTCCACGCTCCAGGACGTCCTCCGCTGCCTGAAGACGAGTGGCGCGCGCCTCGGCGGAATCCACTTGCGCCTTGGTGTTGCACAGCGCTAGCGCTGCCACGCGTTCGCGCTGCCGCCGCCACAACTCGAAAAGAATGTACCCGCCGATAGAAACGCCAATGAATACGGCGCGTTTGATCTTGGTTTCCTCGAGCACGCGCACTAGATCTGCAGCGTGCTTCTCCATGATTGCCGGCCCCTGGCCCAGGCCGGAGTCGCCATGACCGCGAACATCGGGCATCAAGAGTTGGTATCGCGGCAGTAATTTTTCAGTTATGGGCAGCCAGAACTCATGATGAGCTGGAAAAGGATGAAGCAGAACAACCGGCGAACCATTCCCCAGAAGCTGATAAACAATCTCGGCGTCTCCGCTGCGGATGCGCTCCATGCGGAGATTTAAACATAAGCCTGAGTTTCAGAAACAGCTTCCAGGAACCTGGCTCACGGATTCGTCAGGTGTTGGCCAGCTGGCAAGGGCAGCAGCAGCGGCTCTTCGGGCATGACGATCCAGCATATGACGTAACCCAACAGCGCGATGCCGATCGGAACCGGCACGAAGGCCAGAACCAGCCAGACCACGCGCACGAGAGTGACGTCCAGATCAAAATATTCGGCGAAACCGGCGCACACGCCGGCGATTTTGCGGTTGGCGCGTGGCCGCACCAGGCGCTTGCGGCCCAACACCGCGCCTACGCGCTTGCCGCAGTAAGGACATAGGTTCGCGTCATCCTGAATGACTTTGCCACAGTAGTTGCAATACATGGCGCACTCCTTACGCGCTGATTCTACAGATAATACGTAAGCGCAGCCAGAAAAGTTCGGAGTTAAGAGAACTATTCTCCGCGGTAGGGCTGCTTGAGGTAAGAACGGGCCGCGGCGGCCAGGGGGGTAGCGCCGTCCGTTTTCACGACTGCTTCATACTTCCGAACGGCGGGATCGCGTTCGCTCAGCAAGTCATACATCTGCCCTGCTTCCAGGTTGGCCTTCTGCAGGACTTCTGCACTGGGCCGCGCCGCTCTGGAGACCTGTTCATAGGCAAAGAGCGCGCCCGCGTAGTCTTTTTCGCCGCGCAGCAGGTCGCCCAAGCTGAGGGCAGCCATTTCATACGGCAGTCCGGGATAATGCCCATCGAACCCAGCCTGCCAGATTCGCTGGTACGTTGCAGCCGCGTCTTGGTTGCGCTCCATGGCCCGGAGCAAGTTGCCCTCCTCCAGCGCAAAGAGCACATTCCGCGGATAGCGGGCGATCAATCCACGGACGATCGTCAGAGCTTGATCATAACGGTGTTCACGCCGCAGAAACAGGCAAAGAACGATTTGCGCGTCCGTGGCCGCCTCACCTTTTCCGTGAGCAACGTCGGAAAGATACTGCAAGCCCTTTTCCTTACTTCCGCTCAGGCCGATCAGTGCGGCTGCTATCTTCACCGTCCAGGGCAAGCTGCCGAGCACGTAGTAATCCGTGCCGACCACCAATTTGGCGTCCGTGTACGTCGGATCCAGCTGCAGCACGCGTTCATGATCGCGGCGGGCGCCCACGGCGCTGCGCAAGGCTGAGAACCACGCCCGGTCCAGCAAAGCCGTGAAAAGCGCGGTTTGGGCGCGCGTAGCGCCTCGCGCGTACAACGCATCGGCGTTTTTCGGATTGGCGCTGAGTTCCTTTTCTTCTAGCGTTTCAGCGCGCTCGATCAGCTGCCGGAGCCGGTTTTTCACCGCAGGATCGGCCGGCCGGGAAGGCGAAACCAGAAAACTGTCGTTGGCATATTGGCCGCTATTGAGCGCCCCAACGCGGTACAGTTCGCGTACCAGCACCGCCGTGGTGAGATGGTTGAGGGCAAACGGATCATCCGGATGCCGGCGCAGAATCTCTTCAAACTCGGCGGCGGCGCGATCATACTCCAAACTGTAGAAGTGTTCGAAGGCAACCGCGTTCAGCGGATCGCTCGGCCGGTAGGCCGTCGGCGTGGTCACACCGGCGTCGCCCGCTGCCGCCACGCTATTACCGGCGGAAGCGAACAAGATGGCCGCCACAAACAGCGTCTCGAACAGCCGACCGTGCAACCGGAAAAGCAAAGCTCAGCTCTTTCTCTTTTTAAGGTGACTGAATAAGTCTAACCAAGTCCATCATGCAAGTCTTGAACCACTCTAGTTACCTTTGGGCGCACTTCCGGCGACAAGAGGTACGATGCAAGACCACGCGTAACCTGATAATCTTTCCCGCCGGGTTGGTAAAATCTGCTCGTTTCTTATGGGCAGATTCAGCCGAGACTTGGCAATTTGCCAGAAATATCAACAGGTTCCTTGCGCAAAACTTTGGCTATCTGCGTGCCATGATGCCTGTGGAGAAGTGGCTTCCTATGGCTGAAGTGATGCGAGAGACGCAGCGCGAGTTTTGGCGTCCGCCGGTCGTGCAGCAACCGCTTCCCTCCTCCAAAGAAAACGCAATGGCCGCCATGGAAGCCTGCGCGAGCTGCGGAACCGAGTTTGTCGTTGGTTCACGATATTGTTATGTTTGCGGAGTGGCTCGGCAATCACAAGCCTATGCTCCAGTTTCCCGCCACTGGATTCGTTATTTTGAGTTCCACACCATCAAGCAGGCCATCGCGCTTTCGACCGCTTCGCTCATTGCGTTTCTAATCGGGGTAGGTTGCGTGTTCGCGGCCATCGCCGTGGGATTTATTTATGCGGCGCAGAACTTCTCTGATTTTCAGGCCATTCAACTATGGCGGATGGAGTGGCTCTTGGCTGCGGTGGCGGCGTTTGTTGCAGGCCTATTACTGAAACGGACAGATACTCCGTCAAAGTAGTCCCTCTCCCTTCGCTTTCCTGCTTCGATTCCCTGCTTGATTTGCTGCAATGTGAACGTCACGGCGACTCCTGGATTCTCACCTGACGTCCCAGTTTGCGCGGTATAAGTGGTTCACCGGCCCCACGCCCTTGCCCACGGCATACGCGCTCCTAACGGCGCCGCTCAAATAAGACTTCGCGAGCCGCACCGCCTTGCGCAAACTTCGTCCTCGCGCCAGATGGCAAGCGAGCGCAGTCGAAAACGCGCAGCCGGTTCCGTGAGTACAGCTCGAACGCAGGCGCCGCGAGGAGAATGTCTCCTGTTCGATCCTTCCCTGTTGGCGCACACTCAGAAAATCGGTCGCCGTAGAGAGGTGCCCGCCGGTAATCACCACGGCTTTGGCTCCGAGCGCGTGTAACCTGGCGGCGGCTCCCGGCATGTCCTTCCGATTGGTTACTCTGAGGCCTGTTAAGACCGCAGCTTCATCGAGATTTGGGGTCACGACCGTCGCCAGCGGCAATAAGTCCTCAATCAGCCGCTTCTGTCCAGCCTGATCGAGCAGCCTGGCGCCGGAAGATGACCTGAGAACGGGGTCGAGGACGATCTTGCGCAGATTTCTTTGTTTCAGAAACGCTGCAACGGCCCGAACAATCTCCGCTTCGCCGAGCATGCCAATTTTGACGGCGGCAATTTCCAGGTCGTCGGCCAGTTCCGTGAGCGTCTGCCGTATGAGCGAGGGTTCCAGCGTCCTAACCCGCCGAACTCCTTGAGAAGATTGGACAGTAATGGCGGTTATGCACGCCACTCCATAGCAGCGGTGGGCCGCGATTGTCTTTATGTCCGCCGTGACGCCGGCGCCGGAGCCGGGGTCGAACCCCGCTATAGTCAAGACAATGGGAGGAGTGCGGCGCACTTCGGCAATCTAATCGCAAACCCGAGCGCTTGCAAAATCTGTGGGCTCGATGCGCCTCCAAACAGCTCGCGCATGAATGCGGCGAAACGAAGGTTCTAATACCCGGTCAGTTGGCAGGCTCTAAACTGCTGAAATCACATGCCCAAACCCGCGATTTGCAGTAACTCTTTAGAAGTGAGTAATTTGCAACAATTACACAGTTATCAAACGCTTGCGCTATTACTAGTCAGTAAATACATAAGTCTATGCGCCACAGACACATCAATGTGGATTTCCCAAGATATACAAGCAGTTACGTATGCTATCGGGTACTAAGCTATTACTTTCTACCCGCGTTTGCTCATTGACAGCCTGAGCAGGGAACTCTACGATTCTCGAATCCTTTGGCCGAACTGTGGGGAGGCACGACTGATCAACGATGCGAGGTGACTGATGCGAACACGTATAGCTTACGGACTGGTGATCGTCTTATGGGTCGCCAGCCTGGGAGCGGCGCAAGGGCCAACGAGCTCAGGATCTAGCCGTACCCGAATTACTACAGAAAGGCAAGTTGTAGTATCCAAGAAGGCGGTTCCGTATCAAGTTGGTACGGCCTCCTGGTATGGCATTGACTTTAATGGCCGGGTGACCGCCAGCGGCGAGCCCTTCAACATGTACGACCTGACCGCCGCCCACCCCACCCTACCCCTGGGAACATGGGTGCGGGTGACCAATCTCCACAACGGCCGGACCGTTCTGGTGCGCATCAATGACCGCGGACCGACCGTACCGGGCCGCATCATTGACGTTTCCTATGGCACGGCGCGGGCCCTGCATTTCAAGGCGCAAGGTGTGCAGAGAGTGCGCCTGGATGTAGTGCATCCCCAGCTGGTAGCCGTGTTGCGGCCTGTAGCCTATTAGGGCGCGAGCGGTTATACTCCCCGACAAATGGCTGACCCGAGGGAACGGCTCATCGTCGCCCTTGATGTGTCATCGGCCGCCGCCGCGCGGGCAATTGTCGCGGCGGTGGGCGATTCCGCGCTGACTTACAAGGTCGGCATGCAGCTCTACACGGCGGAAGGGCCGCGGGTGGTGCGCGATCTGATCGCCTCGAATCGCCGGGTTTTTCTCGACCTGAAATACCACGACATCCCCAAAACCGTGGCCAATGCCGTGACAGAAGCGGCGCAGCTGGGGGTGTCCATGCTGACCGTGCACGCGGTCGGCGGCGGCAAGATGTTGCGCGCCGCATGCGAGGCGGCACGGAGCGTGAGCATACCTCCACTCGTGCTTGGCGTCACGGTTCTTACCAGCCTCGATGACAACGACCTTGCAAAACTCGGCGTGCACGGGCGAGTGGAGGATCAGGTCCTGCGCCTTGCCGCGCTGGCGCTGACCGATGGCTGCGATGGAGTCGTCAGCTCAGCGCTCGAGGCCGCGGAGCTGCGGCGCGAACTGGGCGACGAATTTGCGATTGTGACGCCGGGGGTGCGACCGGGCGGCGCCGCCCCCGATGATCAGGCGAGGGTGACCACGCCGGCAGAGGCCATCGCGGCCGGCGCCACCCATATCGTGGTTGGCCGGCCTATCACCCAGGCAAGCGATCCCGCGAATGAAGCGCGAATGATATTGAGCGAACTGGCGAGAGTTGAGCCGCAGTTCACCGCGATTCCTGGCCGTGCCGGCGCCACTCCCCGCCGGGCTTGACGAAGGTACTTCCGCAAATGGTTGCGGCTCCTGACGCCGTCAGGCCGGTTTGGCCAATCGCGCAGAACAAGATTTCTAGCGGCGCATTCCTTTCTGCGACGCTCCCGCTCTACAGCTTCTCGCAGAATTCACACACTGAGCAGGAAATAAAAACTCCGCCCGGCACTCCGCGCTCGCGGTCTTTCACCCGCTTGACGATCCTGGTCGGTTTGCCACACTTAGGGCAATCCGTGCTCTTGGAGGTGTCCATCATTTTCTTCCGGTCGGCAGTTTTGGCGATCTTGGCCATCTGGTCTCCTGAATCTGAAATTTTGGCGATGAATCCCAGCCGGGCCCCAGAGAACCAGTATCGAACGCAGTGCTTGAGAGTTCGATTGCAGCGTGGTGGGCAGGATCGTTTGCGCCTGAATTGATTTTACTGTATTCCGCGCGGCCCGGTCTTGGCGGCGGCGCGTTGACAAAACCAGCCATCTCCCGTAGGGTATTTTGAGATCATGCGGACGAACCGCCATCACCACGCGTACAGCGCGCCGGTGAGGGTGTGCGGCTAGGTAGTCCAGCACTCGAGAAATCCGGCCCGCTGAAGCGAGAGCTCAGCGGGCTTTTTGTTTGCGGCCTCGGAGTGGGAGAAAACGATGAGCGAACAGAGCGTAGTGCAGGAGCAACAAAATCCTGCCATTGATTTCGCCAAAATGCGTGGCCTGGCGCCGGCCGTGGTGCAGGAGGCTGGCAATGGCGAAGTTCTTATGCTGGGATTCATGAATGAAAACGCGTTGGCACGGACGCTGCAGACCGGCTACGTAACCTTCTATAGCCGCACCCGCAATGAACTTTGGACCAAAGGCGAGAGCTCCGGTAATCGCTTGCGCGTCGTTACTGCCAGCACCGATTGTGACCGCGATACGCTGCTGTTCCAGGTCGAAGTTGAGGGCGCAGGCGTTGTGTGTCATGAGGGAACGCGTTCGTGTTTTACCAGGAAGCTTGCACTGCCCGCGATTATAACTGCGTCACAGGAGATCACCCGGTGAAGCTGCGCATCGGAATTCCCAAGGGCAGTTTGCAGGAAGCGACGCTGCAGTTATTTGCCCAGGCTGGCCTGTCCATCCAGGTGAATTCGCGATCGTACTTTGCCTCGACCGGCGATCCTGAAATTGAATGCATGTTGATCCGCGCGCAGGAGATGGCGCGCTACGTGGAGCATGGCGCGCTCGACGCCGGTCTCACCGGGCTGGATTGGGTGATCGAGAGCGGCCTGGAAGTGGTGACCGTAGCTGATCTCATTTACGCCAAGCAAAGCCGGGGTAAGGTGCGCTGGGTCCTGGCGGCGCCGGAAAGTTCCTCTTACCAGCGGGCGGAAGATCTCGGCGGCTGCATCATTGCAACCGAACTGGTGAATGTCACCAAGAATTATTTCAGCAGCCGCGGCGTGGATGTGCGGGTGGAGTTTTCCTGGGGCGCCACCGAAGTGAAGCCGCCCATGCTGGCCGACGCCATCGTGGAAGTCACGGAGACCGGCAGCTCGCTGCGGGCCAATCATCTGCGCATTCTGGATACGGTCCTGGAATCGAACACGCTGGTCATCGCCAACAAATCGGCGTGGGCGGACGCGGCGAAGCGACGGAAGATCGAAAATCTGGCGTTGATGCTGCGCGGCGCCATGGACGCCAAAGATCGCGTGGGCCTGATGCTCAACGTGCGCAAAGAAGACTTGAATGCCGTGCTTTCCGTTTTGCCGGCCTTGAAGAATCCCACGATTTCAACTTTAAGCGATTCCGAGTGGCTGGCCGTGAACACCGTGATTGAGGAAGCCACGGCGTGGGAGGTGATTCCGCGCCTGAAAGAAGCGAAAGCGCAGGGCATCGTGGAATATCCGCTGAACAAGGTGGTGATGTGATGCGGATTCTGTCAGGGCGCGCGGCGGTAGCGCAGGTCAAGGCAATGGCCGACCGCGGCACTCGGCTCGACGCGGTTGAACCGAAGGTGCGGCGGATCATAGCCGACATCCGGCGTGATGGCGATGCCGCGTTACTGCGCTATGCGCGAAAATTCGACGGGCTAACCGAGGGAGAGTCACTGCGCGTGGACGAACGCCTGATGCGGCAAGCCTGGAAATCGGCTGCGCCGCAGTTGCGGTCGGCGCTGCGCGAAGCGGCGGGCCGGATTCGCCGCTTCTGCCAGTGGCAGAAACCGCGCGAGTGGCAACGGCGCAGCGGCGGGATTTCCCTCGGCCAGTTGGTTCGTCCCGTTGCGTCGGTGGGCTGTTATGTCCCGAGTGGAAGGCACCCTCTGGTCTCTACATTGCTCATGACGGTGATTCCGGCGCAGGTCGCGGGAGTCAACAATATTCGCGTGGCCTCCGCGCGGCCGCACATGGCTGTACTGGCAGCGGCGGCGATGCTTGGCGTGCGCGAAGTCTATCGCGTCGGCGGCGCGCAGGCGATTGCAGCCTTGGCTTACGGCACTGAAAGCATTCCGCGCGTAGAGAAGGTTGTCGGACCGGGGAACTTGTATGTGACCGCGGCCAAGAAGCTCGTCTCATTCGATTGTGCGATTGATTTTCTCGCCGGCCCGACCGAGGTGGTCATCCTGAGCGACCGGGGCAACTCCGATTTTCTGGCAGCCGACCTGGTGGCCCAGGCTGAGCATGACTCGGAGGCAATGGCGATCTTCATCACGACGCATCGCTCGTTGGCGCAAGCAGTCGCTAAATCTGTCTCAGTGCTGGCGCGGAAAAACCCGACGGCCCGCGAATCTCTGCAACGACATGGCGCGATTCTGTTGGCCGCGTCGCGTGAGCAGGCACTCGACTGGGCCAACCAGATCGCACCGGAACACATCACGGTTGACCGTCGCGATGTGGCCGAGGTGCGTAATGCGGGTTCTGTTTTTGTCGGCGAGTTTTCGCCGCAAGCCGCCGGCGACTACGCTTCCGGACCCAATCACGTCCTGCCGACCGCGGGCGCCGCTCGCTTTCGCGGCGGCCTCAGCGTGCTCGATTTCGTCAAGCTGATTACCGTGCAGGAGCTTTCCCGGCCGTGCCTGCGGCAGATGGCGCCGTCAGTCCAATACCTCGCCGAAACTGAAGGTCTGCTGGCGCACGCGGAATCGATCCGCATGAGGTGCGCCCGTGCTTAAACCTCGCGCCGAGGTGTATAGCTTAAAGTCATACCATCCTCCTCTTGGAGGCCGGCAGGGCCTGCGCCTCGACTTCAACGAAAATACCACGGGCTGCTCTCCGCGTGTTCTCCAGAAATTACGAAATCTGACTTCCGACGAATTGGCGCGCTATCCGGAACGCGAGCCGGCGGAAGCAGTTGTCGCCAATCACCTGAGGATCAATGCCGAGGAAATTCTGCTCGCGAATGGTACCGATGAAGCCATCCATCTGATTTGCGAGACCTATCTTGAACCCGGCGATGAGGCGATGATCGTGGTCCCGACTTTTGCCATGTACGAAATCTATGCGGCTGCAACCGGAGCGCGCGTGGTTTCGGTGCAGGCTGATCAAGATTTTGCCTTTCCGGCCGAGGCGTTGCTGGCTCGAGTAATCGAACGCACGCGGCTGATTGCGGTGGCTAATCCGAACAATCCAACCGGCGCAATGGCGTCGCAGGCCGATTTGCTCCGCGTCGCTAAGGCAGCGCCCGATGCGGCTTTGCTGGTGGACGAAGCCTACTTCGAGTTCTGCGGCGAAACGCTCATGCGAGAGTGGCACGAATTACCCAACCTGTTTGTGACACGCACTTTCTCGAAGGCCTATGGCCTGGCCGGACTGCGCATCGGTGTGTTGTGCGGAAATCCGGAACAGATGTCCTTGGTGCGCCGGGTGAGTTCGCCTTACAACCTGAATAGCGTGGCACTCGCCTGTCTGCCCGACGCGCTAGCGGACGAGTCGTACATCCGCTCTTACGTTGCAGACGTATTGCGGGGCCGCAACCGCCTGGAAGAGATGCTGCGTGATCGAGGGATCAAGTATTGGCCCAGCCGCGCGAATTTTGTGCTCATGCATTTCGGCCCGCAGAACGCCGCGTTCATCGCGGCGATGCGCGCGCGTAGGATTCTGGTGCGCGACCGCTCGCGTGATCCCGGCTGCGCCGGTTGCGTTCGCATCACGCTCGGCTCGGCTGAACACAATGAACGGCTGTTTGCAGCGCTGCCCGAAGTGCTGGAAGAAATCGCACCGGCGGCGAAGGTGCCGCGATGACCAACCGCGCGCGGAAAGCCACCATCGAGCGGGCCACGAAAGAGACCCAGATTCGCGTGGCGCTGAACCTGGACGGGCGCGGGCATTACAAGATTTCCACTGGTGTTCGCTTTTTCGACCACATGCTTGAGCTGTTTGCTCACCATGGCGCCTTCGATCTGGATCTGCAAGCGACCGGCGACCTGGACGTGGATCAGCACCATACCGTGGAAGACGTCGGCATCGTGCTTGGCCAGGCTTTCGCCGAAGCGCTGGGCAACAAACGCGGTATTCTTCGCGCGGGGTACTTCGTGATGCCGATGGACGAAACGCTGGGCCTGGCGGCAGTGGATTTTTCCGGACGCACCGCGGCAGTGGTTGACACGAAAGTCAAAACCAGGCTGGTTGGCGATTTGCAATCGGAATTGGTCTTCGATTTCTTCGAGGGGTTTGCGCGCGGCGCGAATGCCAACGTGCACGCGCGCGTTCTTTACGGGCGCTCCAATCATCACAAGATTGAATCTCTGTTCAAGGCGTTCGCGCGCGCGCTGCGCGCCGCCTGCTGGCGCGACCCGCGCATGGCCAAGTTGCTTCCCAGCACGAAAGGATTGCTCTAGTGATTGCCATCGTAGATTATCGCGCCGGCAACCTGGCCTCGGTGAAAAAAGCTCTCGACCGCGTCGGCGCCAATGCAGTCGTCACCTCCGACGCGCAAGTTGTGAGTCGCGCCGAAAAGATTGTCCTTCCCGGGGTGGGACATTTTTCGGCGACATCCATGCTCGAGGAGTGCGGCCTGCGCGCTGCGATTGCCTCCTCCATTCAGCGCGACGTGCCATTCCTGGGAATCTGCGTCGGTATGCAGTGGATGCTTGCTGCCAGCGAAGAAGCGCCGGAGACTAAGGGCCTGGGCATTTGGCCGGGATCATGCGAGCGCTTTCCTGCGTCGGTCAAGGCTCCGCACGTTGGCTGGAACCAGCTACAGGTTCGCAACGGCGCATCAGCCGCATCGCGCCTGTTGCGGGGAATCGAGGGCGGATCGTTCGTCTATTTCACGCACTCCTACCGCGTGCCTGTGCTCGCCAGCACGGTCGCGGAGTGCGAATATGGCGGAGCATTTTCCGCCGTGGTCGAACAAGGTAACTTGTTCGGCGTGCAGTTTCACCCCGAAAAATCGGGAGCTGTGGGATTGAAGCTGCTGGAAAATTTCTGCTCGCTGTGAACGCCGGCATGCTGACTAAACGCATCATCGCTTGCCTCGACGTGGACGCTGGCCGCGTGGTCAAAGGCATACAGTTTGTTGATCTTCGCGATGCCGGCGATCCGGCCGGGTTGGCGGCGGCGCACAGCGCGGCGGGCGCCGATGAGATCGTCCTGCTTGACATTACGGCGACTCACGAAAACCGCGCCACGCTGGTGGAAACCGTGCGCCGCACCGCGCGGGAGCTTTTTATTCCGTTTACCGTTGGCGGCGGCATTCGCTCGCTCGAGGATGCGGCCGCGATCTTTGATGCGGGCGCAGACAAAGTCAGCATCAACTCGGCCGCCATCGCCGATCCGAACTTGATTTCCAGAATCGCGCAGCGTTTTGGTTCACAGGCGGCCATCGTCGCGATTGATGCACGGCGCGCAAATGGCGCCGCAAAATTCGAGGTGTACACGCATGGCGGCCGCAAGCCCACAGGACGCGATGCAATCGAATGGGCGCGACGCGCCGAGCAATACGGCGCAGGCGAGATTCTGCTCACTTCGATGGACCGCGACGGCACCGGCAAAGGCTTCGACTGCGAACTCACGTGCGCCGTGGCGCAGGCGGTGCGCATTCCCGTAATTGCTTCCGGGGGCGCCGGCGGCGCGCAACATTTTGTGGAGGTGTTCGAGCAAGGACGCGCCGACGCGGCGCTCGCCGCATCCATTTTTCATTTTGGCCTGAGCTCCTTTTCAGATTTGAAAGAGAAATTGCAGGGCGCCGGCATCCCTATGAGGCTGCCGTGCTGATCCCTTCGATAGATCTTATGGGAGGGAAGATCGTGCAGCTCGTGCAGGGCGAAAAGAAGGCGCTTGAGTTTGAGAACTTTGATGAGTGGGTAGAGCGTTTCTCGCACTTCCGCCTGGTGCAACTGATTGATCTCGACGCTGCCTTTGGAACCGGTGGCAATCAGTCACTTATCTGCGGTTTCGTTCAGCGCCTTCCTTGCCAGGTGGGCGGTGGTATTCGTTCGGTGGCAGCGGCGCAGCAAATTCTTTCCGCCGGCGCGCGGCGCGTCATCCTCGGTTCGACTCTCATCCGCCAGGGCGCGATCAACACTCGCTTCGCAGAAGAAATCGCGGCCGCCGTCGGCCGCGATCGCCTCGTCTTCGCGCTCGATTCAAAAGGCGGGCAAGTGGCGATTCGCGGCTGGCGCGAGCTCACTTCGATCACCCCGCTGCAAATGATCCGGAAACTTCAGCCGTGGTGCGCCGCTTTCCTCTACACGCACATTGATACGGAGGGACTGATGCAGGGAATTCCGCTCGAGATTGTGCGCGAATTGCGCGAGGCC
>Ga0335078_10007243_pt1 | contig 16452 bp, 16 predicted proteins | sample Lox_Sample_32_FD_206711 | JGI IMG/M metagenome (GOLD analysis project Ga0335078, IMG submission 206711) | Soil microbial communities from Loxahatchee National Wildlife Refuge, Florida, United States - Lox_Sample_3.2 | ecosystem: Environmental > Terrestrial > Soil > Wetlands | place: USA...
CCCCCTACGTTCATTATAGCGCCGGAGCTGTCCTCAGGAAGTGGCGAGTGGCCGGAAGAAGGCTATCTTCCACTCGGCAATCGGCAATCGTCAATTCTGCCATTCGCCACTAATCACGAGCCACTGTTGTTAAAGGCCCATGGCTACACAAAGGGCGGCAACGTCGCCGATGCTCTCGCCGAGCGCAGCAGGAATCACCTCGCACGCCGCGGCCGGGGTGGCCAGGGCTTCGCGTCTAATCACCTCTCGCGCCGGCGCGAGCAGCGCATCGCCCAGGCGCATCGCCAGGCCGCCGATCACGATCCTTTCCGGGTTCAGAATGTCCACCAGGATCGCCAGCACGCCTCCCAATCGCCGGGCGGTGGACAGAATCACGCGGGCCGCAAGTGCGTCGCCTTTTTGCGCGGCCAGGGCGACGTCGCGCGCGGTGATGGGCAGTCCTTGGTGCGCCACCTCCGTGAGGATGGTCACCTCCTTTTTCTTCTCGGCAGCAGCGACCATTCGCGCCGCAACCTGTGCAATGCCTCCGCCACTTATCCAACCCTCCACCGAGCCGGCCTTGTAGTAGCCTACGGGCCCCGATCGGGTCAGGCGCACGTGGCCGATTTCCCCCGCCATGTCGTTGGTGCCGTGGTAGAGGTGCCCGTCGGTGATGATCCCGGCCCCGAAGCCGGTCCCCATGGTAATGAAGACCATGTTTCGGCAGCCTTTTCCCGCTCCAAAGCGATGCTCGGCCACCGCTCCCGCGTTGGCGTCGTTTTCGACGTGACACTCAGCACTGAATTCGTCTTGCAGAATCGTCTTAATGGGCACGTCAACCCAGCTGGATAGATTCGGTGGAGCCTGAATCACGCCGCGGATGTGGTCGAGCGGACCGCCGCAACTGACTCCGATGGCACCGATCGCCTGATTGGCGTAGCCCGCCGACCGTCGACCAACGAGGCCCCTCACAGCCTTCTTGATAAGCCCGATCGCAGGTTCCGGACCGTTCTCGGGTCTCGTGGGGAACTCGATGCGGCCGAGCACCGCGGGTGGCGCGGAAGAAACCAGGACCGCAGTTTTGGTTCCCCCGATGTCAATCCCGACCAGGAGTTTCTTTTTTGTCATGTTGGTACACGAGATGGCTGGGGCCGGCATTAAATGAACATGGCTCGGGAGTCGGGATTGCAGAGAAAGAACCTTCTTGTGGCGTTTGCCGACAGTGGGCACCGGTAGTCCTCTTTTTGAGGATTCACAGCCCTGAGCCGGTCCGCGAACTCCCGAAACCCGAACCCCGCGTGAACTCAGTTCCTCGCCGCACTCGATGATGGACGCGAGGCTTTCAGTTTCTTCTCAAGCCGCGCGATGGCGTTTTGCGCGCCGTGCGCCTCCATGGCGTCCTTATCGGAAGGAAGCTCGTCGAGATACCTCCGGTAGGCATCCAGGGCCTTCTGCTTGAGGCCGAGTTTCTCGTATACTTTGCCGAGGCCGAGGTAAGCGGGAGCGTAGTGGGGATCGGTGTCGCGAGCTTCCTCGAAGCGGCTGAGCGCGCCGCGATAATTCCCCCGGCGCAGATAAAACTTCCCGATCTCCACCGATTTCGCGGCGCCCGGCGGGTAATAGCGGAGTCCATCGTTCGCTGCATCATCGTAGACAGGCGGAGGCTGACTGCGAGAGGACGACTTGTTGTCGGGCGGCTGATCGCCCTGAGCGCGAAGGCTCGCGGAACCCCATCCCAGAACCAGCAGCAGCGTCACACCCAGTGCCACATTGCGTCGCATGTTTAAATCTTGCGATAGGACACGATACGTGTCAATCGCGTTCAGAACAGGTAGCTATAGCTAGCTGCTAGCCCTCAGCGATCAGCTGTCAGCGAGATGGCACCGCGAGTCACATTGTTGGCCCTTGCTAAGGGGACGAGGGACGGCTGGCATCTGCTAAGCTGATTGGTGAAGGCTGCCGGTGCTTGCTAGCTGAACGCTGAGCACTGAAGGCTGCCGGCTCGTTTCCATGCCTGATCCGCTGCCCATACTCGTGACGGCCGGCATCCTAGTGGATGGGGATCGGATTCTGATTTGTCAGCGTCACCACACGGATCCCTACGGCCTCCAATGGGAGTTCCCGGGAGGAAAAGTGCAGAACGGCGAGTCCCTCGAGGCCTCCTTGCGGCGGGAGTTGGATGAGGAACTGGCGATTGCAGCCGAAGTGGGCCCAGAGGTCTTTCGGGTTCGGCATCAGTATCCCGACCGCTATGTGGAGGTGGTGTTCTTCATCATTCCAGCGTATCGCGGGACGATACAGAATCGGATTTTCGAAGCGGTCGAGTGGGTGCCGCGCACCGACTTGACCCAATACAATTTTCTCGCGGCGGACCTGGAGTTGATCGAGCGAATCCGGGGAGGCGAAATTGTTTAGAAAAAGAAGGAGTCGGCAGTCAGGAGGCAGGAGGCAGATTAGAAACACGAGGATTCCGAGAACTTTTTGCTGTCTCCTGCCTGTTGTCCTTTTCTTCATTCTAACTCCCGACTCCCGCCTCCAGAGTCCTTTTCTCGCGCAGGTAGAAAGCGTGGCTGGACCGCCGCCGTCGCCAATCTGGACCAGCCACGGGCGAGTGGAGGGTCACCTGGCGCTGCACTATTCGCCCGCGGGCGCCTTCTCGCCGGACAGCACCACCTTGGCCGTCGTCAGTGACGAAAAGATCGTGCTCATGAACCTTGCCGCCGGCGACGTGGGTAAGGTGCTGAAGGTGCACCTCAAGGGTATTACAGACCTAAACCTCCACTCCGCCAGCTACATCTCTCCCACGCGGCTTTTCATTCTCGCTAACGGCATAATTGAGGAGAAAAACGGCAAGGGTGGCGGCGCCACGCCAACCCTCGGCTTCCAGTGGGTGGTCGATCAAGATGCCTTGTACGACAAAGTTGATACCATCGGTACCGGCACCGGCTACGGGCCCCCGACGTATTTTCCGCGCCTCGGCTACGTGGGCCTTTACAAGGACAGCTTTTTCACGCTCTGGAATGTGAACAGCGGGCGCGCGATGGGCGTCAAAATCCCAGACCTTACGCGCCGGCCCAACCTCTACGCCTTCTCCCCGGACGGACACTTCCTGCTACTGGCACAGATCGAGGGTAGCGACAACGCCGATCCGGTGGTGGTCCTGCTGAAAGAACGGAAGTTCGCGGACGTGCTGGCTGGACACCAAGGTACGGTCCTCGGCCTGTCTTTTTCACCGGACAGCCACCTGGTGGCGACCGCATGCGAGGACGGTAAGATCCGGATCTGGCGAGAGGGAGAATGGAAACTTCTCCAGGTCCTTAGCGGCCACGTAGGGCCAGTGCATTGGGCCGATTTTTCTCCCGACGGCAAATGGCTGGCCTCGGCGGGCGAAGACAAGACGGTTCGCGTTTGGAACGTCGAAACCGGTCAACTCGTCCAGACCTTGAGCGAAAGCAAGGAACCGGTGCTGACGGTGGCGTTCTCGCCCAACGGGAACTACATCGCCGCTTCCACCGAGGGTACCACGCTGATGTGGCAACGGGCTCAGTAGAGCTTCCCGCTTCGCCGAAGGTGTGAGCCCTCTGCCCTTTGCCTTGTCATCCCGCCATGCCGCGGAGAAAAGGATTGAAGGCGCGCTCCTGGCCGATGGTTGTCGGCGCTCCATGACCGGGGAAAACCGGCGTCGCGTCAGGGAAGCGCAAGAGAACGTCATGGATGGAACGCAGAATCTGCTTGAGGTCGCCGCCCCAGAGATCGGTACGTCCGATGCTGCCCTGAAACAAGGTGTCGCCGCTGAGGATGCGCTGGTGCTCGCCGGGCAGGTGGAGGGAGAGACTGCCGGGCGAGTGCCCGGGCGTGTGCATCACTTCCAGGGCCAGACAGCCCCAGCGCAGCACATCTCCAGTTTTGAGAAACTGGTCGACCTCCACCGTTGCGGGAGGACGAACGCCCAGCCAGGCAGCCTGAATCGCCAATTGCTCGTAGAGTGGAAGATCGCGCTGGTGCATCATGACCGCGGCGCCAGTGGCCCGTTGCAAACTCTCGATACCGCCCACATGGTCGATGTGCGCGTGCGTGGCAACGATGTACTTTGCCCGCAGGTTATGGCGCGCCAGTACTTCCTGCACGCGCTCGATATCGTCGCCGGGATCGATCACCACCGCCTCGCCGCTCGACTCGTCGCCCAGAATCGAGCAGTTGCACTGCAGCATACCTACCGGAAGAATCTCGTGAATCATCGTTCACCATTGTAGAGGATTTTGGATTCTGGATTTTGGAATTTCGGATTGAGGAAACAGATGACGGACCAAGCACAAAGGACAAGGGGCAAGAGGCAAGAGACTGTGCCATACTGAACTTTGGGTACAAGTGATATGCATGTTGTCGTGGTGGGAGGTCACACCCGCGATATAGGCAAGACGTCGGTAATGGCCGGCTTAATCCGCACCGTCAAGCCGCCGGGGATTGCGGCAGATCTCGGCTGGACGGCAGTGAAGGTCACTCAACACGGGCAAGACATCTGCTCGCATAACGGGGAGCCTTGCGGGTGCGAGCCCCAGGAGCACCCTTTCGCGTTGACGGAAGAGCGCGATGCGGCGGGGCGTGGCGATACGTGCCGGTTCCTCGCGGCTGGTGCGCGGCGCTCGTTGTGGCTGCGTGTGCGCCAGGGCCAGCTCGCGCTAGCGTTCCCAATATTGCACCGGGCGCTCACCGGCGAGGATTGGGTGATGATCGAGAGCAACAGCATCCTCGAGTTCCTTAGGCCCGTCCTCTACCTGATGGTAATCGACGGCTCGCGGCGTGACTTCAAGCCATCGGCGCAGCTATTCTTCGCGCAAGCAGACGCGCTGGTGACGATCGGATCCGGCCTGGGGGAAACGGCGTGGCCGGAAGTCATATTCCGGGGCACGCACGGCAAGCCCGAGTTCCCGGTCAGCGCTCGCGACTACTCAAGCCCGGAGCTCTCCGAGTTCGTGCGGCAGAGACTTAGGGGCACGAATCCTGCATCCTGAAGTTCACGAGTCGAGAGTGCCTCGAGAGCGGAACCAAGCGGACGGCCTCTCCTATACGCGGAGACAATAGCCAACCAAGGAGCTATGCGGCGGCGCCAAGAACGACTAGAATGCCGCCGGAGTTGCGCTCATGTCGACCCTGTTTCAGTGGATTCACGTCGCCGCCGCCGTGATCGGCGTGGGAGGTATCGGCTTCATTCTGATCGCGCTGAAGCCTTCGTTGCGCGTTCTCAGCCCCGATCAGCGCGAACTACTGGTGAAAGAAATCAGGGCGAGGTTCCGGTGGGTGGTCTGGGGATGTGCACTGCTGCTCGTGGTCTCGGGACTCTACGACATTAAGACGCGCTATTGGGAAGCGCCGTGGGGAAACGCCTGGAAGTGGCTCACCCTCAAACTGGTGCTTGCGGGTCTGATTTTCCTGATCACCCTGGCGCTGACGATACCGTTCCGCGTCCTCGGGCGTATTCAAGCCAGGCGTGATCTGTGGCTCGCGATCGCGTTCGGCGTGGCAATTGGGGTGATCCTCATTTCGGCTTACCTGCGGATAAGTTAACATGCCGGAACTGATCGAAAGTCCGCTGGCGGAGCTTCACCGCCACCTCGGAGCTAAGCTAGGCGAGTACCACGGCGCCGCCCTGCCGTTACACTTTACGGATGCCAGCGCCGAACACCTCACCGCACGCCAAGCTGGCGGCCTTTTCGACTTCTCCTTTCGGGTCAAGCTGGCCGTGAAGGGAGCGGATCGTACCAGCTTTCTTCACAACATGCTCTCCAACGACGTGAAGCGTCTCGCGCCAGGGGAGGGCACTTACGCGACGTTGCTCGACATTAAAGGCCACATCCTCGCCGATCTGCGCGTCTACTGCACCGACGATGCCCTGATCGTGGATACGGACGCCGACCTTGCCGGCAAAGTGAGGCGTCACCTCGATCGCTTCATTCTGATGGACGAGGTCGAACTCGACCCGCTCCCCCTTTTTGCCATCGCCATTCAGGGACCCAAATCGAGCCTGTGGCTCGAAAACGCGTTCGACTTCCACGTCCCGCTGACGGAGGAGTTCCGTCATGCGAATGCAACGATAGGGGTGGAGACCGTGCGTGTGGTGCGCGCCAGCAGCACCGGCGACCAGGGTTACGAAATCTGGGTCGAAGCTGAAGCGGTAAGTACGCTGTGGAAGGCTGCCACTGCGGCTTCTGCCGGCGGCATACAGCCCTGTGGAACAGAGGCCCTGGAGACCTTGCGCATCGAGGCCGGGATTCCGCGCTATGGCGCCGAACTTGACGAAGAAACGCTGCCCCTGGAGGCCGGCCTTTTCAACGCCCTCAGCTTTACCAAAGGCTGCTACCCCGGTCAGGAGATCATCGAGCGCGCGCGCAGCCGCGGTCATGTCAACTGGAGACTGGTTGGGCTTGTGGTTGATGCTGCGGCCCCACCCTCGGCGGGCGAGAAGTTGCTGCTCGAAGGAAAAGAGATAGGCGAAGTCACCAGCGCCGGCTTCAGCCCTACCCTCGGCAGGATCCTGGCGCTAGCCTACGTGCGCCGCCAAGCGGCGGCTCCTGGCACCCGCCTGACTCTCACCTCCGGCGCCCCAGCAGAGGTCCGTGAGCTTCCGTTCTTGCCACATCGCAACGCCGCCAGCAGGTCATCTTGAGCCGGGGAAGAATCCCTTTCGGGCACAAAGCCAGACCAAGACATTCTTTGCTTCGCTCAGAACGACGTATTGGGCGGCCCCGTAGCCACGGCCACGTCTAAGCGATCGCCCGAGTTTCGATTTTCGAGTATCGAAAAGGCTACCGTCCGTGCAGCACTGCCGCCTTGAACGTGCCTCGCTGCGCCTCAATCTTCTTCTGCAACAGCGTGATGGCATAAATCAACTGTTCGGGCCGCGGCGGGCAGCCGGGAACGTAGACGTCGATGGGAATATACTGATTCACGCCCTGGACAATGGCATAGTTGTTGAATACTCCGCCGGAGGTGGCGCACACTCCCATGGAGATCGCCCACTTGGGCTCGGGCATTTGGGCGTAAAGCTTTCGGATGACCGGCGCCATCTTTTGCGAAACGCGGCCAGCGATAATCATCAGGTCCGACTGGCGCGGCGAGCCCCGAAACACCTCGGCTCCGAAGCGCGCAATGTCGAACCGCGACGCGGACATCGACATCATCTCGATGGCGCAGCAGGCCAAGCCGAAACTCATAGGCCAGATCGACGACTTTCGTGCCCAGTTCACCACCTTGTCGAGCCGCGTGAAGATGAGGCCTTCCAGGCCCGATGCTTCGTTCACTTCTATCGTTGCTGTGCCCATACCAAATTAAGTATGACACTAAAAACCGAAATCAGAAATCAGAAATCGAAATGCCAGGAATTTTCGATTGTGGATTTTCGAGTTTTGGATTGAAGCACAGCGAGGCTCGCAACCGCTTCTTCCAATCCAAACTCCGGCAAGGAGAATCCAAAATCGGCCGCAGCATACTTCGCGGTTTGACACGATTCGACGTTTCTACTTAACTATCGGCCTTCCAATTCCAATTCCCGCAAGTAGAGAAACAGCGGCAACGCCAACGAAACGCCAACGGCGAGCACGGCCACTAACGGAATCCACCGCCCTCGGATGCGAATGCGGGAATTTTCGATTCGCACGAAAAGGAGCAGCACCACGGCGGACAGGATCACGTCCATTCCGAAAAAGGTGCTGATGCGGTTGGCAAAGAGTTCGCGGACCAACAAGGCCAGGTTCAGTCCGTGGGCAAACAGCCACGGAACGAACTGCCAGTAAGGCACCACCACGCCGAGAAGGCAGAGCGCGAGATAGATATTCTTGGGTTTCATTGGGGCAGTCTCCCACAACAGGCGATTGCCGATTGACAATTGGAAGAGGCGTCAGTTGTTAGTTGCCAGTGGCTCTTTGCCCGTTCATAAGGCGTCCGTTCTGCTGTTGTGGACTTCCTCTTCAAACTCGCGAGCGTGAATTCTTGGAATCGCTTGCGCCAGCATCAACGTCATGTCGTCCTGCAATTCCGAGGTTCCCGTCCAATCGTTCACGCTGCGATAGATTTCATCGGCCAGCGCTTCGGGCGAGGCCGTCAACGCGCGCTGTACCACCGCGACCAGGCGATCCTCGCCAAATTCTTCCCCGAAAGTGTTCTCCGGCTCGGTGATGCCGTCGGTGAAAGCCAGGAGCACGTCGCCGGGCGAAAGCTGGATGGTCGCCTGGTCAAAGCTTACCAACCCGAATAGTCCTACGACTGTGCCTCCAGCGCCCAATCGCTCGACGGTGCCTCCGCGGCGGAAAAGGAATGGCGGCGGATGTCCGGCGGTCGTGTAGACCAGCTTACGGCCGCCGGGATCGTAGACGGCGTAAAAGAAAGTGGCGTATTTCTCGCGCGGCGTGCTGGCAAAAAGTTGTCGGTTCAAACGGCCTACCACCTCGGCCGTGGAGAGGGGCGAGGCATCCTGGGGGACGCGCGCAGGATGGCCATCGTAGAATTGCGCGTGAAGCGCGGATTGAATGGCCGCCATGAGCAGCGCAGCGGAGATTCCCTTCCCGCTGATGTCGCCCACCACCAAGCCGACGCGGTTTTGCTCCAGTCGCAGGAAATCGTAATAGTCGCCGCTCACCGTGCGAGCGGCGTGGCAAGCCGCGTAGAGCCGCAAGCCAGGCACGTCCGGCGGCGCCTGAGGAAACAACTGGGCTTGCACCTCGCGCGCGATCTGGAGCTCTCCTTCGAGCTTGGCCTTCTCCTGCGACTCGAGCAACAGGCGCTGGACGGAAGCGGTCATGCCGTCGAACGCCTCGCCCAACGCGCTCAACTGGTCGCGCGCCGGGATCGCAATGCGGTAGGAGAAGTCGCCGACCTTCACTCGTTCGGTAGCGTTGTGCAGCCTGTCTACGGTGCCGGTGATAGACCGGGTAAGCTGAATGCCGATCACGAGCGCGAACAGCTCAATCAGCAGGAAGATCACCGCAACTACCACAAACAACGTTACGTAGACGCGCGAGAGTTGCCCGAGCGTCGCGATCAGCTGGCCGTTGAGCGCCATGATGCGCGAGTTCACGTAGACGAGACCCGCGGTGGCCTCATGCCGAAGCTCCTTGCCCTCCCATACGAAGGGATCGAGCGTCGACGCACCGATCACCTCCAGGTCGAGGCGGTTGGTGGGCGGCGGCAGTTGGAGAGACTTTGAATGGACGCTTCCGCCAAAGTTCATCCTCTGCCCCCCGCCTGAGTCGATGGTGATGTTCACCTTGGAGGAAGCGGCCTTCGCCGCCTCCTGGTCGGGCCCATTCTGAGCCAGTGCCACTCCCACTGGTCCGACGTTCGCGCCCACGAAGTCTAGCAGCTCGGGCGTGATGGGTTGAGACAGAATCACCGTCAATTCTCCGGCGGCGGTCGAGGTGCGGTCGAGGGCACGAAGCTGGATTCGGTTCCGATCCAAAACGATCCCGGCAAACTCTTGCTGCCGGAGCCACTCGGGTACGGTGACCGTCGTGGCGAGGGGTTTGCCGTCAATCTGGAAGGCGCTCGCCACATGATCGGCGAGAAGCGTCACCTCCAGGCCCGGGTACTCCCCGGAGCGGCGGCCAAGCTCATTCACGAAGAAAGCTCTAAGATGGTCGATTTGCCCGGCGGGCGACAATTGAGGGGTCAAGTGCGCCTCGCGGGCCGACACTTCCGCCAGTTGCTGAAGCTGATCGACGCGATCGTGCATCTTCAGTGCAACCAGGAAAGACGCGAACTGACCGTTAATGATGTAAGCTCCAATACCCACCAGAAGCACGATCAGCAGAATGGGTACGACGGCGATGAACAAGTAGGTCACGATGAGGCGGCGGCGCAAACGCCAGAGCACGCGCTCCCGGATGTACCGGATCAGCCGCATGAAGTAATGAAAGCCGACGGGAATAATCGCAACCCAGAAAAAGAACCAGAGGAGACCGGGAGCGCCGGCCGTGAACAGGTCCACCGCGCGCAGAGCCGCGCCGTAAGCTACCACCCAGACACCAAAACGCGCCATGCGGTGGTTGCGGTATTCGCGGCGAAGAGATTGTGCGAGGGGGGTCAGCATAGGCTAGTCGAAAGTCGAGGGTAGAAAGTCAAAGGCTCAACCATCGAAAGACTTGCCCTTCCGGGCCGGGTTGTCCATGACGTCGTGACCTCGTTCGCATGTCATCCTGAGCGCAGCGAAGAATCTCTTTTCGAGCCGCCGTGGACACATGCTCAAAAGACGAAGAGAGATTTTCCACTGCGCTCAGAGTGACACGCGGATTCACTTCCAGCGATCACCCGACCAACCCTTTCGGTTTTGGCTTTCGACTCCACCTTTCGACTTTCGACTCTCTTCACGCCTCGGGCGCCGCCGAACTAGCGACCGACGCATTCGCTCGCACACGGCTGTGGTGGCGGCTGTAAGTGAAGTAGACCACCAGCCCGAAGACGAGCCACACCAGAAGCCGAATCCAGGTGGCGAGCGGTAAGCTGGCCATCATTCCAAAAGAAATAAGGGCTCCCAGGATCGGCACCACCGGGACCAGGGGCGTTCTGAAGGGGCGCTCGAGATGGGGCCGGCGCACCCTCAAGACCCACACTCCCATACAGACGATCACGAACGCCAGCAGCGTCCCGATGTTCACCAACGCGGCCAGGTCGTTGATGTTCAGCACCGAACTGAAGACCGCGGCAAAGACACCCACCACGATGGACGTGATCCAGGGCGTGCGGAATCGGGGATGGATGGCGCTAGCCCACTTCCACAGCAGACCATCGGCGGACATGGAATAAAGGACGCGAGACTGCCCAAACAACATCACCAGCATGACGCTGGCCAGGCCGGCGACGACTCCGGCATCGACCAGGATACTGCCCCAATGCACTCCGATGGCTTCTACACCCACCGCGACCGGGTCCGCCACGTTGAGGATACGGTAAGGAACAATTGCCGTTAGGAGGCCGGCGACAACGATGTAGAGAATCGTACAGATGATCAGCGACCCGATGATTCCGATCGGCATATCCCGCTGGGGATTCTTCGCTTCTTGAGCGGAGGTCGATACCGCGTCAAAGCCGATGTAGGCGAAAAAGATCACCGCCGCCCCCCGGGCGATTCCCGACCAGCCGAATTCTCCGAAGTGGCCGGTGTTGGGGGGAAGGAAAGGGCGCCAATTGCTCGCCGCCTCCCCCGGGTGGCGCAAAACGAACATCAACGCCAAACCTATAAAGACGAAAACCACCGCTACCTTGATGGTGACCATCACCGAATTGACGTCGGCCGCCTCGCGTACCCCAACCACCAGCAGCACGGTGACTATCGCGATAGCCAGGAAAGCCACCAGATTGAAGTTGGCGACGACGTGAGGAAGGGTCGCCGGATCGACTCGCGCGGTCTGGAGCGCCGACTGGATAGTGGTCAGGGCCGACCAACGGCCGTTGTACAACACCATCTGCGTTCCCGGAGTCGCCGTCCACTGCGGCGGAACCGTGATGCCAAGGTCGCGCATCAGGCTAACAAAGTAGCCGCTCCAGCCAGAGGCGACGGTCGAGGCGCCAAACGCGTACTCCAGCACCAGATCCCAGCCGATGATCCAGGCAAAGATCTCTCCCAGGGTTGCGTAGCCGTAGGTATAGGCCGAGCCTGCGATGGGAATCAGTGAGGCGAATTCGGTATAGCACAGTCCTGCGAAAGCGCATCCCAGCCCGGCGAGCACAAAGGAGATGACGATTGCCGGCCCGGCATGGGTGGCCGCAGCCTGGCCGGTGAGGACAAAGATACCCGTGCCGATGATGGCGCCAATGCCGAGCGTAATCAGGTTAAAGGGACCGAGGGCGCGCCGGAGAGTGGTCCCGCCGCCTTCTCCTCGAGCTTCCTCCAGGATCGTATCGATCGGCTTGGTGATTAAAAGACCCGACATTCATCCCCTCCCGTCGTGTGGTTTTCCTCCCGTTGAATCCTACGCGCCAGCAACCGCACCCAGGTCCGACTAGGCGAGGACGCGCAAAAGGTCCCTGGCGCGCGAAGCCAAATCCGGCGCTTTCAGCAAGCCACTGATCACGGCAACCGAATCCGCGCCAGCCTCGATCACCGATCGAGCATTCTCGACCGTGATTCCTCCAATCGCCACCAGGGGCTTGCGCGTGGCCTTCCGCGCCTCCACCAGACCTGCGAGCCCCACCACCGGATCGGCGTGGTTTTTACTCCCCGTGGGAAATATCGGCCCGAAAGCGATGTAGTCAGCCGATGATTCGCTTGCCTCGCGCACCTGCTCCAGATTGTGGGTCGAGTAGCCGATCCATTTGCCCGGTCCGAGCACGCGCCGCACCAGTTGAACCGGAAGGTCGTCCTGGCCCAAGTGCACACCGTGAGCCTTCACCGCCCGCGCTATGTCCGCGCGATCGTTCACGATGAACACTCCTCCCGATCTCCGCACTTGCTCCTCGATCACCAAACAATCCTGGTACATCTCCCGCGACGAACGGTGCTTGTCCCGGTACTGAATCAGAGCGACGCCCGCGCCGAGTAGGGTGGCGGCGACCTCTGCCGGCGCCCGGTCCCCGATGCACGCGGCGTCGATTATGGCATAGAGGCGGGGAAGCATTAAATCATTGAGTAGTTGCGTGATCGGGTGATGGAGCGATTTCAGACGTCGCCGTCCTCGATGACTCAATGACGCAATCACTCAGTTCTCGCACTCACCCCCAATCACTCAATCACCCAACGTCTGCAAGCTCAATCGCGCAGTTACGGAGTCACCCATGACGCAATCGCTCGATCACCCAGTGAGTCAATCCCTCAATGCTTCATTCCACTCCGTTGCGTCCATATCGCTTCAGAAAGTGCGTGTCGAAGTTTCCGGCGCGGAAATCGGGGTCGGCCATGATCCTCTGATGGACCGAGATCCCGGTGGAGACGCCTTCGATGATGAGCATGTCGAGGGCACGAGCCATGCGCACGATCGCTTCGGTGCGGTCGCGACCATGGCTGACCACCTTGGCAATCAGCGAATCGTAGTAAGGCGGGATCATGGACTCCGCATAAGCGCCGCGATCGACGCGCACGCCCGGTCCCCCCGGCAAGGAGAGGGCGGTGATTTTCCCGGCGCTGGGGGCGAAGGTCTCCGGATCTTCGGCGCAGATGCGGCATTCGATGGCATGACCACGTGGGCTAATGGTCTCGCCTTCCAAGGGCAAGCGTTCGCCGGCAGCGATTTTGACTTGAAGCTTCACCAGATCAAGACCCGTCACCATCTCCGTCACCGGATGCTCCACCTGGATGCGCGTGTTCATCTCCAGAAAGTAGAGACGGCGTGTCTCGTCCATCAGGAATTCCACCGTGCCGGCGTTGGTGTAGCCCACCTGCTCGAGCGCCGCTATCACCTTATGACCCATTTCCTGGCGCAAGAGCGCATCGACCTGGGTGGAAGGCGATTCTTCCACCAGCTTCTGGTGGCGCCGCTGAATGGTGCACTCACGCTCCCCCAGGTGGACGAGCTTGCCATGCTGATCGCCCAGCACCTGAAATTCGATATGGCGCGGCGAGGCAATGTACTTTTCCAGGTAAACGTCCGGAACCCCAAACGCGGCTTTGGCCTCGTTCTGCGCGGTAGAGACGGCATGCGGCAACTCCTGGGCGGAATGGATAATCCGCATGCCCCGCCCGCCTCCACCCGCCGCCGCTTTCACCATCACCGGCAGCCCGATCTCCTCGACAGCCTGAAAAGCCTGGTGCGGATCCTTGACGACTCCAGAACCCGGAATCACGGGCAGGCCCAACTCGGCCATTTTCTTGCGGGCCAGGTTCTTATCGCCCATCAATCGCATGACGTCGGGACGCGGGCCGATAAAGGTAAGCCTGGAGTCCTCGCACACCTCGGCGAAATGGGCGTTCTCCGAAAGGAACCCGTACCCGGGATGGATGGCGTCAGCGTCGGTAATCTCCGCCGCCGCGATAATCGCCGCCATGTTCAAGTAGCTCTCCGACGCGCGCGGCGGCCCGATGCACACTGCCTCGTCGGCGAAACGGACGTGCAGCGCGTAGCGATCGGCTTCCGAATACACGGCAACCGTCTGGACACCCAGCTCCTTGCAGGCGCAAATCACCCGTAGCGCGATCTCACCCCGGTTGGCGATCAGGACCTTATTGAACATAAGAAGCCAGTGGCTAGTTGCGAGTGGCGAGTGGCTAGTCGAAAAAACGATGCAGGCAGAATGATGAATGATGAATGATGAATGATGAACGGAAGACGTACAGCTTGATGCTTCTCATCCAGCGCTCGTCTTTCATCAGGTATCGTTGCGCATTCTTCCGCTGGCTACTACCACTTGCCACTAACCGCTTTTTTAATGGGACGGCCTGACGGCGAACAGCAATTCTCCGTACTCCACGGGCTGCCCGCTTTCGACGTAGATCCGGACGATTTCTCCTTCTACGTCGGATTCGATCTCGTTCATCAGCTTCATCGCTTCGATGATACACAGAATCTGGCCCACACGTACCATGTCGCCCACCTTAACAAACTGAGGCGCGTTGGGAGAAGGCGCGCTGTAGAAGGTGCCGACAATCGGCGACTTGACAAGATGCAGGTCCTCCGTTGACTCGGCGGGAGCCGGGACGGCCGGTCCCGCCGCGGCTTGTTCGCTCGAGGCCGGGATGCCTCCGGTAGCCGCGACTGGAGGGCCGCTGACCGGAGATGGAAATCTCGGAATCGGTTCGAAAAGCACCGGTACGGGCGCCGGTTGAGCGATCGGCGCACCGGAAGCCCCCAGCGGCGCCCCGCGCTTGATGCGGACCTTCACGCCGTCCTTTTCCAGTTCGAACTCGCTGATCTCCTTTTCGACCAGCAACTCCACCAGATCCTGGATATCCTGAAGGGGCCATGCCTGTTCGGATTGTTCCCTGCCTCGCGGGTTCTTAGTGGGCATTCGCTTCCGCTCCATAGGTGAAGCAAGTTGGGTGATTGGGTTATTGAGCCCCAGAGTGAACGGGCGATTGCATGATTGAGTGATTAGAAAACGACCCCTTCGGCGGCCGGTTCCAATCGCTCAATGACTCAGTCGCCCGATCACCCTAGGACTCGATCACCCGATGTACCAGTCATCCTTGGTCAACGACGTAAGAACCTCAGGGCCCTGGTTGCCGACCAAAACGGTATCTTCGAGACGAAGGCCGCCGAAGCCTTCCAGGTAGATCCCAGGCTCGACGGCCACCACGGTGCCGGCCTGGAGTTGCTCTTTCTGGCCGCGACCCAGTCGCGGCGCCTCGTGCACGTCTAATCCCACTCCGTGCCCGGTGCTGTGTGTAAAGTACTTTCCCAAACCTCGACGATCGAGCAATTCACGAGCAGCGCGGTCAACCTTCCCTGCCTTCACCCCCACCCTCGCCGACTCGATCGCGCACTGCTGGGCCTCCCGCACGGCCTCATAAAGAGTCCGAACTCGCCCCGGGGGTGGACCGGTGTAATAGGTGCGGGTCATGTCAGCCGCGTAGCCCGCGAGTATAGCACCACAATCGACGATCACCAATTCGTTTCGCAGGATCTCCTTGGATGAGGCTCGCGCATGGGGTAGGGCGGCGCGCGGGCCCGAGGCTACGATGGTCGCGAAAGCGGCTCCATCCGCGCCTTCCAGCCGCATCTGGTATTCGATTTCCGCCGCCAAGTCCGACTCGCGAACCCCCGGCCGCACTTTGGCGCGAAAACCTTCCAGGACGCGAGCGGTGAGGGAAGCAGCCTGCCTCATAAGCTCGATCTCACCGGCGTCCTTTGCCGCACGCAGTTCTTCCACCACGTTGCCCGCCGCTTCAAACCGCACTCGAGGGCCGGCCGCCTCCCGCAAGGTCGTCAGGCCGGCGAAGGTAATGTACGAGTCCTCGAACCCCACTCGGCCGGCTACGCTCCTCCTGTGCCGGCCCAGAAACTCGCCCACACTTTTGAGCAGCGGCTTGCGCACCACCTTCAGTTTCGTTCCCTGAGCTTGTTCGCCGGCCTGTAGGGCGTAGCGCGGATCCACCCAGAGATACGCTGGGTCCATGGTCCCGAAGAGGGCAGCTCCTGCGCTGCCGCGGAAGCCGGTCAGGTAAAAGATGTTCGCCGGTTGCGTGATTACCAACCGACGCAGGCCTTCGTTTTCAAGGCGAGCCAAAAGCCGTTCTTGGCGTGACCGGAACGGAGGCGAGTTGACTTTCTCTGAAGCCATGCGAATTGAGACGCCCTGCGGTTGGTGACGCTATGCGCCGCAGCGGCATCGTCCGAAGGCATTGTACCAAGAATTGTCGAGGATTGGGCCGGCGGGATGAGGCCGCTGAAAAAGACGGTGGAGAGAAGTTGTCGCCACTGACTCAAAACTTGTGTGCTACATCGATTGGCTAGGAATCCCGCCGGAGAATCCTGCCGGATCCGGTTTTTCCCGCCCTAGTTCCGAAGGAGCAGGGGCAGGGCCGACCGGTCACTCCGGCAGGATTTTCGGCGA
>Ga0335078_10007244_pt1 | contig 16450 bp, 19 predicted proteins | sample Lox_Sample_32_FD_206711 | JGI IMG/M metagenome (GOLD analysis project Ga0335078, IMG submission 206711) | Soil microbial communities from Loxahatchee National Wildlife Refuge, Florida, United States - Lox_Sample_3.2 | ecosystem: Environmental > Terrestrial > Soil > Wetlands | place: USA...
GAAGGCGCTGGGAACTTACATCAAACCGCAGGGCCGCATCGCCATCATCGAGATGAATAAGGACGACCCCAACACGCCGCACAAGAATCAACCCGAGTTGCTGGTGGGACGCAACGAAATCCTGCAATGGATGGCAGACGCCGGTTTTCGGCTGGCGGAAGAGCACCCGGATCTGTTTCCGGGCACGAAGTGGTTTCTGGTATTCGCGCGAAAGTAATCAGCGCTCCGACGCGGTGAGCGGCGGGCTGGGCGGCTCGGGCGCGGGAGGAGCAATGCGCCGGTGTTCCATGGTCTTTTCGTGGCTGTCGCAGAACGCTTCCAGCAACTCTGTATCGGGAAGCAGACTCAAGGTCGTTCTGGCAGTCCAGGGTTTTCGATAGGCCTTGGGATCGTCGATGGTAATCGCGAGCTCCATGTGGCCGAAATCTGTACGCCGGAACCGTTCGGTAACATGCAGCGCATCGCTATGCGGGCGGCCCTTCTTGGTATCCAGCCAGCCGCCGTCCCTGAGGCCGTTCGTGTCGACAATGAAAACGTCATTCTCCCATCGCCCCACCGAGTATCCCAGCCAGCTTGGCTCACTCGACGTGGGAAGGGTTCGACCGTCCGTGAACACCTGGCGGAAGAGCATGCCCACGAGAGTCTCATATAAGAAAGCTGTCTCGCGCGGCGTCTGTAGTATCTTGAATGCGCCGCCGGAGTAATCGATGCGCGGAACGCCTGGCGGCATGCAGTAGCCGTAGGGATCGTCGACGTGTTCGCGGCTCTCGCGCTGGGCCTGAACGGCCGCCGCCCAGGGGGTCATCTGCACATCATCTGGTTTTAGATCCTTGGCCAAGTCGAAGAAGATACTTTGTATGAAGCAGGAGTCGCGTCCGTAGACGCTGCACTCGGCTGCCCAGACGCCCGACAGATCGGGCTTTCCATCGGCCAGGTGCGCGGTTGGAGCCACCAGGTCCGGTTTGCCGTTGGGGAGGCGCGGAATTCCCGGGGTCGGGTAGTTCAGCCATTGAGCACGCGCCGTGCCGGCAAGCAGCAGGGAAGCCACGGCGGCGGAGAGTACGACAGAATGTCCGGTCATGGGCGCTTCTCCTTCGGGGAGTTTGAGTTATTACATCACAGGCCGGCGAGTTCGGCGTGCCAGCACAGTATAGTGACGGAAATGAAGATTTCGATCCTGGACGACTACCATGACACCTTGCGCACACTACCGTGTTTCCAAAAGCTCCGAGGCCATGACGTAGAGATCTGGAACGATCACGTGCAGGATGTAGATACTCTGGCCGAACGGCTGCGCGATTCCGAGGTGCTCGTGCTGATCCGCGAACGAACCAGGATCCGCGCACCTCTTCTCGAACGCTTGCCCAAACTGAAGCTCATCAGCCAACGCAGCGTGTACCCGCACATCGACGTGGATGCCTGCACCCGGCTGGGCGTGATCGTGTCTTCGAATCTTCACGCCGGTACGCCATCGTATGCCACCGCGGAATTGACCTGGGGACTGATTCTCTCTGCCATGCGGCAGATCCCGCAGCAGATGGCCGCGCTGCAGGCAGGCAAGTGGCAGATTGGCGTGGGAAATACCTTGCGCGGGAAGACACTCGGGATTTTCGGGTATGGCCGGATCGGCGGCACCGTGGCTTCCTACGGCCGGGCGTTCGGCATGAATGTGCTGGTCTGGTCGAGCGAAGACTCACGCGCGCAGGCACGAGCGGACGGTTACTCTGCGGCTCAAAGTAAAGAGAGCTTCTTCGAAGAGTGCGACGTGGTCTCGCTGCATCTTCGATTAGTCGAGCATACTCGCGGAATCGTAACGGCCGGCGACTTAGCGCGGATGAAGCCTACCGCGCTGATCGTGAATACGAGCCGGGCGCCGCTCATCGAGCCCGGCGCATTGGTACATGCGTTAGAGGCGGGCCGTCCGGGCATGGCCGCGGTCGATGTATACGAAGAAGAGCCACTACGGGACGTATCTCATCCGCTGCTGCGAATGAGGAACGTGGTGGCGACGCCGCACATCGGATACGTTACGCGCGATGAGTACGAGATTCAATTCTCGGACATCTTCGACCAGATCATCGCGTATTACGCGGGCAAGCCGGTCCACGTGGTGAATCCGGAAGTGCGGGGCCGGGTGAAGTAAGTCAGGAGCGGGCCCCGGCGCGCTCCATTAGTTCTTTCGCCACTGCCGCGGTATTCGCGTGAATGGTGATCGTGTCTTCCACGCTCGCGGCGTAGCCCCCGGCCAGCACCGACGCCACCGGGACTTTCGCGCGCAAGCCGGTGCCGATCACCAGCCGGTCGCGCTCCTTCAACCCCGCAAACGTGAGCGCCAGGCCGCCCAGTTGATCTTCGCCGTAAGGATCCGCGCCGGCCACATAGATCAGCAGTTCGGGCTGGAAACTGGCAAACGCCCTCGCGATGCCATCGTTCAACTGGTCGAGGTAATCCTGATCGCCGATCCCGTCCGCCAGGTTGATGTCGAGAGTGGAGGGCGGTTTCTCGGCCGGGTAGTTGTTGGCCTGATGAATCGAGAGCGTGAACACCGATGGGTCTTCGGCGAACACGGCAGCCGTGCCGTTGCCGTGGTGCACGTCGCAATCGACGACCATGGCACGGTGGATGGCGCCATCCTTCTGCAAGCGCCGTATGGCTACGGCAATATCGTTGATGGCGCAGAAACCTTCGCCGTGCGCGGCAAAGGCGTGGTGGAATCCGCCGCCCACGTTGTACGCGAATCCGGACTGGAGAGCCAGGCGCGCTGCCAGAATGGTGCCGCCGGCAGCCGCCCAGAACGCGTCAACCATCTGACGGGAGTAGGGAATCTCCAGCTTCAGAATCTCGTGATACGCGAGGGTTCCGTTCTGTAGCTTGGCCACCCACGCGGGGTCGTGGACCAGCAGGATGTCTGCATCGGTGGCCGGCTCGGGCGCGACGAAATCCTCCTCGGTGCAGAATCGTGTACGCAGAAAACGGTCGCGCAGCCAATGGAACTTCTGAGATGGGAACACGTGAGGCCCGAGATGCAAATCGTACTTGGGATGGTAGACCAGCCGGAACGGCAGCATGGATTACGAGCTCTCGGCCTGCAGAGCGGTCACCACCGCCACGTTGTAAATATCCTCCGCAGAGCAGCCGCGCGAAAGATCATTGGCCGGCCTGGCGAGGCCCTGCAGGAAAGGTCCAATGGCCGCCGCCCCGCCCAGGCGCTCGAGCAGCTTGTACGCGATATTGCCCGAGGCGAGATCGGGAAAGATGAGCGTGTTGGCACGGCCCGCGACTTTCGAGCCCGGCGCTTTGGAATTGCCGACCAGGGCATTCACCGCGGCATCGGCCTGCAGTTCGCCATCGACGACGATTTCCGGCGCGCGGGCGCGCACGACGCGGAGAGCTTCGGCCACACCATCCACCTGCGGGTGTTTGGCGCTGCCCTTGGTCGAGAAGCTGAGAAGGGCGACGACCGGCTCGGTGGCTAATAGGGCGCGCGCGCTATGAGCGGTGGCGATAGCGATCTCTGCCAGTTCCAGCGGTGAGGGATCGACGACCACGGCGCAATCGGCGAAGGCCATCAGGCCGTTGTGCCCGTGCGACCGGTCCTGGAGAGCCATGAGGAAGACACTGGAAACCAGGCGCACACGCGGGTCCGGGCCGATGGCTAGCAGCGCCGCGCGAACGGTTTCGGCGGTGGTATTGGCGGCACCTCCGACCGTACCGTCGGCGTCTCCGGCCGCGACCATCATGGCCGCGAAGTACAACGGCTGGCGTGCGATCGCGGCAGCTTCCGCCTGCGTGATGCCTTTGGCGCGGCGGCGCTCATGGAAGAGCGCGGCATATTTCTCGATTGACGGCCCGCCAGCCGGATCGGCGAAGGCGACTCCCGCGGCAGTTTGCGGCGTCGAGCTGACTAGGACCGGCTTGACAACGCCATCGCGCGCCAGGCGCACCGCGGCTTCGAGGACACGCGGGTCGTCACCCTCCGGGAAAACGATGGTCTTGGCATTCCGGCGGGCCCGTTCGATCAGACCGGACATGAAAACCGACGCGGATTCGGGAATAGCCATCGATGCGAACATTTGAGTCTAGCAGAGCTTGCCAAAACGGGCGCTCTTAGAGTTTGTAGAATCGCGCGACAGCCAGGAATGCCTCCACCTGCGCGGCCTCCCACTGCGCGTCGCATCCGCGTTCCCGAGCCAGCAGATGCGCTACGCGCGGCGCCATCTCGATCGCCGCGCGGGCATTGAGAAACAGCGCACGCGTGCGCCGGGCGAGTACATCTTCCACTGTGAGGGCCATCTCTTCCCGGGCCCCCCACACCACTTCGGCGCCGCTGTACGGGAGTTCCGAGTGCACGGGTGGCGCCAGCGAGCTGTCCGCTTCCATCAATTGCCGGATCGCAGGCGCGTCCGCGCCATACACACGCAGCGCGCCGAAGCGCTCCGCGTTGGGGTGAAAGCCATGAATGTTCAGGTGTGCCGTGACACACGGTTTTTCCGGCAGCCGAGCAAGCGTCGCCGCCTGATCCACGCAGTCTTCCGCCATGTGCCGGTAGGTGGTCCACTTGCCGCCGCAGATGGTCAGCATGCCGGAATTTTCGATGCGAATGGTATGGTCGCGCGAGAGCGATGCGGTATTAGCGGAATCACCCGAACGCACCAGCGGCCGGATGCCGGCGAAGACGCTGAGCACGTCCGCGCGCGTGGGCTTGTGCGTCAGATACACCGATGCCGTCTGGAGAATGAACTCCACTTCCTGCTCCATGGCCACAGGTTCGAGAGTGGCCTCGGCGACCGGCGTGTCCGTCGTGCCGGCGAGCGTGTGCCCGTGCCAGGGGATCGCGAAGAGCACGCGTCCGTCGCTCGTGTGCGGCACCATGATGGCGTTGCCGCCCGCCAGAAAGCTGCCGTCGAACACCAGGTGGATTCCCTGGCTGGGGGCGATCATCGGCTCCACATGGCCCTCCGCCATGCGGCGCAGGGCGTCGGCGAACGGTCCGGTCGCGTTGACCACCACTTTGGCTTGCGCGGAAAATTCTTCGCCGGTTTCCGCGTCGCGGAATCGGACGCCGTCGGCGAAACCGTCCGCATCTTTGGTGACCGCCGTGACCGGAGCGTAGTTGAGCAGCACCGCTCCCTGCTCGGAGGCCGTGGCCGCCAGGTGGATCAGCAGACGCGAATCATCGAACTGGCCGTCAAAATAGATGACGCCGCCGCGCAGTCCTTCGGGGTTGAGCGTGGGCAGGCGTTCGAGCGTTTCTTCCTGCGAGAGAATCCGCGATGCCCCGAAGCCGTACTTTCCCGCCAGCAGATTGTAAAGCTTCAAGCCGATCCCGTAGAACGGCGCTTCCCACCAATCGTAGTTCGGCACCACGAAACCCAGATTGCGGACCAGGTGCGGCGCGTTCTGCGCCAGCAGCCCGCGCTCTTTGAGCGCTTCCATCACGAGCGCAACATTGCCCTGCTCCAGGTAACGCACACCGCCGTGCACCAGCTTGGTGCTGCGGCTGGAGGTCCCCTTGCCGAAATCGCTTTGTTCGAGCAGCAACACCTCGTACCCGCGGGTGGCCGCGTCGATGGCGACACCCACGCCCGTGGCCCCGCCACCCACGACGACGATGTCCCACGGCCCAGTGTGGGCGTGGAAGCGCCGGAACATGGTGGAACGGTTCATGTAGTGGCCATTACACCACGAAGCCCGTAAGGTTCCGGGAACAAATCGGGGCCGCCCATCGTATCCATGTGAAGACCAGGAGGCGCATATGTTTTGCGATCGCTGTGGAACGCGGCTTTCCGATCAGACCAGGTTTTGTCCCACCTGCGGAAAAGCCATGGGCGTCACGCCCTTGATGCCGGCGCGAAGCCGCATCGACGGGCACGTCCGGCTGTTGGGCATTTCCTGGCTGGCTCTTTCGGCCGCGCATTTCTTCCCCGGGCTGTTTCTGGCGTCGCTGGGCGCCAATCACTGGTGGTTCCTGCCGGTAGGCGTGCCTGCTTTTGTGCATGGCCTTCTCGGGTTGATCGGCTGGGCGCTGCTGGTCGGCAGCGTACTCGGATTGGTGACTGGCTGGGGCTTGCTGCAGCGCGAGCCGTGGGCGCGAACCTTGGCCATTGTGATGGGAATCTTGAATTTGTTCCACGTGCCGTTCGGCACCATCCTCGGTATCTACACGTTGTGGGTCCTGCTGCCGGCTGGGGCGGAAGAGGAGTACCGCGGCATGGCTCGCGCGGCATAGAGCACGCGGTGCTAAGCTAGCTGGCATGTCCGATTCGCCGGTCCCGCGACGCGCCATGCAGCCGATGTTTCTGCCGGGTGTCGAGAACAGCCCGCAGCCGGGACCTTACTATGAAACACTGCAGGCGATGCGAGCCGCGGGCAAAGAGTACCCGCAGATCTGGCACCTGTTCGCGTTTCGCCCCCAAGCCACCGAGCACCTGGCGAAGTTTACGCAGGAGATCATGCGCGGTCCCGCGCCCATCGAACCGGGCCTGCGCGAGCTGATCGCGGCATATACGTCAGCGCGGAACGACTGCCCGTTTTGACTGCAGGCCCACGCCGCGGTCGCGGTGGAATTGCTGGGCAGCGAGGAGTTGGTGTGGGACGCGATTCGCGATCTGGAGCGTTCCGCCCTGGGAGAGAAAGAAAAGGCGCTCTTCCGGTTTATCGAAAAGGTGAACCACGATTCGCCGCAAATTACCGCCGCCGACATGCAACCGCTCTATGCCGCCGGATGGGATGACGAGGCGATTTATTTCGCGATTACTGTCTGCGCGTTGTTCAATTTCTATAACCGCTGGATCGACGCGACAGGGGTGCACGCAATGTCTCCCGAGGCTCATAAAGAAGGCGGCAAGCGCACCGCAACGCGCGGCTATGGTTGGAAGTGACAGCGCTTGGAGACAAGGCGACTAAAGCCAATTGCGGCGGTTTTGGGGGCCGTGGTATTGGCAAGGCCGCGGCCACCGTCAGGGTTTCGCCTTCAGCTTCCGGATCTCTTCCAGCCGTTCCGCAATGCGCTTTTCCAAGCCGTGGTCGGTCGGATGATAGTATTGCCGGCCGGCCAGCGACGGCGGCAGGCATTCCATATCCGGGATGGCATTCTCCAGGTTGTGTGCGTGTTGGTAGCCCTCGCCGTATCCCCACGCCTTCATGTCGCGGGTCACGGCGTTTCGCAGTTGCATGGGGACGGGCTCGGCAATGGTCTTCTCCACGTCGGCGTGCACGGCGCCCATGGCGCGGTAGGCCGCATCCGATTTTGGCGCCACACACAAGTAAATCGCCGCCTGGGCCAGCGCCAGGTCGCCCTCCGGGATACCGAGGAAATGCACGGCCTGCATGGCCGCCACGGCCTGTTCGAGGGCGCGCGGGTCAGCCAGGCTGATGTCTTCGATCGACATGCGGATCAGGCGGCGCGCGATATAGAGGCGATCCTCGCCGGCTTCCAGCATGCGCGTCAGCCAATAGAGCGCCGCATCCACGTCGCTCGACCGCACCGATTTGTGCAGCGCCGAGATCAGGTTGTAGTGCTCTTCCCCGCCCTTGTCGTAGAGGAGCACCTTGCGCTCGATGGCATCCTGCACGGCCTGCCCGGACAGCACTCCGGATGGCGAAGCCGCGCCCGCCGCTTCCAGGGTGTTGTATGCCTGGCGCCCGTCGCCATTGGCGTAAATGGCGATCTGTTCCAGTAGTTCATCCGAGGCTTCCAGTCCCACCAGCGGCAACGCGCGCCGCAACAGCGTCACGATCTCGGGCACGGTGAGGCCGCGCAGCGCATACACGCGCGACCGCGACAGCAGCGCCGAGATCACTTCGAACGACGGATTCTCCGTGGTGGCGCCGATCAGGATGATGTCGCCGCGCTCCACGTAGGGCAGAAACGCATCCTGCTGCGCTTTATTGAAGCGGTGGATCTCATCGATAAAGAGAATGGTGCGGCGCCCCATACGGCGCAGACGTTCGGCATCCGCCATCACCGCTTTGATTTCCTTGATGCCGCTCAGCACCGCGCTGAAGGGGATGAACTCGCATTTTGTGATGCGCGCGACCAGCCGTGCGAGCGTGGTCTTGCCCACGCCCGGGGGGCCCCACAGAATGATAGAGGTGAGTTCATCGCGCTCGATCTGCCGCCGCAGCGGTTTTCCCGGCCCCAGGATATGCTCCTGCCCGACGAAATCCTCCAGTCGCTCGGGCCGCATGCGCTCGGCTAGCGGGCGCTTGGCATCCGCTGGGGAAGGAGGTTCGGGAGGAGGCGTGGTGTCGAAGAGGCTCACGAGGCGAGCGCCCTCTGCCGCCGCGCTTCGTAGAGCATGATTCCGGCCGCCACCGCGGCATTCAGAGATTCCACCCCCACCGTGGGAATGGCCACGTCCAACGCCGCCGCGCGTAGTTGGCCGCCCACCCCCCGTGCTTCGTTGCCGATGATGAGGCCGCAGCGTCCCCGTAGGTCGACCTGCGCCAGCGAGCCGACCCCCGAACGCGCCGGCACACCCGCGTACAATTCGACGCGATTCTGTTGCAGCGCCGCGCGCGCCAGGGCTGGGTCCACGCCATGCAGAAACGGGACGCGGAACAGCGAGCCCGCTGAAGCGCGCAGCGTTTTGGGGTTGTACGGGCTGGCTGTGCCTTTGAGGAACAAAACGCCCGTGGCGCCGAACGCTTCCGCCGCGCGCACGATGGTGCCGCAGTTGCCCGGATCTTGCAGCCCGTCGAGCACCGCCACCAGCGGACAGCCGCGAAATAGCTGTTCGAGTTTCCACTCCGGGGGTTTCACCAGCGCAATCACGCCCTGGCTGGTTTCCGTTCCGGATAAAGCGTTGAGCAGCGGATCGGGGACCACCACGACTTTGATGCGGCCCAATCCGCGGACGTGGCCTTCGGCGGCGGAGAGCACCGACTCCGCAGCAAGCACGGTCTTCACCTCGCACTCGCTGCGCAGCGCTTCTTCGAGCAGGTGGAACGTCTCGGCCACGCACCAGCCTTCGTGGGTGAGACTGCCGCGGACAATGGCACGGCGGACTTCCTTGAGCAGCGGATTGGCCGCGCTCGTAATCGCTTCCGGCTTCGCCATCTTACAATTAAAGTTACCGCAGATGAAACGGACCGTCTGGGCCGCGTTTGCGATCGCCGTTACGGCGCTCGTCATCTACATTGCGTACCTGTCGGTGCGGATCGAGAAGCAATCTTTCCAGGACGAAGCACAACCGGCGGACGTGATTCTGGTCTTGGGCGCGGCGGAATATCGCGGCCGCCCATCTCCGGTGCTGCGCGCGCGGCTCGATCACGGCCTGGAACTCTATCACCAGCAGTTGGCGCCGCGCATCATGACGACCGGCGGCGCGGGCGGCGACCCGGTGTTCACCGAAGGAGCCGTGGGCCGCGATTACCTGATGAGCCACGGCGTTCCTTCCGAGGCCATCATTGTGGAATCGGAAGGGGAAAGCACGGTTCACTCGATTGCGCTGGCTGCGGAGATCTTGCGGCGCATGAACCTGAGTTCGGTCATTGTCGTCAGCGACGGCTACCACATCTACCGGGCGAAGGAGTTGCTGCGCGCCCACGGCTTGAAGGTCTATGGATCGCCGCGCAAAGACCATAACCCGGTAACCATGCGCGAGCGATGGAATTACGTCCGGCAAGCCATCGGCTACCTGCTATGGCGCTTCGGTGTACCGGTATGAGACAAGACTCGAGAACTGCTGCTCAAAGCCGCTGAGCTATGATGAGGAGAGATCATGGCAGTCTCCAGCTTAGCCGGAGTTGACGAAACCACACTGGTCGCGCAAACACGCGAAGGGGACAGCCTCGCCTTCGCCGAACTGGTGCGACGCTACGAGGCCAAGATTTTCCGGCTGGCGCAGCACATTACCCAAAACCGTGAAGATGCCGAAGACGTGCTGCAGGAGACGTTTCTCAAGGCGTATGAGCACCTCGATCAATTCCAGGGAAATTCGAAGTTTTACACCTGGATCGTGCGCATCGCCGTGAACCAGGCGCTGATGAAACTGCGCCGTAGAAAGACGGACCGCTCCGTCTCGCTCGATGAAACCATCGACACGGGCGAGGACACCGTTACGCGTGAGGTCGCTGCTTGGGATGAAGATCCGGAGCAGCGCTATTCGCGCGAGGAACTCGGCGGTCTGCTCGATACGGCCGTACAGAGCCTGGATGCGCCGTACCGCTCCGTGTTCGTGCTGCGGGATATCGATGAACTTTCCACGGAAGAAACCGCGGAGGCCCTGGGACTCTCGGTACCGGCGGTTAAGAGCCGGTTATTGCGGGCCCGTCTGCAACTCCGAGAAAAACTAACCCGCTACTTTAAGCGCAAGGGAGACGACGCCTTTGCTTACTTGTAAAGACTTTTTGAAAGAGTTGAGCGATTACCTGGATGAATGCACGGATAGTGAGCTGCGCGCAAAACTGGAGCAGCATATCACCGAGTGTCCGAACTGCTGGGTAATCGCCGACACTACGCGACGAACGATCCAGATCTATAAGGGAATGGACGCCATCCCGATCCCCAGCGACGTGGAAGACCGGCTGATGAGGGCGCTCGAAAAGAAGATGGCGGCCAAGAGCAGGTAGCGCCACGAACCCCCGCTTGCTGACGCGCGCGGCTCGGTAACCGGTGGCCATCAGAAGAAGAAGTGTTTGGTCCAGTCCACCAGCATATGCAGCGCCGCGGACGAGAACACTGTCCGAGCGCGCTGAAACACCCATCCATAGGCCATTCCGGCGATCGTCGCCAGGATCATGTAGCGCCAGTTGGGCAGCGGTTGGGGGCCATTATCCAGATGCGCGCAGCCGAAAATGAAGCTGGCCACGAGCAGCATCCGCCAGCCCGAACCGAACCGCAGCATCAGCAGATTTTGGATCAGCGAGCGAAACAGGATCTCTTCGGGCAGCGCCGTTCCCGCAAAAATCACGCCCGCGGCAGCCGACATGGCGCTCGCGCTCCTATCGGGCAAATGGGGCCATGGAATAAACCCCAGCGCGATCCCCACCACCATCAGGACCGGCGTTGACACCGCGAATGCCGCAAAAGGCAGCCACCAGTCCGCGCGCCGCCGCGGAGGATTGAACTTCAAACCCGGAAAGGAACGGAATCCGCTGAAGAGAATCAGCCCCAAAAGGATGGCGATCCCGTATGCCACGCTATGCAGATACCCGCGGACCGGCGGTGGCACCAACGCACCGCCGACATTGAATTCCAACGGCAGCCACAGGAGCAGGATCGTCGCGAAATCAAGCGCGCTGGGTCGCGTCACGGGACCTACGCCCTGCCAAGCGGCGCACGCTACGGGCGCCACGGTATAAACCAGCACCGCCAGGCAAAGCGCTCCATTCCACGCCCCCGCCAGCAGAGCCACGCCGCTGAAAATCGCCGTTAGTACCAACGGGGTGGCCCAGATCAACCCTGGCCGGCGGGCGAAGGTGTTCCGAAATCCCTCCTGAACGCGCGAGAAAAAGAAACTCAGCACGGCCGCGAGCATCAATACAAGGGTCAGCGTCCGCATGTTCCGGCTCTTCCAGCGTGGCACAACGCTGCGCAGCGCGGGTTCGCTACACTACAGATAATGTCTGCTGGCGCCAGTCTAAGCCGAGTCGCCGCGCAAGAGCGCGCGAACCTGCAGGAGAGCACCGCTTTCCGGATCCTGGCTTCAATCAGCTTCTGTCATCTTCTCAACGACATGATGCAGTCGGTCATACCGGCCGTCTACCCCATCTTGAAGAGTTCCTACCACCTGGATTTCGGGCAGATCGGGCTGATCACACTGACGCTGCAGCTCACCGCTTCGCTGCTGCAACCGCTGGTCGGAAGCTTTACCGACCGCCGTCCCATGCCATATTCTCTCGCCGCGGGAATGGCCTTCACGCTCGCGGGCTTGTTGCTGCTCTCCTCGGCGCCTACTTATGCTTCGATCCTGCTCGCTGTCGCGCTGGTGGGCGTGGGCTCATCGGTGTTCCACCCCGAATCGTCGCGCGTGGCGCGCATGGCCTCGGGCGGACAACACGGTTTGGCGCAGTCGCTCTTTCAAGTCGGCGGCAACGCCGGCTCCGCGCTAGGCCCGCTGTTGGCGGCGTTCATCGTGCTTCCCGCCGGACAGCGCAGTATCGGCTGGTTTTCGCTGGCGGCGCTGCTGGCGATCATCATCCTGTCTCGCGTGGGAGCCTGGTACAAAGCCAATCGGCCGCTGCTGAAGAAAGCGCGCGCCGCTGCACTGGATGCCACGTCCCGTCCGTCCACCAAGCGCGTGGCGATTGCCATTGTGGTGCTGGTCAGTTTGATTTTCTCCAAGTTCTTCTACATGGCCAGCCTGAGCAGCTACTACACGTTCTACCTGATCAACAAATTTCATCTGCCGGTGCGCAGCGCGCAGATCTACCTGTTCATCTTCCTGGGTGCGGTCGCGGCCGGAACCATCATCGGCGGTCCTATCGGCGATCGCATCGGACGAAAATATGTGATCTGGTGCTCCATTCTGGGCGTACTCCCGTTCACCCTGCTGCTTCCGTACGCTAGCCTCTTTTGGACGGGAATCCTCTCGGTCATCATCGGCCTGGTTCTCGCCTCGGCGTTTTCCGCGATTCTGGTTTATGCGCAGGAGCTCGTGCCTGGCAGAATTGGCATGGTTTCCGGCCTCTTCTTCGGACTCGCCTTCGGTATGGGCGGCCTGGGCGCCGCATTACTGGGAAAGTTGGCCGACGCGACCAGTATCGCCTATGTGTACCACGTGTGTTCGTACTTGCCGGCTTTAGGTTTGTTGACGGTTTTCCTACCGAACGTAGAACCGGCCCGCAGGGCGCAAGCACACTGACGTCCGCAAATCGACCGCATCCATGGCTGAAAACTCTGCGTTTTTGCGGTTCACAGATTTGTTATCGTTGAATGGATAGTGTCCACCCCGCTGCATTTTCACCTGGAGCAGTACGACGGCCCGCTCGACCTTTTGCTCGACCTCATCCGCAAACAACAGATCGACATCAAAGACATTCCCATCGCCACCATCACCACGCAATACCTGGATTATCTGGAGAAGGCGCGTGATATGGACATGGAATTGGGCGCAGAATTCGTCTACATGGCGGCAACCCTGATCCACATCAAGTCGAAGATGCTGCTGCCTCAGGACCCCGCCCTTCAGGCCGAAGGCGAGGCTGTCGAGGACCCGCGCCAGGAACTGGTGAACCGCCTGCTCGAGCACGAGCGCTTCAAGAACGCCGCGGAAATGCTGCAACAGAAGCGGCTCATCGAGGAAAACGTCTGGTCGAACCCGCAAGTCAAAAGCTTTCTGGCGGAGGATAGCGATCCCGGGTTGGCCGTCACCCTCTTCGATCTGGTGACCGCCTTCAATCAAATCCTGGAGCGCGCCAAGAACCGCCCGATCTACGAAGTCGACACGGCCGATGTCACGGTATCGGACATGATCCGCTTCATGCGGGATCGTTTCCTGGAAACGCCCGCCGATCAGCCCGTTTTCATTCTCCGCATCTTCGAGCAGCAAACGTCGCGCCGCGCGATGATCGCGCTATTTCTCGCGGTGCTGGAATTGGTGCGGATGCAGGCGGCCGTCCTCACGCAGAAAGACCTGTTCGGCGAGATCGCGCTCGTCCGCCACAGCCATTTTGACAACGTATTCGCTTCCGAGCAGCCTATCGCCGCGATCGAACAAGACTATAACTAACCCATGGAAGAATTAGAAACACCCCCGCAGGAAGTTTCCGAGCAAACGGATGAATCGCCCGCGGTGCTCTCGATGGACGAGTTGCTCGAGCCGGGCCCGCGCCCGGTAGAGCTGCCTGTATCGATCGAGGACGCGCAGCTCAAGGCGGTGCTCGAAGCCATCGTCTATGTGGCCGAAGAGCCGGTGACCATCGCGCAGATCGCCTCTGCCTTGGAGCAGCCGCCGGAGCGTATCCGTGCATTGTTGGCGGAATTGACCGCTGAATTTGAGAAGCCGGAGCACGGCCTCGCTGTGCGCGAAGTGGCCGGGGGTTTCCAGCTGGCCACCAAGCCCGAGCATCATGAGGCGGTGCGCAATTTCGTCAAGAGTTTGAAACCGCCGCTGAAGCTTTCCCTCCCGGCGCTGGAGACGCTGTCCGTCATCGCGTACAAACAGCCCGTGACGGCTCCCGAAATCCGGGCGATTCGCGGCGTGCAGGGAGACGGCGTGCTCAAAACGCTTTTAGAGCGCAAGCTGATCGTCATCGCTGGCCGCAAAGACGTGATCGGCAAGCCCGTTCTCTACAAAACCACCAAGGAATTCCTCGTGCAGTTCGGGCTGAAGGACCTGAGCGAGTTGCCTTCGCTGAAGGAATTCGAGGAGCTGCGGCGCCTGGCTTTTGACGACCAGCCGGCGCCCGCGCCCAGCGAAGCGCCCACGGAGAGCTGATGGCGGAAGAGCGTCTCCAGAAAATTCTGTCTCAGGCCGGAGTCGCCTCGCGGCGCCACGCGGAACAGATGATCGTGGAGGGCCGTGTGACGGTCAATGGGGCAGTGATTACCGAACTCGGGTCGAAGGCCGATCTGGAACTCGACGCCATCAAAGCGGACGGCCGGCTGGTGCGGCCTGCAAAGCGCCTGGTCTATATCGCCCTCCACAAACCCAATAACACCGTCACCACCGTGAGCGACCCGCAACACCGCGCCACGGTGATGGACCTGCTACGAGGTGTAAAAGAGCGCGTCTACCCGGTGGGCCGCCTGGATTACCACAGCGAGGGTCTGCTATTGCTTACCAACGATGGCGACCTAAGCAACGCCATCATGTCGGCGGCCAGCCACCTGCCGAAGACCTACGTCGTGAAGGTCAACGGCAAGCTGTCGCCCGATCAGGAGGAGCAGTTCCGGCGCGGCGTGCCCTTATCGGGGGTTCGCACCATGCCCGCAGGACTGAAGCTGCTACACGAAGCCGAGAACCCGTGGTACGAAGTGCGCCTCTACGAGGGCCGCAATCAACAGATCCGCACTATGTTCAAGCATTTCGGGTTTCTGGTAGAGAAGCTCAAGCGCGTGCGCATCGGTCCGCTGGAACTGGGACCGCTGAAGCCCGGCCAATTTCGTTCACTCACTATCGAAGAAGTCGAGAAACTGAAGCGGGCGGTTCGCCGCTCCGCGCTGCCGCAAGCCGTATGAAGCGAATTTCCCAGATCTTGAACTCCGCCCATACCATCGCCATCGTGGGCCTTTCCAGCAAGCGATACCGCCCCAGCTACGGCGTCGCCGAATACCTGAAGCGAGCAGGCTTCCGGATCATTCCCGTCAACCCCGAAGAGACCGAAGTGTTGGGCGAGAAGTGCTATCCCGATCTCGACTCAATCCCCGACCCGGTGGACGTGGTCGATATCTTCCGCCGCTCTGAATTCGTCCCGGAGATCGTGGAAGCCGCCATTCGCAAAGGCGCCAAAGCCATCTGGATGCAGGAAGGGGTTGTGCACGAAGAGGCCGCCCACCGCGCGGAAGAGGCCGGGATCGCGGTGGCCATGGACCGCTGCATTCTGAAGGACCACCGGCGAATGGATTTGGCGTCGTAGCTGGCTGGCGAGACAGCCGCAGTGGGTAGTTATCGGATCTTCTTCGACATCCACCCCGAAAAGCATCACATCGACGTCGTGGATGCGGCGCGTCGATCGTCCACGACGTATCGGTAAGCGGAATAGACTTCTACTTCAACTCCTGCATCATGCCCGGCAGGCTCCATTGCATCTGCAGACTGTTGGGCATCCAGTGGAACTCGGCCATCATGACCTTGGCCACGTCGTCCGAGCTTTTGCCGGCGTGAATTAGCCCCGCCGCGCGGACACGCTCCTTTTCCACGTCGTTCCGATACGCCAGCAGGTTCGCCTTGGTCGTCACCGGTCCGTGACCGGGGATCACCGTGTCGAAATCCCAAGCCTTCATCGCGGCGTCGAGCGTTTTCGGCCACTGCGCCAGACTGCCGCCGCCGGGATAGTCGATCAGTGGGGTGTTGCCGGCCATCAGGTCGCCGGTGTGGATTGTACGCAGTGCCGGGAAGTAGATGACTGCATCGCCATCCGTGTGGCCGCGGCCGAAGTGGTGCGCGCGCACTTCTTTGCCGCCTAGAAACACCGAAGTCTCTTCCGTGAACACCACCCGCGCCGGCATCACGCCCGGAGGTGCGTTCGATTGTTTGTGCTGCACGATGTTGGTGCGCGCATTGACGGTTGAAATGATCTCCGCGAACGGCAGCATTTTCGCGTTGCCGCCGCTGTGATCGGCGTGGTAGTGCGTCGAGAAGATGTACTTGATCGGCTGATCCGTTACGCTCTTCACCTTGGCCATGATGCCGTCGTGGTCCTGATCGAACTTATCGTCCACCAGGATGACGCCTTCGCCGGTAATGTACACGGCCACATTGCCGCCGTCCCCTTCGATCTCGTACAGGTCGTCTTTGACCTTGTTCAACGTCAATTGCGCAGGCTGATTGCCCTGCTGCGT
>Ga0335078_10007245_pt1 | contig 16449 bp, 16 predicted proteins | sample Lox_Sample_32_FD_206711 | JGI IMG/M metagenome (GOLD analysis project Ga0335078, IMG submission 206711) | Soil microbial communities from Loxahatchee National Wildlife Refuge, Florida, United States - Lox_Sample_3.2 | ecosystem: Environmental > Terrestrial > Soil > Wetlands | place: USA...
CTTTTAGACCGCGCACGAGAGCTTTGAGGCCCTGCTCCTTCGGCGCCGCTGCTTCTTCCCGTGGGGCGATCCGTTGCTGCTGCCCAGTCATTTCGAGAAGCTCGCGAAGGCTACCGGCATCATCTTCGAGTATGACGTAGCGCTTCACGAAGTTTTCGAGCTCGCGCAGGTTTCCGGGCCACGGATAACGCATGGCTGCGTCGAGCAAATTCTTCGAGGGATCGGGTGCAGCCTTCTGGTACTTCTCACTGTACTTCACGAGGAAGTGGCGGAACAGCAGCGGGATTTCAGCCGTGCGTTCGCGCAAGGGGGGAATGTGGAGAGAGAGCACATTTAAGCGATAGTAGAGGTCCTCGCGGAACTTGCCTGTGCGCATCGCTTCCTTCACGTCAACGTTGGTGGCCGCGAGAACGCGTACATCGACGTTAACGACGGAACGCGCGCCCAAGCGGGAATACTGGCCGTCCTGAAGGACGTGCAACAGCTTGGCCTGCAAGTGGGGGCTCATTTCCGCGATTTCGTCGAGGAAAATCGTGCCTTTGTTCGCCAGCTCGAATTTGCCGGGCTTCGCACGGACGGCGCCAGTGAACGCACCTTGTTCGAATCCGAAAAGCTCCGACTCGAGTAATTCGCCTGGTAGAGCGGCGCAGTTCACTTTCACGAAGGCCTGTTGCTGCCGCTTCGAGCGCAGGTGAACCATGCGCGCGACCACTTCTTTGCCAACACCGCTTTCGCCGCTGATGAAAATGGGTACATCGACGGGAGCAATCTGCAGGATTTGCTGGCGTATCTTCAACATCTGGGGGCTTGCTGCCAGGAACGAAATGTCTTCGGTGAGGGCCTCGCAGTACTCGCGCAAGGACTGGTTTTCCGACCGAAGCTGCTGCTTCTGCTTGCACTTTAAGAAGGCGGCATCCAATTCGACCTTCTCGAACGGCTTTGTCAGATAGTCGAGGGCACCGAGACGGATCGCTTCGACGACGGTATTCACCTCATTCGCGCAGGACAACATGATGACGTTGAGGGAACGATCGATCTGCATCAGCTGACGAAGGGTTTCGAGGCCGTCAATTTCGGGCATCAAAACGTCAAGGATGACGAATTCGGGGCGCTCGCCCTCGCCGATGACCTTCAGCGCCTCCTTGCCGCTCGCATACGTCTCGACGGCGAAGCCATCCACCTCGAGCAAAGTCCGCAGATACTTCCTGATACTCGGCTCGTCATCCACCACCATGATCTTTTCTTTATTGGGTATCGTCATTTCTCGTTCCGCTCTCAAGAATTGTCAGCGTTATTCCACACGGATCGGCAAAAGGAAAGAAAACGAACTCCCGCGGCCCAATTCACTATCCACCCAAATCTTGCCGCGATGGGCTTGTATCAAACGCTTCGTAATCGCGAGGCCCAATCCCATGCCCGAGGAAGATGGATCGACGCGAACAAATTCCTCGAAGATCTCCTGGTGAAATTCAGCCGCGATTCCTGATCCCGTATCGGTCACGGTCAGGAGAACGCTGTTCGGCTTTTGTTGCCGACTCTCCGTGCGGCGGTCTTCAGACGGAGCCGTCTCCGAAATACGACGTTCCCAGAAATGCAGCTCTGCCGTCAATGCGATCGTGCCTCCATGCGGCGTGTGCTTCAATGCGTTATCGAGCAAATTGACGATGCATTGCTGGACTTTCTGATAGTCGAAGCGGAAGGCAGGCAAATCGGCGACACGCAGATCGAGCCGCACGTTCGCGCGTTGAAAAGCGTCCTTCCACCGTGCTGCGACGTCGTTGATGCAATCCTTGAGATCATTATCGTGCAACTGTAGCACGAGCTTTCCGCTCTCCAGCGCCGAGTAATTCAGGAACATCGAAACCAGGCGGACCAGACGGTCGCAACTCTCCTTCGATTCGCGCAAGATATCGATTTGGCGCTCGCTAAGCCTTCCGAGCGAGCCCGAAAGCAACATGTCGTAATAACCCTTCATGACTGCCAGAGGAGTTTTTAACTCGTGCGCGGCGGATGCGAGGAAAACCGTCTTTTGGCGATTCGCTTCCTGGAGGCGTAAGTAGGCGGCGAGCAGGTTGCGGTAAGTAATTTCCCGTTCCTGCATGAGCTCTTGTACGGTCTCACGCATGGCGGCTTCGTTGGCTGGAACCTCCGGCGCAGTTGGTTCCAGATAAACCGCGAGCCAATCCGGCTCCGGCAACCAGCGGATCCTGCCTCGGAACGTGCCGTCTTCACTCGTGATCGGAAGGCTCACTTCTTGCTCGCCGGCCTCGAGTTTGCCGAGAACATCCTTGCGATCGACACTGAAAACATCGCGGAACAGATTCAGTGAGGACTTGCCATCGAGTCGCTGGTTGCGCAGGGCGTCTTGGGCGTGCAGGTTGGCAAAAAGAATCTGGCCGCCGCGATCGGAAACCAAGAGAGGTCGATCGATGGCGTCGAGAAGGCTGGTAACCGTTTCGAGGGTTGCCAAACCCGGAGTCTGCTTTTCCGCCGCTGTGCCGTTAGGCAACCTGCCCTCCGCTCGAATTTGGGTTCAAAGACACGTGTTTTGCGTTTCGCGCGATGACTGAGGATATCGCTTGGGAAGCCCGTATGCTCGCAAAAGGCAGCAAATAGTGTCAATGGGAAATGAGTTCCACGATTGCACAATCGTGGAAATGAATTGCCGCTAAATTGCGCATTGTGCGTCAACAGGACCGCGCCGACGGGCCATTAAACTCTCGTATATCATTGAATGTACAAGGTTTTTATCTTTAGGCAACTAGGGCTGAGAACGTGCAGATGAACTGAAAGTTAAGAAACAGTACTAATACCCGGGTACCGATGAGTTCGAGACAACAGGTGATCAATCACAGCTTGGGGGCTCACTCTTCTTTTACAGATGAGCGCCGACGCTTTCAGCGCATCCAGCTGCAGGTACCGCTTTTTATCCGCGGTAAGGATGCACACGGCGAACAGTTTGTCGAGCTTGCCAAGACATTAGATATAAGTGGTTTAGGGGCATTTATTACGAGTCCGCGCCCATTGCCGATCAATGGCGTTGTCACGTTGACGATCCCCGCTCCATCGATCACGGCTTCTGCCTTGGTCCCGGCCGGTATGCCACCGATTCAAGCCAGGGTTAAGCGGCAGCAAGAGGCTGGCGATATTCACCTCGTTGGCGTCGAGTTTTTGAAACCGATTGGCTGATAAAGCCTTTGGATTGTCCTAGAAGATGCCCACCGAAGGCATTCCTAGTGGAATCCCTTTTCACTTCCTCGCCTGTCGGTAGGCCTGCTGAGTTCGGTAAACCCGAGTGCATCGCTAGTTGTTCCAATCAATAGACTTATCACCTGCCAAGCAAATTTCCCGATTGGCGCAATTGGACTATTCCGTGCTATATAATGTTTGCCCCCGCAGGTGCCCCTATTTTTCAGGGTAGGCTAGAGCTATTCCGGAACCCTATTGATGCCTCATCCCGGCGAGGTATTTCAGCCGAAGCCATCGGCAGAAGACTCGTTTCTCGATCTGCTTGTCGAGACCCTCGAGGGGCTCGATGAGACAGCGCGCGGGCAATTTCTCCGCGAATTTTTTCGCACCATCGCGCAGATCGATCTGACCGAAGAGCAAAGCAGCGAATACTGGACGAAAATTCTTCACTGGCGGCGCGAGCTTGCGACAGGGGTCGGCCGGAAGGTTTCGCTCAAGACCGCGATGGTGGATGTGCTTTCTTCCAGCAGTTCGCTTCGCGTACCGATCCTCGTTGAATACGACGAATTCAAGAAGCTTCAGATCAATGCCGCAACGGATGCGCTGACCGGCCTCTACAATCGCCGGCTCTTCGACGAGTATCTAGAAAAAGAATTGAATCGTGCCAAGCGCTACGGCCAGCAGCTCGCTGTCGTGATTCTCGATCTTCACAAACTCAAGGAAGTGAACGATCGATTCGGGCACTTGCAGGGCGATCACGCTCTGCAGATCGCGGCCACAACGCTGCGCACGACTTTGCGCGCGTCGGATTTTGCGTTCCGCATCGGCGGTGACGAATTCGCGCTCCTGCTGCCACAAACGGACACGGATCAAGCCGTCACGCTCTGTCGGCGCGTGCGGGCCGAATACGAAAATCAATTGCGTCCGTTGAAAATGGATGTTGCTGTGACGTTGGACTTCGGAGTCGCCGTGCATCCGCAAGACGGAGATCAAAAGGCCGCGCTATTGGGTGTCGCGGACGAGCGGCTTTATGCTTTGAAGCATTCGACTCGAGTACCCCCACGCGTGGTTCCCATCGAGCCGCAGGTACCGCGAGAGCCAACACCCGCTGCGCCGCAAGGCCCGTCGGTATCGCCGCCACCCCGCGTCGTGCCGCCTCCGCGTCAGGCTCCCGGTCCGAGTGCAGTGCCGCCCAACGCGACACCACAGCATCCAGAACGCCGGAAATGGGAGCGCGTCTCTCTGGCAGGGACAAAAGCCCATGCCGTTTTCGCCGAACTTGGACAGAAAACCGCCAAGGTGGTCGATCTTAGCTACGGCGGTGTGGCACTGCGAGTCGATTCGGTGGACGACCTGCCGACACAGTTCAACGCGGTGCTGCATGTTCCGATCCTTCCGCCGGTGCGGGTTGTTCTGCGCAAGGTATTCACGCTACCGTCTGAGGGCGGTCGGATTCGAGTCGGGTGCGCCTTCATTTCATAGCTATCATCCAAGGATGCAACGACTTGCAGCTTTTTCCACAGCTGTGGAATTCCGGCCGGATATCACCCATTCACGGCCTAGCCACTGCAAATCGATCGCGGTAAGATTACTTTTTCACCGGCCATCACGTACTCCGAATTGCTCTTCGATGACTGAAACAATTTCTTTGGCGAAGACTCCTTCGACGCGCTCTGCGGGATTCGAACTCTGGATGACGCGCGTTCTCGATCGTGCCGAACAAACCGAACCGGAATGGGACGAGGATGCCGTCCACGACCTGCGCGTCGCGCTCAGACGCTGCCGCGCGATGGCCGAGGCTCTAGACGAAGTGAATCCTTGCTCGGGCTGGCGACGACTCAAGAAATCAAGCCGCGATCTTTTCCACTCGCTTGGCGCGCTACGCGACGTTCAAGTTGAGCGAGGATGGCTGAAAAAACTCGGAGCATCCGGCGATCCGGTGCGCCGGCAAATGCTCGGGTTGCTGGCAGCACAAGAGCGATTGAATCGAAAGAAAGCAGAGGACGCCCTGGAGGCATTCGACCGAAAAGCCTGGAAGAAACTTGCTCGCAAGCTTTCACCGAAGGCGGAATTCTTCCCGCTGGAAAGTGTCGTCTTCCAGCGCCTAGCGTTAACGCTCTTGAATACGGCGGCAGAGTTGTTTCAGAAGGCTCGCAAGAGCCGCAGCAGCGTTGCGTGGCACCGTTTGCGGATCGGCCTCAAGCATTTCCGCTACGTCGTGGAGAACTTTCTGCCACAGCGGTCGGAGGTGTGGGGCCCAGACCTGAAGCGGATGCAAGATCTGCTCGGCGACATTCACGATATCGACGTGCTGAGGACCGAGATTCGCCGGCGCGGGGCAAAGTTGAATCCCGTCGCCCTAGCAGCGTGGAACGACAGACTTGATGCCCAGCGGCGCGAGTGGCTCGAAGAATTCATGCGGATGAGCAACGGCTCGAATTCACCCTGGCTGACTTGGAGGGCGGGATTTCAGTGGGGACATGCGCTCGTCGCGGCGTCGATTCCGCAACGGCGAACCGCGTAGGTCTACTTAGTCGCCGAGTTCCCTCAATGCTTTCGGACTCTGCAGCCACACCAACTCCCAGCGACCGTGGCCGCCTTCCTGTTCGAAGCAGGCGACGCCGGCCTTTTTGAGGGTCGTGAAAACGCCACGTGAACCTGCCAGGTGGGCGATCAGAAGATCCAGGTGTGGGGCGTGGCCGCAACACATTACTTCCTTGGCTTTCAGGCGTGCGATCTCGTTCATGATCGTCGCGGGATTTTCGCCTGGCTTTAGGGCCTCGCTCACGCGGATCTTTTCCGGCGAGTACCCGAGGGCTTCGGCAAAAATTTCAGCGGTCTGCGCGGCTCGGACGTAAGGGCTCGTGATGAGAACGTCCGGTTTCGCGCCGAGGCTCTGCAAGCCTAAGGCCGCCGCCCGCGTCTTTTGAACGCCACGAGCCGTGAGCGGCCGTTCCGCCTCGGGTGGGCATTTCGGGTCGGTGCGATCAACCGCGATTCCGTGTCGAACCAAATAAAGAACCATATATCTATGCTACCTTGTCCCGCCGTTGATCTCGCCGAAATTCCGCTTTGAGGCGAAACTCCTTCTCGAATAAATCGGTTTTGCGAAGCAAGCCGGCGAGATCGAGACGCGTTCCTTCGGTGGCCTGAATCAAGAAAATTGCGCGGCGGCCGGAAATCTGCACGTCGACGCCGGAAATTTTTTGCGCGTGCTCCGATTCGAGTTTTTCCGCAATGCGTAACAGGGAGGTGAGCAGCCGCAGCAAGCGGCGCTTCTCGCTATCGAGTGCGGCATAGGAGGCGTGATCGAGCGCCGGCTCGGATTTGCAATTGTGGTAGCGGACGAGTGCGGCCACCATTTCTCGGCGCCAGCCACTGAGTCCGGGGATTTCGCCGAAGCGAACGAGATATTCTCCGTGGCGATGATGAGCTTTGCGGCTGACGAATTGGCCGATGTCGTGCAGCAAAGCTCCCATTTCGAGCACGAGCCGCATTTCCGATCCCATTTCGTGAATGGGTCGGAGCTGGTCGAAAAGTGACAGGGCGAGGCGCGCGACTTGGTCGGCATGTTGGGAGTCGTCGCTGTGCCGACGCGCGAACCAGCGTACGCCGGCCAGCATCTTCTCGGCTCGGTCGCGCTCTTCATCGGTTTCGGCGATCCCGGAATATTGTTCGGCGACGAGATCGAGCAAAAGGCCTTCGCGCACGCCGACACCCGGAACGAGCACGGCGCGCAATTTCAACCATTCGGCAACCGTATTGATGATGATCGCGGCAATGCCCATTACTTCTGCGCGATCGCGGCGCACGCGAAAAACCCGGATGCGCGAAGCAACGTCCAGTCGCAGAATCCGCCACATCTGGTCCTGCAGGAGCCGTGCGTTGATCGTCGGCGTTTTGGCTACTTGGGGACCGGCCGCGATGCGAACCAGAGCCTCGGCATTTCCTCCGCAAGCTACTCCGATCGCTCGCGACAGATCCGGCGGCGACGGCATCGCGCTGCGCATGAGCGCTAAGACGTGATGCCGCAAGCGGCGGGCACGATCCTCGTCGATCACGCCCTCGATCGAATACGTTTCCATTACGCGAATGGTGCCGAGCGGCAAGGCAACTCGCTCCCGCAGTGTGCCGCCTTCGAAGAAGTTGATCTCGAGGCTTCCGCCGCCCAAGTCGAATATCACACGCGGCTGCGCGCGCTTACCGAGCGCCCAAAGAACTGCGGAACACACAAGCCGAGCTTCTTCTTCGCTGCTGATGACCTCAAGTTCGATTCCACTCTTGCGCTTGATCCGCTCCAGCAAGCGGCGCCCGTTGCGCACCTCCCGGGCCGCGGACGTGGCGACTGCGCGATAGGCGCTCACCTGGTGATGATCCATCCGCTCCCGGAAATGACGGAAGGCACGGACTGCGCGGCTGATCGTATCTGCATCCAGCAGTCGGCTGGTGAAAGCGTTGTGGCCGAGGCGTACGGCGGCTCGTTCACTCTCAAGAATTTGAATGTTCTGAGGAGAAGTGGCGCGGGCGATGACGAGACGAATGGCGTTCGACCCGGCGTCGATCGCGCTCAGTTGGACGGGTGCGGCCACTCGTTAGCGCCAGAGATTTGCCAATGCGTGCGACGGCTTGTAATGCGTTCCACGAATTCCGAGATGAGAAGCGATTCTTTTTCGCAAGTCGCGGTTCACGTCGGAAACGCCTGCTTCCCCATCCAACTCAATGAAACCGTGCTTTTTCGAAAGATATTCGAACTCGCGTTTGATCAAGGACTGATAGCGGATGAACGATTGGAAGAGATCGTTGGAAAGGGACATATCCCGGCCCGACTCCCAGTAGCTGATGGTCTGCGATTTTTTGAACTCGCGGTCGAACGCAATTTCCGGCCGCACATTCAGCCAAAAGGTCAGATCGGGGCGCAGAGCTGTTTCATAGATTCCATGCAAGTAGTCCCGGCCGATTCCGCGAACGGCGGCGCGCGCGATCAGCGTGAAGATATAGCGATCGGCCAGAACAATCAACCCTGATCGCAACGCGGGAATAATACGGCGCTCGAGCTGATCAAAGAAATCGGTGCTGTACATGAGAGCGAGCGTGAGGCGGGTGACGGCGTTTTCGGCAAGCAGGGCATCAATGTCTTCACCAACGAGGTAGGAGCGGCGCAATCCCATCGTCTGGACCGCAAAGCCTTCCGACTCGAGCCACTCTGTGAGCAGGGCGATTTGCGTGGAACGGCCGGAACCATCCGTGCCCTCGACAACGATCAGACTGCCGCTCAGTTCGTCGGGCTTGACGCCGCACAGAGGAATTCCGTAAAAGCGCGAGGCGAGGTGACCGTTGCCATTCCCGTTCTTCGCTTTCTTGGCGGACCGCGCGGTAGATGCGCTCGAACCGTTCGAAGCCGGGTTGGATCGCGTACGCTTCATTTCCTCTTGCTCTTCGGCGCGAACCGCGCGAGATCCACTCGTTCGGCCACGAGCTCCCGCATGTGCTTCTGAAGTTTATTCACGCGCATGGTTCCGTCCATCAGGACGAAATTATCGGTTTCAATCATTTGGTCGTAGTTGTTCAGGATGCGCTCCTGAAAAATGCGAAAACTTTCCGCACGATCGAGCGACAGGCCCATATCCATTCCCGCTTCGTAATATTTGAGCTTGGGGCGACCGGCGACAATGCGATTCACGGCCACGTCAAGTGGCGCGCGGAAATAGAAGGTGATGTCCGGTATCGGCGCAAAGCTATACAGGTTACGTAGCCAATGAGGCGAGCACTCTCGCGCGGCGTCGCGAGCAAAGGCCGTGTAGATGTAACGGTCCGCGAGCACCAAATAGCCGCCATGAAGCAGCGGCAGGATCTGGCGTTCGCAGCGATCCGCGAAGTCGGCCGCGTGGAGCAAGGAAAACGTTGTCGGGGTCAACAGCCGGCGCTGCTTGCCCCGGCGGGTCGCGGATTTAACGAGGGGAGACGAATTCCACTCGGTGAAGTGAATTCGATAACCGCCAATTTCCAGCCACCTTTTGAGAAGGTAGAGTTGCGTGCTTTTGCCCGAGCCGTCGATTCCTTCGACGACTACAAGCGCTCCCGGGTATTCGCGCCTGGCAACCGGGCTTTTTTCCGGCTCAGCCGCGGAGGCTGCGGTCGGAGCCGCAAGCAAATCTGAGGTTATCGTCGCCATGGGGAGGACACTCAAAACCGAATCAACATGATACTTCGGAAGTTTGAATGAGGGGTAAAAAACGATGATCCGAGGGGAATTCCCGATAAGGGCCGTGAATGGCAGTTGAGTCCAACGAGATGAGCCTTCCTCGGGTCTCACACGTTTCCGAGGGCTTTTGTGTAAAGTGCTAGTGGCGAGAAGGACTGCCGGGCTAGGCAGTTCGGGAAAGGAACGCGATGGCTACGAACTTCAGTAAGGAGCTCATGGTCAAGCCGGGACACAAGATAAAGCTCTCGAAATGGGATCCAGAACAGACACTCGGATGGGACAAGGGCCACAAGATGAAGGCCAGCCTCGACAAGGCCATCGAGCGCCTGGACAAACTGCAATATCTGCTCTATGCCGAGCATAAGCGCGCGCTGCTCATTGTCCTGCAAGGCCGGGACGCCGCCGGAAAGGATGGGACGATCCGTCACGTGATGACGGGCTGCAATCCCCAAGGTTGCCACGTCGCGTCCTTCAAGAAACCATCCGCGGAGGAGATGTCCCACGACTATTTTTGGCGCGTCCATCACGCGATGCCTGAATACGGCGATATCGGCATCTTCAACCGATCAGTCTATGAAGATGTGCTCGTGGTGCGGGTCCACAAGATTGTGCCTAAAGAGATCTGGTCCGAACGATTCAGCCAGATCAATGACTTCGAAGAGATCCTCCACCAAAACAACATCAAGATCATCAAATTCTTCCTCCACATCAGCAAGGACGAGCAAAAAGCCCGTTTTCAGGAACGCATCGATGATCCGGACCGGCGTTGGAAGATCTCGGCGGCGGATTTCACGGAGAGGAACTTCTGGGACGACTATACGGAGGCCTACGAGGATGTGCTCGCCAAATGCAGCACGAAGCATGCGCCGTGGTTCATCATCCCGTCGAACAAGAAATGGTTCCGCAATCTGGCCGTGTCGCACATCATCGCCGAAACGATGGAGGCGATGGATATGAAATTTCCGCCGCCGACGGTCGACGTAAAGAAGCTGAAGTGGAAGTGAAACCGGAGAGTCACAGAGACACGCGAGGCAGATTCGCGGCCGGTAGGGCTGGGTGTTCCCCGGCCGTGCTTTAGGCGCTGAGGACTCTTTGTTGAAAGCGCAGGTTGCGCGTTTTCTGAAAGGAGCTCTCGAACGCGACTGGTCGCAATTCCTGCTGGACTGGCGGCTTAACCGCCTCCACCGCATCGATACTTCCTTCAAGCGGATTTGTGGACCGAAGAATTCCCGTCGCCCGCCGGGCAAGCTCGCTCCGGTTCGTCACTCCGAACTTGCTCAAAAGGGTGGAGATATGGAACTTCACCGTGCGGACGGTAATGTTCAGCTTCGACGCGATTTCCTTATTGGCGCGATTGCCGACCACGGCGTGCAAGATTTCTTTCTGCCGGGGGCTCAAGGCCACGGGATTTGAAAGAGCGAGGCCCTCCGCCAGGAGCTCCTTGGCTCTGGTCGTCAAGCGTGTGGCCAAGGATTTCTCGGCCGGGATCAAAATAGCGTATTTGCCAGGCTCACAGCCTCTTACAAGGCACTGCATGGCAAGCAGGCTGGCCATACGCTCGATCGTGGAATCGAGATCGGCGCTGAACTCAGCCTGGAAGTGAGCCACCCCGGTCGACTTTTCGCAGAATACAACCGACGTGGCGTTGGTGGTGTCCTGTCTCTTTGCTCGGGGAACCAGCTTGGGGACTACAGGTACTTTGTTCAATCTCCGCCTTCCCGTCCCCGCCCCGGGGTGGAATCGGAGCGGATTGCTTTATTCAGACTGCATCTGGTGATTCAATCCGACCTGCTAACTTCACTTACAACCAAATCCACCGGCGCCGCGGAGGAAGATTCGAAAACTCTCATCTGAGCCGACAGCATCAAACAACATTCGCGCCAATGCCGTTTAGCGGCAGATGGATTGCCAAAGCGTGTCAAATTATTAACGTCAGCAAGGCGAAGCAGATGCGAAGCGAAACCTCGGTCAGTCAATACAGGAAAGCATGTAAGAGTTTCCGCCATGCGGAAATTTATTCCGACAGAATCGGAGATTCTACGACGCAGATCGTCGTCGATTTCGATGCTGTGACTCACAACACGCTTCCCCTTATAATCCGTTTCCAGGAACTCGCACAAACGCGATGAAGAGAAATCTCTTCCCGATGTCGACGCGCGCTGCGAACGCCGCAGTGGTTAAATCAGGATTAGTACGCCTAGCTCATAATGCGCTTGCCCTCGCTCTGGCCTCTTTGTTCTCGGCTATCACTGCCTCATCGCAATCAAATCCGATGAAGCCGCCGCCAGCTTTTCCACAGGTCCCCAGCGGCGATGACGCATGCTCTGTGGAAAAAACATGCGCGGACCTCGCTCCCGCGATGATCAAGAGCGCGATGGGCCCATCTGCGCTCGAAGCAAATCTCCGCTATTTGACGGACACGATCGGCGGGCGCGTGAGCGGTTCAGCGGAAGCGGACAAGGCAGTCGGCTGGGCGGTCGAAGCCCTGCGTCATACCGGCGTAGACGAGGTTCACACCGAGAAATTCACGATCCCGGTCGGCTGGGCGGAAGGACACACCCACGTTGACATTCTTTCTCCCGGGCCTTTTCCGGTGCGATTGGTTTCCATCGGCTGGTCACCGGCGACTCCGGAAGGCGGGATCACGGCAGACATCGTGGATGTCGGATCGGGCGATGAGGCCGCTTTCGCGAGAGTGGGCGATTCGGCGAAAGGCGCGATCCTGCTAGTGCATTCGAATGTGCTTCAAACTTGGGACGATCTCGGCAAGGAATACGAGATAAATGCGCTCATTGTTAGGCGCGCCGCAAAAGCGGGTGCGGCGGCAATTTTCTGGATGTCGAGCCGTCCGCATCTGCTGCTGTATCGCCACGTTCGAATCAGCGACGGCCACTTGGGACCGCTTCCAGAGGCGGTCGTTGCGCGCGAAGACGCCGAGCGCATGGCCCGGCTGCTCGCGTCAGGGCAAACAGTTCGCGCGCACTTCGACATGCCGAATAAGATTTCGACCGGTCCTGTCGAATCCGAGAATGTGATCGCGGAGATTCGCGGACGAGAGAAGCCGGACGAATTCGTGATACTCGGCGCGCATCTCGATTCCTGGGACCTTGGGACCGGCGCTCTCGATAACGGCTGCGACGTGGCCATGGTGATCGACGCGGCGCGCGTCATCCGGTCATCCGGTTCGGTTCCGCGCCGCTCGATTCGTTTCGTCCTGTTTACGGGGGAAGAGCAGGTGATGCTTGGCTCCTGGGCTTATGCCAGAGCGCACCGTCCGGAGCTAGACAACATGGCGGCTGCCGTGATTTTCGATTCGGGCACGGGTCCAGTCACCGGCTACACGTTGAGTGGGCGCCAAGACGCTGTTGCCGCGGTGCGCGAGGCGCTCGAGCCGATCGAGTCGCTTGGCGTGAAGGACTTCACGCTTGATGCCGGCGTCGATACAGACAATTTCGACTTTCTGCTGGAAGGCGTGCCAACGCTCGTCGTGAATCAGGAGCCGTCGAATTACATTTTGAACTACCACGCCGCCTCAGACACGTTCGACAAGGTCGACATGGCCCAATTGAAAAAGCAAGTCGCAATCTCTGCCGTGACCGCCTACGCACTCGCCGATCTGCCGCAACGTATTGCTCCGCGGCAATCCCGCGCAGAGGTTGAAAAGCTTCTGCGGGACACTGGGCTTGCCGACGAAATGAAGACCGAGGGGCTCTGGTCACAATGGGAAGCCGGGGAGCGCGGCCGCCAACCGTAGCTCCTTCCCGCTATCGAAGAAGCAACTTCATAGAATTTACACGGCCCGTGGGCACCACGATTCCCGCCGCTTGCGTATAATGAAGCTAGAGATGATGATTGCAGCCGGCGCGAAATCTTGGGCAATTTCCGAGGCTGTCTTGGGCGAGAGTGCGCGGCAGCGCGTCCTGGGAATCGATTATGGACGAAAGCGTATAGGATTGGCGCTATCAGACGCGATGCGCATGACGGTCCGGCCACTTTCGACGCTTGTGCGAACAAACCGGCAAAACGATATCCGGCGATTGCGCGAAATCTGTCGAACGAATGCGGTTGGGCAAATCGTTGTCGGCCATCCCTTGCATATGAGCGGCGTGAGCGGAGAAATGGCTGAGCAAGTTTCTCGGTTTGCCGGGCGGCTACAGAAGGAACTTGGTATCCCCGTCGAGTTGCTCGACGAGCGGCTAACGAGCTGGGAAGCAAAGAGAATGGTGGCGCAGGGCGAACTCTCCAGACGCAAAGGCGGTGCAGTAGACGATCTCGCCGCAGCAATCCTTCTGCGCCAATACCTTGAGAAAGAGAAACAGGACCAGAAAGTGAAAGAGGCTTAGCGGCGCATGCGACGACTTGGTTTGCTCGCATTGCTGGCGATTTCAGCTCTCGGCGCCGGAGCAGCGTGGCTCAATTCGCAGATCAGCCGTCCCTACCGCGGGCATAGACCCGAGAAGGTGTTCGTCGATATTCCGCATGGTGCATCGCGCTGGAAAATCGCGGGGATTCTCCGATCCGACGATGTGATCCGCAATCGGCTCGCCTTTGCGCTTTTCTCCGAATGGCATTTCCGCAGGCCGCTGCAGGCCGGCGAATACCTGGTCGACCGTCCTTTCAATTCGCGTGAGCTCTTCTGGAAGATCTCTCACGGACAGATTTTTGTTCACACAGTCACAATTCCCGAAGGCTGGACCATGTTCGATATCGCTGATGAGTTTCAGCGTCAGGGAATTTGCAGCCGCCAGGAATTCTTGTTGGCAGCTCACGACGGATCCTTGATCTGGGATCTGTCTCCGCACGCCACGAGCCTCGAAGGCTTTCTATTTCCGTCTACCTACGAGTTCACGCGGCACACGACCTGCGCACAGGCCGTGAAGCGCATGGTTCAGAACTTCCGTGCCGTTTGGGAAACGCTGATTCCCGCCGATGCACCACCGCCGAGCGGATCTACACCGGCGGAGGTCGTCGCGCTGGCGTCGCTCGTCGAGCGCGAGACACCTGATCCGGCCGAGCGGCCTATCGTCGCGGGGGTCTTCTATAATCGACTTCGCAAAGGCGACGCGCTACAGTGCGACCCCACTGTGCAATACGCGAAGGCGCTCGAAGGACATCCGATCAAGGACGTGAAACCGGGTGATCTACGCATCGATTCGCCGTACAACACGTATGAACATCGCGGCTTGCCGCCTGGGCCAATTGCGAATCCCGGTGAAGCGTCCTTGCGAGCAGCGTTGATGCCTGCGAACACGGACTACCTCTATTTTGTCGCCAACGATCAGGGCGGCCACTTTTTCAGCCGGACACTTGCCGAACACAATCGAAACGTTGCACGATTGCGACGCATGCTGGCGGCAGATTCAGCTGCGTCGGCTCCATCGGATTCGACATCCAAGAAAACGGCCCACTGAGGTCTTATCCTTTGAGCGGCAACCATTCGACAAAGCAAGAGCGCGAGGAGTCTTCCAATAAGAAGGCGCTGATCCTCGAAACAGCGCATTCGCTCGGGAAGCCCCGCTTCACGCCAGCCGAGATCGAACAGATTCGCCGACAGCTCATCGCCCAGCTAGGCGAGAGCGGGAAAACATCGCCGGACTATATCGTCAGCGTACTCAAAGAAGCGGGCATGCGAGTCGTCTGGTCGACTCGTGAGGATACCGAGGACAAATACGAGGAAGAATTCGAAGATTTGCTGCACTTCTCGACACTCGAGGAAGCCGAAATGTGCCTCATCCGGCTCGATGAATTATTCAGAAAATTTTCCACGGAAAGCGAGCGCCATGCTGTAGAACGCGTGCGAGAGGTAGCCCGCCTTGGGCGGCGCCGCGCCGAAATGATTTCGCGGAATCGGAAAGTTGACGCGCAAAAGCGCGCCGAAAAGGGAGAGATCGCGCACTGGTTCGCGATCTGGCTGGAAACGCCGGACGCCTTCTTCGATTGGCTGGAAGTCCGTAAGCAATCGCCGGAATTTCAAAAGCAATTCCCTCCCGATGCGGATCTTGAGGAATAAGTGATCCTCGATATCGAGAGGCTGGAGCTTGGCGCAGACCTAAAAGCGGTCGGCCTGGATCTGGTCGAAGATGATCGGGATCGTGAGCCGGCTCGCGGCGAAGACGCGGTGCGAATCTGGACGCGCGTGCTGAAAGCAACCCCTGGAAGTGAATCGTGGGTTCTCGATTTTTTCAGCCATATCGAACGGGTGCGGGACTTTTGCGACAATCACAAGATCGCGTACCGCGTCGCTACGCCACGCTCTATCGTAATTCCCGCCCCGGGCGACGCCGCGCTTGAGGATCTGATCGACCGGTTTCAGTCGGAAACATTCGGTGTGCGCGCGGGCGCTCAGACAAGCTCAGCCGACTCCGAGTTGGAGGGCGATCTGGCGAAACGTGGCGTCGATGCCTATCATCCGGCTTTTCCGAAATACTTCTTTTGTGCGATCTGCGACTTTGAGAACGGTTCTCTGGTGATCCTCAGCCAGAAACTTTGGGCCAGCGAGGTGATTCGTCGTGTTCGGCCAGCTCTTCAGGGATTAGAAGTCGAAGTCCGTTTGCCTGCCTAGAGTCGACCCTGTGGCTCATTCGCTACCTTGGTACATCCGTACCATACCCCTGCGCAGGTCGCTCCAGTACTTTCGAGCTGGTAGGAGAAATGGCAGCGCCCTCCACAGAGCTTACGATGCCCGGCGAGTCGACCATCCCCAATGCCCGTGCCTTCGTTCGCAGTCTCAACGTTCTTTTTAAGTACTCTCGTCTCTATGGTTTAGACCACGCTCGTTCGATTACTCAGTTCGAGATAGCTTGGAATGAGCTTGGCGAGGCTGTTCGTGCGTCTGCCGATGCTGGCCTACTGCTGGGTGCGTCCGGCTCGCAGTTGCTCCTGGATGGCGTTCCGCTGGAATCGACGCCTGCTGAACGAAGCTTTGCCGACCTTCTGAATGCTTCCAACGTCGCTAGCATCTGTTTCCACCCGAATGTGGATCGCGAAGAGTTTCTCAATCTGGTGAAGGCGTTCACCGAGGCGACGTCCAAGACTGTGACGCTTGCCGATCGGCTTGA
>Ga0335078_10007246_pt1 | contig 16448 bp, 21 predicted proteins | sample Lox_Sample_32_FD_206711 | JGI IMG/M metagenome (GOLD analysis project Ga0335078, IMG submission 206711) | Soil microbial communities from Loxahatchee National Wildlife Refuge, Florida, United States - Lox_Sample_3.2 | ecosystem: Environmental > Terrestrial > Soil > Wetlands | place: USA...
TCGATCAGGTGGCGCGTCGCGCTGAGGCCGCCCTGCCAGTTAGTCGTGCCGACCGACCGCACGTCCGCGCCCGGCTCTTCCGCGGGGTCGATCACGACGACGGGGATGCCTGCCGTGCCCAGCTGACTGAGCTCGCCGCCGCGCGGCAGGTGCAGGACGCTCAGCGCGCCGTGCGTGCCGCGGACGGTCGCCAGCGCCAGCCAGCGGTCGAACTCGGCCGGCGTGCTGACCGGCGTGACGACGACGCTGTGCCCCGCCTCGGCGGCAGCCTGGACCGTGCCGTGAATCAGCTCTTCGGCCCACGGGCTGTGCTCGCCGGTCGCGGTGCACTCGCCGGCGCCCAGCAGCAGGTCCACGACGCCGAAGCCGAGCTGCGAGCCAGGGTGATAACCCTGCCTGCGCAGCAGCTGGCTGATCCGCTCGCGGGTGTCGGGCGCGACGTCGGTCCGGCCGTTCAGGACCTTGGAAACGGTCGACACCGACACGCCCGCATCGGCGGCGATACTGGTCAGCGTCCCGACGTTCGGCCGGCCGGCCGGAGAGGAAGTCGCCGCCGGCTCCCGCATCGCCCTTCTGGGCACGCGCTACCTCCGATCTGACGCATACCGTCGGCTGTCTTTCGAAAGATATCAGCCGATAACGAGTTGACACAGGGTTGTCGAGGGCCGGAAACTGGACCGAGTAGCGAAAAGGTTGCGAAAATGTGCCGGGAGGAATCGTGTATCTGCCGTATCAGATCCTGCGCAGCCTGGGACCCCAGAGCATGACCGCGGCCCAGCAGCGCGAGGCAGACGAGCTGCTCGGGAGCCTCGTCGCCGGCATGGCAAGACCCGCGCGGCCGGACCGGAAGGCCGCCGCATGCGGCGACTCCGGAGCGGGCCAGGGCGGCCGGATCATCGGCCAGATTTCGAAAAGCGGCTCGCGTCCTGCCGGGGCGCGGCGTGGCGCCCGGACCCGGCGTGCCGCGGGGGCACGCCGGATCGCCGGAGCACGCAGGATCGTCCGGCCCGGGGCATAACGCGGCCGGCGAGCGGCCGGCTGATCGCTGACCTGGCGGCGGCGATCAGCCGGCCCGCACGTCGACCGGATTGCCCGGGTCTGCCGCATGGCGGCACGGTTACCAGCGGCCGCGATGCTCGGGTACGAAGCAGACCAGCACAAGCGATGCGACCAGGATCGCCGCGAAGACGAGGAACACGTGTGCCTGGGCCATGCCAGGATCGCCGCTCCGCGCGACGATGGCCGACGTAACGGACACCGCCGAGATGGCGCCGGACTGCCGGAACATCCCGCGCAGGCCGGCTACCGCCGCCGCGTGATCGGGCGCCAGCTGGAGCGTCGCGTTGTTGGCAGACGGGGTGGAGGTACCCATGCCAACGCCGCAGATCCCGGCCGCGACCGCGAGCCACGCGTACGGGGACATGCCAGGCGGGCTGACGGCGGTCGCGACGAGGCCGCACGCAGACACGGTGAAGCCGACCGCGATCGGCCACCGGTAGCCGGTGCGGCGCAGCAGGTAGACGGCAACTCCGGCGGTGGCGATCATGCCGACAGCCCGCGACGTGAGCAGCGTGCCGGAGGCGAGCGACGACAGCCCGTACCGGTCCTGTGCGTAGAGCGGGACGAGCGGCGCGAACCCGAGTACCGCGCTGCCGTACAGGAAGTTGAGCAGGTTCATCACGCCGAAACCGCGGCCCGCGAGGAACCGCAGGGAGATAAACGGCGACTCGGCCCTGGCGGCGTGGCGCACGAACGCGATGACGGCCGCGAGCGCGACGCACTCGGGGCCGATGAACCGCGCGTCCAGCGGGCTGCTGTCCGCGCTGCCCAGGTACGCGATCCCGAACATCGCCGACAGCAGCGTGCAGCCGAGCAGGATGATGCCGCGGATATCGAGGTGCCGGTCCGGCCGCCGCGCGATGTCCGGGACGAAGACCGTGCCGAGGATCAGCAGCACCAGGCCGATGGGCAGGTTGACCAGGAAGATGCCGCGCCACGACCAGTAGGTAACGAACAGGCCGCCGAGCACCGGGCCGATGATGCCGCCGATCGGGAAGATGCTGGCGAACAGCCCCACCGCCCGGTCCCGGTCCTTGCCGAAGATCTCGGTAACGATGCCGGTGGCCGACGGCATGAATGCGCCCCCGCCGAGCGCCTGGACCGCCCGCAGAACGATCAGCAGATAGATGTTGCCGGCGAGCCCGCAGCACAGCGACGCGACCGTGAACATGGCCGCGGCGGTAAGGAAGACCTGCTTGCGACCGAACTGGTCGCCGAGCTTTCCGGCCAGCGGCATCATCAGCACCTGGCCGAGCGAGTAGATCGTGATCGTCCAGCTGCTCCAGTTCACCTGCGCGTGCAGGTCGCGCTGCAGCGCCGGGAGCGCGGTGGCGACGATCGTCTGATCGACCGAGGACATGAGCAGCGCGATGGAGACGACAGCGAAGACAACGAGCCGGCGGCGTGCGGGCTCCTCGATGGGGTGCCCGCCCGCGAGCGCCGCGTGTGCTACCTGCTCTGCCACCGGACCCCACGGTACACTGCTTGCCGGCAGGCAACTATAGGCGGCAGGATAAGGTCTCTGCTATGGACGATGATGCTGCGATCCGGCTACGGCGGGTGATCAGCAAGCTCGCCCGCGAGCTGAACTCCTCCTCGGCCGGCGCCGGCCTGACGCCGTCCCAGGCGTCGGTGCTCGGCCTCATCGTGGCGCGGGGGCCGCTTGGCCTCGGCGAGCTGAGCGAGCTAGAGGGGCTGAATCCCACGATGCTCTCGCGCGTCATAGGCAAGCTGCAGTCGATGGGCCTGATCGACCGGGTGCGTGATCCGGCCGACCTGCGCAACGTCTCCGCCGTCAGCACCCCGGCCGGCCGGCGGGTCGACAAGCGAGTCAAGGCGCTGAAGGCGGCAGCCGTGTCCCGGTGCATGGCGCTGCTGCCGGCGGATCAGGCCGGCGCGGTGGCGGCGGCGCTTCCGGCGCTCGAGGAGCTGACCGTGATCATGCGGTCGGTGCGGCCCGACGCCGACCGTCGCGGCCGCACCGGCAGCCGCGAGATCGCCTGACGCGCTGCCCTGCCGCCGGGGGCCCGTTGGCGCTGAAGTTCTAGAATCCGGTTCGTGGCCGGGATGATCGCAGCAGGAGAGCAGGATCACGGCGATGCCAGCACGCTGCAGCTGACCGTGGCCGTGCTTGGGCTGGGCGAGGCGGGGTCGGCGATCGCGGCCGGCCTCTGCGCGGCGGGCGCCGCGGTGCGCGGGTACGACCCGCTCGGGCTTGCCGTTCCCGGCGTCACGGCCTGTCGGGACGACGCGGACGCGGCCGCCGGCGCCGCCGTCGTCGTGTCACTCACCTGCGCGCACGAGGCGGAGGGCGCCCTTGCCGCGGCGCTGCCCGCGATGCGGGGCGACGCGATCTACGCGGACCTCAATACCGCGTCCGCCGGACTCAAGGCCGGGCTGGCGGCCCTGGCCGCCGCGGCGGGCATCGGGTTCGCTGACATCGCGCTGATGGCACCAGTCCCCGGCAGCGGGCTGCGCACGCCCATGCTGGCCTCGGGCCCGGCGGCGGCGAGCTTCGCCGGCGTATTCGGCGGTCTCGGCGCGACCGTCGACGTGCTGCCGGGGCCGGCCGGGACCGCGGCAGCGCGCAAGCTGGTCCGCAGCGTCTACTACAAGGGCCTGGCCGCGGCGGTCACCGAAGCGGTGCGCGCTGCGCGGGCCGCGGGATGCGAGGAGTGGCTGCGCGACAACATCCGGCACGAGCTGGCCAGCGCCTCCGCCGCGACCCTCGACCGGCTGGAGCACGGCAGCGTCCAGCACGCGGTGCGACGCAGGGACGAGATGGCCGCCGCGGCCGATCTGCTGCGTGAGCTGGGCGTGCCGCCGCGGATAGCCACGGCGAGCGAGCAGTGGCTGCGCCAGCTCGCGGCCGAGCAGCCCGCCGGCGGGCCCGGCGCAGGCTGAGCGCCTAGGCCCGCTCGAACACCACTACCTGGCTGGGGGAGTCCGATGTGAACGGTGCGCGGTCCCAGCCGGCCCACCGGTCGCGGACCCGGAAACCCGAGATCCGCGCCATGAGGTCCAGCTCTGACGGCCAGACGTAGCGGTAGGGCGCGGAGTGCCTGACCAGCCCGCGCGCAGTCGCCAGCCAGTGGTGGGACCACGCGATCTGCCCGACGAGATCATCGAATGTCTCGATGCCGACATGGTCGGGATCCAGGGTGAACACCCACGCGTTCTGGCCCGGCGGTATCCGCCGCAGCGGCGGCACCAGGACCTCGAGCACGAAGCATCCGCCGGGCTCCAGGTGCGCGGCCGCGTTGCCGAACACGGCCAGCTGGTCGTCCTGGGTGGTCACGTTCATGATCGTGTTCGCCACCAGGTACACGAGCGTGAACGGCCCGCCGGGCACGCGCGCGGTGCGCATGTCCCCGACCGTCACCGGCACCGCCCCGGCGCCCGGCTTGGCGCGCAGCTCCGCTGCCATGTGCTCGGACAGCTCAAGGCCGTGCACCGGCACCCCGGCCGCGCTGAGCGGCAGGGCCACCCGCCCGGTGCCGACCGCGAACTCCAGCGCGCTGCCGCCGCCAGCCAGCCCGGCGAGCAGGCCGGTCACCGGGGCGAGAACGGACGGCTCGAACATGGCCCGGTAGGTCGAGTCATAGACCTCGGCAAGCTCCGGACCCCAGGTGATGACGCCCACGGACCGAAGCGTCCCCCGGAAGCGCGCACGTCCGCCACTCAATTACGCCGCCCGCGGCCGGGCGGCCCGGCCCTGGCCTAGCGGGCCGCGGCGGGCCGCAGCGGCCGCTGGCCTGCATACTGGCAGCTATGCCTGAACTGATCACGGGACCGAGCAGGGTGGCGGCCGCGGGGGAGCCGCCCAAGCTCATCGACGAGTTCGTCGGCAGGGCCAGCACCGGGGCGCCGGGACTGAGCATCGCGCGCATGCGCAGCCCGTCCGGATGGGCCGAGCCGGGTCAGCGCCCGGAGTTCGACGAGTTCACCGTCGTCCTGCACGGGGCGCTGGAGGTGGAGACCGAGCACGGCCGGCTGACCGTGACCGCCGGGCAGGCCGTGCACGCGCGGCCGGGCGAGTGGATCCGCTACAGCACCCCCGGGCCGGACGGGGCCGAGTACATCTCGGTCTGCGTGCCCGCATTCAGCCCGGACACGGTCCACCGCGACGGCTGATCCGGCCGGCTGAGCCTGCCGATTGCGCCGGGACGCGAGTGCCGGGCGCGCTGGCTACGGTAGATGTGGTCTGTCCGTCCTGCCAGGGACCGTCACAGGGAGGAGCTGCCCGGTGGCTGACGTCATCTTGTTCCACCACGCACAGGGCCTGACCAGCGGCGTGCAGGAGTTCGCTGACCGGCTTCGCGCCGCCGGGCACAGCGTGCACGTGCCCGACCTGTACGAGGGCCAGACCTTCGGCACGCTCGAGGAGGGCGTGAGCTACGCCGACCGCGTCGGGTTTCAGACCATCGCCGAGCGCGGCGAGGCTGCCGCCCGGGACCTGCCGGCGGCGGCCGTCTACGCCGGCTTCTCGCTGGGCGTGCTGCCGGCGCAGCTGCTGACCCAGACGCGGCCCGGCGCGCGGGGAGCCCTGCTCGTGCACTCGTTCGTACCGGTGTCGGTGTTCGAGAGCCCGTGGCCGGCCGGCGTCCCGGCCCAGATCCACGCGATGGACGCGGACAGGTTCTTCGTCGAGGAGGGCGATCTCGAGGCTGCCAGAGAGGTCGCCGAGATGGCGGGGGACGTGCAGCTGTTCCTGTACCCCGGCGATCGGCACCTGTTCGCGGACAGCAGCCTGACCAGCTACGACGAGGCCGCGGCGAAGCTGCTGCTGGAGCGCGCGCTCGGCTTCCTGGCCGCTGTCGGGTAACGGTGACAACGCCCGGCCGCAGGGAGCCGTGGATCGACCTGCACGCGCACGCCGGCCGCTGCTTCCTGGCCGGGCTGGCGGCCGGCGACCCGCTCGTCGGTCAGCTGGGCAGCCCGGAGATCGCGGCGGCGCTGGCCGCCGCGACGGCAGCCGGCCTGGCCGCCGTGACCCTCGCCACGGTCGCCGACCTGCGGGTGCTGCGACCGGACCCGGCCAGGGGCCTGGCCGTCGCCCGCGCGTTCGGGCCGGGCGAGGCACACGAAGACCACGGCCGGCAGCTGGCCGGCCTCGCGGCCGCGGTCGGCAGCACCGGCGCGCTGGTGGCCCGCACGGCCGCCGACATCGAGAGCGCTCACGCGGCCGGCTCGACGGCCGTGCTGATCAGCTGCGAAGGCGGCGACTTCCTCGAGGGCAGGACCGACCGGCTGGCGGAGGCACGGGCAGCGGGCGCCTCGTCCCTGACGCTCGTCCACTACCGCGTCAGCGAGATCGGCGACGTGCAGACCGAGGAGCCGGTCCACGGCGGGCTGACCAGATTCGGGCGCGAGGTGGTCGCCGAGTGCAACAGGCTCGGGATGATCGTCGACTGCGCGCACGCGACGTTCGAGACCACCGCCGGCGTGCTCGAGGCGTCCAGCCGGCCGGTCATGATCTCGCACAGCCACCTTGACCACGCAGCGCGGCACCATCCGCGGCTGCTCAGCGCGGGGCACGCCCGGGCGGTGGCGCAGGCCGGCGGCCTCGTCGGAGCCTGGCCGTCCGGCGTCACCAGCAGCAGCCTCGCCGACTTCGCCGACGAGATCGCGCGGCTCGCCGACCTCGTCGGCGTCGGGCACGTGGCCATCGGCACCGACCTGGACGCGAACTACCGGCCGGTGCTGCGCAGCTACGCCGATTTCGCGTCGCTGCCGGGGCTGCTGGCCGAGCGCGGCATGAGCGACGGCGAGACCGGTATGATCCTGGGCCGCAACGCCCTAACCCTGCTCCGGGCCGTCGCAGGGTAGCCGCTGCCGCCGCGATGCCCGCCGTCGCGGCCGGGTGCCGGGCACTGCCGGGAGGCAGCCCGCGGCCAGCCTCGCGGGCTCTCCCCGCGCGCAGAGGCCGGGCCCGGGTGCGCCGCAGACCGGCGACAGCAGGCAGCGCGGTGCGACAGGAACTGCCGCGCACCGGTCTCGCGGCTGCGCTGCCCCTGCGACGCGGGCATGGCGGGGTCGATCGCGGGCGGGTGAATCGGCGATGATCGGCACAGGAGATCGCGGTGCCTGGAGCCGAGGGGAAGTCAGCATGGATCTTGCCGGTCAGGCAGTCATCGTCACCGGGTCGTCGAGCGGCATCGGCGCGGCGGTCGCCCGCTGCCTGTCCGGGCTCGGCGCCGGCCTAGTCGTCAACTCGGCGGCGTCGGCGCAGGCCGGCCAGCGGCTCGCGGACGAACTGCCCGACGCGGTGTACGTGCAGGGCGACATCGGCACGCCCGGGACGGCCGCGGCGCTGGTAGCGGCGGCGCAGCAGCGGTGGGGCCGGCTGGACGGGCTGGTGAACAACGCCGGCCGCACCGTGGACGTGCCGCTGCATGACATCGGCGGCGTCACGGCCGAGCACTGGGAGAAGGTCCTGCGCACGAACGTGATCGGTACCTTCCTGGTGAGTCAGGCTGCCCTGCCGCTGCTGCGGCAGGCTTCCGACGGGTGGATCATCAACATCACCTCGGTCGCGGGCGTCCGGCAGGCAGGCAGCTCGCTGCCGTACGCGGTGTCCAAGGCCGCGGTCAACCACCTCACCGCGATCATGGCCAAGTTCGCCGGCGACGGCGTGCGGGTCAACGCCGTGGCACCCGGGCTGGTCGCGACGCCATGGACCGCCGACTGGCACGACCGGAAGAAGGGCGTCGAGCTCGCGGCGCCGCTGCACCGCGTCGCCACCGCCGAGGACATAGCGGCGGCCTGCGTGGCGCTGATCTCGACCGCCTACGCGACCGGGCAGACGCTCGTGGTCGACGGGGGACTGGGCCTCGTCATGTGATGCACTTGTGCGGTGCGGATAACCGTCCAGGTCCGGCCCGGTTCGGCCCGGCCAGGTGTCGGCGGCCAGCATGACGGCGCGCTGATAGTCCGCGTTCGCGAACGGGCTGCAGACGGCAGGGCGACGGCAGCCGCGCTCGCGGCGCTCGCGGCCGCGTTCGGCGTCCGGCGGCAGGCGGTCACGCTGGCGGCCGGGGCGTCGAGCCGCCGGAAGCTCGTGGACGTGGCCGATGCGGATCCGGCCGTCCTGGACCGGCTGCTCGGCCGGTAGGCACTGGGCGCGGCGGTCCTGATCAGGCCGCGTAGCCGGTGACCTTGTGTACCTTCATCCGCACCACGACCCGGACCGCTCCGGGGCGGTCCGGGTCCGGATCCCTGCCGTCGTACTTCCAGGACAGCCGCGTGTCGAGCTGCCTGCCGATGTCCGGCGTCATCGACACGGTCCCGCGCAGCTCCGCGTAGTTCTCCGGGTCGGCCGAGTCGATCACCGAGACGCTGACCCGCGGGTCGCGCACCATGTTCCGGTGCTTCACCCGTCCCTCGACCGTAGAAATCAGCAGGTCGGCACCGTCCCGGCCGACCCACACCACGGACGTCTGCGGGCTGCCATCGGGATTCACGGTCGCGAGGACCGCATAGTTCCTGCCGTCGAGGAGTGCGAGCGTCGCGTCACTGAGCGCCAGATCCATGCGCCGAACGTAGCAGCCGCCGCCGTGCGGCCCGCACGGCCGGCTCCCTCAGTCCCGGGCTGCCGCCGCGGCGAACTCGGCCAGCGACCAGCCTCGGCCGACGGCGTCGCGCATGCCCTCCCAGCCGTCGCCGTGCCGGTCCAGGTTCCGGTGCGTGAGCACGACGCGGGTGCGCGACGGCCCGTCTGCCGTGAACGTGACCGCCACCTCGCTGCTCTTCGCCGGGTCGGTCTCGACCTGCCACTGCAGGTTGATGTCCCAGCTGAACACCACGAGGCGCGGCGGGTCATAGGCGAGCACCCGGGACCAGCGGCACTCGCTGCCGTCGGCGCTCCGGTCGATGATGTGGCCGCCGACGAACGGCTCGAAAACCATCTCGGTGACGTTCTCGATCAGATGGTGGTCGGGGCTCCACCACGTCCCGATTCCCTCGGTGAATACCCGGAACGCGTGCTCGACGGGCGCGTCGACGTCAGCGGTCCTGGTGACCGAGGTTGCCTGCACGTGCGTGGTCATTTCTCCTCCTGGATGGGCTGGCTGGCAGCAGCGCTGAACCGGGCCAGGGACTGCTGCCAGAACTGGTCGAAGTAGTCGCGGATGAGGCCGACTCCGGCAGAGTCGACCGAGTAGACGCGCCGCGTCCCCTCGGCCCGGTCGACCACCAGGCCCGCCTCCTTCAGCACCTTCAGGTGCTGGGAGACGGCCGGGCGGCTAACCGGCAGGCGGCCGGCCAGCTCGCCGACAGCACTCGGCGAGGTCGCCAGCCGCTCGAAGATGGCCCGCCTGGTGGGGTCCGCGAGCGCCGTGAGAATCGCTGCATGGTTAGTCATAACTTACGGTAAGTTATAACTTACCAATGACCGGCGTCAAGGTCCGCGCCCGGGATCACTGTCAGGCGGCGGCCTGATCGGAAAAGGTCAGATTGGTTCTTAAAATCTGCGATTAGCCGGGGTAACAATGGAAATGACAATGGCATCGGTATCGGCGGGCTGCCCGATTCCGGTGCTGACGTGCGCGACCGTGGCCCTGCGACATGCCAGTTCCGGAGGGTCTGGAGGCGAACTACCGTTGCTACAGAAAGTCCTCGGCATCCTCGTGGCCCTGCTGATCATCGTCTGGATAGTTGCCGACCCGGCGTCGGCAGGCAACACGGTCCACGGCTGGATCACGGGCATCATCACATTCCTGCGCCACATCGCGTGACGACGGGCGGCGGCACCGGCGGATGACCGCCGGTGAGTTGCCGGCTGCGTGCTCGTTCACCAGACTGGGCGGCATGCGGATTGCGGCAGCGGGCCGGGCAAGCACGCTGGCCGGGTCCGGATCGTGACCGCCCCGGCGGCGGCGGACGGTGCGGCGCGCCTGTTTGCCGACCGGTTCGGCGGGCCGCCGGCGGGCGTCTGGCGGGCCCCCGGCCGGGTGAACCTGATCGGCGAGCACACCGACTACAACGACGGCTTCGCCCTGCCGTTCGCGATCAGGCCCGCCGTCTACGTGGCCGCGGCAGCGCGGCCGGACGGACTGCTCGCGCTTGCCTCTCGTCAGCGGGGCGCCGCCGCGCCGGTAGCGGCACGCGCGCTCACGCCGGGGCACCCGGCCGGCTGGGCTGCCTACCCGGCCGGGGTTGCGTGGGCGATGCATGCGGCCGGCTACGGGCTCGGCGGCGCGAGCCTCGCCGTGGACGCGGACCTGCCCGCCGGAGCGGGACTGTCCTCGTCCGCTGCGCTGGAATGCGCGGCCGGGCTTGCGCTGGCGGACCTTTACGAGGCGGAGATACCGAGACCGGAACTGGCCGCGCTGGGGCGCCGGGCAGAGAACGAGTTCGTCGGCGTGCCGACCGGGCTGATGGACCAGATGGCGGTCCTGCTGTGTGAGCCTGCGCACGCGCTGCTGCTCGACTGCCGCACCGGGATGGGCACGCCGGTGCCGCTCGACATCGCGGCTGCCGGCCTCGAGCTGCTGCTCATAGACACCCGCACCGGGCACGCGCTCAGCGACGGCGGGTACGCCGACCGCAGGCGCGCCTGCGAGGACGCAGCGCGCGCGCTCGGCGCGCGGTCGCTGCGCGAGGTCGACGACGAGACCGCGGCGGATCGGCTCGGCGACCCGGTGCTGCGCCGCCGGGCACGGCACGTCATCACCGAGAACCGCAGGGTGCTCGCCGCGGTCGGGCTGCTGCGGGCAGGCCGGCCCGGCGCCGTCGGCCCGCTGCTGACCGCCTCGCACGTCTCGCTCCGCGACGACTTCGAGGTGTCGTGGCCGGAAGCGGACGCCGCGGTCCAGGCTGCCAACGACGCGGGGGCGTGCGGTGCCCGGATGACCGGTGGCGGCTTCGGCGGCTCGGTCATCGCGCTGGTGCCGGCTGCGGCGGCGGTCGCCGTCGGGGCGGCGGTGACTGCCAGCTTCGCCGCCGCGGGCTGGCCGCCGCCCGTGGTCACGGCGGCAGAGCCCGTGGCCGGCGCGAGCCGGCTTCGGTGACGCGCCGACCGCACTCGCACCCGCCGCCCGCGAGCTGTCAGCCGAGCTCGCGCAGCCGCCGCGCGGCTGCCTCCGGGGCGATGTCGTTGGCGAAGGCGCCCATGCCCGATTCCGATCCGGCCAGGTACTTCAGCCTGCCGGGCGCGCGCCGGATCGTGAACAGCTCCAGGTGCAGCGCGAAGTCGTCCCGGCCCCGGTGCACCGGCGCCTGATGCCAGGCTGACACGTAGGGGGCAGGCTGCCCGAACAGCCGGTCGAACCTGCCGAGCAGGTCCAGGTACAGCTCGCAGAACTCCGCGCGCTGCGCGCCGTCGAGCGACGGCAGGTCCGGCACCCGCTCGCGCGGGTACAGGTGGACCTCATACGGCCAGTGCGCCGCGTGCGGCACGAACGCTACCCAGTGCCGGCCGGCCAGCACAACCCGCTCGGCCGCGGCCAGCTCGGCGGCCGTCAGGTCGTCGAACAGGTTCCGGCCGGTCTCGCGCCGGTAGCCGGCACACGACGCCAGCATCCGGTCGGTCCGCGGCGTGACGTACGGGTAGGCGTAGATCTGCCCGTGCGGGTGTGACAGCGTCACGCCGATCTCGGCCCCGCGGTTCTCGAAGCAGTAGACCTGCTGCACGCCCGGATGCACGGCGAGCTCCGCCGACCGGTCCGTCCAGGCAGCCAGGACCGTCGCGGCCTGCGCGCTGCTGAGCGCGGCGAACGACGCATCGTGCCGCGGGCTGAAGCACACGACCTCGCACCGGCCGCCGGCCGGGACCGCGGTCAGCAGTCCGCCGCGGGTGACCGGCGCATTGCCGCGCAGCGTCGGGAAACGGTTCTCGAACACGGCGACCTCGTATTCCGGCGCGGGAATCTCGGTACGGCTGGTCGCGGTCGACGGGCACAGCGGGCACTGATCGTCGGCTGGCTGGAACGTCCGGTCCTGGCGGTGCGCCGCGACGATCACCCACTCGCCTAGCAGCCAGTCCCATCGTGCCTGCGAGCTGAGCTCGGCCGCCGGCAGGCGGCGCTGGTCGGGGTAGTCCGCGGGCCGGGCGGGCACCGCGCCGTAGTAGATCAGGGCCCGGCCGTCGGCGAGCGTCACGTGCGCCTTCCTGACCAGTCAGATCACCTCCGCGGCGGCGAGGTCGGCGATCTGCTCACCGCTGAGCTTGAGCAGGCCGGCGTAGATCTCCGTGTTGTGCTGGCCGAGTTCTGGCCCGACCGACCGGACCGTGCCCGGTGTCGCCGACAGCCGGGGCACGACATTCTGCATCGGGATCTCGCCGAACTCCGGGTGCGCCAGTCGGATGATCGCCGCCCGCGCCCGGAAGTGCGGGTCGCTGAGCATGTCGGCGGCACGGTAGATCAGGCCTGCGGGGATGCCGTTCTCGTGCAGCAGTGGCAGCAGGTCCCCGGCGTGCTGTCCGGCGGTCCACGCGCCGATCAGCTCGTCGAGCTCGTCGGCATGCCCGCCGCGCGCCTCGTGCGTCGCGTACCGCTCGTCGCCGGCCAGCCCGGGCCGGCCCATTGCCGCGGCGAGCCTGCGGAATACCTTGTCCTGGTTGGCCGCGATGAGCACGGGGCCGTCCAGCGTGGGATACACGTTGCTCGGCGCCACGTTCGGGAGCACCGAGCCGGTGCGCTCGCGCTGATAGCCGGCGACCTCCCAGTCCGGCAGCAGCGATTCCATCATGGCGAGCACCGCCTCGTAGAGCGCCGTGTCCACGATCTGGCCCCTGCCGGTGCGCTGGCGCGCGTGCAGCGCGACGAGCGTGCCCAGCGCGGCGAACGTGCCGGCGAGCTCGTCACCGAGCGAGATTCCGGCTCGCGCGGGCGGCATGCCGGGATTGCCGGTGACGTAGCGGATGCCGCCCATCGCCTCCGCGACGGAGCCGAAGCCGGCCCGGGCCGAGTACGGGCCGGACTGGCCGTAGCCGGTGACGCGGGTGATGATCAGGCCGGGATTGCCGGCCCAGAGCTGCTCCGGGCCGAGACCCCAGCGCTCCAGCGTCCCCGGCCGGAAGTTCTCGACCAGGACGTCGGCGGTATCGGTCAGCCTGCGCGCGAGCTCCTGGCCGCGCTGTGACCGCAGGTTGAGCGTGACCGACTTCTTGTTCCTGGCCAGGATCGGCCACCACACCGACCTGCCGTGCGGCTTCTCCCTGCCCCAGTCGCGCATCGGGTCGCCGCGGCCTGGCGGCTCCACCTTGATGACCTCGGCGCCGAAGTCGCCAAGGAGCTGGCCGCAGAACGGGCCGGCGAGGAGCTGGCCCATCTCCACGACTCGCACGTCGGCCAGCCCGCCGGCGGGCGCCCCGGAGTCAGGCAAGGCAGGCGAGCGGCGCGCCGCCGTTATAGGTCACCATGTCGGTCAGCGCCGCGAGGATGTCGATGGCGCCGCCCCGTGGCGTGCCGGTCAGCTCGGCGCACGCGCGGTGCAGGTTCCCCACAATCCGCTCGCGGTCGGCCCAGTCGGCGAACCGGCCCAGGTCCGCGGCACAGGCGGCCTCCAGCGGAGTCAGGCCCGCCGCCACGCAGCGGCGCGCGAGATCGTGCACGAACCGCAGATAGTCGAGCGTCGCCGCCAGCGGGCCCGCGTCATGGCATACCGGGCCGTGGCCCGGCACGATCGTGGCGGCGCCGAGCGGCGCGAGCACCCGCTCCACCACCTCGATCGCGCCCTCGACCGAGCCCATGAGCAGGAACGGCGTGCCTCCATTGAAGATCAGATCACCGCAGAACAGCACGGAGCGGTCCGGGATCCAGACGATGGAGTCGTTGGTGGTATGCGCCGGAGTGCCGACGTAGCGTACCTGGGCGCGCAGGTCGCCTGCGTGCAGTGTGATCTCGTCGGTGAAGGTGATGAACGGGGGGTCGAGGCTCAGGTCACCCCAGTCGGGCCCGGCCCAGAAAGGCAGGTCACGCGGCGGGCCGAAGGCCAGGGCCTCGGTCCGGCACCGCTCGTGGCCGATGACTGCCGCGCCGGGAAACATGCAGTTCCCGAACGTGTGGTCGCCATGGTGATGGGTGTTGACGACGGCCCGCACCGGCGCGGGCGTTATGGCCGCGATCGCGTCCTGGTACGCGCGCGTGCGGCGCTCGGTCGAGCAGGTGTCGATGCTGATCACGCCCTGCGGGCCGGTCAGGAAGCCGGTGTTGTTGATCCACCAGGTGCCGTCCGGCTGCAGGTACGCAAATACGCCAGGGGACACCTCCTGCACTTCAGGTCGGCCAGGCTCAGTGATGTCAAGATCCAGGCTGCTCACGGTCTCCTCCAGGCGCCGGTACGGCGTATGAGTGCGACTACTTGGGAACGCGGAACCGGAGGATGGTGACGGCGCCCGCCCGCGTGCTGCTCATTGGCTCCAGGTCAATCCTGGCAGAGCCGCGAACAGAAGCGGATGCCATCGCCGAGCAGGTACGTGACCTCCGGGTCCGGTGGGTCCGGCGGCCTATGGGTCAGGACGAACGTAGGTCCGGAGAAGGGGTAACTCTCGCCGCTCGATGCCGACCCCCGCTCCTGGTTGGCGTCCATCCTGCTACCTACCTCAACGGTCCGTCGGCCGACGAACATGGCACCGGTAGCCGCCGCGATCTCCGGAAACTCGTCCCGCGCCACGAAGTCGAAAATCCAGTCCAGTTCGTCACCAGGACCGGCGATGAAGCCGTCAACCGACATCGACCCGTTCACGACCTTGCCGGTGCCCGTTCTCGCGTCGCTTATCTTGGTGCTCCGAGTCAGCTCCTGGAGATCTTATGCCTCGGACCCGCCCAGCCGCTCTCGTGCTGGTCCGGGACGATGCGCGGCGCCATCGTCGGCTGTGTCTGCCTCGGTGCGCTATACGACTAAGTCGCCCGGCGGCGCGGTAGGAATGAAGGCTTCGGAAGTTCCGAGGACCCGAGCGATACTGCCTCGCCGAGCATTTCCGCACAGTCCCAGCCACAGCTGCACCAAACCCTAGCTCATGGCCCCGGCGGGACCGAGCGGCGCTCGCCTTCGCGCTCGATGCAGGCGCAGACGCCCGCCGCCACCCCCTGCACCTCAGGCCGGCCAGGCTCCGTGACGTCGGTCGACATGCTGCTCATCCGTTCAGTGCTCCGAGATAAGCAGCCAGGTGAGATCCGATGGTGTGCCAAGATTCGGCATATGCGCTGGATTGACGGGCTGAGCAAGTCTCAGCGGGTAGTTGTGGTAGTCGCTTTCGGACTTGCGATCGGAACCTTGGGCAGCTATCTCGTCACCCTCGGCAGCGGGTCGGTAGCGTCGGGCTGGTACGCGTACTCGCCGCTCAGCAGTGGTCCGCTCGTCGCGCCAACCGGGCTGCACCCGTGGCTGCGGGTGCTCATCTGGCTGGTTCTGATCGCCGTATGGGCGCTTGGGTCCATCAGAGTGCTACGGCCATCGCCGGACGGTGCACCACCTGAATGAGGGCTGTCGGTGGCCGCGCCTAGCATGTCGTGCATGTCTTACGGCGCGACCTGGCAGGAGTAGCGGTGGCCGACGCTGAGGACGTGCGCAGGCTGGCGCTGGCGCTGCCGCAGGTAGAGGAGATCGACTGCGACGGCTTCGATTTTCGCGTCGGGGGCAAGGGGTTCGTCTGGTCCTACCCGGAGCGCGCGCCGGGCCAGCCGCGCCGGATCCGCGCCGACGTAGCAGTCCTGTACGTCGGCGACGAGGCGGAGAAGCAGGCTCTGCTGCTCGGCGAGCCCGGGCTGTTCTTCACCGCGCCAGGCTACGACGACTGGCCGCTGGTCATGCTCCGGCTCGACGCCGTGGACGTCGAGCGCCTGACCGAGCTGGTCACCGACGCGTGGCGGATGCGCGCGCCCGACACGATCGCGCCCGACACGATCGCGCCGCACCGCCGTCCGGCCGGCTGAGCGGGCTCAGGACGCGTACTTGCGCACTAGATCGCCGACTCGGGGCAGTGCCGACTCCACGTGCTTCGCCGCGTTGCCGCGCACCGAGCGGTAGGCCTTGACGATCGTGGGCCGGCCCGAGCCTTCCGCGCGGGCGTCCGTCACCGACAGCAGCGCCTGCGCGACCTCATCGCCGCGCTTGGTCAGGAAGTCACCGAAGTCGGAGCCGCCGGCCGAGTGGAAATCCGCCCAGTAGGGCTGCAGCTGATCGACCATGCCCGGTACCAGGACCTCCACCATGTAGCGGACGTGTCCAGGCAGGAACGTGGTCACGGTCTTGTACGCGACCTTGACCGCAGTCCCCGAAACCCCGGACAGATCGGAGACCTCCTGCTGGATCAGGTCGTAGCAGTCGGCGATCACCTTCGGCTCGGTGTCGGGAGCGAGGAGGATCTCCTGGAGGGTGGCTGCCATCGGTGTGTCATTCTCCTTGGAAAACGGTGCTTGAGTGTCGCGTGCTATAGGAGCGGC
>Ga0335078_10007248_pt1 | contig 16445 bp, 9 predicted proteins | sample Lox_Sample_32_FD_206711 | JGI IMG/M metagenome (GOLD analysis project Ga0335078, IMG submission 206711) | Soil microbial communities from Loxahatchee National Wildlife Refuge, Florida, United States - Lox_Sample_3.2 | ecosystem: Environmental > Terrestrial > Soil > Wetlands | place: USA: Florida...
ATCCCGAGAAGGCGAGCGCGCAGCTCAGCCGGTGGACGATCGACACGTCGGCGTCCCCCGACCTGGGCGACGACACGACGGCGTTCGAGCAGCGGCGGCTCACCGGATGCTCCGGTGAGTTCCCGCGCACCGACGACCGGTGGGCGACGCGCGGGTACCGGTTCGGCGTCATCAACCTGACGGACGTCCCCGGTGAGAAGCCCGGCGACGGGCTGCCTGGGTTCCGCTGGCTCGGCCAGATCGACCCGGTCTCCGGCGCGATGAAGACCCGGTTCGCCGGGCGGAACGCCACGGTGCAGGAGGCGATCTTCGTGCCGCCGTCGGGCGTGGACACGGCGAACGGCGAGGGATACGTGATGCAGCTGGTGGACCGGCATGAGTCAGGGACGACCGACCTGCTCATCCTGGACGCACAGCGGATCGACGAGCGGCCGGTCGCCACGCTCAGGATCCCGATCAGGATGCCCGGCGGCCTGCACGGCAACTGGGTGACGGACGAGCAGCTCGCGCAGCGAGCCGGCTAACAAGGCTGACAAGGCTGACAAGGAGGTCGCGATGTCCCTGGAGAAGAAGATCGCCGAGCTCGAGCACCGGATCGGCCTGGCCGAGGACGAGCTCGCCATCAGGAGGCTGCAGCACGCCTACGGTTACTACCTGGACAAGTGCTACTACGACGAGGTCGTCGACCTGTTCGATGAGGACTGCGAGGTCATCTTCATCGGCGGCGTCTACAAGGGCCGGGCCGGCGCGGGCCGGCTGTACACGGGGCGGTTCAGGTCCCGGTTCGCCGACGGGCACAACGGGCCGCAGTTCGGGCGGCTGCTCGACCACCCGATGCTGCAGGACATCATCCACGTGGACCCCGACCGGAGGACCGCCTACGCCCGCTTCCGCACGCTGATGCAGGCCGGCACGCACGAGCTCGTCGCGAGCGAGCAGGCGCCGGTGCGCCAGTGGATGGAGGGCGGGCTGTACGAGAACACCTACGTGCGCGCCGACGGCGTCTGGAAGATCAAGAAGCTGTTCTACCGCGCGTTCTGGCACGGCACGATGGAAGACGGCTGGGCGCACACCCCGGTGGACTACGTGCCCAACGCGTCGGTCACCTACCCGGAGGACCCGTACGGCCCCGACGAGCTGCTGCAGAACGCGCCGCGGCTGTGGCCGGAGACGACCACGCTGCCGTTCCACTACCGGCACCCGGTCACCGGCAAGGAGTTCGTCCCCGATACCTGGGGCTCGTTCCCCGACGCGTAGGGGCGAACGCGGAAAGTGTCGGGCGAAGCACGCAATCGTTCGGCATAATGTTCGACGTGAACTCGGACGGCGGCGCGGTAGCCGCGCCTCGCACGTACGCGGACCTGCACATCCACTCCAAGTTCTCCCGGGCCTGCAGCCGGGACTGCGACCTTGAGCACCTCGCCTGGTGGGCCGGGCGTAAAGGATTGGGGGTTATTGGCACCGGCGACTTCACGCACCCGGTGTGGCGGGAGGAGCTCGGCGCCAAGCTCGTGCCTGATGGGTCCGGGCTTTATCGGCTGCGGCCGGACCTGGAGCGCGCGGTGCACGACACGCTGCCGCCCGCGTGCCGCGCGCCGGTCCGGTTCATGCTCTCGTCGGAGATCTCCACCATCTACAAGCGTGACGACCGGACGCGGAAGGTGCACCACCTGCTCTACGCGCCGTCGCTCGACGCGGTCGACGCGATCACCGCCGCGCTCGCCCGGGTCGGGAACCTGGCCGCCGACGGGCGGCCGATCCTCGGGCTCGACTCGCGGAACCTGCTCGAGGTCACCCTGTCCGGCGGCGACGGGTGCTACCTGGTGCCCGCGCACGCCTGGACGCCGTGGTTCGCGGTGCTCGGCTCGCAGTCCGGCTTCGACCGGGTGGCGGACTGCTACGCCGACCTCGCGGACCACATCTGCGCGATCGAGACCGGGCTTTCCTCCGATCCCGCGATGAACTGGCGGGTGTCCAGCCTCGACGGGTACCGGCTTGTGTCCAACTCCGACGCGCACTCGCCGCCCATGCTCGGCAGGGAGGCGACTGCGTTTGCGCTGGCCGACGTCGACTACTTCACGATCTACCGGGCGCTGCGCACCGGCGACGGCTTCGGCGGCACCGTCGAGTTCTTTCCCGAGGAGGGTAAGTACCACCTCGACGGCCACCGCGCCTGCGACGTCAGGATGACGCCGGAGGAGACGCGGGCCGCCGGCGGCAAGTGCCCGGGGTGCGGGAAGAAGCCGACGATCGGCGTGCAGCACCGGGTCGACGCGCTCGCGGACCGGCCGGACGGGTACCGGCCGGAGGGCGCGGCTGGCTTCGCCTCGTTCGTGCCGCTGCCGGAGATCCTCGGCGAGATCGCGGGTGTCGGCCCCAAGTCCAAGTCCGTCACCGCGCAGGTCAGCGCCATGGTCGAGCGCTTCGGGCCGGAGCTGGCCATCCTCGGCGACGTGCCGCTCGCCGACCTGGCGGCAGGCGCACCGTCGGTCGTCGCCGAGGCGATCGCCCGGCTGCGCCGCGGCGAGGTGCGCCGCGATGCCGGGTACGACGGCGTGTACGGGACGATCCGGCTGTTCGACGCGGGTGAGCTGGCAGGCGCCGCGCTGTTCGACCTGCCCAAGGTGCCGCGCGCGGCGCGAAACGGGCACAAGGGGGTCGGCGGCGCCGTTGCGGCGGGCCCGCCGCCGGCGGCGGCGGAGCTTGCGGCGGGTGCCGTGGCGGGTACCGCCGCGGCGGGGGCTTCGAGCGGGCCGGCCGGACTTGACCCCGAGCAGCACGCGATCGTCACCCATGCGGGCGGGCCGCTGCTCGTGGTGGCCGGCCCGGGCGCCGGCAAGACGCGGGTGCTGACGCACGCGATCGCGCACCGGATCGGCGCGGGCCTGCCGCCAGAACGGTGCCTGGCCGTCACGTTCACCCGCCGCGCCCGCGACGAGCTGCGCGGCCGGCTCGCCGCGCTGCTCGGTCCGGACACCGCCGACCGCGTCACCGTTGCCACCTTCCACGGCCTCGGCCTGCTGATCCTGCGCGAGCAGTGCAAGCTGCTCGGTCTGCCCGCCGACCTCAAGGTCGCCGACGAGAAGGCCCGGCTCGAGGTGCTGCGGTCGCTGTCCAAGGGCGGCAGCCCCGCCGCGCTCGGTGCCCGCATCGCGGAAGCCAAACGGAGGCGTGTCTCCGCCGTCTTCGCTGACATGGACCCGAGCGGCGACGCAGCGGACGACTTCGACTTCGCAGACCCGGAGCTCGATGGCCTCACCGCCCGCTACGACGCGGCGCTGCGCGACCTCGGCATGGTCGACGTCGATGAGCTGGTCACCCGCCCGGTCGAGCTGCTCAGCGCGGACACCTCGCTGGCCGGCGCCTACCGGGAGCGGTGGACGGACGTGTTCGTCGATGAGTACCAGGACGTGGACGAGCAGCAGTACCTGATGCTGCGGCTCATATCGGGCGCGCAGGCCGCCCCCGGCTCGCGTATCTGCGCGATCGGCGACCCCGACCAGGCGATCTACGGATTCCGTGGCGGCGACGTCGGCTACTTCCTGCGATTCACCGAGGACTTCGGCGGCCCTGGTTGGCCCATGGTGACCACGGCGCGGCTCTCGCGCAGCTACCGTTCCGCGCCGACGATCGTGCGCGCCGCGATGCAGCTCATCCGCCCTGGCACGCTGGTACCCGGGCGCGAGCTGATCCCCGCCAGGTCCGACATCCCCGACGGCCCGGTGGTGCTGCACGCGGCCGCCGACGAGCGGGAGGAGGCCGAGGCCGTCGCGGCGGAGGTCGAGAAGCTGCTCGGCGGCGCCTCGTTCCACGCCTTGGACAGCCGCGCGGTCGACGGGCGGGACCGGGCCGAGCACCAGCTGTCGTTCGCCGACTTCGCCGTGCTGTACCGTACCTCCTCCCAGGCGACCGTCATTGGCGAGGCCCTGGCGCGGCGTGGCTTCCCGTTCCAGCGCCGTGCGCACTCCCGGCTCACCGAAATGCCGGGCGTCGCCGCGATCCTGGCGGCCCTCCCCGTCCCCGCTGTCACTGGAGCCTCCACCCTTACTGCGGCCCCCACCCTCGCTGCGGATGGTTGTGACAACCAGCCGCCTATAACCGGCTCGTTGCCGCAACCATCCGGCGAGCTGCGCAGCGGGGCAGACGGCGTGTCAGTGGCTGAGCTGCTGATGCTGGCACGGGAGCGCGCTATCGGAGCGGTTGGGACGGATGAGATGGGACGGGCCGAAGCCCTGGCCGCGGTCAAGAGCGCCGCCGACGTGCTCGGCCCGCTTGCGGCGCGCTGCGGCACGGACCTGGACAGGTTCCTCGATGAGCTGGCGCTCGGCGCCGAGGTCGACACCTGGGACCCGCGGGCCGACCGGATCTCGCTGCTGACGCTGCACGCCGCGAAGGGCCTTGAGTTTCCCGTTGTTTTCATCGCCGGCTGCGATGACGGGCTGCTGCCGCTGCGCTCCTGGCGCGGCGGCGAGGTCGACTACGCCGAGGAGCGCCGCCTGCTCTTCGTCGGCATGACCAGGGCCACCACCAGGCTGACGCTGCTCACCGCGGCGAAGCGGACACTGCGCGGTGAGCTCACCGAGTGCGCGCCGTCGCCGTTTCTCTCCTCGGTCGACCCGGCCCTGCTCGACCGCCGGGGCGGCGATGCCGCTGGTCGCATCCGTCGCAGGCCACGCGTCCAGCAGGCGACGCTGTTCTGACTCTGACCAGAGTCGGCTGGAGCGTGCGGAGCCCGTTGACGGTGGCTTCCAGGAACGGGGATGCCGGGCGACAATGCGGACATGCCTCAGGTTTCGCTCTATGTAGCCATCACCACTGCGGTTGCCGCCGTGCTCGGTGCGTCTATCTCGCCGGTGAGCACCGCCTACCAGAATGCGCGGCAGGCGGTGCGGGACCGTGCGGAGCGGCGCGACACTGCGATCAGGCAGGCGTGCGTGGACCTGCTGCGGTCAGCGCGCGACCTGCGGGTCCAGGTAGCTAACACCGCTGCCTACCACGGCACCGAGATGGGCGCTCGCCTGGAACGGGTACGCCAGCTTGAGGCGGACGCCGCCTCGCACGCGGATGAGGTGGCGCTGCTCGTGCCGGCGGACATTGCCGAGTCCGCGACGAAACTGGCCCGCGCCACGGCCCAACTGGCGGCATCGGCACAGGCGAATGTCAGGAATGAGCTCAGCGCGTCAATCAGAGAGCCCAACTTCAACGAGCTCAACGACTGCATCACCGATTTCAGCGCCCGCGTGGTGACGTACGTGAGGAGTACGGAAGGCTAGCTTCCCTGGCTCACAAGCTTCCTCGCCGTCTCACGCTGCCGCCAGGAAAGCGGCGGGTCGGTGGCATCGGCGGCCAGCCGGGCAATCTCCTCGGACGCGATCATGTCACCGATCAGCGCGAAGGCGCGGGCGGCGTAGAGGAGCGCCGGGCCGCTACGCTCACCTCCCTCGATTGCTTCTTCGATCTCCCGCCGTGCTGCCTGCCGCTGCCCGAGTTCGGCGAGGGCGAGGCCGCGGGCGGCACGGGTGACGGGCCGCCCCTCGCCCGGCACCCGGTCGAGGTCCCTCATCGCCTCGCGCGCCTCGCCGAGGTCCGCCAGGATCTCCCCTCGGGTGAGCAGTGCGCCGGTATGGTCGCCGTCAATGCTTAGCGCGTCGGTGAGCACGGCGACCGCGGCACGGCTCTGACCGAGCTGCCAGAGGGCGGTCGCATAGAAGACCCTGATAGCGAGATCGTTGGGCACCCGGGTGACCGCTCCCGCGAAAGCGTCGACCGCTTTGTCGGCTTGATCCTGCTCAAGGAGCAACTGGCCTATGGCGGTGAGCTGGTAGCCCACGGCCTGGCTGTCAGACGCGGCCGCGAAATGGCGCATGGCCTCGCGGAACTGCTTCTCCGCCTCTTCGGGTCTCCCAGTTTCACAGGCGACGTTGCCGAGTAGCGAGTATGCACCCCCAAGCAGGGCAAACCCCTCCGAGCTGGATCGTGTCCGTGACTCGGTGACATGCCGCAGCAGCGTGGTCGCCTGCCGTTTTGCTAGTTCAAGCTCGCCCGCCGCAAGCGCTCGCTCCGCGGTGAGGAGCCGGTCACCCGTACCGTCGTCTCCCCGCTCTACGAGGTCGTAGCTGGGAAGCGTGGCGGCGAGCTGACGGACCGGCTCAACAAGCCGGTCGCTGATCAGCTCATACCAACGGCTGCTCGACTGAACGCTTGACGTGAGCAGGTGCCTGTCTTCGAGGCTCGCCGCGACGACGTTGGGCATCAGAGCCGTGGCGGACACGCCCTCGTACTGCCTGCCTCTCGTTCCGATCTCCGTGATGAACGCCTCCGCCAGCCAGGTAGCCAGCCGCTTGGGTGACAGATCGAAATCGTCGGCCACCTGGCTGATGACCGCACTCGTCCAAGCGGTCAGTGCCTGATCAACGTCCGCGTAGCTGCGCACGTCCTGGATCGTGACCGGGCTGCCGTCAGGCGGCAGGGACCCCCAGAGGTGGGCGCAGGTCATCTGGAGCAACGGGGGTTCCACCAGATCGGCGGTGACGTATTGTTCGGCGCCGTTCCTCCCGGCAAGGCGGCTCGTCATCAGTTCCTTGACGAGTTTCTCCGCGGCACCGTCGGCGAACCGGCGCCCGGCCGCCATCATCGGCCCAGACACGGCCTCGACCGCCTGCTGCCCGGTAAGCGCCCTTATCTCATGGCGCAGTCCGTTGCCGAGTACCTGGGCAGCCAGCGCGATGGCCTGCTCGCGACCGACAATGAGCAGGTGCAGCCTCGGGTCGCTGCTGAGCGCGCCGCTGAGTTCGGCGAGGAAGTCCCGCCGGTGGCGCTGTCGTGCGCCGCCACTGCCGGCGAGCTCGTCGATAGGGTCGATCGCGGCGAGGATCGGCTGGCTGCCCGGGATGGCACCGACGAAGTCCCGCACCGAGAGTCCCGCGAGTTTGGTGGCTGCCTCGCCCGCTGACCAGGACCTTAGCAAAGCGAGCTGGTAAGGATTGTGGGCCGGCAGGGCAGTAAGCGGGAACGCGGCGCCAAATGAGAGGCTCCCTGGGGGGAGGACCTTGTGCTGTCCGTTGGTGAGCAGTGGCCAGATCCCGGCATGCAGCAGCGAGGTCTTTCCCCGGCCAGCGGGGCCGACGGCGTACGTGAGGTTATTAGTCCTCCACCAGTCGGCCAGCAGCTTCGCATCGCCGTCACGCCCAAAGAAAACTCCCCTGTCGGCCTGCCTGAATGGCCGGGGTCCAGGGTACGGTCCATCCATGCCGCTCTTCATGGCGCAGTTCCTGATCGGATTCGCACATGGTCGCCCAGCGCAACCGAGGCTGAATCGCCGTTGGAAATAACGGCCCCGCCCGCGCCCTAGCCACGCTCTTGATCTTCCTGTTCCTGCCCGGCAGAGCTGCCGGGCTGTGGCTTAGATATAGTTATTGAAAACGCTGCTCGAGTAATTGAGCGAGAGAACCCTGTCGAGTGCGGTCTTGATGTCGGGCGCGTGATCGGCGGATAGCAAAGCCGCCATGTCCTCGCCGCGAACGTCCGGCAGTCCCTGTCCGACGCTATCGTGCATGTGAGTCCTCCTCGCAGACGTGGGACACACTAAAGACGCTACCTCAGCCCGCCTATCGAGGGCAATGGCGTAAATAGGACGTGCCATCGTCACGGCAGCCACCCAGATCTCAACTGCTACCGGCTTTCAAGATCAACTCTTTACCCGGGAAGATCATTTCATCATCGCCCGAAGATGGGGCATGCTGAGGCTGCCTAAATCAGGGGGCCGCGCATACCATCGTGCTATGACGGAAGCAGGAGAGCTGGAATCTCCCGCCGTGGCCCCCAGGATCTGGGGTGATATACCACCGCGGAACAAGAATTTCACTGGCCGTGAGGCCATTTTCTCCCAGCTGCGCCGCGGCGGTGCCAACCGGATCACCGCGGTGGTCCCGGAAGATCCGCTTCCGCACGCGCTGCAGGGCCTGGGCGGCGTCGGCAAGACCGCCGTGGCCATCGAGTATGCGCACCGTTACCGGGCCGACTACGACGTCGTATGGTGGATTCCCTCGGACCAGCTGCCGTTGGTCCGCGCTTCGCTTGCTTCACTTGCCGCGCGCCTTGGGCTTGAGTCGGCCGCGGCCTCCGGCATCGAGGGTGCCGCGAATGCCGCACTCGACGCGCTGCGCCGGGGCCAGCCCTACGGCCGCTGGCTGCTGATCTTTGACAACGCCGACCAGCCAGAGGACTTCCCTGAGCTTATACCGCAGGGACCGGGGGACGTCCTCATCACCTCGCGTAACCACCGATGGGAATCGCGGGCCGAGACGGTCCAGATGAACGTCTTCAGCCGTGCGGAGAGCGTGGAGTTCCTGCGCAAGCGAGCGCCTATCGAGATCACGGACGCCGAGGCCGACACGCTAGCCGAACGGCTCGGTGACCTGCCGCTCGCGCTCGACCAGGCGGGGGCGATGCTGGCAGAGACCGGGATGCCGGTCGACGAGTACCTGGGGCTCATCGATGAGCAGATCGTGAAGATCATGGCCGAGGGAAAGTCGGCGGAATACCCGACATCGGTGACCGCCGCGTGGTCCGTCTCGGTGGCCAAGGTGCGCCAGCAGCTCCCGGCAGCCCAGGAACTGCTCCGCTGCTGCGCCTTCTTCGGGCCCGAGCCGATCCCGCGCGACGTTTTCCGCAGGGGAACGCAGGCGACGGACACCCGGGTCAGCGACCTCATGCAGGACTCGATCCTGTTTGCCAGAGCCATCAGGGAGCTCGGCCGGTTCGCGCTCGTCACCATCAGCGGCAGGTCCATATCGGTGCACCGGCTGGTACAGGCGCTGCTCCGCGGCGAGCTTGATCCCGAGGAACAGGGACGTTACCGCCATGACGTGCACAAGATCCTCGCGTTCGCCGCACCGCCTGACCCGGCCGACGACCGACAGTGGCCGCGCTACCGTGAACTGGTGCCGCATGTGACGTCCGCCGCCACCGAGTTCCCCGACTGCGCAGACCAGAAGGTGCGCGGCTTCGCACTCGACATCATGCGCTACCTCTACCTGGACGGCGACCAGGCCTCGTGCGAAGAAATCACTAGGCGGTTCATCAACAAGTGGACCATCGATTCCGGCTACGACGACCCGGCCGTGATCGACGCGCGGCGGCACCACGGCAACGTGCTGCGGGCACTGGGCCGCTATGAGAGCGCAGCGGAGATCAACGCGGACAACCTGGGCGCGGCCCGCCGGGTCCTCGGCGAGAGCGACCCGGTCACGCTTGCGATCCAGACATCCGTCGCGGCGGACGAGCGCGCTCGCGGCAACGTCGCGAGCGCGCGCGACATTGACGCCGCTGCGCTCGCGCTCAGCCAGCAGGCACGTGGGCAGTACGATCCGCAGACCATGCGGACAGTCAGCAACCTGGCGCTCGATCACGGGCTGAACTGCAACTATCCGCGGGCCCAGGAGCTAAGCAAGCTGGCCTACCAGCTGCTAAGCGAGTCGAACACCGGCGTCTCCCCCACGGAGGTGCTGATCGCCTGGTACCAGATGGCCTGGGCGCTCCGGCTACAGGGGCAGTACAACGCCGCGCGCGACGTGGGCGAAGACGCGCTGGACTACGGCAGGGAGCGGCTCGGCGCCGACCACTACGCCACCATCAGGACGGCCACCGCACTGTCCATCTCGCTCCGCCGCATCGCCTCCGGCCGCTCGGAGGGGCTGCAGATGGCCGAGGAGACTCACGAGATCGCGCGCAACCGGCACGGCGAGGACAACCCAGACACCATGGCGGCGGCAATGAACCGGATCAACTCGCTGCGTACCAACGGGGATGTCGCACCGGCTCTCTCGCTCGCCGACCAGACCGCTCGCGCCTACCCGCGGGTGTATGGCGACGACCATCCCTATTACTACGGCTGTCTGGGCAACCTCGCCCTGATGCGCAGGGTGGTGGGCGAGATGCAAGAGGCGCGGCGGATGAACGAGCAAGCGCTGGAAGGCCTTACCAGGCGCCTCGGCAGTAACCATGACTACACCCTGGTGGTGGCCGTCAACCTGGCAAGCGACCTCGCGAACCTTGGTGACATCAAGGCCGCTCGGCGGCTTGGCGAGGAAAGCAGGCAACGGCTGGTAGGGCTTGTCGGCCCGGACGACCCACTGACGCTGGGGTGCACAGCAAACCTCTCACTCGACCTGCGCGAGGCCGGCGAGGCGGCCGAAGCCGACCTGCTCATCGAGGACACGCTCCGGCGCTACACCGAGATCCTCGGGGCGGCGCACCCGGACGCCGTTGCCGCGGCGGCAGGTAGGCGGCTCGACTTCGACTTCGACCCGCCACCTATCTGACCTGGCTTATCCCACCGATGGTCGCCCAGGTGCGGCGGCGCCGTGCGCCGACTGCCAGCGAGCTAGGTGCTCGCTGGCGGCGCGCTCGGCGCTCGCCAGGGCTGTCACGGAGACGGGTTCTCGCTGCCATGGCTCGAGGGTCCGTGCCATGCCCCCGACGAACTCCTGCCCGGCCGCGGTGAGGCGACCACTCGACAGGAGGCTCGCCACGCCTGACGCGGCGGCGGCGCGCCACCTTGCGTACTCGGCATCCCCGTGTTCCTGGTAACCCTGCTGCCATCGCTGGCGTCGCCAGAACCCGCTCACCCCTAGGTACGCGTAGGCGCCCTGCAATAGGCCGCCCGCCGGCCGTGGGTCCGGCCGCCACGGCGCGTAGTAGCGTGAACCGTCGTCGTCCAGGGTCAGCCGCACCTGGTCGAGCAGTGCCCCGAGCTTGATGTGCTGTACCTCGTGGGCGAGCGCCTCCGCGCCGCTTACGGGGTTTGCGGGCAAGGACATGGCCACGGTACCGAACACCTCGGGTGAGGAACTGCTCCTTGAGCGTCCTGATGGCATGGCGAGCGGTGTTATCACCCGGACCGCCGCCGCGACCTCGGCCGCGACGCGCGAATGGTGGGCCAGGAGCACTGCCCATGCCTCGCTCAGCATCTCGATCCACGCCGCGCTTGACAAATGCGCGCTCACGGTGGCCTGGCCTGGGCATCTAAAGGGATCAAGGTCATCGATGAGCACGTCGAGCTGGTCGGCGCACACCCGGCGCAACCCAGACCACCCCGGCCCGTCACGATGCGGGTCGGTCGGCACACGTACTGCGTTCACGGTAGCCGTGCCGTCGGAGATGCGGACGAGCGCCGTGTCATGCTGAACGTGGGCCGCGCCGAGCGACGGTAGCGGGGCGAACCCCTCGGCGGCGCCAATCGCGATCGTCGCCTCGTGCCCAGCGCAGATCGCGGCGGCAGCTGCGACGGCACGGAGGCCGCCCGGCGTGGCACCTGGCATGGCCGGGCCGCCGCGCAGTGCGATGAGGGTTCGCAACGCCCAGGCACCGACCGACGGGTGGGTGATGACCCGCTTGGCGGCATCTGGATGGTAACTAGCTACCGCGTGAAGCAAGGCGTAGCCCTCCGCCGCGAGGGGATGCTCCGGGTGGCCCGCCGACCTGGACTCGCTGACCACGCCGGACAGCAGGATGAGGTGCTTGCTGTGCTCGGCAGCGGCGAGCTGCTTGACGGCGGCGGGCCCGCCCCCTCCGGTCGCGAGCGCCGCGAAGGCAGCCGAGGAGAGCCGGTGCTCGGCCTGGCTCATCCGAGACGCCAAGCGCTCACGATGCCCTGCCCAGCCTGGACGCCAGGTCCGCCCGGACGACCAAGGCGATGTGGCCGATAAGACGCATGAGGTCTGGGCAGTAGACCGACGGATTGGCGAAGCCGCTGCCGATGCGGTAACGGTGCGGGTACTGGCCGCCACCGCAGACCCGGTGTATCGGACAGCTTCTGCACTGGGCGGCGAGGGCACGCGCGCCGATCTGCCGCGCCACCATGCCGGGGAGCAGCAGGGCGGCGTCGAGTGGGTCCGTGGTGACGTGCAGTCCTGTCGCCGTCGCGCCCTGATAGGTGGCCTTCAGGCTGTCGACCTGCTCGATCGAGCCGTCGGTCTCGATGACGACCATGACACTCGGCGCTAGGCCGACTGCCTCCCCCGATGACGTGCCGGTCAGCAGCAAGCGGATGATCTCCTCGAAGATCCGGACGCCGGCACGCGGGTCGTGGTACCACCGGTCGAAGACCGCGATCAGCCAGTCTGCGTACGGTGTGTGCCCTGTTTCCCTGCCCCGTCCGGGCGGCGGAGCGTCCCAGGTTCCGTGCGGCAGCAGGAAGTCGATGACCGGCGGCTCGAAGGCGAGCAGCCCCTCATAGCTCGCGAGCGGGTCGTTGCGCACGTCGATCGTGCACAGCAGCCCGCCGAACAAGTGCTTGAAGCCCGGTCGCCGCAGTCGCTCAAGCCCGGCGGCCACTGTCGCGTAGCTGCCCCGGCCGCTGGCGAAGCGGCGATGCCTGTCATGCTCTCTGGGACCACCGTCGAGACTGACCCCGACCTGGACTCCGAGCTCATCGAACAACCGCAGGTAGGCATCGGTCAGGCCGACGCCGTTGGTCTGGACGTGCGCCTCGACGTCTACCTCGGGGCCGGCCGCTTTCCTGGTGGCCTCGACTAGGGACCAGATCAGGTCTTGGCCGGCCAGCAGGGGCTCGCCGCCATGCAGGATCAGCGCGACCTGCCGCAGGCCGTGGGCCCGCACGTGCTCGCCGATGCGCTGCGCGGTCGCCTCCGTGACATCGATGGACATCCGTTTAGGCTGGCTGCGCCAGGATTGATCAGCCATTTCGTACATGTAGCAATAGTCACAGGAAAGATCGCAACGGCTGTTGATCTTGACGATGAATTCCCTGAACGGAGCGGGTCGCCAGCCGTCGGCAAGAAGCGCTGAGACGTCGAGGGTAAACGGCCACTCTAGGCGCTGCTCGGGTCCCATGATGTGATTAAAGCACATCATGGGTGTTTCGCTAGCTTTCAGGTAGCTTAAAATTATCGCGACAAGCGCAGTGAGAAATCGAGTTAAACCACGTATCGGCGGAATCTTGTAGCTCGGCTTCTGGAGTATTGGATTGCTGTCGCGCCCCGGCTGATTAGCGCCGATTTCCTCCGGAAGCGGAGGTAATGGTGTGTCGATCACAAACTCTCGTGACTCTGAGCGCCTGACGGTACTTGTTTAGCACGTTTAGTAATTGGATAATAACTCTAAGTAAGGTTGCATCGTTGCGAATGGTCGGCTAGTGTCGACCGTACGAACCGGCATGGGTACGCGGCGGGGTGGCCGCGCTTCCGGATATCCGAACTTTCGGACTATCCGGTCAAAGCTGCCAAGCCGTTCCCGTAAACTGGCGCAAGCCGCCGATGGTCCGTCGCGCAAGGCGAGGGTTTCCTGTCGTTTGAGAATAGCGACCAGCGCGCGACATAACCTCACGAGTTGCGTTGTCCTTGCACATTACTGAGACAGGCGGCCGCGTTGGGCGATACGGTGACTGGTGACCTGCCGCAATACCTCAGGCCGCCCTTTTCGCGGGCGACGCCTCGGCAAGGATGCCTGCGTAATGCCTGATGACCAGACCGCGCCGCTGCGGCGTAATCGCGCCTTTCGATGGCTTCTGGGCGGGTCATTCCTGTCGATGCTGGGCAGTAGGCTGACGACCATCGCCTACCCGCTGCTCGTGCTGGCCTGGCAGGGTTCTCCGGCCGTTGCGGGGCTGGCGGTATGCGCCGCGAACGCGCCGAGCGTCCTGGTTTATCTCCCGGCGGGCGCACTGGTGGACCGCTGGTCCGATCCAAGGCGGACGCTGTTCGTCGCCGAGACCGTGCGCGGCATTGCCATAGCGGTGATCGTTGCTGCGGTGCTGTTGGACTGGCGGCACATCCTGCTCATCATCGTGGTGGCCATCATCGAGGAGAGCGCAGAGGTATTCGCCGCACTGGCGGAGCGGCGTTACGTTCGGGACCTGGTCGAGCCCGCCCAGGCCTCGGCCGCGCAGGTCGGCATCGAGGCACGTGCGCATGTCGTGGTACTTGCCGGGCGTGCCCTCGGCGGACTGCTCTTCGGGTTCGCGCAGTCCCTGCCCTTTATCGCCGACTTGGCCTCCTTCGCTATCTCGGCCGCTTCGCTTATCGGCATCGGGCGCTGGGACAAGCGCCCGGCCTCCCGGTCGCAGGAGGCGAGGCCCAACGCCTCGATACTCTTGGCCGAGGTGCGCGACGGATGGCGCGGACTGGTCGATGATGCACTGGCCCTCAATGCCTCCTTGCTTTCAGCCGGCACCACGCTGGTCTCCCAGGCGCTCATTATCGTGTTCCTCGCGACGGCGCATAGCGTGGGAGTGTCATCGGTCATCATCGGATCCGTGCTCGCGGCATCCGGTGTGGGCGGCCTGCTCGGCGCGATGGTCAGCCGGCGCATCATGCGACCGTGGAGCCTGTCGCCCCTGCAGCTCCAGCCGCTTGTCTGGACCATCATGCTGCTCGCGCTCGCTCTGTCTGGGCGATGGCAGACTCCGGCCATGGCGGTGGTGATGGCGGTGCTCGGGCTGACCGGCGCCATGGGAAACGTGGAGCTTAACACCTATCTCATGGTGGCCGTGCCCGATGAGAAACTGGCGCGCGTGACTAGTATCGAGATGCTACTCGACTTTCTCGCAAGTGCCCTCGGCCCTGCGCTTGGCGGCTTTCTCACCGTGTGGTGCGGCACGGGCGCTGCCCTCTGGATCCTGGTCGGGCTGAGCGCGCTCATCGCCAGCTGGGGATTCGCGGTAATGGGCCTGCGCGTCCCGGCAGCCGCTGCCTCCGTTCAGCTGCCCGGGTTTCCCGAGACATCTGATGAGCCCGCCACGATGGGCGCTGCTGGGCACATGGGTCACTCTGTGCTGCACGAAGACAAGGACGCCGATTGGCAGCCGGTGGCGGCCGGATCGCGATCTTCGGCGAGGCGCGCTCGGCCACACGCGAGCAGGCCACTGACTGCCCCTCGCCCGTCGTGGCTTGTCTCCCCGCAGGGTTCGGGGGACTTCCGCGAAAACCTCATGGTGGGCTTCGGGCGGCGTGGTCCGGTTTTCCATGTCGGCCCCGCCGAGGCGCGGCGTCGGGCGGGTGGGGTCGCGGTGACCGGACCGTCGCAGGCCGACCGGCTGAGCACAGCCGACTGGGGACAGAGCGATCTCGACGACAGCCCGAAGGTGCAGTAGGAGGGCGCTCACGGGCCTAGTCCCGGCGGGTCCAGATGATGCCGGACCCGCCGCTAGCCTGAATCCCCTTAGCCCAAGCGGATTCAGGCTAGCGATCCGACTATCTCCCAGTGGGCAACGCCCTACTTCTCCTGGGTTAGGTTGTAGACAGTGACGCCGCCGACGGTCTGTGACTTGAAGTGGGCGGCCACCCAGGAGGCGATCGACGATGAGCCGGTCCCGCCGCCGAAACTGTTGCCGCTCTCGCCCACGTAGTAGTGGACCTCGCCCTTGGCGACGAGCGCCTCGAACTGGGCCAGGGTGGGCGACGGGTCTGTCCCGTTGAAGCCGCCGATCGCCAGCACGGCGTCGCCGCCTGTCGCAAGCTCGATCGGTGCGGCAGACTGGGTGCCGACGGTCGCGGCGATCCACTTATACCGCGACGCGTCCTGTTCGAGCAGCTTGATAAGCGCGTTGCTCACCTGGGTGCTGCCGGACAGGCCGCCCATCGCGACGCCGGCCCCGCCCAAGCCGCGCATGCCTTCCGCGCCGGTCCCTGCCGCGGGAACGCCGGTACCTGTGCCGGTTCCGGTTCCGTTGCCTGTGCCGGTACCTGTCCCGGTTCCGTTGCCCGTGCCGCCGGGGAACCCGCCGGAGCCGCCAGGCGCGGTGCCTGCCGCGCCGCCTGCCGCCCCGCCTGCGGCGCTGCCTGTCCCGCCTGCGTTACCACCCGTCCCACCGGGAGCGCCGCCGCCTGCCGAGCCTGGCCCGCCGGTGCCGCCCGCGGTGCCGCCGCCGGAGCCGCCGGCCGGACCGCCCGCCCGGGCCCCCGTGCCTCCGGGGGCGCCGCCGCCGGGCATCCCGCCCGGGCCGCCGAACGCCCCGGTCACCGTCGGGCCTGCGCTCGGGATGGAGCCGGTGTGCGTAGTGTTCACCGTGTCAAGGGTGTACGCGAGCGGGCCGCCGAGGCCCGCGACGAGGGCGAGCGCGAGCGGCGCCCAGCTGAGCAGCGGTGCGCGCCGCGGCGCGCCGGTCGGCAACGGCGCCCGCACCGGCCCGCGCGCGCCGAGCAGGACGGGGAGCCCGAGCACCGCCACCGCGCCGGCCAGCCCGGCTAGCAGCACGGTCCAGCGCAGCCAGGGCAGCCACGCCTGGGTCCGGTCGAGCAGCACATAAGCCCACGCGCCCGACGCGAGCACCCCCGCGGCGGCGCAGGCCCGCCCCGCCTTGGACAGCCCGGCCTGCCACAGGGCCACGGCGCCGACGCCGACGAGCGCGCCGATTGCCGGCGCGAGTGCCACCATGTAGTAGGGGTGGATGATTCCCTGCATGTAGCTGAATACCAGGCCGGTCA
>Ga0335078_10007249_pt1 | contig 16444 bp, 11 predicted proteins | sample Lox_Sample_32_FD_206711 | JGI IMG/M metagenome (GOLD analysis project Ga0335078, IMG submission 206711) | Soil microbial communities from Loxahatchee National Wildlife Refuge, Florida, United States - Lox_Sample_3.2 | ecosystem: Environmental > Terrestrial > Soil > Wetlands | place: USA...
CAATGTAAACAACTTCTTCATAGGGGTTGCAACCTCCTTGGGATTAAACTTCGCTGGTTTGATGCGCACGACAGGTTCCAAACGAGGTTCCCTTCCGAGTTTTTGACACAACGCATTGATATTTAATGCCTTGTCCCTCAGCCCGAAACTTCGGCCGTTCGCCGCAAGCGTCCCTTTGACCCGTCGTTGCACGACTTGGTATACGCGCTGCACGAAATCCGTTACTGACAAGTAGCCATTTGTAGTTTGCCTGAGGCCCCTGCTTCCACGCTGATCCTCCGGACGGTTTACCGTTGACCCGGATCACGCCGGCATAGGATGCTTGATCGGACAAATTGTGTGCCGAGCGATCGGCCCAGTCAGTTCCGCGAGCGAGTGTAACGCGTGAGCATCCCAAGCATATCTTAAGACTTATGTATGAACAGTTTGAGGCTATTGTCGTAGGCGCCGGAAGCTTCGGAGCGTGGACGGCCTTGGAGCTCCGGCGACGAGGGCGCCGCGTGGCGCTGGTTGAGGCCTACGGACCCGCCCACAGCCGGGCCAGCTCCGGCGGCGAATCGCGTATCATCCGTATGGGCTACGGCCCCAACGAGATCTACACCTACTGGTCGATGCGGGCACTCGACTTGTGGCAGGAGCTATTTGCGCGCACTGGGCGACCGCTATTCCACGGCACCGGCGTGCTATGGTTAGGCCGATCCCCAGACGTGGACCCATACAATTCCGCCAGTTTGGCCGCGTTCGAACTGCTGGGCGTCCCGCATCAAACACTGTCCCGCCAAGAGCTTGCCCGTGCCTACCCACAAGTCTTTTTAGATGATGACGTTAGCTGGGGCCTAATGGAGACTCGCAGCGGCGTCCTGCTGGCGCGAAGGGCGGTGGCGGCGGTGGTGGAGCGGGCCATACGCGAGGGTGTTCAGTATTTGCAGGCTGTCGTTGTCCCACCGTCCCTCGATGCGTCTGTCAACGGCCGTCTCCAGGCAGTCGAAACTGCGGGTGGCCCACCGATTCGCGTTGGGGGCGACGGCGTGATCATCTTCGCTTGCGGTCCCTGGCTTGGCAAGCTCTTTCCAGACTTGCTGGGTGAACGTATCTTCATCAGCCGACAAGAGATATTTTTCTTCGCACCGCCTCCCGGGGACTCCCGGTTCGCGCCGCCGGCGCTGCCCGCCTGGATCGATCTCGCTCACGAAGCATACGGCATGCCGGACCTCGAAAGCCGCGGCGTGAAAGCCGCGCTCGACCGCCACGGCCCTTCCTTTGACCCCGATTCAGGCGACCGCCTGCCGAGCCGACAGGGCCTCGATGACACCAGAAGATACCTCGAGTGCCGCTTCCCGGCGATGCGTGATGCTCCGGTGGTGGAGGCACGGGTCTGCCAGTACGAGAACACGTCCGGTGGAGACTTTCTGCTCGACCGCCACCCGGCCTTTGAGAATGTGTGGCTTGCGGGCGGTGGATCGGGTCATGGCTTCAAGCATGGACCCGCCGTGGGCGAGTACCTGACCACGCGGATTCTGGGCGCCGCGCCCGCCGAGATGCGGTTCAGTCTGAAGACCAAATTGGCGGTGCAAAGACGTGCCATTTTCTGAGCTGCCACCCTAGCAGGCCGCGGAATAAGGGAATCTGCCATGCTGAGCGCAGCGAAGCATCTGCTGTATCTTATTGAAATAAAAAAAGTAAATCCTTCGCTTTGCTCAGGATGACATGCTCCAGGGCGTTTTTCCGCGGCCTGCTAGAGTGTTTTACCTCCACCTACCTCTCTACTGAAAAAGTGCCGGTCGGGATAGACCCGAGAGTGTGAAGATTATGCACAAATGCTTTCATGGGGATACAGTGAGCATCTTTGTCAGCAACAGCGAGCGTTCAGAGGGCAACAGCTCGCTTGGCACGTCTCCATTTCCAGGCACCAAAACGGCGGTTGAGAATCAGCGGAAAGTTAGAGGCGAACGCAAGGCGAACAAAATCTAAAGGACTTAAGCGCTAATTGGCCCAACAGAAAGTGTTACATTTCTGCACACTTTTGCCCCAATCGCTGTCAAACATCCGTTTGAATTGCAATCAAACGACAAGGAATGGCCGTTCGCACGGTCCGAGTCTGAACACAGCAAGGCGGGTGCACCTGCGCCAGCGCAAAGTCTGGGCCTGGGCGCGTTAAAGGTCGGGAAGCTTGCGGTCGATGTTGTAAAGAGATGGAACAGATGATGGCAAGGAAGGCCCCGTAATGGTGCGCGTCAGCGGTGTCTGGCAAAGAGCGCGTCGGTGTAGCAAGCGCTGGATCGGCATCGGTGCGCTCGCAACTTTGCCCCTTCTGGGAATCGCCAGCGCCGCAGAGAGACCGCCGGACCGAGGCGGCAGTCTGCCGACTTTGACCACCGCTCGAGCAGTCCACGGCCTCACTCGAAAAGAAGCGGCACGATCCTACCCGGTCCGCTTGCGGGGCGTCATCACTTACTACGATCCCGATTTCAGCGATGACGGCACTTTTGCGTTCATTTCAGACGCAACCGGCAGCGTGTACCTCCTGTTTCCCCCACGGACGAGGTTGCCGGTGCATCCCGGAGATCTGGTGGAGGTGCAAGGAATCAGTTCCCCGGGCGACTTCGCTCCAGAAGTCGATAAACCAAGCGTACGATTTCTTGCCCGATCGCACCTGCCCGCAATCGAGCATAAAACTACCGTGGCCCACATGACGACAGGGGTCGACGACGCGCGGTGGGTGGAAGTGGAGGGTGTTGTTCGCGCCGCAGCCAAGTCCGACGCCGCGCACTTGGTTCTTGACCTGTGGACAGAGACGGGTCCGCTGCGCGTCTACATGATGGACTATCAATCCTTGGACCCGGCCCGGCTGCCGGATGCTGAGGTTACGGTTCGCGGCAACTGCGCTCCTGACTACAACTCGAAGGGTCAACTGATTCAGCTCCATCTTATGACCCCCAGCGCACAGGAACTTCACGTGCAGCGACCTGCTCCGTCCGATCCGTTCTCGCTTCCGCTGCAGACCATCGACAGCTTAGGGCGGTTCAGGGCCGGTGAGCGTATGATTCACCGGGTTAAAGTCAGGGGAACGGTCACTCTGGTTCGCTCGCACCAATTCGTTCTTCAGGACTCGAGCGAAGGCGCGCGAGTGCAAACGGCTCAGCCGGTGAACTTCCGAGCGGGCGATGAGGTGGAGGCAGCCGGCTTTCCGACTGCCGGGGCCCAATCGCCCGTGCTCCAGGAGGCAGTCGCGCGGCGGGTGGGTGTTGGACAGCCCATTGCACCCGTCGAGGTGACGCCTCAACAGATTATGCAAGGCAGTTATGACGCCACCCTTGTCTCGCTCCACGGTCAGTTGATCGAAAACCACATGGGCGCCGGAGACGGCGGGCTGCTGGTCTTGTCGTCCGGGAGGCGCGTCTTCGCGGCGTCGCTGGAAGGCAACGCCTCGGGGAATCGCCTTTCCGGGGTGCGAGAAGGGAGCGTCCTGCGACTGTCGGGTGTGTGCGCCGTCGATTTGGACGAGAGTGGATCTCCTCTGTCATTTCGAATCCAGCTGCGTTCGCCGCAGGATGTGTCCGTGCTTCGACGTCCCTCCTGGTGGACGGCCGGCCGAATCGCGGTTCTGCTCATCGTCCTCGCGGCCATCATTCTGGCCGGTACACTCTGGGTCTCTGTCTTGCGCCGGCGCGTCGAAGAGCGTACCGAGGCGCTGCGCGCTTCACTGGACTCAACCGCTGACGGGATATTGGTGGTCAGTTCAAGCTGCAGAATTACAGCTTACAACCGAAAATGCGCGGAAATGTTTCACGTTCCCAAGGCAATGCTGGAAGCGCGTGACCAGGCCGCGGCGCGCAACTTCGTCCTCGGACAGCTTCAGAATGCCGACGATTTTCTCGCAAGAGTCCGGCAAAAGTGCGAGGATCACGAGGCTCCGGCAGACGACGTCATTGAATTTAAAGATGGACGAGTCTTCGAGCGGCATTCCGAGCCCCTGCGTGTCAAAGGCAAGAGTATTGGAAGAGTCTGGGGATTCCGTGATGTCACCGAGCGCCGGAGGGCGGAGGCCGCCTTAAGCCGGACTAATCGGGCCCTCCAAACCCTGAACCAGTGCAATCAAGCCCTGGTTCACGCCACCGACGAGCCGACGCTACTCCGGGAGATTTGCAGGGCCATTGTGGAGGTGGGCGCTTACCGCCTGGCGTGGGTCGGTTACGCGGAGCACGATGAGCAGCAAAGCGTTCGCGTGGCCGGCCAGTTCGGTTACGACGAAGGGTATCTGGAATCCATCGGAGTCTCCTGGAGCGACACCGAGCGCGGCCAGGGCCCGGTCGGGAGCGCCTTCCGGTCAGGGAACGTCTGCCTCACGCAGAACGTCATCAGCGATCCAGCTTTCAGTCCTTGGCGCGCTGACGCACTCCAGCACGGGTATGCGTCCGTGATCACTCTGCCCTTGAAGTCTGACAGGCAGACCTTTGGGGTGCTTACTATCTACGCTGGTGAGCCGGACGCCTTTGACGTCGATGAAGCTGACCGGCTTAAGGAACTCGCTAACAACTTAGCGTACGGGATCGTTGCGCTGCGCACACGCGCACAGCGGGAGCGCGCGGAGATCGAGTTGCAAAAGGCCAAGGAGGCGGCTGAGGAAGCGACGCGCGCCAAGAGCGCATTCCTGGCCAACATGAGTCACGAAATTCGCACTCCCATGAACGGTGTTATGGGTATGGTCGAATTGGCGCTCGACACCGAACTGACCGCTGAGCAGCGCGAGTACCTGACAATGGTCAAGGGGTCGGCGAACAGTCTGCTCACCGTGATCAACGATATTCTGGACTTCTCCAAGATCGAGGCCGGCAAGCTCAATCTCGATCCGGTTTCGTTCAACTTGCCGGGCCACATGGCCGAGACCCTGAAGCCGTTGGCTTTGCACGCCCACCAGAAGGGCCTGGAACTGACCTGCCATTTTTGCTCCGAGGCACCGCAAGAGATCGTCACCGATCCCGCGCGTTTGCGGCAGATCATCACCAACCTGGTCGCGAACGCCATCAAGTTTACGGGACAGGGCGAAGTCGACGTTGAGGTTGGTCTGGAGTCGCGCACGGAGGATCAAGCGTGCCTGCATTTCGTTGTCGCGGATACCGGAGTCGGCATCGCACCGGACCAACAGAAGACCGTCTTTGAGGCCTTCGCCCAGGCGGACGGTTCCACGGCGCGTAAGTTCGGCGGCACGGGGCTGGGGCTGACAATCTCCTCTCGCCTGGTGGAACTTATGGGAGGCCGGATCTGGCTGGAGAGCGAGCCAGGCAAAGGTAGTTGCTTTCACTTCACGGCTCAGGTTGGGGTCGCGGCCGCCTCCCCGAGCCAACCCATAGAACGGGCCCAGCTGGCCGGTCTGCGGGTGCTTGTGGTCGATGACAACGCCACCAACCGCCGCATCTTGCGCGAACTGCTCGAGCGCTGGGCCATGACGCCGGTGCTGGCAGCGAACGCGGCGCAGGCCTTGACCGTGCTTCGCGGACCTCAGCGGCTGACCGAACCCTTCGCCCTGCTGCTGACGGACGCTGATATGCCCGGAATGGATGGCTTCGCGCTGGTCGAGCAGGTCCGTCAGGACGCGAGCCTGTGCCAGACGGCGATCATGATGCTCACGTCGGCGGGCCAGCGGGGTGACGCAGCGCGCTGCCGGACGCTGGGTATCGCTGCTTACTTGTTGAAACCCATCGCGCAATCGGACCTGCTGGACACCGTTCTGCGTGTGCTCGGAGCGAAGGGCCAGCCGGCCGAGAATATCCGATTGATCACGCGCCACTCGCTGCGAGAGGAACGGTACAGCCTGCGGATCCTGCTGGCTGAGGACAATCTGGTGAACCAAAAGCTCGCCTCCCGCCTTCTCGAAAGACGGGGCCACACCGTGGTGGTGACCGCCAACGGTCGCGAAGCCGTGAAAGCGCTGGAAGAACAAGGGTTCGATTTGGTACTGATGGACGTGCAGATGCCGGAGATGGACGGATTCGAGGCTACCGCAGCCTTACGCGCCCGGGAGCGCGCCACCGGGACACACACTCCTGTGATCGCCATGACGGCCCGCGCCATGACAGGGGATCGCGAACGATGCCTGGCCGCCGGCATGGACGGCTACGTGTCGAAGCCCATCCAGGCCAAGGAGCTCTTCGCCGCCATTGATGGGCTGCTGGTGCCAGCCTGAACAGCCGGCCGGCCTCATGTAACGGATTCCCGATCTGCCGCCGCGAGCGGTGAGAGGATCACTTCAGATCCGGGTTGGGCAGCATCACATCGCGCACGAGAGCGGCGAGATCGGCACATGCCCCAATAAACTGGCGCAAGGTGCGCCGTGTCGGACCGAACGAGTCGAACTCGTTCACGGCGAGGCCGTCCTCCGTGTAGGCGAGGCGGAAGTCAACGAATCTCTTCAGCAGATCCTGAACAATACGCGAATCCACCGGCGTGTCAATCCGTGACAGAACTTCGACGTCGCTCGAGTTGTAGCGGAGCTGCCACGCGTAAGGCGGCGAGATCACGACCTCGCCGCCGATGAACTCGCTCCAATGCATGTGGTTGCGGAAGGCCGCCGAGAGGAGACGCAGACGATAGCCGCGATCGCGGAAGATCCGGTAGGTTTTCTTGAACACCGCTACCCCCGCCCATTCCAGGTAGCCGGGGTCGGTACTGATCTTCTCCTTTTCCATGACAACCTTCAGCCAGTCATCGAGCCGGCCGACCATGATGGTGCAGACGGGTCCCATCGTCGAAATATCCTTGCCTTCGGCTTCCCGCCTCTTCAGCCCTCGCTCCACCGCCTCAGCCACCGCAATGCACTGCGGCAAACTGAAGCACACTGTCGCATTCACGCTGATCCCGCGATACGTTCCTTCCTCGATGGCCGGGATTCCCGCTCGGGTGACCGGCATTTTGACAATCATGTTCGGCGCTAGCTGACTGAAGTGTGCGGCTTGCCCGACGATGGCCTCGGTATTGCGGTAGAGGCGAGGATCCGTCTGGATCGACAACCTGCCATTCCGGCCGCGATCCGCCTTGAAGGCGGGCATCAGCAAGGCGGCGGCCCGCGCTGACATCTCCTCGACCAGACGCCATCCGACCTGCTCCTCGGTGGCGACCGGCATTTCCCGCAGCAGTTCCAGGATTCGGGGCCGCCAGAAGCTCATTTCTTGCTTCAGCACGCTGACCGCGATCACCGGATTACACGTGGCCCCGACGGCGCCGTTCTCCACCGCATATGACAACTCGTCTACCGCTGCCGAATCGTTCCAAAGGCAGGTCGGCGTCGTTTGCGTCATCTTATGTAAAGGACTCTTGAAGGACGCGGGCATGCTTGTCGTCGCCATAACAACTCCATTCCCGGCGCGGATGCGTCCGGCGCCAATTCCTCGTTCAAGACGCTTTAAGCCACGATTTTAGCACCGATAGAATCAATCCCGAGCCGCCGGCAACCGCGCTCCGCCTCAAGCCCTTCCCCCACTACCGGCTTATTGGAGGCGCTTGGTGCTGTTGTCATTTGAACGCCGCGAACGCGGTCATTCCCGCGAAGGCGGGAATCCGTTGCACGAGTCCCTGGAAAAACACGGCATCAAGGAAGTGGATTCCCGCCTTCGCGGGAATGACAGAGCCTCAAAAGGGTTCCACCCAGCAAATGACACCGGTCGCACGCGTTTCCCGGCTTGACCCGCCTAGACTACCCTCTCATAATCGTTTTTGCAGACATGCTAAGGAAGCGAGAGCAATCGGAAGTGCACCAGACGGTGAGTTGATCGTGCGCCAGTCCACCGCTCCACCAGGGAGGGAGATCCGTGCAATTGCTCGTGCGCCCCGGAAACGAATCTCAACCCCGGATATCCGGATTTGAATTCCTCTCTTTCAGCGCCTCACAGTTGAAACCTGGCGAGGGCACCGACGGCGAGACCGGCGAGCGCGAACTGGGACTGGTGCTGCTGGGAGGAAAATGCTCCGCCGCTTCATCGCGCGGCGAGTGGAAGGACATCGGGCGGCGCCCTAACGTTTTCAGCGGCATGCCATACGCGTTGTACCTGCCCGTCTCGACCCGTTATTCCATCACAACCGAAACGGGGTGTGACCTCGCCTTCTGCTGGTGCCGCGCAGAGGATTCCTATCCTCCGAGGCTGATCACGCCGGCCGACATCGAAGTCGAAATTCGGGGCGGCGGAAACGCCACGCGTCAGATCAATAAGATCATCCGGCCGGAATTTCCCGCGCACCGCCTGCTTGTGGTCGAAGTGTACACGCCGTCCGGAAACTGGTCCAGCTATCCGCCGCACAAGCACGACACTCACACTCCGCCTGGGGAAGTAGACCTCGAAGAGATCTACTATTACCGAATCGACCGGCCCGAAGGGTACGCCATACAGAAGCTCTATACGCCTGACCGGCACTTGGACGAAATGCTGACAGTGAAGGACGGAGAGATGGTACTGGTGCCCGAAGGCTATCACCCGGTTGTGGCCGCGCATGGATACAACGTTTATTACTTGAACGCGCTGGCGGGATCGGCGCGATCCATGGCCGCTTCGGACGACCCCGACTACGTCTGGGTTCGGGGAACCTGGCGTGACAAGGATCCCCGGGTCCCTGTGGTCACGATGGAAATGGAGCATTGAAGCAGCGAGGACCGAGCGATGAAAACTCGACGTGTGACGATGGCGCAAGCTCTGATCGGGTTCCTCAAGCAGCAGTATGTGGAGCGCGACGGCCGCGAGTCCCAATTTTTTCACGGGGCGTGGGGCATCTTTGGCCACGGCTGCATCGCCGGAATCGGCCAGGCCCTTCAGCAGAACCCCGATTTCCGCTACCACCAGTGCAAAAACGAGCAGGCGGCAGTTCATATTGCGACCGCGTTCGCCAAATTCAAAAACCGCATGGGAACGTTCGCTTGCATCTCGTCCATCGGACCCGGCGCGACGAACATGGTTACGGGCGCGGCGACGGCCACCATCAACCGGATCCCCGTGCTTCTGCTGCCCGGCGATATCTTTGCTCGCCGCAATGTTGCTCCAGTCCTGCAGCAGCTTGAATCCGAACGCTCACAGGACATCTCCGTCAACGACGCTTTCAAGCCGGTGTCGCGCTACTGGGACCGCATCAATCGTCCCGACCAGCTTAGCTTTTCGGCGGTGGAAGCCATGCGTGTTCTCACTTCTCCGGCGAACACCGGAGCCGCGACCCTTGCCCTTCCGCAGGACGTTCAGTCCGAGGTCTGGAATTACCCGGAGGAGATGTTCGAGAAGCGTGTTTGGCGCATTGCGCGCCCGCAGCCGGAACCTGCGATGGTCACGCGCGGCGCGGAGATGCTCCGGCGGGCGAAGCGGCCGCTCGTCGTTGCCGGCGGCGGCGTGCTGTACAGCGAGGGAACTTGCGAGCTCGCGCAGTTCGCCGCGGCCTCGGGTATTCCGGTTGGTGAAACGCAGGCAGGCAAGGGGTCACTGCCCTTCGATCATCCACAAAACCTCGGAGCGATCGGGGTCACCGGCACGCCCGGCGCGAATCTTGCCGCGCGCAGCGCCGATCTCGTCATCTGCGTCGGGACGCGTCTTTCCGACTTCACGACCGCCTCCAAGACTGCCTTTCAGAATCCCAATGTGCGGTTCATCAACGTTAATGTGGCGGAATTCGACGCTTTTAAGCACGCCGGCCTGCCCATCATTGCTGATGCGCGCGTCGCGCTCAAAGCCCTGGGCAGCGCGGTGGCCGGATACGAGGTTGAGCCTGCGTACGCCGAATCGATCCGCGAATGGAAGGAGCGTTGGGAACAGGAGACCGATCGCCTCTACGGCCTGCGGCATGGGCCGCCCATCAGTCAAGGTGAAGCGATTGGAGTTGTGAACGCACTCGCGCGCCCTCAGGATGTGGTGGTGAACGCGTCCGGAAGCCTGCCGGGAGACTTACACAAGCTCTGGAGAACGCGCCAGCCGAACACCTATCACCTCGAATACGGTTACTCGTGCATGGGGTATGAGATTGCAGGCGGCCTCGGCATCAAAATGGCGGACCCGTCCCGAGAGGTCTACGTCATGGTCGGGGATGGCTCGTTCCTGATGATGGCGAGCGAGATTGCGACCTCGGTGCAGGAGGGCTACAAGCTGAACCTCGTCGTGCTCGACAATCACGGATTCTCGAGCATCGGCGGACTCTCGCAATCCATCGGTTCGGGAGGCTTCGGAACGGACTATCGTTTCAGAACCGAAAGCGGGCAACTGGATGGCGACTACATGCCCGTCGATTTCGTGGCGCTGTGCCAGGGCCTGGGAGCGCAGGCAGTTCGAGCGCGTTCGCGCGATGAGCTCTATCAGGCCGTCGAAGCCATGAGAGGCCACAGACGTACCACGGCTGTCGTAATCGAAGTCGACAAAGAAATGCGCGTGCCGGGATATGAATCCTGGTGGGATGTGCCGATCTCCGAGGTCTCCGAGATCGAAAGCATTCGGGCGGCCCGGGCACAATACGACCAGGCGATCAAAAAGGAACGCCACTACGAAATGACCGCAAGTGGAGATTCTGAATGATCAGCGCGGTCACGGGGAAAGCGACGGCCTTTCGCGTCGGAAACGCTCCCTGCTCCTGGGGCACGCTGGAGTTTGAGGAATCGAAAGGCGAACAGGTCCCTTTCGACAGGATGTTGGACGAACTTGCCGAAGCGGGCTACACCGGCACCGAGTTAGGCGATTGGGGTTACATGCCGACCGATCCCGTCCGACTCAAGATCGAGTTGGAGCGGCGCGGCCTGGTGATGCTGGGTTCGTTCGTTCCGGTCCCGCTGAAGCACGCGGCTTCGCATGAGGGCGGCGTGAGAGATGCTCTTAAGGTGGCGCGGTTACTTGCGGCCGTGCAGTCCGATCCGGCTCCGTTCGTGGTGCTGGCTGACGCCAATGGAACCGTGCCGGCCCGAACGCTCAACGCCGGACGGGTGACGGGGGAACTGGGATTGAGCGCGGCCGAATGGAGGACCTTCGCCGACGGCGCGAACAGAATCGGACGCGCCGTTCGAGCCGAGACTGGACTGTGCACGGCCTTCCACCACCACTGCGCGGGTTACGTCGAGACGCCGGACGAAGTCGCGCGCTTCCTCGAGCTGACCGATCCGGATGCGATCGGGCTCACGTTCGATACCGGGCACTTCGCTTATGGCGCTGGACACTCGGACGTGGTCGAGGGATTGGAGCGGTTCAAGGACCGAATCCGATACGTTCACCTGAAGGATTGCCTTCCCGAAATCGCGGCCCAAGCGAGAACCAGCGAGTGGGACTACTTCCAAGCGCTCCGCCACGGAGTGTTTTGCGAGCTGGGCAAAGGCGGCGTGGATTTCGTGGCTGTGCTGGGCTGGCTGAAGCTGCACTCTTACGCCGGCTACTTGCTGGTGGAGCAGGACGTGCTCCCCGGCATGGGGACGCCGAAGGAGAGCGCGCTTCGCAATCGGGAATACCTGCGTGCGATCGAAACTCGTTGCTCGTGAGATCAAGGAATTCCATTGCCTTGAACAAGAAGTTGAACATCGGAATCGTCGGGGCCGGCCGGATCGGAAGAGTGCACGCCGAGACGATTGCCTTTAGCATCCCCGAGGCCGCGCTGGCTGCTCTTGCCGACGTCCAGGCTGAAGTCGCGCGCGCGGTGGCCCAGCGCTGCGCTATCCCTCGGGTCGCCGACGCGGACGAGATCCTGCGCGACTCGAACATCGATGCTGTGCTGATCTGCTCATCTACGGACACGCACGCAGATCTTGTGGTCGAGGCGGCGCGGGCGGGCAAACACATCTTCTGTGAAAAGCCGCTCGCCCTCCGCCTCGACCAGATCGACCGCGCCCTCGAGGCCGTAGACAAGGCTCAAGTGAAGCTGCAAGTCGGGTTCAACCGCCGTTTCGACCCGAACTTCATGCGGGTTCGGCGAGCTATCGCGAGTGGCGAGATCGGCACGCCGCATCTACTGCACATCATCAGTCGGGATCCCGGCCCGCCGCCGATTGCGTATGTACGAACCTCAGGCGGCATGTTTCTTGACATGACCATCCACGACTTCGACATGGCCCGGTTTCTGATCGGCGATGAAGTTACGGAGGTGTACGCGGCGGCCGGCGTGAGAGTCGATCCGGAGATCGGCAAGGCCGGCGACGTGGATACGGCAGTGATCGTTCTCCATTTTGCCAACGGTGTTCTCGGAACCATTGACAATTGCCGCAAAGCGCCCTACGGCTATGATCAGCGCGTCGAGGTGCTGGGCAGCGCCGGTGCGATCACCACGGAAAACCTCTTCCCCAATCGAGCCATAATCAGCACGGCGGAGTCGGTCCGCCGCGACCTGCCCATGAACTTCTTCATGGACCGCTATACGCAGAGCTTCAAGAACGAACTGCAAGCCTTTGTCAAGACGGTTGTTGAGGATAAGCCCGTGTCGGTGACCGGCATGGATGCGCGCATGTCTGTCGTAATTGCATTGGCTGCTCGCAACTCTTACCAGGAATGCCGTCCGGTGCGTCTCGAGGAGATCAGCAAGCGACCTTCACCATCGCAGCGCTGACTCAATCAGATCATCCTGTCTTGTTGTGCCTGCCAAAAACTCGCACGAATTGATCGAAGTTGGCCTCTCTCAAGTGCTCGGGAGATTCCGCCGATAAGCCGATGTGGGGTTTTGGAAGCGAGACGCAAGAGCCTTGAAGACCGCGCGGCCGGGGAAAACGGCCCGTGCGAAGTTGTTTGCGGAGAATTACAAAAGTTATTATATGTTATGATAACTATTCTGTGCCGGACGACGGAGGCGGCCGCGTTCTGGGGCGCTCGAAGCCCGCCGCCACGGAGACCGCGGGTCGCTACACGGTGCGAAGTTAATCAGTACGAGCTAACCGAGGGGCTTATCATCTGCCGTCGCAACGTGTGAAGGATTCACGCGGATGATATTGGTTTTTTCTTCTCCCAACCTGGGCCCGACAAAATAGTACTTGGTTCCACTCTCACCGGGTTTGATGGGGCTTGCGGTTAGTGTGTACGACTGGATCCTGCCGTTCTCGTCCGCCGGACCCGGCTTGTAAGTGAACGCATAGCCTTCCTTCACACCAGCGGCCAGCTCGTTATCGAGATAGCCAGCGAGACTAGAATTGGGCATGGCTTCAGGCGGTGGCCCGAGCGTGGCGAGGGACACCGAGTAACCGTGATCGTACGCCTGGGCGTAGTTATCCTCTGCGGCCATGATTGCGTGGATGGAGAGCTCCGCCGATGTTTCATCAATTTCCGATTGTTTTGACACAATACTGGGCACCAAAATTTTGGCGACCAACACAACAACTACCAGGCCCAGGATGAGTTCGATCCATGAAAAGCCCTTCGAGTCCTTCACCATTACTCCTCCTGCAGTTCGATACGACTTGACCTTCCGCGGCAACGGGAACCGGTCGCAACCGCCCGCTCACTTCGCACGGACGCGGGTCCGCTGCCACCTGATTGACGCCCAGCCTCGGTATATAAATGGAGTCTTATTTTACGACAAGCGCCAGCAGTGCTCCAAGGGCATTTCACGGTATTTTCAATCCAGGTAACACAACACGCGGCCGCTCGTTTGGAGCCATGAAGCGCGTGTGGGGTCCCCGGAGAACGTGCGCGCTGGCGTAAGCGCAATCATTGCTGTTCCGTGGGCCCTCACGACCCACTGCACTTTGGAACAGGTCTCCAGGTTCAGCCGCGTAACCGATGGCTGGTAGAGGTATGCACGCCCCCTGACGCCTCAACCCTCAGGCACCCACCCCGCATCCAAGGGCGGTGCGAAGGCGTTCGGTCTCGCAAGAGTCGATTGTAACCGAGCTTCGAAACTTGTCAACACGATAGCGCCTCGCCTGCCAAGTAGTGGTGTCATTTGCTCCGCGAAACAGCTCTCAGGCGCACTCGATTCCGCGAAGGCTGGAATGACTCGGGGCGTTCAAATGGCACCGGTACCGCCGGCGAGCAAACCTTGCGCGGTCTGTGTAGTCGTGCTAGCTTTCTAGGTCTGCATGTGACGATGCACGGAGGCCCCATGACGCTTGAAGCGCTCGGCATGATCGAGACCAAAGGTCTCGTCGGAGCGATCGAAGCCGCGGACGCGATGGTGAAGGCGGCGAATGTAACGTTGGTCGGCAAGGAGTATATCGGCGCGGGCTTCGTCACCGTCATGGTGCGTGGTGACGTGGGCGCGGTCAAAGCTGCGACTGACGCCGGAGCGGCTGCGGCGCGCCGGGTGGGCGAATTGGTGAGCGTGCACGTTATACCGCGCCCGCACAGCGAGGCCGAAAAAATCCTGCCCGGCGGCGGCTTGGGTGGTAAGCAAGGCAACGTGGGATAGAGCGCGCCACGGGCTGTGAAGGAATTCGTCCCGAGTCCTCTCGTCGCTAAACCCTGACCCCAGTCCCCATGGATCGTGACCTCGAGTCCATTCAGGAAGCTCGCCGGTTGGTGGAGAAGGCCGCCGAGGCGCAGCGGGTTCTCGCCGGCTACAGCCAGGCGGAGATTGACGCCGTGGTAGGCGCCTGCGCGGAGGCCGCGCGCGATCAGGCCGAGCCGCTGGCACGGCTGGCCGTCGAGGAAACTACCTACGGCAAAGTCGCCGACAAGATCCAGAAGAACCTCTTCTGCGCGCGCGACGTCTATAGTGCGATCCGGGACATGAAGACGGTGGGCGTGATTCGGGAAGACCCGGAACGCGGCATCGTGGAGATGGCCGTTCCCGCCGGCGTCGTGGCGGCCATCATTCCCGTCACCAATCCCACGTCCACCGCGATATTCAAGGCACTGATCGCTCTCAAGGGACGCAACACGATCGTGATGAGCCCGCATCCCAACGCTGCGCGGTGCATCCGCGAGACGGCCCGCGTGATGGCCGAAGCCGCACGGAAGGCGGGCGCGCCGGAGGGCTGCATTGCGTGCCTGACCTTGCCCACCATGGAGGCCACGCAGGAATTGATGCGCCACCGGCAGACGGCCATCATCCTCGCGACGGGTGGGGCGGGCCTGGTGCGGGCAGCCTACAGCTCCGGAAAGCCCGCACTGGGCGTGGGCCCTGGCAACGTGCCCGCGTACATCCACAGTTCGGCGGATTTGGCTAAGGCTACCAACGATATCCTCACGGGCAAGTCGTTCGACTGGGGCACCATCTGCTCTTCGGAACAGCACATGGTGGTGGATAAGGCCGTGGCCGATCAGGCGCGGCTTGAGACCGAACGCCAAGGCGGATTCTTCCTCACCTCTGACCAGGCCGCGGCCGTGGCCCGAGTGCTGATTCTCCCGAATCTGCGGGTGAATGGCAAAATGGTGGGGCAGTCGCCGGAGCGCATCGCGCGCGAAGCCGGATTCTCCGTGCCGCCTGGAACGCGCGCTCTGGTGGCCCCGCTTCAAGGAATCGGGCGCGAGCATCCGCTCTCGGCGGAAAAGCTCTCGCCTGTGCTCTCCTTCTATCCGGTTGTCGACTGGCGCGAGGGACTCGACGTTTGCCGGCGGCTGCTCGAGTTTGGAGGCATGGGCCATACTATGGTCCTACACGCGCGCGATGACCAGGTGATTCGCGCCATGGCACTGGAACTTCCTGCCTTCCGTTTGGTGGTCAACACGCCCGCGCCACACGGCTCGGTGGGCTGGACCACCGGCCTTGTGCCTTCGATGTCGCTGGGTTGCGGAACGCCGGGAGGAAACATCACCTCCGACAACATCTCGCCCCTGCATCTTGTCAATATCAAGCGACTCGCGTACGAGCGCCGGCCGGCAGACCACGACCACGCAGCCGGAGCGCCGGCCGGGACAACGCAGGCGCGTTCCTCGGCTCAAGCGCAGGCACTGCCCTATCGCTCCGCAGTGTCTTCCGTCGCGGCTCCGGCCTCGGCTTCCGTGCCGGCGCCCCCGACATCGGGCGTGGTCACGCGGCCGGTATCATCTGTGATTGATCGCGCGGAGATCGCTCGCATCGTCGATCGCTTCCTGACGGCGCACGGGAAGGCGTCCGCAGCCCCTCCCGCCAACCCTACCGGTTCCTGCGGAGTATCCTCACCGAAGTCTGAACAGAATCCGGCACCAACTCCGAGCTCAGCCGCAGTGGCAACTTCACACGCTGTGAGTGCTCCTGTGGCGCCACCCAAGCCGAAACCTGTCGACTTCGTATGTGAGGACGACGTGCGGCGGGCTCTGACCAAGGGCCAGAAGATTCACGTAGGACCTCGCACCATCATCACGCCGGCCGCACGCGATCTCGGCGAGGGACGCGACGTCTTTGTCCGCAATTCGTAGGACTTCACCACAAGAAGCGGTCACAAGCGCTTGTTAGTAAGTGCCACTTCGGGAGTGTTGTTCTCCACGTCTGTTCCGGCGAGGTTTCCGAGTGCCGATCCGCGTCGGACGTTTCGCAGGCACGCCCCGCAGCATCCCCTCCACACTGCGGCAAAAAACCTTCAACACTCACGGAAAGCCTTGGT
>Ga0335078_10007250_pt1 | contig 16444 bp, 13 predicted proteins | sample Lox_Sample_32_FD_206711 | JGI IMG/M metagenome (GOLD analysis project Ga0335078, IMG submission 206711) | Soil microbial communities from Loxahatchee National Wildlife Refuge, Florida, United States - Lox_Sample_3.2 | ecosystem: Environmental > Terrestrial > Soil > Wetlands | place: USA...
GCAGGAGTTAGTGAAGGAGAAAGCCGAGGGGAGTTCCTCGCTTCCGGAGCTCGTGAAGAAACTCGAGAAGCCCCGCGCGGTGTGGCTGATGGTGCCCGCGGCGGCGGTGGACGGCACGATCGCCGAGCTCCTGCCGCTCCTCGAGCCGGGAGACATCGTGATCGACGGCGGCAACTCTTATTATGTGGACGATATTCGCCGCTCCAAAGAACTCGCGGGGAAGCATCTCCATTACGTGGACGTCGGCACCAGCGGCGGCGTGTGGGGCCTGGAACGGGGTTACTGCATGATGATCGGCGGGGAAAAGGAAGTAGTGAAGCACCTCGATCCAATTTTTTCGACGCTGGCGCCGGGCAGGGGCAGCCTGGCGCGCACGCCGGGCCGCGAACAGCTCGACGGCACGGCAGAACTGGGTTATCTGCATTGCGGGCCCAACGGCGCCGGGCACTTCGTCAAGATGGTGCACAACGGCATCGAGTACGGAATCATGGCGGCCTACGCGGAGGGTTTGAGCATCTTGCGTGACGCCAACGTTGGAAAGAAGAAGGACGCCATCGACGCCGAGACCGCGCCCCTGCGGCGACCTGAGTATTACCAGTACGACCTGAACTTGCGCGACATCACGGAATTGTGGCGGCGCGGCAGCGTCATCGCCTCATGGTTGCTGGATCTGACGGCGGCCGGATTGGTCAACGACCCTGAGCTTACCAAGTTTGCCGGGCGCGTGTCGGATTCCGGCGAGGGCCGCTGGACGATCAAAGCGGCCATCGATGAGGCAGTGCCGGTGCCGGTCCTTACCACCGCACTCTACGAGCGGTTCAGTTCGCGCGGGGAAGCCGATTACCAGGACAAGCTGCTCTCCGCGATGCGCTTCGGATTCGGCGGGCACCTGGAGAAAACGAAGTAGCGCTGGCCGGCGGCAGTTGAAAAACGGTCGCCAGCTGTCATTCTCAGCCCTTCGCTTGTCATTCTGAGCGGAGCGAAGAATCTCCGCAGTGGTAATTATAACAAACTGCCGAGATCCTTCGTCGCCTTCGGCTCGTCAGGATGACAGTTCCAAGCGTTTTTTTAGCGGCTTGTCAGGTCAGCTTGTTGCGGACCGAATTGAACATCGGGGGAGTTGTCATGGGCCAGCGGCCCAACCGAGGCAATGAAAATCGGCGTCGTCCCCGCGAAAGCGGGGACCCATCGTCAGTGCAATGGATCCCGCTTTCGCGGAAATGACAGAAAAAGGGCGATTTTCGGACGAGCAAATATAAGAAGGCAGGATTCCCGATGAGCGACAACCATTCCGACGCCCTGGTGTTTTTCGGAGCTACGGGCGATCTGGCTTACAAAAAGATCTTCCCGGCGCTCCAGGCGATGGTGAAACGTGGTCACCTGGACGTGCCGGTGATTGGCGTGGCCAAGCCGGGTTGGAGCCTCGACCAACTCAGGGCGCGTGCGCACGACAGCCTGGAGAAGCACGGAGGCGTTGATCCCGCGGCTTTCGAAAAGCTGAGCGGCCTGCTGGGTTTCGTGGGCGGCGACTACCGGGATGCCGCCACTTTTCAGGCGCTGCGCAAGCAACTCAACGGAGCCAGGCGCCCGGCTCATTATCTGGCCATCCCGCCGGCGCTTTTTGAGTCGACCGTGGAGCAGTTGGCAAAGACCGGCTGCGCCGCTGAACCCGGGTGCACCCAGGCGCGCGTCATCGTCGAGAAACCGTTTGGCCATGACTTGGCCTCGGCGCGCGAACTCAACCAGATTCTGCACGAGGTTTTCAAGGAGTCCGCCATCTTTCGCATCGATCATTATCTGGGCAAGCGGCCGGTAAACAACGTGGTGGTCTTCCGCTTTGCCAACGCCTTTATGGAACCGTTCTGGAACCGGAACTACATCCAGAGTGTCGAGATCACCATGGCGGAGGATTTCGGCGTGGAAGGGCGAGGCGCGTTTTACGATCAAACCGGAGCCATTCGCGACGTGATTCAAAACCATCTCTTCCAGATTATATGCAATCTTGCCATGGAACCTCCGGTGCGCGCCGATAGCGAGACGATTCGCGACGAGAAGGTAAAGGTGCTGAAAGCGATCCCGGCGCTCGAGGCCGGAAATGTGGTGCGAGGGCAGTTCCGCGGTTACCGGCAGGAAAAGGGAGTGAAGCCGGATTCGAAGGTTGAAACATTTGCCGCCCTGCGCCTGGAGATCGATTCCTGGCGATGGAAAGGGGTGCCGTGCTACATTCGCGCCGGGAAAAACCTGCCGGTGAATTGCACGGAGGTTCTGGCCCGGTTTCACAAGCCTCCCACGGTTATCCAGAATGGCTTCCTGCCGCAGAACTATATGCGCTTTCGGATCAGTCCCGACATGACGATCGCCGTGGGGGCGACGGTGATGGGTCCGGACGAGCAGATGAAAAGCGAACAGGTTGAAATCGTGGCCAGCAGCCATCCGTCCGCAAAGGAAATGGACGCCTACGAGCGGGTGCTGGGCGACGCCATGAGCGGAGACCCCACCCTGTTCGCCCGCGAGGATTACGTGGAAGAGGCGTGGCGCATCGTCGATCCGGTGCTCAAGGCCGACATTCCGGTCTATGAATACGAGAAAGGCACGTGGGGACCCAGCGAGGTCAACCAGAATGTTTCGCCGGAAGGCGGCTGGCACAACCCCACCACCGAGGGCGAACACAGCGCTTAACCGCACCGTGGAGTGCGGTAGCGCCAGAGTCCGCCGTTGGCTCGAATCGCAGGGCGGCAGCTTCGCTGCCGCGCTCCATGGCGGTTGGGCAGGTGATCCGTGCGGGCTACTTCGGGCGAACAAAACATGCACACTGAAGCGGATTCTACCGTCCCGAAGGGAAGCGTGAGTCCGGGACTGAGCTTCCCTCTGGGCGCGACGGTCTACCCGGCCGGAGTCAATTTCAGCCTCTATTCGCGCAGCGCTTCCGGCGTCGAGCTGGTCTTCTTCGATCGGGACGACGACCCCAAGCCTTCACGGCTGGTCACGCTCGATCCCGCGAAGAACCGCACTTATCCCTACTGGCATGTCTTTGTGCCGGGAGTGAAGACGGGGCAGCTTTACGGTTACCGTGTAGCGGGTCCGTTCGACCCCGCCAATGGAATGCGGTTCGATCCCGACAAGCTGCTGCTTGATCCTTACGGGCTGGGCGTGGCCGTGCCCAAAAATTACAGCCGCGAGGCGGCACGCCAGAAGGGCGACAACTCCGCCACGGCTCTGAAGAGCGTGGTGGTGGACCCGGATCTCTACGACTGGGAAGGGGACACTCCGCTTCGCCACCGCTCGGCCCGCACCATCATCTACGAAATGCATGTGAGAGGCTTTACCCGCCATCCCAGCTCAGGTGTTTCAGAGCGAACGCGCGGCACCTACGCCGGCTTGATGGAAAAGATTCCCTACCTCGCCGACCTCGGAATCACGGCGGTGGAACTGATGCCGGTCTTCCAGTTCGACAAGGAGGATGCTCCGCCCGGCAAGACGAATTACTGGGGATATTCTCCGGTGTCGTTTTTTGCGCCGCACCGGGGCTATAGCTCACGTCAGGACCGGCTGGGCCCCCTGGACGAGTTTCGCGACATGGTGAAGGCGCTGCACCGCGCCGATATCGAGGTCATCCTCGACGTCGTCTTCAACCACACCGCCGAAGGCGACCAGCGCGGGCCAACCCTGTGCTTCCGCGGCCTCGACAACAATACCTACTACATGCTGGAACGGGACCGGGCGCACTACTCCAATTACAGCGGCACCGGAAACTCGCTCAACGCCAACCACCCTGTCGTCCGCCGCATGATTCTCGACAGCCTCCGTTACTGGGCGGACCAGATGCACGTGGATGGCTTCCGCTTCGATCTGGCGTCGGTGCTGGAACGCGACGAGACGGGGAATCTGCTGCCCAAACCGCCGGTGTTGTGGGATATCGATTCGGATCCCGGCCTGGCGGGGACCAAGATTATCGCCGAGGCCTGGGACGCCGCGGGACTGTACCGCGTGGGCACTTTCATGGGGGACCACTGGCGCGAGTGGAATGGGCGATTTCGCGACGACGTGCGCAGCTTCTTTCGCGGCGACGATGGCGTGGTGGCGCAGCTTGCCGACCGGCTCATCGGCAGTCCTCAGATCTACGGGCATAAGGAACGCGAAGCCGAGGAGAGCGTGAACTTCGTGACCTGCCACGACGGATTCACCTTGAACGACCTCGTCTCGTACCGCCAGAAACATAACGAGGCTAATGGGGAGGACAACTGCGACGGTTCGGACGACAACCGAAGCTGGAATTGCGGGGTCGAGGGCCCCAGCGACGATCCGGCAGTCGAGGCCCTGCGCAACCGGCAGGTGAAGAACCTTCTCACCGTGACCATGCTCTCCCTCGGACTGCCGATGATCCTGATGGGCGACGAGGTGCGTCGCACCCAGAACGGCAACAACAATGCCTACTGCCAGGACAATGAGACCAGTTGGTTCGACTGGAGCCTGGTTCGCGAGCATGCCGGCTTGCACCGCTTCGTTCGACAGCTCAACGCGCGCCGCCTGAAGTGCTCCGCAAAGCCGGACGAACCGCACGTGAGCCTTAACCAGCTTCTTGCCAGGGCGAACCGAACCTGGCACGGAGTGAAAGTGGGGCAGCCCGATTGGAACTTCGTTTCGCACAGCCTGGCATTCACCGCACATTTCCTGGATGGCAACCTGATCTTCCACGTGATCCTGAACGCCTATTGGGAGGCGCTTGAATTCGAACTCCCTCCTCCCGGCAAAGATGGCAACGCGTGGTGCCGTTGGATTGACACCAGCCTCGAATCGCCGCAAGACATTGTGGAGTGGCACGGCGCGCCTGCGATCGCGGACCGAACCTATCGTGCCGGACCGCGCTCGGTGATTGTATTGTTCGCTCGCCCGCGCAGCGAGTAGCCGCTGACACTAGCCTCCGTCGTATTCAGGCTTGCGGGGAAGGCGGGGCTTCAGAGGCTGGCCAAAGACCCTGGGTTGTCATCCTGGGCGGAGCGAAGGATCTGCATTTTCTTGATTTTCGCGACGCGCGGCGAACTGCAGACCCTTCGCTGCGCTCAGGGTGACAGCGAAGGGGCTCAGGATGACAGGTTGGGCGGTGGGCTTTGCCAGTCAGCCCTCCCGGCGTGCCTCGTTACTACGGCGTGTTGCGTCGTCAAGTACGAGTAACGGTGACCGGTACGAACCCCTCGCGCTGGCGGATTCGCGCCGGACGCGGAGATAGAGAAGTGACAACGTCAATGTCGATGCAGAGGCATAGCGACGACCACGCGGCAATGAAGCTGCACGCCGCCCGGCGCGCCCTGGAATTGGTCAAACCCGGAATGACGGTCGGACTGGGTTCCGGGACGACGGCGGCCGATTGGATCAGGCTTCTCGGCGACCAGGTGCGGGACCACGGCTTGAATATTCGCGCCATAGCAAGCTCCGAGGACAGCGAGCGCCTGGGTCGAAGCTACGGCATACCTTTCGTGAACTTTGAGGAGTGCCGCCAGATCGACCTCACCGTGGACGGAGCGGATGAAATCGCGCCCCATCTCGCGCTCATCAAGGGCGGGGGCGGCAAACTGCTGCGCGAAAAGATAGTCGCCAGCGCCTCGAAGCGCTTCGTGATCGTCGCTGACGAATCGAAGCAGGTCGAGAAGTTGGGGGGCTTTCCCCTGCCGGTCGAAGTGATTCAAATGGCCGCTCCGCTCGTCGCCGACTCGCTTCGAGCCCTTGGATTCACGCCCGCGATTCGGCTGAACCAGGACGGGACGCGCTACATCACAGACGAAGGAAATCTGATTCTCGACTGCTCCGGCCTGCTCATGGATAACCCGGAGGAAGTCGCCGCCAGGATCGACTCGATCATCGGAGTGGTGGAGCACGGCCTGTTCCTCGGCATGGCTGACCTGGCCTTGATTGCGGGCGCGGAGCGGGTGATCGAACGGACGAGCTAGCGTCGTGTTACGCGCAAAGGTGGCATACGCCCAGAGGACGTTGTCATCCTGAGCGAGGCGAAGGATCCCAGCGGTTCAGCGGCGCATTCACAATCTAATTGATCGAACCGAAAAGGAGGTGTGCAATGTCTTACGTAACAGTCGGTAAGGAAAACTCAGGCAACATCGAACTTTACTACGAGGATCACGGCTCGGGCCATGCGGTGGTTCTGATCCACGGATATCCGCTGAGCGGCGCTTCCTGGGAGAAGCAGGTATCGGCGCTGCTGAGTGCGGGTTACAGGGTCATCACCTACGACCGGCGCGGCTTCGGCAAATCCAGCCAGCCGACCACGGGATACAACTACGACACGTTTGCGGAGGACCTTCACACGCTGCTCAACGAACTCAAGCTGAGCGACTTCACCCTGGCGGGCTTCTCGATGGGTGGAGGCGAGGTGGCGCGCTACATTGGGAAATACGGTTCCAGGGGCGTGAGCGCGGCCGTGTTTATCAGTAGTGTGCCGCCGTACCTGCTGAAGACGGCGGACAACCCGGAGGGAGTTGAGGGGAGCGTCTTTGCCGGGATCGAGCAAGCCGTGGCTGCCGACCGCTACGCATTCTTCACCGGCTTCTTCCGGGATTTCTACAATACTGACAAGTTCCTGGGAAAGCGGGTCAGCGAACAAGCCGTCGCGGCCAGTTGGAACGTCGCGGCCGCTGCTTCCGCGACCGCCAGCCTGGCGTGCGTCCCCACCTGGCACGAAGACTTCCGCGCCGACGTGGCACGCGTCAATGTGCCCACGCTGGTGATCCACGGCGACGCCGACCGCATCGTTCCCATCACGGCTGCCGGACTGCGCACCGCCAAGCTCATCAAGGGGGCGCGCCTGCACGTCGTGAAGGACGGACCGCACTGCGTTACCTGGACGCACGCGGAGGAGGTCAACGCCGAATTGCTGAGCTTTCTGGGCGAGAAGTCCGGCCGGTCGCGGGCGGCAGGAGCCTAGAAGGCTGTGCTAAAGGTCCCCGGGGCCTGTCACCCTGAGCGCAGCGAAGGGTCTGCAGTTTGCCGGCTCAGGGTAAACTTCGCGAAGGATCTGCAGTTCGTCGAGCATCGTGAAATCAAGAAAATGCAGATCCTTCCTTCGTTGCACTCAGGACCGCCTTCGGCTCCTCAGGATGACATTCGCTGTTTGGTCGAACTGAATAAAGTCACAAGCTCTCAGGATGACAGTTCGGGAGGGTTTCCCCACTAGAAAAGACGCACCCTCACGGTCAGGTACTTCCTCGGATTCTTTTGGAACTCGGTGAGGAAGTCTCGCATCGACTTCGAACTGTCGCTCAGATTGTTGTAGAGCGTGGGATCCGTCGAGAATTTCCCCAGCGTGCCCTGGCCCTCCGCCATGCGGGTGGAGATTTTATCGAAGCGGTCGAAGACGTCGTTGGCCCGATCGTAGAGTTGAGAGTCGGTGGCGAGTTTGCCCAGCGTGCCCTGGCCTTTATTAATACCGTCGAAGAGCGAGTTGGCCTGCGCCACGAGGTGATTGACGTTGTTGTACACGGAGGGGTCGGAGATGAATTTGGCAACACTCCCCTGGCCGTGCTGCATCTCGTCGAGCACCTTATTAAGATGGTCAAAGGTGGAGGTGGCGCTGTTGTAGAAGGTCTCGTCCGCCATCAGCTTGCCCAGCGATCCCTTCCCCTCGTCGAGGTTGGTCACCATTTGGCCGAGTTTGTCGGCGGTGGTGTTCAGGTGGTTGTAAAGGGTCTGATCGTAGATGAGCCTCCCGATCGTTCCTTTCCCCGATTGCAACTGGCCCGTGATGTTGTTGAGTTGGGCGCTCAAGACGCGCAGGTTGACGATGACGTCATCGGCGTTTTGAACCACCTGTTTGATTTCCGCCCCCTCGGAGCTTTTCAGCACGCCTTGGTCGGGAATCACTTCCTGGCTGTGGCTTCCGCGTGAAATGTTCACATAGCTTTCACCCAGCAGCCCAACGGTTTCGATGCTCGCAACTGAGTCCGCCCGGATCTCCGATTGGTACTTTCGCGACACGCCCATCACCACCTCGACAGCGCGGTTGGGTTCCGTGTAGGCCGAGATTTGAACGCGCTTCACGTTGCCGATGGCCACGCCCGCCAGCCGGACTTCCGCACCGTCGCGCAGCCCCGAGGCCTCTGAAAGGTAGGTTTTCAAAGTGTAGCGCTTGGTGAAGAATCCCACCTGGCCGCTGATGAAGAAAATTCCCACGGCCAGGATGGCCAGGCCGACGATCACCATCACACCGACACGAAGCTGAGCCCAGGCTACTCGTTCCTGTAGAGGCATGATATGTCTCCCTCCCAATTCGATTGAGCGCTAGCGCGCCACCGTCCTCAACGACCGGCTATCAACCCCTTGCCATCTCTCAAGTCAATTCTCATTGTAGACCAATCAGGGCCCAGATTCGCGCTCCGCGTAGCGGCGGGTTTACCCGGCCAGGCAGGGAAAAGCAGGTCAGAAGGGAAATCAGGACACTACCGGGAAACCGCTGAACTCAACAGGTAGGAGTGAATCCGGCCCGGAACCCGTGGACAAACCGATATGTGTCATCCTGAGAGTTTGTGATTATTTTCGGTTCGAAGAAACAGCGAATGTCATCCTGAGGAGCCGAAGGCGACGAAGGATCTGCATTTTCTTGATTTTCACGATGCCCGGCGAACTGCAGATCCTTCGCTACGCTCAGGATGACAGCAAAGGGCTCGAATGACAGCGAAGGACTCACGATGACAGCGAAGGGCCCGGATGACAGCGCTGGGCTCGGAATGCCAGTCCGAAGCAGGTTCCAACACAGGCTCCTACGGCGCCCCGCGGGATGCCAATAATAGCCTACGCGTAAGGCCTACTCCAGAAACTTGAGCAGGTAATCGTCGTGGGTGGCGGCCAGGTCTTGAGCGGTCCCCTGGAAGTACGCCTCGCCCTCGCGCAGTAGAAGAAAGCGAATGACGGGCGGGGGGCTGCCGTTATTCAGGCTGCGCCAGGGCACCAGCGCGGTCCGCTGCTCGATGTAAACGTAGTTGGCGAGCACAAAGGCGTCCTGCAGGCGGTGCGTGACCACCAGCGAGGTGACGTGTTGCACGTCGCGCAGTTTGGCAATCTGCATGGTGATGGTGTGGCTGGTGACCGGATCAAGGCCGGCGGTGGGAGAGTCATAGAGCATGATCTGGGGCTGGCTGATGATGGCGCGGGCGATGGCCACGCGGCGGCGCATGCCGCCGGAGAGTTCGGAGGGCATTTTGTCGATGGCTTCCTCCATCTCCACAAATCGCAGCACCTCGCGCACCCGCCGTTCGATCTCTTCCTCCCGGCGCAGCCCCTCTTCCCTCAGCCGATAGGCTACATTCTCGTACACCGACAGCGAATCGAAGAGCGCGCCTTCCTGGAAGACAATGCCCATGCGCCGGCGAATCTGATCCAGTTCGTCCTCCGAGAGCGGCGTAAGGTCGCGCCCCTCCACCAGCACCTGGCCGGAAGCCGGTTTGATAAGGCCCAGGACGAGCTTGAGGAGAACGGATTTTCCCGCCCCCGTGACGCCAAGGAGAAACAGTGTCTCGCCCTGCTCCACGCGGAAGGAGATTCTGGAAAGGACCGGCTTTTCTTCAGAGGTCAGCGAGACCTCGCGCAACTCGATGACCGGCGGCTTGTCCATGGGTTCAAAAGGGGACCGCCTTCAGAAGAAGTGAATGGCGATCAAAAACTTGGTAATGAAGAAGTCAAGCACCAGAATCAAGACCGAGGCGGCGACCATGGACTGTGTAGTCGATCGGCCCACGCCTTCCGTGCCTCCTTTGGTGTTCAATCCGTAGTAGCACCCGACGAGGGAGAGAATGAACGCAAAGAAGAACGGTTTGAGCAGGCCTTGGACGACGTCCTGTATCGTCAGCGTCTGATAGACAGAAGTCCAATACTGCTCGGAGGTCAGCCGCACCGTGTAGTAGCTGATGAAGAAGCCCCCCAGGATGCCGCAGAAGTCCGAGAGTATGGTCAGGACAGGCAAAGTCGAAATCGTGGCTATCAGGCGGGGCAAGACGAGCTTTCGAATCGGATCGGTGCCGAAGGCGCGCATGGCGTCGATCTGCTCGCTGACCAGCATTGAACCGATTTCCGAGGCAATTCCAGAGCTGACCCGCCCGGCGACCATCAGTGCGGTCAAAACCGGACCGAGCTCGCGGACCACGGAGAGCGCCACCACTTGCCCCAGAATGCTGACCTCGCCGAAAGTGGACAGGGTTCTGTAGGTCTGCAGAGCCAGCACGCCGCCCGTAAAAAATCCCGTCAAGAGCACAATAGGCAAGGACCCTACGCCAATCACGTCCATCTGGAGCAAGGTGTCGATGATGTACCGGGGCGGCGTGATAACGCGGCGGATGGAAACTACCAGGAGGAGCGTGAAATCCTGGACGGCCAGCACCTTGCTCTTCACAAATCCCACCTTCGCGGTGCTGAGCGTCATATGCAGTTACCGTCAGAAGAACCAAATTCTTCGTCGGACTAAAGTCAATGTAGCCACGCGCGAGGAGGAAGTCAAGCGGCAGGTGGTGTCCTAATTAAACGGGTCGCGCTGGCCTTCAGAGCCTGCCCTGAGGAGCGTGAAGGGCGGCAGATAGTGGCCTGGAGGCTGGCATGACGCGGAAATCAGGACACTGCGCAGCGGCCGGGAAGGGAAAGTCAGCGTCAAGGCGAATCGGCGGATGGCTGGGCCAGAGAGTGCACGGCCGCAAGGTAGAAGTGGCTTTTAGTCTGACTGAAGCGCTGCGGGTGGGAAAACTCGGTAGAAAAAGAAATGAGGGGGAAGTCCCCTCCCCCCTCCAAGCGTCGGGTCTTGGGTCTATTTTCCGGACTCGTATCGTTAGATTTTTTAAGTCCGGTATACGTCCGCTTGGTTCGAGAGCACGTTGCATTCCATTTGTACGACCAACTTCTGATTCCCCATTCTTCTCCTAAGGTACTCATTGTAAACGCTTTAATCATCAGCCTCGGGAGAGGAGCCTCCGAACTCGACCGAGTTTCCATACAATTTCTTATATTTGGGATTTGAATTTCATATTTCTGAAATTCCTCGTCTATAAAATCCCATGCTAAACTCTAGTGAAATGATTGATATTCACAGCCACCCGTTGTGGGAGACCGACGACGGCGCGGAAACGCTTGAAGACTCGATCGGCATGTGCAAGATCGCGGCGGAGGACGGCATTACGCATATGGTGGCCACCCCGCACTGTAACTACACGTACGTGTTTAGTCCCGAAGTCAATCGCCAGAAGGTTCAGGAATTGCAGTCTGCCGTCGGCGAATCGCCCAAGCTGCTTTTGGGGTGCGATTTCCATCTTTCCTACGACAATATCCAGAAGCTTCGAGAGACTCCCAAGGATTACACCATCAACCAGACTTCTTACCTGCTGGTTGAGTTCCCGGACCAGTTCGTTCCGGAGCAATTCGACCGCATCTTCTACGAGATCCAGGTAGCCGGGCTGACACCAATCATCACGCACCCGGAGCGCAATCCGGTGTTTGCCCGCAAGAGCGGACTGCTCTACCACTGGGTGGCCAACGGATGCCTTGCCCAGATAACGGCCCAATCCTACACGGGGGGATTCGGCGGGAATCCCCAGGGGCTGGCCGAGAAGTGGCTCGATTTGAACCTGGTGCATTTTTTCGCCACCGACGCCCACAGCACCAGGCATCGCCGCCCGGTGCTTTCGGAATGCTACCGGAAAGTGGCTGAGTCGAAGGGAGAGGAGACGGCGACTAGGCTACTTAAGAAGAACCCCGAGGCCGTCATCAACGACAAGCCACTGCCCTATCTGCCGCCGCCCCTGCGTCCAGGCAAGCCGGAGCGAAAGCGCGGTTGGTTCTCCTTCTTCGCACGCCGGTAGTGGACGGGCAACCTGGCAAGGCCCTGAACTGGCTCCTAGCGCTGACCTTCAGGTCAGCATCTGCCGGCCCTTCGCTCTGCTCAGGGCAGGTTCTGAAGGTCCGCAGCTGCCGACCTGAAGGTCGGCGCTACTTTCTGACAGTGGGACGGATAAACCCCCGTGTTCGCGCGCAGAATCCAAGTTCAACTCGTTGGCCCGCAGGAGCCTCGACCCTGCCCAATAGCCTGGCTGGATAGCTTCTTCATGAGGAGCTTCACGGGACGCTCGGCCTTTGATGAGACCCTTCCGGTAGCCGACGGTCTGGTCGAAGCGGGCTTCGGAGTCGATCTCGAGGCCCTGCGGATGGACCTTGAAGACTGGCTCACGCGCAAGTTCGGGGAAGGGAAGCGCGTCAACGTTGCTGTTACAGAGATCGGAAGGATCTCCGCAGCCCGGTGAAACTGGCATGAGATTCCACAGAGTTGCTGCGCTCGTCGCGATGCTTCCCATCGCGGGAGGCCTCCTCGCGGCGCCGGTCCCACTCCTGGCGGGTGACGGTGCGCGCGTGTTGCCTGCCGCGTGGTTGCAAATTGCGAGCCCGCCCGCCTCTCCTCTCTATGAAGTCCGCGCCATCCATGACCCGAACGGGACCGGACGGTTCTACCTTGGCCGGGAGATCGCGCAAGTGATGGGAGCAGGCGGCATGGCATGGCTCGATCGCCCGGAGCGCGACGCGGACGAGCATCCGGAGGTGGTGATTGACGCCATGGGGCTCGACGCCGGGGAGGTTGTGGCGGACCTCGGGGCGGGATCGGGGTATTTCACCTTTCGCCTGGCGGCCAAGGTGGGCAGGACCGGCAAAGTGCTGGCCGTGGACATCCAGGACGAGATGCTCGCGACCATTCGGCAACGTGCCGCCGTGTTGGGACTTACCAACGTCGAGGAGGTGAAAGACACCGAGACCGATCCCAGGCTCCCGCTCGACGGCGTCGATTGCGTGCTCCTGGTGGATGTCTACCACGAACTTGCCTACCCGGTTGAGGTCATGACCAGGGTCCGCGAAGCGTTGAGGCCCGGCGGGCGCGTGGTCTGCGTCGAGTATCGCAAAGAAGACACCAACGTCCGCATCAAAGAGGTCCACAAGATGACCGTGGAGCAGCTGACCAGGGAGATGAATGCCGTGGGTCTCGACCGCGCCCGGACCGTGGAAAGCCTGCCCTCGCAACACATTGTGATTTTCGTGCGGCACGGGGACGGCTAGCCGCGAGGCTAGCGCTGCATGGGGAAATCGCGATCGGCGCAGCGCTGACCTTCAGGTCGGCACATTTGCGATCAACTTAGAGAACTCCAGAGAGTTAGGCCGCCGGGTGGCTCCGTGCCCACAGGAATTCCAAGGCGGCGTCAAGCCGCCGTACTCCAAGGCGCTTCGCGCCATTCCCGGCGCCTAGTCGTCGACGCCCACTTTGATGGCGATGACGACCTTATCGTCGAGGTGCGTTCCCTCGCGGGAGTATGCACTGACGTCGGCAGCGACGGCATCGACGACCCCTGCGGCGCTTTGGGAGACGCTGCCCTGAACGCACTCCACCAGCCGCCTGCTTCCGTATTCCTCCCCCTCGCCGTCCATGGACTCCGTGATGCCATCGGTGCAAAGAATCAGCACATCTCCGGCCTGAAATTTTACGCGGCCTCTTTCGTACCGGCGATCATCGAGCAGGCCCACCACCATGCCGCCTTCCGTAAGGTCCACCGGTTCGCCTTGGGTCCGGATGATGACCGGCGGGACGTGGCCGCAGTTCACATAGCTGATGGCTTTGCCCGGAATGTCAATTATCCCCATAAACATGGTGAGGTATTTGCCGCCCCGGGTTCCCGCCAGCATCATGTGGTTCAAAGATTCGGCAAGGCGCTCGAGCGAGTGCAGGCTCGGGGCGAGAGCGCGCAGCATCGCCTGGAGATTCGACATGACCATGGCGGAGCTGATTCCTTTGCCCTCCACATCGGCGACGACCACCATCAGCGTGCTCGCGTCGAGCCGCAGGAAATCGTAGTAGTCCCCGCCCACTTCGTAGCAAGGCTCATTCATCACCGCGATGTCAAAACCCGCAACTTCGGGCGGCTTCTCGGGCAGCAGGCTCTGCTGGATGTCGCGAGCCAGCGCCATCTCGCGTTCCAGCCGCTCCTTCTCGAGTTGGGCGCGGTGCAGTTGAGCGTTCTCGAGCGCCAGCGCCATGTGATCCGAAATTGCCAGAAGAAAGTCGATGTCTTCGGCGGTGAAGGGTCCGCGTTGCTTGTTGAGCAGTTGCAGGGCCGCGATAATCTTGCCGCGCTTGTTCCGAATCGGAAGGCAGAGGAGGCTGCGCGTGCGATAGCCGGTCCGCGCATCCACGTCGCGATCGAAGCGAGGGTCGGAGTAGGCGTCAGGAATGTTGAGGATCTCGCCGCTCTGGGCGACGTGGCCGGCGATGCCCCTGCCGATCGGCAAACGGATCTCGCGTTTTTCAATTCCGTGGGCGATCAGCGACCAGATCTCTTCTCGCTTCTCGTCCACGAGAAACAGTGTGCCGCGCTCAGCGCCCGCCTGAGATTTCGCCACTTCCAGGATGCGGCCCAGTAATTCGCCGAGGTCGAGGGTCGAGGCAAGGGCCTTCGTCGCTTCCATCAGGAAGCGCAGCTTACTCTCCAGGTCCTCGATCCGGCGCTTCAGGTCAGCGGGGCTTTCGGCGGTTCCGGATGTCTGTTTGGCTCCCGCGGTGGGGCCCGTGTCGCTCACGCTGTTCCCTCTGAGGTTGATTTTGACCTGCCGATCGAGTATATCCAGCCTGGGCGCGCGATGCAATTCCTGGAGTGCGGCAGCGAGCGCTGCCGCCGTTCCCTCGAAATTCAAGGCGGCGCCTTCGCTGCCGCACTCCATGACGCTCCAGGTGCATTGGGTTGAAAAATCAAAAAAAGGTTGTTGAAAAAAAGGTTAGATCAAGTATAATAGGACGTTTGTGGCTGGCAACTTACGATGGAGTGTGGAGTGGGAACCTATTTTGCGAAGGCGGGCAGGGGAAGTATACACTGGAGCTTGGTTGATGCTGAGGGTTGGGTGTTGGGGCGCCTGGCCGCGCGGGCGGCGTTGGTGCTGATGGGGAAGGATTCCCCGGACTACACACCGAATCAAGATCATCGCAGCGGGTTGATTATCATTAACGCCGAGAAGATTCGTCTGACGGGCAAGAAAATGGACGAGAAGATGTACCGGCACACGACGGGTTATCCGGGCGGGTTGAAAGAGATCAGAGCGCGGGATGTTTTTGAGAAGAAACCGGAGGGCCTGCTTCGGGAAGCGATTCTGGGCATGCTGCCGAAGAACAGGATGCATTCCCGGCTGGCTCGGCGGTTGAAGGTCTATGTAGGCAGCACGCATCCGCACACCGCACAATCCCCTGAACCGCTTTCCCTGGCGCGGTAGATTTTCGCCCTCGGAATCCAAACTACGAATAGGAGTCTCTGTGACAGAGCTTGCTGAGTATATGGCGACGGGACGTCGGAAAACGTCCGTGGCCAGAGTGATTCTTCGGCCCGGCGACGGGAAGTTGATAGTGAACCGGCGCACCTTCGACAGTTACTTTCCCTCCGAGGCTCTGCGGGCGGAAATCCAGCAGCCGCTGGTCAGCACGGAGTTGGCGGGGAAGTTCGATGTCCTCGTCAACGCGCAGGGCGGCGGCGTGCACGGCCAGGCGGGAGCGACCAAGCTGGGCATCGCCAGGGCGCTGATCGTATTCAATGCCGAACTGCGCCCGCGCCTGCGACAGGGCGGCTTCCTGACCCGGGACCCGCGCGCCAAGGAACGGAAGAAGTACGGCCAGAAGGGTGCGCGCAAGCGGTTCCAGTTCTCGAAACGGTAGTCGACCATCCCTTTCCCCTCCTTGGTGGGGAGGGGAATTGCCAGCGTCGACTCCGCACCGCGTCGGCTAGACCTGTCATCCTGAGCGAAGCGAAGGATCTGCAGTTCCGGCCCCGGCAGTGCGGGAGGTATTCCCGGAGTGAACGAACTCGAGATTCTTCGCTTCGTTCAGAATGACGTGACGGTGAAAGTGGGAACAAGGAGGAGGAGTTTTTGGCGAACATAACGATGAAGGAATTCCTGGAAGCCGGAGTCCACTTCGGCCACCAGACGCGCCGCTGGAACCCTAAGATGAAGGAATACATCTACGGGGAACGCAACGGAATCTACATCATCGACCTGCAAAAGACGCTCAAGTTGTTCAAAGAGGCGGCCAAGTTCCTTACCGATCTTGCGCGCGAAGGCAGGACGGTGTTGTTCGTGGGCACGAAGCGCCAGGCGCAGGAGGCCATTGCGGAAGAGGCCGCTCGCTGCGCCATGTTCTATGTGAACCACCGCTGGCTGGGGGGATTGCTCACCAATCATGCCACGATTCAGAAATCCATTCAGCGCCTCAAGGAACTCGAAGACATGAGCAAGGATGGCCGCTACGACCTGCTGACCAAGAAAGAAGTGCAGCGGCTGGAGCGTGAACGCCACCATCTCGAGCAGAACCTCTCGGGCATTAAGGAAATGCCGGAACTCCCCGGCGCGCTCTTTGTGGTGGATTCCCATAAAGAGGAGATCGCCG
>Ga0335078_10007251_pt1 | contig 16442 bp, 18 predicted proteins | sample Lox_Sample_32_FD_206711 | JGI IMG/M metagenome (GOLD analysis project Ga0335078, IMG submission 206711) | Soil microbial communities from Loxahatchee National Wildlife Refuge, Florida, United States - Lox_Sample_3.2 | ecosystem: Environmental > Terrestrial > Soil > Wetlands | place: USA...
GCGATTCCTGAATTCGCTCAGTGTTCGCGTCACAGACTCTCGCGTGGCTCCTACGAAGTTGGCAATCTCGTCGTGACTGAGCCACAGCGTGAATGGGTACCCGTTTTTCGAGGCGCCGGTTTGGGACGACCAGTCGAGCAGGAACTTGGCTACTCTTTCGGACACGCTGGCGCCCAGACCGATCACGGACAATTGTTCGCAGGCAGCTCTATAATGCGCGCCCACGTACTGGGCGGTGCGTTCAAAGACGCCCGGATGTTTGCGCAGATAGCGCCGGAAATCGGAGCTCGAGACGAAAGCCACTTGACAGGGCCGCAGGCATTCAGCAGTTGCCTCATGAGGAGCACCCGAAATGGCGGGCCATATTCCGATCACGTCTCCCGACCTGGCGACCCTCAAAATCAGCGTCTTGCCTTCGCTGGAACTGACCGACAGCTTCACTTCGCCTCGGCAGACTTGGAAGAACCCCCTCGACTTCTGCTGCTGCACAAAGAGCACCGCATCAGCCGGATATGCGGAGATGTGGCTGATCGCGCCGAAATCGTCTAGCTCGGACGGAGAAAGCTGGCAAAAGAAGCCGTCTGCGCGAAACTTACAAGTCGCGCATGTCTCACTTAACTGAAAGCCATAGGGCGTGTACATCAGCGGTCCTTCTCAGGGACGTGGGGAACAGAACTCACCCTTATCGAGGTTCGATTGCCGCAGTGCATTCCGAGAGCGCATCAACACCTGCGCGCAGACCTAACGGTCCCGAGCGATGCCTTTAGAATTCCGCCGCCCAGAGCGAATACCGCCGCCGATAGGAACGAAATACGCCTTAGTGGGAGGCGCGTCAAGTTACCGCTGACGATTTCATCGGAAAATGTCCTATCAAGTGATAGGATGTCGGTCAAATGGCTGCTCGCGGCGTTCTGTTTATCTGTTGTTCAATGCCGGAAGCCCAGGCCATGCGTCGCCAGGCTCTCGCAGAGCGGAGAACCGTTAGTGCCTATGTACTTTCTATTCTCTTTCGGACGATTCCTTTGGAAGAGAGAATCTTCATTTTGAAAGATTTTAAGCATTCGCGTCGCGCGCTGACTCGACCGAGAACCGCCGTGCTCGTCCGGTGTTCGACGGAGGAGGCTAAGCGCATACGGGCCGCCGCTGAGCGGCATGGCGAAACAATCAGTGCATATGTGCTCCTCCGCCTTAGACGTGACTGGGAAGCCCACCGCTTGCGCCCCGTTTCTGGGAAGAGTGAAGCCTGAGCGGGCAAAAACCTGCGACATCCGTCTTCCGCGCTGGCGATAGTGATTTCGATTCCGAGCGCCGTTTGGTGCTGCGTGGTAGAGTAGCGCGTGGGTTCAGACACAACGGGGAGAACTAGAAATGAGGGCATTCATTTTATCGGCAATTCTTTTCGCAATCGCCGTGCCCACCTTGGCGCAAGGGCCGGAGGAATTCGTCGGTAAATGGAAGAGCGACCCGGGCACGCCCACCATGACGCGCGAGCTGACGCTTGAGGGCAAGACGATTGTGATGATCGAGCTGCAGCCCGGGCGCAATGGCGGTCCCGACCTGACGATCATTCGCAAGTACCCGACGGACGGCAGCGAAGTCACAATGGACATTGGAATGTGGGCCGGATCGAAAGTCACCGGCAAGCTGGAAGGCAAGGTCTTGACGTGCGACACCACGATGCCGAACGGCGCGAAGTTTCACGACGTCTGGACGCTCGCTGATGACGGCAAGAGCTACACAAACGAGATGGTGATCACCGGCATGCGCGCGCGCCCCGCGCGGGCGCAGGGCGGAGACCAAGGCGGAGGACAGGGCGGCAACGCCGGTCAATCGAGCGACGCCGGCAAGAGTGCCGGGAATGGCCAGAGCGGCGCAGCCGGGCCAAGTGGAGGCGGACAGGCTAGCGGTGGAAATCAGGGCGGCGACAATAACGCGCCGCGCACCGTGAGGTTTTCCTTCAGCCGAGTGGAGTAGAACGATCGAATAGGCCCGCCCTTACAAACCTAAGGGTTGCACCCGGCTAAAAATGGGCCTCCGTGCTTTGTGAGAGTTGCGAGAGGCGGCGATGCAGTTCGTCGACGGTCTTCAGGAACCACACGCTGGGGCCACGATTGCACTCCGCAACGAACGCCTTCAATGATGAGCTTTGATTCAACTTCTCAGTGATGTCGCCAATGATCGCGGTGTGCATCCCATAGACGACGAATTTCGAGATAACCTCTCCCGCAATGCGAGTTTTGAGCTCGAAGAAGTCGTCATCGAAGCGGCTGATCGGGATGACGATCACGTTTGCATCATAACTGAATGCTTCTGACAACACGTCTGTCGCATCACGGCCGGAGCTCAGCTTGGGGCCGTCGGCGGGACACTCCAAAATGCGAAAACCGTACAATTCGACGAAAGGTGATGGCATGACGTCAGCCAGTTCAGTATCGCGCAAGGAGCTGACACAATGAAGAGTATTCGTGTGTTGTTACGTGCGCTATTGGTAATGTAGGTGTCGCCCATGCCGAAGCCCGATCGGGTGGGAGCGCAGCCGTCCAACCTGGAAAAGTGAATTGTGAACGCCTGACTTGCGGTGCATGGCCGCGCTGAAGGTTCCGTCGCTAGTCTTGGTGATCAAATCCGTTAGCTGTTTGGAGGCGGCACTTGGACCGGATGGCGGTACCACTTTGATGAGCCGGTCACGTTGACATATGCGTTGGGGAGTCACCTCGAGACCTTCTGACCTCAGATCGTCTTGTTGGCCGTCTCAACCCCTACTCAGCGGAGTGATTTGCGCACAAATCCTGAGGCGACCAAAAACTTCTTCGTAATGCGGATCGGGCGAGTTGGCACGGCCAAGTAGCGTGCTACTATACTCAGCCCTTGGCGAGCGGAATCGACTTCAATGAGCGCCCCGAAGCCCGCAAACATGGCACGCTCCGAGCCACAGTCCGTGGCTGCGCCGCTGACGCGCGCAGCGATTTTTCTGGTTCTAAAAATTAACGACGGTCCCGGGAATCTGGATACGATCCGCGCGTTTTGCCCGGACCTCTCGTCGATCTTTCGCGCGGTGGACTTTCGCGACATCGAAGGCGGGCTGTCGTGCGTGATGGGACTCGGGTCCGCAGCGTGGGATCAGCTGTTTGGTAGCCCGCGCCCGGCCCAACTGCACCCGTTTCGCGAGATTCGCGCCGGCGCACGACATGCGGTTTCGACGCCGGGCGATCTGATGTTCCACCTCCGCGCGAAGAACATGGATCTGTGCTTCGAGTTGGCGACGCAAATCATGGCGCGGATCGGAAGCGCGGTTTCGACCGTCGACGAGGTGCAAGGATTCCGATATTTCGACGACCGCGACCTGCTCGGATTTGTAGACGGCACGGAAAACCCAAGAGGGCAAGAAGCGGTGGACGCTGTGCTGATCGGCGACGAGGATCCGGCGTTTAGGGGCGGCAGCTATGTGATCGTGCAAAAGTACGTTCACAAAGTGGACGCGTGGAACGAACTTTCGACCGAGGCGCAAGAGCGGATCATTGGCCGGAAGAAATTGTCCGACATCGAGCTGGCTGACTCAGTGAAGCCGACGTCGGCGCACAGCGCGCTGACCACGATCGTCGAAAACGGCGAGGAGAAGAAAATTCTGCGAGACAACATGCCGTTTGGGCGGCCCGGGCAAGGGGAGTTCGGCACCTACTTCATCGGATACAGCCGCTCGCCGCACACGACGGAGCAGATGCTCGAGAACATGTTTATCGGCAGGCCGCCCGGAAATTACGATCGCTTGCTCGATTTCAGCACGGCGTTGACGGGATGCCTCTTTTTCGTGCCAACCGCGAGTTTTCTGGACGCCGTGGGTGAAGACGCGGGCAATGCGGCTTCAACCGACACGGCTGCATCGAAATCTGCCGAAGCGAATGGCGCGAAAGATGGCTCGCTCCACATTGGTTCCCTAAAAGGAGAGACACCGCATGAATAACCTACATCGCGAGCTGGCTCCCGTTTCAGATGCGGCGTGGGCCTCGATTGAAGAAGAAGTGAGCCGGACATTCAAGCGATACATCGCGGGACGCAGAGCCGTGGACGTGAAAGTGCCGGCTGGCAATGAATTGTCAGCGGTGGGGACGGGGCACTTGCGCGAGCTTCGCGGATCGCGAAAAGGAATCTTGGCCACGCAGCGCGAGGTGAAAGCGCTGGTTGAATTGCGAGTGCCGTTTGAGTTGAAGCGGCAGGAGATTGATGACGTCGAGCGCGGGGCGGAGGATTCCGACTGGCAGCCCGCGAAGGATGCGGCGAAGCAAATCGCGTTCGCCGAAGACGGCGCCATATTCGATGGCTACGCGGAAGCGGGGATTGTCGGAATCCGCGACGCGACCAGTAACCCGAAGAAGGCGCTTCCCGGGGACGTGCGGAAATATCCAGACGCGATCGAGCAGGGACTAAGCCAGTTGCGATTGGCCGGCGTGAACGGTCCGTACGCCGTGTTGTTGGGTGCCGAGGCTTACACGGCGCTGGCCGAGACGAGCGATCAAGGATATCCGGTCTTGCAGCACGTGAAGCGGCTGGTGGAGGACAAAATTATCTGGGCGCCGGCGATTGAGGGGGCCTTCGTTCTGACGACGCGCGGAGGCGATTTCGAACTGCATCTCGGCCAGGATCTCTCGATCGGCTATTTGAGCCACACCGATGCCGCGGTGAGGCTGTATTTGCAGGAGACGTTCACGTTTCTGACGCTCACTTCGGAAGCATCGATTGCGCTATCGGCGCCGAAAAAATAGCGGCGACGTCGTTTCGCAATGATTGGAGTTAGCGTGGCGTCTGGCGAACAGTCCGAGCAATTGGCGGGGTTACCAGACACAGGGCGAGTCAGGGGATTCGTGCTCTACGAGGAGATTGAGCAAATCCTTCCGGCGGGCCGCGAAGCAGTCGCCCAATTCGACACGATTCTCCTGAAACTGACGAGCAATTCGATCGAACTGATGGATGAGCCACGCACAGAAGACTCCGTGCCGACTGAGCGTTTCTTTGACAGCGAGGAGTGGGAAGAGGACTTCGGCGAGTCAGCGCCGTTGCGCACGTATCTGAAGGAAGTCCTGAAGGTTCCGCGCCTGACGCCAGAAGAGGAAAGGGAACTGGCGAAGCGGATACAGGAGGCGCTCCGCGTCGCACTGGCCTCTGGAGACTACAGCGCCAAACAAGCCGTGGAGGAGGCCGAGAAGCGACTCATCGAACCAAACTTGTGGATTGCTCTGGGCACGGCGACTCACTTTACGAATCGTGGTCTGAAGATTCTCGATTTGGTTCAGGTGGGCAACATCGGTCTCATGCGCGCAACGACCGAATACAACTACCTTCGCGCTTATCCGTTCTCGACGTACGCCACATGGTGGGTGCGAAGGGCAACTATTCAAGCCCTGCGCGACAACGAACTGAAGCGCAAGCACTAGAAGATCAGATGAAGACGAACATCATCACACTCGTTATCGTTGTCCTGGTGATTGTTTTCCTGGCGACGCACTTCCGCGAGCTGCCCTGGACGCCCGCGCGAATTGTGGGCGCGGCGATCGGGCTGCCGTGCGCACTGCTTCTGATATTGGCTCGAATCCAGCTAGGAGGCTCGTTTTCCGTGAGCCCGAAGGCGCAGGCCCTTGTCACTCACGGCCTCTATTCTCGAATTCGCAACCCGATCTACGTTTTCGGCGGACTGGCGGTCGCGGGAATTTTCCTCTATATCAACCAACCGATGTATCTCCTGCTCTTCGTTGTTCTCATTCCATTGCAAATCTATCGAGCGCATGAGGAAGGAAAAGTCCTCGAAGAAAAATTCGGCGACGAGTACCGGCAATATAAGGCGCGCACTTGGTTCTGACCAATCTTACACGGCACTATCGTTGACTTGGACGCGCACCCGCGTATATAACGCGGCGGGGAACTACGCTCAAGGGAGGACCATTGAGAGTAAAGGGAATCGCGGTGGTTGCGCTCGCATCAGCACTTTTACTTGGCAGTTTTTCTGTCACGCGGAGAGCACAGGCGCAGGATCTGAATGCGGTGCCGTCAAAGTGCGACCGCGCGTGCCTGGTCGAATTCATGAACAAGTATCTGACGGCGCTGGTGACGCGAGATCCGAGCCACGTGCCGTGGGCGGACAAAGTGGCATTCACCGAGAATAACGTCCGGATAATGATCGGCGACGGCTCGTGGGCTGTGGCGACCGGCAAAGTCGACAACGATTTGATTGTGGCCGACCCGATGACGGGGCAGGTCGGCTACTTCGGCACCATAGAGTTGAACGATCTGCCTGTTTGGTTCGCCGCGCGCCTCAAGGTGGCGGACGGCAAGGTGACAGAGCTGGAGACGGTTTGGCGGCCGCGCCCCGCAGTGATAAACGCCGCAGCGCCTGGAGGCGGCGACCCCAAGGATCTCCAGCACGACCCTGCGATGTACGAGAGCCTCGCGCCAGCGGAACGAGTGCCGCGACGAAAAATGATTGACTTGTCCAACGGCTATTTCGCGACGCTGCAGCTGAACGACGGAATTCTTCACACGGATTTCGATCCCGCGTGTTCGCGCATCGATAACGGCACGAAGACGGCGAGCAATCCTGATTCTCCGCAAGCGGCCTTTCGCTTGAACTGCGGAGACCAATTCAAAACCGGGATGTATGCCGCGAACAACGCGGTCCGCGAGCGGGATTTTTTCCTGGTTGACGAAGAGAAGGGCATCGTGATGGCGAGGGCTTTTCTCGATCACAACGCGGTGGTGCAGACGCTCCATCTCACGGACGGCACGCAGACGCGCGCCGGTTTTCGAACGCCCAATAGCTTCGTGATGCTGGAGATGTTCAAATTCAAGAACGGCAAGCTTTATCGCGCGGAAGTTGTACACGCGGACACGAATTACCATGCCACTTCGCCGTGGACGCCACCCTCGCGGCGGGAGTAGGTCTCCGCAGGTGAATCGCAGGCGGCCCACCCTTACAAAGCAAAGGGCGGGCCACCCGACAGTCTGAATTGAGATGCCGGGTTCGGGCCGGGCAGGAAAGGCCGGTTAGGTCTCCTTCGGGCTTTCGTCAGCAAGCATCCGCAGCGTTTTTACTTTGCCGATGCTCTTCGCCTTACGGAGTTTCGACTTCGCTTTCTTTGCCTTCTTGGCTGCCATGGGGTGACTCCTTCTCCTCGATTGAGGACAGGGGCTGATCTGGGAGCAACGCGCGGAACACTTCTACACCAAAAGAGCGCGGGCAACAACAAAAGCGTTTGAACGGAAGCGCTCGGGCGCAGGTCGCTCGAGCGGCATCCGGCGAGGACAGTGTTAGCGGCGAGCGGTGCCGCGTTTGGGAGGTTGGAGATTGATCGTGCCGCGGCACTTCGGCGAGCCGCAGTGGCACGGATCCTGTCGAGCGCGCCAGCGAAAACGGTAATCGATGGTGAGCTCCTCGCCTGGGCGAATTCTGCGGCGGCTGAAATAGAGAATGTGATTGCGAATCTTGCGGGCTTTGATATTGGGATCACAGCCGTGATTGATGATCTCCGCACCGCTGCCGCCCACGGCGCCGTCCACTCCCCAGTGCCGGTCGTAACTGAAGTAATAGATGCGGCTTCTGCGTCGAGCAGCGCGGCGTTTCCGAGCACGCTTGCGCCACGCGCGGGCGCTCATCCGTTCGCCGGTGTACTCGATCACTTTGCGGTGCGCCGGGATCGACTCGAGCGCGAAGACTCCTAATCCATGGATCGACGAACGCGCCACGCGTAGGCGAAACGCGCTTGCGCCATCGGCGATCCGAGGACGAGTTTCTTTTCGGCGAGCCAATGGGCGAAGCCTCCGTCCGCACTAATGCGCGCGGAGCGAGTCCGGCATGCCGGGCCACACATGGACTCGCGCCTTGAAGCGCCAGCCATTGGGAGTCTTGACGTAGAAGTCGTTGTATCCGCCCCAGGCGTAGGCCGTGACCGGCTTTTTCGCTGCCTCCTTTGCCATTGGATCGCCGAATCCCACTACAAGCAGATAGCTTCTGCCGGTGGCGCCTCCCGGCGCCGGGGTGATCACATGGTTCGCAACGATATGACTCAGGCTGTAGCGATCGGGCGCTGACTTTGGATCCACGCAGCCCTTCTTTCCTCCGCCGGCGGCCTCCGCCAGTCGATCGCGTCCTTCGAACCTGGCTGCAGCGGGCACGCCGTTTTCGTCGGTGACGCTGAAGACGCCGTCGGGCGTGTAGAGGTCGGCGTAGTCGTAGCCGCTATTCGTGCATTTGTCGATCGCGTAGGCGTAGCGGGCCGCCAATTGCTGAATGTCGATGTAGTCCTGAGCCGTGAGCGCCATCACCTGGTTCGATGAACGGGCGGCGTTCTGCTGCGCGTGCACGCCCAGGACAATCACCGCCACCAGTGCCGCTGCGCAGCATGTCCCCAGCAGTTTCTTACCCATTGTGACGATCTCCTCTCTCGGACGAAGTGACCGACCGGACGCGGTCGAGGGCGTCCTTATATCACAGCGGTTGGCCATTTGGTTTCGGCGAGGAAGACCAGAATGCGGATCACCAACCGACTTGGCGCATGCGTTCGAGGATGATTGCGCTGTAGCGCTGCATGTGGTCGGGCCGACGCTTGAGGGGCAGCGGCAGGATTGCGGCGAGCTGGGCGGACTGCTGGCGGTCGACGTAGCGCGCCGGAACTCGGTAGTAGTAGCGGCAAGCGGATTCTGCGCCGTAGACGCCGGGACCCCATTCCACCACGTTGAGGTAAAGCTCGAGAATGCGACGCTTGCCAAGGACCAACTCGGCCACGGGAACGAGCGTGAACTCGGCACCCTTGCGGAGAATTGAGCGGCCGGTACCGAAGAAGAGATTTTTCACAAGCTGCTGCGTGATGGTTGACCCACCGCGAACGCGGCCACCTTCAAGGTCGTCTTGCGCGGCGGTTTCGATCGCCTGCCAATCGAAACCATGATGCTGGTAGAAGCGCGCGTCCTCAGCCGCGATCACCGCGTGCTGCAAGTCGGGTGAGATTTGACTGAGCGGGATGAAATCGTATCGTTCGCGGTAGGGCTTGCTGCGAATCCAGGCTTGCAGGCGTCGCTCCATGTGGACAGCAGTGGTCGGAGGATCGATCCAGCGCGCGGCGACAAGCGTGAGCGCGGCGAGCGACCAAAGAAGCGCCAGCCCGAGGAAACACCACGGGAAGAAGGATCGAAGAGGGAGATGCCGACGCGGAGTCTCGGTGAGCGGAGGAGCCGCTGCGCTGGTTGAGGCAGTCTCGAGGGGAGCAGCGGATGCGACTGGGTTTTCAGGCACGCCCCAGAATAATCCTTTCGGCCGAGCCGGAGAAGGACACTGCGCAGCCCTGGTGAGCGCATACACCACGAATTCACATGGAACGGCGTATACTGCGGGATAGTTAACGCGTCGTTCAACCTAGGGGCGGATCCGATGGCAACCCAATCGAAATGCATGAAACTTGCGACTCTGGGCTGCATCGCGATGGCGCTGCTGGCGAGCAACTGCCTGGCGCAAGAGTACGGTGGGGGGCGCCAGCAGCCTCTGACGCGTCCGGCGGAGCCCTATATGGGAGAAGTTTCAACTCAGCCGATCCGTATACGGGTCGCGCCGGAGGTGGAGGCAGCGAAGCTTATCTATCGCGTAGGTGCTGTGTATCCGCGGGAGGCGGCCGCGCAAAAACGGACGGGCCAAGTGGTCCTTCACGCGATCATCGCGACGGATGGTACGATTGAGCGCCTCGACTTTGTTTCCGGTCCCAAAATATTCGAGAAATCCGCGAAGGATGCAGTTCGGTTATGGCGTTACCAGCCAGCCCTGGTGAAGGGCGCTCCTGCTGAAGTCGATACGACGATTCGACTCAGCTACATCTTGGAGGAATCTCCGCCAGAGCGGGCCTCGCAGAATACGACTGCTCTGGGCGGTCAGTCGGGCCTCGCAGAAGAAAGCTCAACGAGCGCGAGCCACGGATCGGACGGCCCCGCCAATCCGAGAATTCTCGTCAGTGCTGACATTCAGGCAAATAATCTGATTCACGTCGTTCAGCCTGTCAGCGCAGCCGGTCAACACGTCACCGGCACAGTGACAGTGCACGCAGTCATCCGTGGAGACGGATTGATCGAAAGTGTCACATACGCATCTGGCCCTCAAGAGCTTGCTGCCCCAGCTATCGAGGCCGTTAGGCAATGGCGCTATCGTCCCACCACGCTTAATGGCGAGCCTTTCGAAGTTGATACCACCGTCAGGGTCGTATTCGCATTCGACAAGCACGGCCGCCTAAAGCCGCAGCCGAATGCTTCCAAAAGCGAAAAATAGTATCCGCCTCGCCCCGATCTATTTGCCGAAGGCGACGTTGATGCCGGTCGAGAAAATCACGTCGTTCGATTTGGTATTGGCGATGGGTGGGTTCGTGACGTAGCGATCGCTGATGCTGATCTGCCAGCCGAGCCACTTGTTGAATTTCGTCACGGAACTGGCATCAAGCGAGAAGCGATACTGGCTGATATCGCTGAGATCGGGATAGAAATAGGCATCTTCCTTAATCGTGGTTGAGGCGCCCAGCTTGTGCATCAAAACTTCGCCGAAGGTGATGCCGGGCAGATTGCGATCGACGGTCGGGCCGGGCGCTGCCGCCGTGCCGCTATAGGATTCACGCGTGTAGTTGATGCCGGCGAGGATGTCGAACGTGGTTTTATTCGGCTTGTCGATTGCGTGCCAGCCAAGGCCGCCGCTATAGATCGCGCGCAGATCGAGATCCTGCAACTCATCGTGAGTGAAATCACCTGAAACGAAGCCAAAGATTTGTTCCGTGATGTTGTGATCGTATTTTGCGCCGCCGAGGATCGCATTTGCGGTGACGCCACCACCGACGGGCTGATCGTTTGTGGTGTAGATCGAGGATTCGTAAATCGAGAGATCGTCATTGAGGGTTTTGCGATCGGCGGTTGCGGCGGTGTTCAAGTTCGTCGTGTCGCTATTGCCGCGGGCGATGCCGAGGCCGACCGTCGCGCCAACTTTCCAATCCCGCCCCCAACTCGGGTGGAGGGTTTTCTGGTAGGCGTCCTGCCCTTCGGAGGAGCGGACGAAAGAAATCTTCGAGAAGGGCACCTCCACCGTCGTGCCGCTACTCTCCTGCACGGCGAGATTCGCACCGCTCGGCACGATGGTGCCGCTGATTGTTTTCTTGTCGTCCGTGGTGACGAAGACCGGCTTCGGCTCGGTGAGTTCCTTGATCGCCGTCCACTGGATTTTGACTTCGCCGGCGTAGTCCGTTTTTAGGGTGATGGCTTTGCCATCCGAATTGCTGATGCTGCCGGTGATGCGGTCGCCGTTATTCAGCGTGACGGTTTCGGAGATGGTGGCGAAGGGAAAAGCCAAAGCTACGCAGGCGGCAGCAAACAAGGGAATGCGAGCTGACTTCATGAATCCTCCGACGATGAGATGTGATGGAAGCTAGACCGCCCGGACTTGGGCGAGGCAGGACGAGCTCCGAAATTCCCGTCTGGCGATCATCAGAGGCAGCCGTACCGTGACAGGAATTTAGATATTACGACGATTTCGGGGCGCCGAAAGCGCGAAATTCAGCGCCCCGGAAAATTCAGTAGGCGGCGGTAAAGCGCTTGCGGAGGAATTGCGGCTTCTCGATTTCGTCGAGCATGGCCACGGCGTAATCTTCGCAAGAGATGCGGCTTTCGCCCTTTGCGTCTGTGACGAGCTGATCGCCGCCGGTGCGATATTTTCCGGTGCGTTCGCCGGGCTGGATGAATGTTGCCGGGCTGAAATAAGTCCAATCAATAGGAGCCTTGCGAAGCTCGCCGAGCGCCTCGCGATGCGCGCTGGCGATGGGTTTCCAAGCCTCGGGGAAGCCGGGCTGGTCGAGGAGCACCTTGCCGGGAGCGACTTCAAGGCTGGCTGCGCCGCCGACCATGATCAGGCGGATGGACTTGTGGCTCGTCGTGTTCGCGGCGTTGATGGCCTGCGTGAGCGTGTCGACGGACTCGATCGCTTTGCGCGGCTGATCTTTTGGCGGCGAGATGGCGGTGACGACGACGTCGGCGCCGGCGAATGTGGGCGCGAGAGTATCGGGCTTGAATGCGTCGCCCTGTTTTACTTCGAGATTGGGGCGTGGCGCGACTTTGCCCGGATCGCGCGCGACTGCAACGACGTGATGTCCGCGCGAAAGAGCTTCGTTCAGAATGCGCTGGCCGATCATTCCGGTGCAGCCAACAAGTACGATTTTCATGGTCTATCCTCGTGCGAGAGTCAGGGTCGCTTGCCCTCGTTTCGATGTGAGCCGGTAAACGGCGGATTCAGCCCGGCATGCTAGAATCGCAAATTCTGCGCGCGAATTTTTAGCACATGTCTGCCGCAATGCAAATCAAAACAAGCGACGTGCGTTCTTGCCCGCTGTGCGGGGCGGCCGAGCGCAAGCTGCTTTTCCGGCGCGATGCGTGGGAGATCGTCGAGTGCGTGCGATGCGCGATGGTTTTTATCGGCAGCGAACTCGCGTACGAAGTCCAGACGGAACAATTTGATTGGAGCGACGAGCACGCCAAGGAATACCAGCGGCGCAAGCAGCGGCAGCCAGTGATGCTATTTCTGTCGCGCGTGCTGCGTCCACTGCGGCCGAATACGAACAAGCGGATGCTTTCGCAAACGCTTCGCTGGGCGCGAAAAGGCAAGCTGGTTGATTTCGGCTGCGGCGACGGCGGATTCCTCGAATTGGCCGCGCCGCATTTTGATTTAACGGGAATCGAGCTGAGCCCGCGCGGGGCCGAGCTTTCGCGAAGGCGCGTGCCATCCGCGAAGATTTTTCAGGGGCCCCTGACCGAAGTGGCCGAGCGCGAATTGCCGGCGGGCGAATTCGACATGGTGACGCAGTTCGGCTACATCGAGCATGAGTGGCATCCGCTGGCGGGGTTGCGTGCGGCGTATCGTGTACTGAAGCCCGGCGGCGTGACGGTGCTAAAGACGCCGAACTACGCGAGCTGGAACCGAAGCATTCGCGGCGAGGATTGGTGCGGATACCACATTCCCGCGCACTGCAATTATTTTACTCCGAAGACGCTCGGCGAACTTTTGCGCAAGGCGGGATTCGATCCGCTGCCGCGGCCGATCGCAGATCGTTCGCCATTCAGCGACTCGCTCTGGATGGCCGCGCGCAAGGCCAAGTGAAGTTGCGGCATTTTATTGGCTTACGGCCGGCTGCTCGGCGTAGTCGATGACGATGGTATCGACCGGGCCAGTTGTCTGATTTACAGCAAGCCCCAATTTGTCGAGCAATCCCGGCGTGGATAGATCGAGATTGCCTTCGCCCGGAAGCGCACCCGTGAAGGGTGTCGGCAGACCGGCGTTGGGACCGCTCGTGGAGCGGCTGATCATCGTGGCTTCTCGCATCTTTTCCGTGGGAGGCGGCAACGTCCAATCGAGTGTGAAGTCATAAAGACCTGTCAGGCCAGTTTTGTCGACGACGAGATGGCCCGATTCGCTGGAAAGTAGACCCGCCAACTGTTGGATCGAAACCTCGTTGCCTTCGACATGTCCCGGACCGAGCATGATCCTTGGCTGAAGAACGCTTGATGGCGACGGAACATTGGATTGGGCGACTTGGGTTAGTTTCGAGCCTCCGGGGCCGACGACAAGATCGTAGGTCGGAAGAAACCTTGTCTCGTGGTGAATGGCAAGCTTGAAGTGATCGGCGAGGGATTGTTGAAGCTCCGCGTTTACCTGCGAATCGGTTTTGGCGCCGTTCATGGTGAGATCATATTTTGCGGAGTAGACCCAATCCGGACCGCCGGAGACTTGGAAGTATTGGACGTCGTAGGCCTGCGAAATCAAGCGCGCCACAGTTATGTTGGCGGCAGCAAACTCAGCGGGGCCGCCCGTGCGAACGTTCCGCCGCATGCTGAAGAAGCTGTCGGCCTGCGTATCCGGAGTGATGGACACCGATGTTGAATCCGCGGCGGAGGTCGTGTCCTGCGCGCGGCTGGAGGCGGGATTGAGAAGACCGATGGTGACGGGGATAAGAAGGGCTGCGGCGGCAGCGGCGGACAAGAGAAGCTTTCGGCTGAAATTCAATTTGCTGCTGATGCGCTGAATCATGATCGCCTCGATTCTTTTCTTCAGATTTGAGCCGGTAACGCCTGCCGCGCAAACGAGCGGCGATTCCAAATAGAATTCGCAGACTTTGAGGATGCCCTCCGCGTAGGACTGTGGATCGCCGCCCAGGTGCAGGACGGCTTCGTCGCAGGCACGTTCGCGTTCATCAATGAGGCGAGCGCCCAGCCACCAAACGAGCGGGTGAAACCAGAAGACGGCTTCGACCAGCATGTGCATGGCAGCGGCGAGATTGTCGCGGCGGCGGGCGTGACAAAGTTCGTGCGCGAAGATCGATTCGAGCTGCGCGTCCGTGAGCCGATCAGCGATGCCCTCCGGAAGCAAGAGCACCGGACGGAAGATCCCGACGACTCCGGGCTCGAGCGTGGAGGAGGTCGCGACGATCGGCGCGTGCTCCGACCGAATGTTCCTTGCGACACGATCGAAGATTTCGACTTCGCGGTCTGTGGTTATGGGCGCGGCGTGACGCACGGTGTTGGCAAGCCGGAGCCAGCGGGCAATCCACCTGCGGAGGATGACTGCGCAACCGAGCACCCAGATCGCGGCGAGAATGAGCGGCAGGGCGCGAGTGGCAGCGACGGACGGCGACGCAGGCATCACGATCGCGGTGTGATTGGAAAGCACAGAGCCGAAGGGCGCGCTAATTTGCTGGATAGTGACAGACAAGCCGGGCTGGGCGACAGCGGCGGATTTCGTCCAGCCGAGGTGGCTGCCTAGCGCGACGAGAAAAGAGAAGGGAAGCAGAAACTTCAAGGAGGCGGCGAGCCACAGCCAGTAACGCGTCTCGGGGCGATTCTTTTTGAGAGCGAGCGTGAGCAGTCCAGCGACGACGGCGAAGAGCGTCGACTGCCAGAGATGATTGGCAACGGGCGCGCCGAGCGCCGCAACCGCAGAGGAGCAGGAGTGCCAAATCGACAGCGATGCGTGCGGTATCATTGCGCCTTCTCCTTCTTCGCGAGCCGGCGGACGGCTTTTTCCGCTTCGCGAACGTCATCGAGCGTGAGCCGGCCGGTTTCGATGAGATGAGCCATCACCGGCTGCGTGCGACCGCCGAAAAGGCTGAGCAGATCGTCGATCAAGCGCCCCTGGGCGGCGTGGCGCGAGACGGCGGCGTCGAAAATGTGGGCGTTGCTGATTTTCTTCACGCGACGCACGAGCTTCTTCTTTTCCATGCGATACACCGTGGTTTGTACGGTGGTGTAGGCCGGGCGGTCGCGTTCGGGGAACGATTCCTGGATTTCGCGGATGGAGACGGCGCCGCGAGACCAGAGCGCTTCCATGATTTGATGTTCGAGCTTGGTGAGCTTGGGCAGCGCCACGATTCTTCTCCTACTACAGTGGTGCGACTATCTACTACAGCTGTATGTAATCTACTACACCGGTTTGTTATGTCAAGGAAAAACTTTCTGCGTTGAGTGAGCGCCGGGGAGGAAAGCGAAGCGCTGACCTTCTTTCGCTGGCCAGCCTACACAAGAAACGCGAACGGCGAACAGTCCATTCGCCTGTACACAACCTGTACCTCATGAACATTGACGCACATGGAACCGGCGCGTATCGTGCCCGGCAGATTCGATCCCTAAATTTCGAATCCGGCTGCCCACCAGCCCGTGCACCAACCTGGCGAAGCCCAGGCTTGCCCTAGATCCGATCTGCGAGGACTAGGCTACGGGTGTGCCTTGTCTGCGCCTAGCAACGGTGGAAGGAGAATCAGAAATGAAGATCGACACAAGGAGGCTCGCGCTTGCGGCGAGTCTCGCGGGGCTTTCGTTCAGCACGGCACTTCTGGTTCGCGCGCAGAGCGTAGCTAGCGCGACCGCCAGAGCACAGGATCCGGGGCCACGGGCAGGTTCGGTCGGAGCAGGGCAGCCGTTCTCGACGCTCACGTCCTATCAACTCGAATACTTCCAGGATGGCCTTGCGCGATTCTCACAAGTGGATTCCGTCTCGGGCGGCGTGAATGGCGAGCCGGGAATCGGGCTGGGTCCGGGATTCAATGCAAACAGTTGCGGGAGTTGCCACGCGCAGCCGAGCGCAGGCGGATCCAGTCCGAACGCGGACGCATATCCGAACATCGGGGCGAATCCGCAAATCCAAATCGCTACCGATGCAAACGCGACCAACACACTGCCGTCGTTCATTACGCCGGACGGGCCCGTGCGCGAAGCGCGGTTCCCGTTCACGCTCACCTCGGCAGGCAGAGTGAACACACAGGTGCCGGATGGTGGCGTTCACGATGTCTTCACGATCGCCGGAAGATCGGATGCGCCGAACTGTTCGATGGCGCAACCGAATTTCGAGCAGATGCAGCGGCTCGGCAACGTCATCTTCCGGATTCCGACGCCGACGT
>Ga0335078_10007253_pt1 | contig 16439 bp, 11 predicted proteins | sample Lox_Sample_32_FD_206711 | JGI IMG/M metagenome (GOLD analysis project Ga0335078, IMG submission 206711) | Soil microbial communities from Loxahatchee National Wildlife Refuge, Florida, United States - Lox_Sample_3.2 | ecosystem: Environmental > Terrestrial > Soil > Wetlands | place: USA...
GGAGTCGCCGAAGTTGGCGAGGGCCCGCGCGCCCGCGTTGTCGCCGGCCGGCCGCGGCGGGGTCATGAAGTAGGGCGGCTCCTGGACGTAGGTGGACTTCGGCTCCCAGCGGTAGAGCAGGCCGGTGGCCGCCTGCATCTGGTTCCACTGCGGGTTCTGGTCGAAGCGGGAGTAGTTCTGGCGGTAGGCCTCCGGGTCGACGGAGGAGGAGAGGAGGGCCGCGATCTCCCCCTGGGAGGGCCAGAGCTCCCGCAGGTAGACGTCCCGGCCGTCCCGGTCCTTTCCCAGAGGCTCGCGGGTGAGGTCGCGGCTCACCGTGCCGGCGAGCGCGTAGGCGACGACGAGCGGGGGGCTCATGAGGAAGTTGGCCTTCACGGCTCCGTGGATGCGGGCCTCGAAGTTCCGGTTTCCGGAGAGGACGCTCGCCACCACCAGGTCCTTGCCGGCGATGAGCTTCTCGAGCTCCGAGTCGAGCGGGCCGGAGTTGCCGATGCAGGTGGTGCAGCCGTAGCCCACCACCTGGAAGCCGAGGGCGTCGAGGGAGCGCTTGAGGCCGGTCTTCTCGAGGTACTTCGTCACCACCCGGCTCCCGGGGGCGAGCGAGGTCTTCACGGTGGGCCGGGGCCGCATGCCCCGCTCGGCCGCCTTCCTGGCCAGGAGGCCGGCCGCGATCATCACGGCCGGGTTCGAGGTGTTCGTGCACGAGGTGATGGCGGCGATGACCACGTCGCCGTGACCCGCCTCCGCCTTCCCTTCCCGGTACCGCGCCCCGAGCTCGGGGGCGGGCTTCCCGTACCCGGTCGCATCCTTGCGGGAGAAGAGCTCGGCGAATCGCGCCTTGAGCTCCGGGAGCGGCACCCGGTCCTGGGGGCGCTTCGGGCCGGCCACGGCCGCGTCCACCCGGCCGAGGTCGAGCTCGACCACCTCGCTGTAGTCGCACCCGCCTGCGCGGGGGATGCCGAAGGTCCCCTGGGCCTCGAGGTAGGCGGTGGCCGCTGCCACCTGCTCCTCCGACCTCCCGGTCTCCCGGAGATAGCGCATGGTCTCCGCGTCGGGCGGGAAGAAACCCAGGGTGGCGCCGTACTCCGGGGCCATGTTGGCGATGGTCGCTCGCTCCGCGGCCGGAAGGCTCTCGGCGCCCTCCCCGTGGAACTCGACGAACTTCCCCACCACCTTGTGGCGGCGCAGGAGCTCGGTCACCGCCAGCACCACGTCGGTCCCGGTGGCGCCTTCCCGGAGCCTCCCGTGGATGTGCACCCCCACCACGTCCGGGGTGAGGAAGTAGGCGGGCTGTCCCAGCATGGCCGACTCGGCCTCGATGCCTCCCACGCCCCAGCCCACCACCCCGATGCCGTTCACCATGGTGGTGTGGGAGTCGGTGCCGAGGAGGGTGTCGTAGAGGAAGAGGCCGTCCCGCTCGGAGACGACGCTCGCCAGGTACTCGAGGTTCACCTGATGGCAGATCCCCACCCCCGGCGGGACGATGCGCAGGCGGTCGAACGCCTGCGTCCCCCACTTCAGGAAGGCGTAGCGCTCCCGGTTGCGCTCGAACTCGAGCGCCATGTTGCGGTCGAGCGCCTCTCCCGTCCCCCAGGCGTCCACCTGCACCGAGTGGTCAACGACCAGGTCCACCGGGACGAGCGGCTCCACCCGGCGCGGGTCCTGGCCGAGCCGCTCCACCGCCGCCCGCATGGCGGCGAGGTCGACGAGGAGCGGCACGCCCGTGAAGTCCTGCAGGAGCACCCGCGAGACCACGAAGGGGATCTCCTCCAGGCGCTCGGCCCGCGGCTGCCAGGCGGCGAGCGCGCGGACGTCCCCCTCGTGCACCCGCTCCCCGTCCAGGTTGCGGAGGAGGGACTCCAGGACGACGCGGAGGGAGACCGGGAGCCGCGAGATCCGGCCGAGCCCCTTCTTCTCGAGCGCGGGCAGCGAGTAGTAGAGGCCAGTCTTGCCGGCGGCGGAGAGGGAGGTGAGCGCGCCAAGCGGGTCTTTCATGGGGGCTGCTCCTGCCGACTCTCTTACCCCTTCGCGCCTCCCTCGCAAGCGCCCGGTTTCCCCCGACCCAGAAAATCGCCACTCGGGAACGGACCGGGAGAGGCGCCGCCGGCGGCGCGCGGAGGGCCGCCTCCGCCCCGGGTCGCGCCTGGGCCCGGAAGGGGTGCCGCCGTGCGGAAGGGCGAGCCCCGCACGCCTTCCTTCCACACCCGGCGCGCCGCTGGGTTACAACAGGGCCGGAGGCGCCATGGTCCCCTCGCAGCTGTACCGCGCGTCGCTCGGCCTGCTCACCGACTTCTACGAGCTCACCATGGCGTACGCGGCGTGGAAGGGGGGCATCGCCGAGACGGAGACGGTCTTCCACCTCGTCTTCCGCAAGAACCCCTTCGAGGGCGGATACGCCATCGCCGCCGGCCTGGAGCACGCCGCCGACTACATCCTGAACCACCGGCTGGAGGCGGACGATATCGCCTACCTGGCGGAGCAGCGGGGCATCGACGGCCGGCCCCTCTTCGAGCCCGCCTTCCTCGACTGGCTCTCCGAGCTGAAGCTCGACGTGGACGTGGACGCGGTACCGGAAGGCACCGCCGTCTTCCCCTACGAGCCGATCCTCCGGGTGCGAGGCCCGGTCGTACCCTGCATGCTGCTCGAGACGCCGCTGCTCACCATCGTGAACTTCCAGACGCTCGTCGCCACCAAGTCGGCGCGGGTGGTGCTCGCGGCTCGCGGGGAGCCGGTGATCGAGTTCGGGCTGAGGCGCGCCCAGGGCATCGACGGCGCCCTCTCGGCGAGCCGGGCCGCCTTCATCGGAGGCTGCGCCGCCACCTCCAACGTGCTCGCCGGCAAGGTCTACGGCATCCCCGTGAAGGGGACGCACGCCCACAGCTGGGTCATGCTCTTCGACGACGAGCTCGAGGCCTTCTTCACCTACGCCCGGGCGCTGCCCACGAACTGCATCCTGCTCGTCGACACCTACAGCTCGCTCGTGGGCGTGCAGCGCGCCATCGAGGTGGGCCGATGGCTCAAGGCGCACGGCCACCGGCTGGTCGGGATCCGCCTCGACTCCGGCGACCTCGCCTGGCTCTCCGTCCAGGCCCGGAAGCTCCTCGACGAGGCCGGCCTGACCGACACCGCGGTGATGGCGTCGAACGAGCTCGACGAGACCATCGTGCAGGCGCTCAAGGACCAGGAGGCGGCCATCACCGTGTGGGGAGTGGGGACGCGCCTCGTCTCCGCCTGGGGGGAGCCGGCGCTCGGCGGCGTCTACAAGCTCTCGGCGGTGCGCTCCGGCCGCGACGCCCCCTGGCGCTACCGGGTGAAGCTCTCGGAACAGGCCGCCAAGACCACCATCCCCGGCATCCTGCAGGTGCGGCGCTACGAGCACCCGGAGGGCTTCCTCGCCGACGTCATCTACGACTGCGAGAGGGGCCTCCCCGAGGCGCCGGAGATGGTCGACCCCCTCGACCTGACGCGCCGGCGCGTCATCCCCGCCCGGACGCCCGGGCAGGACCTCCTCGTCCCGGTGCTTCGCCGCGGCCAGGCGGCCTGGAAGAGCCCCCCGCTCTCCGAGCTCCAGGTCCGCGCGTCCAGGCAGCTCGAGAAGCTCCACGCCGGCGTGAAGCGCCTCGTGCACCCCCACCAGTACCCGGTGGGCCTGGAGCGAGGGCTATCCGACCTGCGCACGCGGCTCATCCTCGAGGCTCGCGGCGTGAACGACTAGGGAGGACGGATGCGCCTCCGCGAGCTCCCCCTGCCGCCCTTCTACGACCCGGCGAACTGCGGGCGCTGGGCCCACCGCCCGGACGCGCAGCAGCTCTTCGACGCCGCCTCGGCGTGGCGCGAGGCGCACGCCGTCCCGCCCTCCGGGGAGGACCCCTTCGACCTCCACCTGCTCCTCATCGACGAGCAGAAGGACTTCTGCCTGCCGGAGGGCTCGCTCTACGTCGCCGGCCGGAGCGGCACCGGCGCCGTCGACGACACCCGCCGCCTCGTGGAGTGGATCTACCGGAACCTGGGGAGCGTGACCCGCATCACCGCCACCCTGGACACCCACCTCGCCTACCAGATCTTCTTCGCGTCCTTCTGGGTGGACCGCCACGGGCGCCCGGCGAGGGCCCACCGGACCGTCACCGCCGCCGAGGTGCGGGAGGGCGACCTCCGCCCCGCCCCGGCCCTGGCCGCCTGGCTGGCCCGGGGGGACGAGGGTTGGCTCCGCGCCGAGGCGCTCCACTACTGCGAGTCTTTGGAGAGGGAAGGGAAGTACCAGCTCTACCTCTGGCCGCCCCATTGCCTCGTCGGCGGCGACGGCCACACGCTCGTGGGCGCCGTCCAGGAGGCGCGCCTCTTCCAGGCCTACGTGCGCGGCGCACAGACCTGGACCGAGGAGAAGGGCTCGAACCCCCTCACCGAGAACTACTCGGTGCTGCGGCCGGAGGTGCTCGTCCGCCACGACCGCAAGCCCCTCGGCGAGCGAAACGCGAGGCTCGTGGAGTCCCTGCTCGCCTCCGGCGCGCTCGTCGTCGCCGGGCAGGCGTCGAGTCACTGCGTGAAGAGCACGGTGGAGGACCTCCTCGCGGAGATCCGCGCGCGCGATCCCGGCCTCGCCGGACGCGTCTACCTCCTCGTCGACTGCATGTCCCCGGTCGCCGTCCCGGACGGCGCCGGCGGCTGGATCGCCGACTTCACGCGAGAGGCCGAGGAGGCGCTCGCCTCCTTCGCGCGCTCGGGCATGCACCTCGTGCAAAGCCGGGACCCGCTCTCCGAGTGGCCCGGCCTCGCTCGCTAGAGACGACGGCCGGGAGCCCCTTCGGGAGCTGTCGCAGGAAAACCCACACGGCGCTACACTGCGCTCGATATGGTGCCCCCCGAGATCGCTCTCCAGTCCCGGTACCTCGAGCCTCCCGCACGGGGAGACGACGCTCCACCGGCTCATCTTTCCGGCGTGTTCCAGCAGATCTACGCGTCCCTCCGGCCTTCGAGCCTGCTCGTCGCCCCGCTCGCGACCGCCAGACTCGTCGCCCTCGTCGACCCCGGGGTCACCCGCCGGGTGGTGGGGATCGACTCCGACATGGAGAAAGTGGCTCTAGCCCGTCAGCGCTACCGTCAAATGGGGTCGATCCTGGAGCTCTACTGCGCGGACGCTCTGGGCGCGCGGCTCCAGCCGGCCGCGGACTTCGACCTCGTGTTCCTATCGCCTCCGCTCGATCGACTGGAGGCCGCGCCGCTCGCCGTCGCGGTCGCCGGGTGGATCGCTCGGGGCGGGACCTGCGCCGTCGTCTCCCGCCTCGCGGGAGACGGGGAGGCCGCGCCGCTCCGCCTCGCCGGCCGGCCAGACCTCGCGGACCTCCTCTCCGCGCGCGAGCTCCGCCGCGCAGGCTCCTGGGAGACGCGCTCCCAGGGCTCGGGTCGGATGCGCGTGAGCCTGTGGCGGGCCGCCGCCGGCCCGAAATAGCCGGCCCCGGCGCCGCGTAGGGAAGAATAGAGTCCTGGGCCGGAGGGTCCCCGAATGGTCTGCCCCTACTGCCGCACCGAGAACGAGCCGGGCGCGATCCGCTGCCGCCACTGCACGAGCTGGATCGAGGCGGAGCCCCGCCGCCGGGAGTGGTACCGGGCGAGGGAGGGGAAGATGATCGCCGGGGTGTGCCGGGGCCTCTCGGACCACTTCGGCGCGCCGGTGGCCGCGCTCCGCCTCATCCTGCTCCTCTCCATCCTCCTCGGCGGCTGGGGCATCCTCCTCTACCTCGCCCTCTGGCTCGCCATGCCCCCGCTGCCGTCGGCGGAGGCCAAGGCCGCGGGAGCCGGAGCGGCGCCACCGCCCTCCGAGATCGCGCCCGGCGGGACCCCCGCCGCCACCCCTTGAGGCGGGCCGGCGGCGCCCCCAGGCGAGCTTCAGTTGACGGTGACCGGGGGTACCGGTGTCGCCGCCGTCACCTCCGTGAGGGCGGTCACCGGCAGGGCGAGCACCGTGGTCGCCACCGAGGTGATGGGAGAGATGGGGGTGGGCGGGTAGGAGAGGCAGGTGCCGGTGGGGCTGCCGGCCGGGTAGTAGCTCTGCGGCGTCACCACGGTCGCCGCGCCGGTGCGCGCGTAGAACTTCCCGGCGTGCTTAGTGATGACCTTGGGGTCGCCGTCGCCGACGTAGGCGGTGCCGCTGCAGCCGGCGGAGACCGGATCGGTGAAGAACACCGGCGAGATGGGCTGGTAGAAGACCCCATCTCCGCCCACGTTCCAGATGTAGCCGTTCCCGTCGAGGAAGGTGTGCATCTGGTCGAAGGGGTAGCGCTCCACCGCCACCGCCGATCCGCTCCCGCCGTTGTAGCTGCTCGAGATCCCCGGGCTCGATCCGAGGAGGGTGCCGAGGACGTTCCCCGCCGAGTCGACGACGGAGAGGGGCTGGGTGGTCGACTGCGCGGCGGACTTGGAGCTGCTGTTGCAGGCGACGACGAGGGCGATGCCGGACACGAGGCCGAGGCAGAGCGGCGAGAGGACGAGGATCATCTTCTTCATGGGAGCCTCCTCGCTCGGGGGAAGCGCAACCGCGCCGGCGGCCGCGGGACGAGCCCGCCGCCCATAGGCGCGCCGCGCCCCCCGAGCCACTCTCGGTGGGGGTAGGGAACGCCGCTGTGCGGGGAGGGGGGCGCTGCTAGTCGCGGGAGAGAGCCGGCTCCACGACTTCGGTCCCGGCGAGCCGGAGCTCGCTCCCCTCGATGCGCCCGAGGAGGCGGAGCACGCCGTCCATGAAGGTGATGGGATGGGGCGGACAGCCGGGGACGAAGAGGTCCACTGGGATCTCCGGCAGGCCGGGCATGCCGTTCGACTGGACCGGGCTGTCCCGGAAGATGCCGCCCGACAGCGCGCAGGCGCCCACGGCAATGACGAGGCGCGGCGCCGGGATCGCCTCCCAGGTCTTGATGGTGGCGAGGCGCATGTTCTCGGAGACCGGTCCGGTCACGACGATGCCGTCCGCGTGGCGCGGAGAGGCGACGAACTGCACCCCGAAGCGGGAGAGGTCGAACTGGATGTTGCCGGAGGCGTTGAGCTCGGCCTCGCAGCCGTTGCAGCCGGCCGCGGACACCTGCCGGAGCCGGAGCGCCCTTCCCAGGAGCTTCCGCGTGCGCTCCTCCAGGGCCCTTGCCAGGACGGGCACGTCGCCGGAGACGAGCAGCTCCTCCCGGGTCCTGGCCGAGAGGCGGTAGTCCCGGGTGAAGCGGATGGCGCCCTCGGGGCAGGCCTGCTCGCAGGCCGGGCAGAAGAGGCAGCGCCCGGTGTCGAGGCGCATGGTGGGGAGCCCGGGGTCCACGATGGCCTCGGTCGGACAGGCGTCGGCGCAGTCCCGGCAGCCATTCCGGCACTTCCCCGGGTCGAGCGCCGGGCGCCCGCGGAAGCGCTCCGGGAAGCGGGCCGGGCCCTCCGGGTAGGCGACGGTCTGTCGTCCGAGCCGGGAGCGGAAGCGGAGGATCTTGACGAGGTCGTCGATCACAGGTCGTGCCCGCAGTAGGAGAGGTTGAAGCTCTTGTTGCACAGGGGGAAGTCCGAGATCTCCTCCCCGCGGAGCGCCAGGGCGAGCCCCATCCAGTTGTGGAAGGAGGGGTCCGTCACCTTGTAGCGGGCGAAGCGCCCGTTCCCGTCGGTGTGGACGGCGTGCGCGACCTCGCCGCGCCAGCCCTCCATGAGAGAGATGACGAACCGGCCCGGGGCCGGGGGGCCGCAGGGCACGCGCACCTTCCCGGCGGGGAGGGAGCGGAGCTCCCGCACCACGAAGTCGGCGCTGCGCTCGGACTCGAGGAGGCGGACCCAGGCGCGGGCAAAGACGTCGCCCGACTCGCCGGTGACCGTGGGCACGTGGATGAAGCGGAACACGCCGGTGGCGTGGTCCCGCCGCACGTCCCGGGAGACGCCGCAGGCCCGGGCCGCCGGGCCCACGAGCCCGAGCTGGCGGCAGGCCTCCCGGCTGACGACCCCGGTGCCGTCGGTGCGGTTGCGGGCGGACGGCGAGTCGAAGAAGAGCCGGGAGGCGGCCTGCACGGACTCCCAGGCCTTCTGGACCTTGTCGGCGAGCCGCCTGGCGGCGGCGCCGTCGAGGTCGAAGCGGACCCCGCCGGGGACGACGAGCCCGCGGCCGAAGCGGTTGCCGCAGATCTCGGCGAGGGCGTTCAGGAAGTCGGCGCGGAGGGCGCCGCAGTAGGAGGCCGTGGGCAAAAACCCGACGTCCCCGGCCAGCATCCCGAGGTCGCCGACGTGGTTCGCGCGGCGCTCGAGCTCGAGCGCCACGCCGCGAAGCACGGCGGCCCGAGCCGGGATCTGGCAGCCGGCGAGCGCCTCGACGGCGTTCGCGTGGGCCAGGCCGTGGCCGACGACGGTGTCGCCGGCCACCGACTCGAGGAGAGCCACCGTGCGCCGGTCGGGCCCGCCCGCCAGCATGGGCTCGACCCCGCGGTGCTGGTAGCCGAGCACGATCTCCAGGAAGAAGACGTGCTCGCCGTGGCACTGGAAGCGGAAGTGGCCCGGCTCGATGATGCCGGCGTGCACCGGCCCCACGGCCACCTCGTGGACCTCCTCTCCCTCCACGCGGAAGAACGGGTAGGCGCCGGGGATGGTCTTGGGGTTCGAGCGGCGCCCGAAGGGGTCCACCCCGGGGACGAGCGGGGGCTCGAAGCGCACCGGTTTCAGCCAGGGGTGGCCCTCGGGACGCAGGCCGAACTGCTCGTAAACCTCCCGCTCGAAGAGCTGCAGCGCCGGGCACTCGGGGGTGAGGGACGGGTAGGACTCCCGCACCCGGGTGGAGAGGACGCCGAGCCTGCCCTGCGCGTCGTCGGCGAGCACGGCGGTGAGGACCACCTCGTCCCCATCGCCCTGCCGCCCGTAGAAGGCGCTGGCGCGCCCCCCGGCGGCGATCACGTCCGCGACGACCTGCTGGAAGTCCTCGAGCCCGACCTCGGGGACGAGTTCGGCCTCCACGGCCTCTGCGTTCCAGACCTGCAGGATCCGGGTGGGCATCGCTAGCTCCCCCCCCCGACCAGCGCGGCGGCGGACCGGAACAGGCTGGCGAGCGGGCTCGGCAGCCAGAGCCCGAGGGCCAGCACGGCGAGCAGTAGCGCGAGCGGCGGGCCGGCGGTGAGCCAGCTGTCGCGGAAGCCGGTCCGCTCCGGCGCGCCCCGGTCGTCGCCCTGGACCACCTTGAGGACCGTCGCCCCCATGCCCACGAAGACCACTGCCAGGAAGAGGAGGAAAAGCCCGCCGACCGCCCAGCGCCCCGACCCGAGCGCTCCGTTCAGGATGACGAACTCGCTCCAGAAGGGGCTGAAGGGCGGCGTTCCGGTCACCGCCAGGAAGCCGGCGAGGAAGAGCGGGCCGGAGACGGGCAGGCGGCGGGCCGCGCCGCGGACATCCTCGACGCGCTTCGACCCGTAGCCGCGGTGGATGTTGCCGGCGGCGAGGAAGAGGACCCCCTTGGCGAGGCCGTTGTTCACCACGTGGTAGAAGGCGCCGGCGACGGCGCCGCCGCCCAGCCCCAGGCCCACCGCCAGGATCCCCATGTGCTCGACGCTGGAGTAGGCGAGCATGCGCTTGAAGTCTCGCTGGCCCGCCATGAACACGGCGGCGAGCGCCATGGAGAGGAGCCCGAGCCCGACGAGCGCGTCGCAGGCGAAGCCCCCCTCGCCGGCGGCCCGCGTCACCTGGAAGACCCGCACCAGGGCGAGGAAGGCCACGTTGGTGACCGCTCCGGCGAGCAGCGCCCCGAGGATGCCGGGCGCCTCTCCGTAGGCGTCCGGCTTCCAGGAGTGGAGGGGGGCGAGGCCCATCTTCGTGCCGTAACCGACGAGCAGGAAGACGAAGGCGGCCCGCACCCAGGGCTTGGAGAGCCCCGGACCGGCCTGGAGGAGGGAGGAGAGGAGCAGGGACCGCGGGCCGTCGGGTCCCGCGCCCGAGAGGGCGACGAAGAAGGTGCCGAGGAGCGCGAGCGCGATGCCGAGGGAGGAGACGAGCAGGTACTTCCAGGCCGCCTCGAGGGAGCGCGCGTTCCGGTTGAAGTAGATGAGCGGAGCGGTGGAGAGCGTGGTGAGCTCGATGGCCACCCAGAGGACGCCCAGGTGCTGGGCCAGGCCCACCACCGTCATGGCCGCGAGCAGACCGAGGAGCCCGCTCACGAAGACGCGGTTGTCCTTGTCGTGCCGGTGGCGCAGGTATCCCTGGGAGTAGACGGCGGTGGCGAGGAAGAGGGCGCTGACCGTCGCGAGCACCACCTTGCCCGGGGCGTCGAGGAAGAGGTACCCGCCGAAGAGCGGCGGCTCCGGGTGGAGCCAGAGCTCCGCCATCCCCGCGGAGTGGGCCGCGGCCCCCACGAGAAGCAGCCAGGGCCGGCTCCGGTTGTCCGGCCAGGAGAAGGCCGCCGCCGCGAGGCCGAGGAGGAGAAGGAGGAGGAAGGGGACCATGGAGGCTCTAGTCCTTGAGCGACGCGAGCACGTCGGTGTCGAGGGAAGAGAACTCTCGGTTGATGTGGAACATCACGATGCCCATCACGAAGACCGCCGCCAGCAGGTCGAGCAACACCCCGGCCTCGACCATGACCGGCATCACGTCGGTGAGGAGGAGCCCGAAGACGAAGACCCCGTTCTCGAGGACCAGGAAGCCGAGCACCTGGGTGACGGCCTTCTTCCGGCTCACCACCAGCAAGAGCCCGGTCCACACCGTGGAGAGGGCGGTGGGGACGAGGAAGGTGTGCATCTCCGGGGTGGGGAGAGGGAGGCCGCGGGAGAAGGCGAAGGCGAGCGCCACCCCCGCGCCCCCCAACAAGAGCGAGGGCACGTAGCCGATGAGCGGCTCCACCTCCCGCCGGATGGCAGCCTCCCGGATGGCCCGGAACATGAGCCACGGGATGAAGACGGCCTTGATGGCGAGGGCCCCGCCGGCGACGAGCAGCACGTGGCCGAGGTCATGAGCCGGGGAGGCGAGGAGCAGGGCCAGCAGGGAGAGGAGCGCTCCCTGGAGCGCCACCGCGCGGATGGCGGCCCCGAGCCGGCTGGAGGCGAGCAGCACGAGGTTGATGACCACCACGAGGACGAAGGTCATGTCGATCCAGGAGGACATGGTCACCGGAGGAGGAGGACGAGGGCGAAGACGGAGAGCACGGAGGCGCCGACGAGCATCTGCGGCACCCGGGTGAGGCGCAGCCGGGCCATGGACGACTCGATGAGCCCGACGAGCGCGGCGAATCCCAGCAGGCCGAGGAGGAACGCCAGGGCGGCGACCGGGCCGGCCGGCAGCGAGAGGCCGCCGATGAGGAGGCGCACCAGGAGGGCGCCGAAGAGAAAGAGCTTGAGCGAGGCGCCGTAGAGGATGAGGGCGAGGTCCGGCCCGGAGTGATCGAGCACCATGACCTCGTGGATCATGGTGAGCTCGAGGTGCGTGTTCGGATCGTCCACCGGGATGCGGGCGTTCTCGGCGAGCGACACCACGAACAGGGAGATGGCCGCGAGGAGCAGGGCCGGCGCCGCCCCCCTCCAGGCGCCGGCGAGCCCCGGCCCGAGCATCCCGGAGAGGGAGAGGGTGCCGGTGGCGCGGGCGAGCACCACGAAGCAGAGGAAGAGGGCGGGCTCGGCGATGCTCGCGAAGGAGACCTCCCGGGCCGCCCCCATGCCCTCGAAGGAGGAGCCCGTGTCGAGGGCTGCGAGCGCGGTGAAGAAGCGCCCGAGCGCGAGGAGGTAGGCGAGGAGCACGAAGTCGCCGGTGAAGGAGACTGGAGCGCGCCCGCCGGCCGAGGGCAAGAGGAGCCCGGCGGTGAAGACGGCGGCGAGGCCGATGGCCGGCCCGGCCCGGAAGACCCAGGTGGTCGTCCGGCTGTAGACGGCGCCTTTCCGGAGGAGCTTCGCGAGGTCGAAGTAGGTCTGGGAGAGCGGCGGCCCGCGGCGCCCGCCGACGATGGCCTTCACCCGGTTCACCACTCCGAGGAGCAGGGGCGGGAAGAGGAGCAGGACGGCGACCTGAAAGAGGGAGCGGAAGGCCATGTCACCACCAGAGGAAGCGCCAGCCGAGGAGGGCTACCAGCGCCACCAGCACGAGCACCGCGTAGAGGTGGATGCGGCCGGAGAAGAGGCCGCGCACCCGGGCGGCGACGACCTCGCCGCCCCGGACGGCGGGGAGGATGGCCCGGTCGAGCACCAGGTCCGGCACCTCGGTGGCGAAGCGGGCCGACCGGGGGAAGAGGCCGCGGGGCTCCTCCAGCTCCGCGCGGGCCAGGAGCGCGCGGCGGAACCCCTCGACGAGGATCTGCGCGAAGGAGGAGCCGCTGTACTCCATGCGCGCGGTGGGCGCGGCGTAGCCGCACCCCCAGGTCTCCACCGGGGCCACCGGGGCGGCCCGGCGGCCGAGCTGCCGCCGGAGGAGCGCGAGCGCCAGCGCGGCCGCGAGGAGGGCCCAGGCGACGAGTGCCACCCCGCGAGCGGCCCTCGCCGCCGCGGAGCCGGCGGCGAGGGCGTCGGCGAGCGGGAGGCCGGACCACTCCGCCGCGGCACGGGCGAGCGCCGGCAGCCACAGCCCCGGGAAGAGCCCCACGGCGGCGCAGGCGAGCGCCAGCGCGGCCATGGGAAGGAGCATGGCCCGGGCCGCTTCCCGGGCGCCCGAGGCCTCGGACGAGCGAGGATGGCCGAGGAAGACGGTTCCCTGGACCTTGGCGAAGCAGGCGGCGGCCAGGCCGCCGATGAAGGCGAGCGCCGGCGCCCCGAGCACGAGGTAGGACGCCCGGTCGCCGCGCGGGAGGCCGAGGCCCGCGAGCGAGCCCAGGGCCACGAGCCACTCGGAGACGAACCCGTTGAGCGGCGGGAGCCCGCTGATGGCGGCGGCGCCCACGAGGAAGAGGAAGGCGGTGGCCGGCATCGCGCGGGCCAGCCCTCCCAGGCGCTCGATGTCGCGGGTGCCGGTGGCGCGGTGCACGGCGCCCGCCCCGAGGAAGAGCAACGACTTGAAGAGGGCGTGGTTCACGACGTGCAGCACGGCCCCCGAGAAGCCGAGGACGACGAGGGCCGCGTCGCCCCGCGAGCGTCCCACGAGCGCGATCCCCGCCCCCATGGCGATGATCCCGATGTTCTCCACCGAGTGGTAGGCGAGCAGGCGTTTCAGGTCGTGCTGGGCGAGCGCCAGGCCCACCCCGAGCACGCCGGAGAGGGCGCCGAGGGCGAGCAGCGCCATCCCCCAGGAGGCCGGCGGCGCCTCGAAGAAGCCGGACGCCCGCAGGATCCCGTAGATCCCGGTCTTGAGAAGCACCCCCGACAGGACCGCCGAGACGTGGCTGGGCGCAGCCGCATGGGCGCCCGGCAGCCAGAAGTGCAGTGGGACGAGCCCGGCCTTGCTCCCGAAGCCGACGAGGAGGAGGGCAAAGAGGATCCCTCCCCCGGCCGCCGGCAGGCCCCGCCAGGCCGCGAAGTCGAAGGAGCCGCAGGCGCTGCCCACCCACGCGAAGGAGGCGAGGAGGGCGAAGGTCCCGAGGTGGGCGGCGGCCAGGTAGATCCAGGCCGCCCGGAGCGCTTCCGGGTGCTCGTCCTCGCTCCGGACGAGGAAGAAGGCGGCCACCGCCACGACCTCCCAGCCGATGAGGAAGAGGAGCGCGTTGTCGGCGAGGACGACGAGGGCCATGGCGCCGGTGGCGACGCCCAAGAAGATCTGCAGGCGCACCGCCTTCCAGCCGAGCCTCGCCTGGGGCCAATAGGAGAGGCCGTAGATCGCTGCGAGCGCCGGCAGCACCACCGCGGGGAGGAGGAAGAAGGCGCCGAGCGAGTCGAGGCGGAGCGAGAGCGACCCGTAGGGTTCGTGCCAGGGGTAGTGCGTGGCGAAGCCGCCCGCCCCGGCGAGCACCACCCCGCTCGCGGCCGCGCCCAGGGCGGCGGCGGCGCAGAGGGCGGCGCAGGAGAGCGCTTGCCCGAGGACCGGGCGGCGCCAGAGGAGGAGCCCGGGCAGGCCGCTCGCCGCGGAGAGCGCCAGCGCTCCGATGGCGAGGCCCTCGGTCACGGTCCCCGCCCGCGGAGTGCCAAAGCCAGCCCCAGGGCCACGAGGGTGACGAGCGTGTAGAGGAGCTGGAGGTTGAGCCGCCCGGCCTGGAAGCGGCGGAGGCGGCTCATTCGGTCGCCGAGCTCGCGGAAGCGGGTCGAAGAGGCTGGCGCGCGCCGGATCGGTGGCCTCCGTGTGCAGCGAGCTCTGGACGGGGAAGAGGCCGCGCGGGGGATCGAGCCGCACGAGCGGCTGGAGGAAGCGGGGCACGAGGCCGGAGAGGAGAGCCTGGGAGTAGGAGGAGGCGGTGTACTCCATCCGCGAGGTGGGCCGGCTGTAGCCGCAGCCCCAGGTCTCGGCGTCCCGCACCTCGCCCGCGGCGCGGGCGCGCCGCGCCGCCAGGGCCAGGGCGGCGGCCGCCGCAGCCAGGGCGATGGCCATCACCTGGAGCGGGCCGGCGAGGCGGGCCCCCGCCTCGGCGGCCCAGAGCGCCCCCCCGCCGACCTCGGCCGCCGCCGGCGCGATGAGGCGCAGCACCGGGACCGGGAAGACGCCGAAGCCGACCGAGCCGGCGGCCAGGGCGGCGAGCGGGACCCAGAGGAGCGGGGAGGGCTCGCGGGCGGAGACGGCGGCGCTGCTCCGGGGGGCGCCGAGGAGCGCCACCCCCACGAGGCGCGTGAAGGCGACGGCGGCGAGGGTGCCGACGAGGGCCAGCCCGGCCACGGCGAGGAAGGCGAGGAGGGAAGCCGCCCCGGAGGAGGAGGAGGCTCCGCGGAGGAGGCCGAGGTAGATGAGCCACTCCGAGGCGAAGCCGGAGAGCGGCGGCAGGGCGGAGAGGGCGGCCGCGCCCACCAGGAAGAACGACCCGGTGAGCGGCAGGCGGGCGAGGAGTCCTCCCATCGCCTCGAGGTCCCGGGTACGGGTGACGTGGGCCAGGGCCCCTCCTCCCATGAAGGCGAGGCCCTTCATCACCGCGTGGCTCCACACGTGGAAGAGGGCCCCCGAGAACCCGAGCGCCGCCACCTGCGGGAGCCCGCTCGCGTTCCCGGCCACGCCGACGCCGATGCCGACGAGCACGATGCCGACGTTCTCCACGCTCGAGTAGGCGAGCGCGCGCTTCAGGTCCTCCTGGCCCAGGGCGAGGGTGATGCCGACGAGCGCGCTCGCGAGCCCCATCCCGGCGAGGAGGAGCCCCTCGCCGACGCCGGCCGCGGGGAGGAAGCCGAGGACGCGGAGCAGGCCGTACACCCCCGTCTTGATCATCACTGCGGAGAGGAGCGCGGAGACGTGGCTCGGCGCCGCGGGATGGGCCTCGGGGAGCCAGACGTGGAGAGGGACGAGGCCAGCCTTGGCGCCGAAGCCGACGAGCGCGAGCGCGAGGAGGAGGGCGGGAGAGACGGCGCCCTGGCGGAGCGCCTCGAAGCGGCCGAAGTCGAAGTCCTTGGCTCCGGCGGCGAGCAGGACGAAGAGGGCGAAGAGGCAGGCCGTCCCGAGGTGCGACGCGACGAGGAAGGTGTAGCCGGCGCCGCGCACCTCCGCCTTTTCGTCGTCGAAGGTGACGAGCGCGAAGGACGCGACCGTCATCACCTCCCAGGACACGAGGAAGAGGACCCCGTCGGCGGATGCGAAGACGAGCGCGATGGAGGCGACGAGGAGGTTGAAGAAGAAAGCGAAGGCGGCGAGCGGACGCTTCCCGTGGTCCATGTAGCCGACCCCGTAGAGGGAGGCCGGAATGGCGAGCGCGAAGAGGGCGCAGAGGAAGAAGGCGGCGAGCGGGTCGAGGCGGAGGTGGAAGGCCCCGAGCGGCACGGACCAGAACAGGGCGAGTTCTGCCGGCGGGGCGCCGAGGAGGAAGGGGAGCACTCCGGCGAGGCCCAGGAGGCCGCCCAGGCAGGCCCCGGCGGCCCCGAGCCAGAGGGCGAGCCTCCGGCGGCGGCCGCTCGCTAGCGCTGCCAGCCCACCCGCCACCAGGGCGAGGAGCGCGCCGAGAAACAGCGTCACGCTCCGTCTCTCCGCGCCGTCCCCGCGGCCCGCTGCTCGGCCAGAGCGCGCTCCACGCGCTCCAGCTCCGCCAGGATGTCCTCGGTGGGCGCTCGCTCCTCGAGGCTCTTCGCCACCGCCGGGTCCCGCAGCGCGGTGGCCAAGGCGGCGAGGAGGTGCAGGTGGGCGCGCGTGGAGGGGCTGAGGAGGAGGCAGAGGGTACGGACCCCCTGTCCGTCCGCCGCCCCGAAGTCGACGGCCTCGTCGAGGAGGAAGACGGCCACCACCGGTCGGTCGACGCGGAGGACGATCGGGTCCCGCGGGTGGGGGATGGCGATGCCGTTGCCGAGCGCGGTCGACCCGAGCCGCTCCCGGGCGAGGATCATGGAGTAGAGGAACTCGCGGTCGTGCCCGGGGGGAAGGGGCAGCCGGTCCACGAGCTGCCGGAGGACCTGGGCCGTGTCCGTGCCGCGGATCCCCCGGTG
>Ga0335078_10007254_pt1 | contig 16438 bp, 14 predicted proteins | sample Lox_Sample_32_FD_206711 | JGI IMG/M metagenome (GOLD analysis project Ga0335078, IMG submission 206711) | Soil microbial communities from Loxahatchee National Wildlife Refuge, Florida, United States - Lox_Sample_3.2 | ecosystem: Environmental > Terrestrial > Soil > Wetlands | place: USA...
TAGTCGCCGAGCTCCTGCCGCGTGTCATCGGGCCCCGACAGGACCGCCATCACCCCGAACACGGCGAAGGAGGCGAACAGGTAGGCGTAGAGGTAGAAGTACACGGCGCCGACCGAAGTCGGAGCGCGCGCCGCCGAGACGACGGCCAGCAGGATGAAGCCCGCATGGGAGACGCCCGACAGGCCGATCAGCCGCTTGACGTTGTTCTGCTTGAGCGCCGCCAGGTTCCCAAAAAGGATCGTGGCGGCCGCCATGAAGACGAGCACCGGCTCGACGAGCCAGGCGTACGGGGGGAAGACCTCGGTCGCGAGGACCAGCAGGACGACGAATCCGGCGCCCTTGGAGGCGACCGCGAGCAGCGCCGTCACGGGCGTGGGCGCCCCCTGGTAGACGTCGGGTATCCATATCTGGAACGGGAACGCGCCGATCTTGAACGCCACGCCCGAGAGGACCAGGGCGATGCCGGCCGCCGCCAGGAAGTTGCCCGGATTGGCCTCCAGGAACCCGGCCATCCCGCCGTACTGCATCGCCTCGGCTGTCCTGCCGGCGAGCCCGGCGCTGCCCGCGACCCCGTACAGGAGCACGATGCCAAAGAGCAGGAGCGCCGAGCTGAGGGCGCCCATGATGAGGTACTTGAGCCCGGCCTCGAGCGTCGCGGGGTTCGAGCGGCAGTAGCTGACGAGGACGTACAGGCCCACCGTGACGGTCTCCAGGGCCACGAAGAGCATCACGAAGTTCCTGCTCTCGACGAGGAGCATCATCGCTGCCGCGACCACGAGCACGACGTGGTGGAATTCGACCTTGGGGGCGCGCTCCAGGGACAGGCTGCGCGCGGCCATGAGCGAGACGAGGATCGAGGAGACGAGGAAGAACACGCGCATCAGCTGGCCCGCCGGGGAGATCATCAGCAGGCCGTTGAAGGCGGCCCGGTAGGGCGTCCCGAAGTTCGCGGCGAGCACGGCCAGGATCGCCACCTGCCCCGCGAGGGAAACGAGCGGTATCCGGCGGTGCGCGGCCTTGGGCAGGACCGTCTCGAGCACGAGGAGGGCCAGCGCGAGGCACCCGAGCGAGAGCTCGGGCCAGATCGCCCCCCAGCGGTTCCCGGCGGCCAGGCTTCTCAGTAGGGTGAGGTCCATGGGCATGGTGGGTCGGCGCGGCCGCGGCTACCGGCTGGCCATCGCCGCCGCGGGCGGGCCCTCCAGCGCCCGGTTGATTCCGGCCGAGAACGCCTTCGGCCAGACGCCCACGAAGAGCAGCGCCGCCACGAGGACGAACGCCGGAATCTTCTCGCCCCACGCCATGTCGGCCGGCGGGTGCGCCTGCGCCACCCGCGCGAAGGCCTCCGTCGGGGGCCCGAAGAAGACCCGGGCGGCGGCGCGTAGGCCATAGACCGCCGAGACCACGGTCCCCGACAGCGCCACCACGGTGAGCGCGTGCGAGTAGCCCCAGAGGGCGACGAAGATCGGCAGCTCGCCCCAGAAGTTCGCGAAGCCGGGAAGCCCAATGCTCGCGAAGGTCGCCGCGACGAACAGGCCGGCGAGAACCGGGGTGTTTCGCGCCAGTCCGCCCATCAGGTCCATGTCGAAGGTGTTCGTGCGCCGGTGGATGCAAGTCGAGAGCAGGAAGAGCAGGGCGACCGAGAACCCGTGCGCCACCATGAGCATGACGGCGCCGCCGGCGCCAAGGACCGAGCCCGCGGCGATCCCGAGGAACGCGTAGCCCATGTGCATCACCGAACTGTAGCCGACCATCTGTTTCAGGTCGCGCTGCGCCAGGGTCACCAGGCCGATCACGAGAACGTTGCCGAGTGCCGCGGTGACCGCCAGGGCGCCGCTCCAGCGAGCGGCCCCGAACGGCAGGAGCGGCAGCGCGATCTGAATCAGGCCGTAGAGCCCGAACTTCTTCAGGACGCCCGCGTGCAGCATCGCGGCGGAGCTGGGCGCGGCGCCGTAGCCGAGCGGAGCCCAGGAATGGAAGGGCCACAGGGAGACGAGCACGCCGAAGCCGAAGAGGAGAAGCCCGAAGATATGCTTCTGGGTGACCTCGCCGAGCGGCCTCGACGCCAGGGCGTCGCGCAGCACCATGAGGTCGAAGCTCGTGGCCCCGCTCTTCACGTAGATGGCGATGAGCCCGAGGAGGGAAAGCATCGCCCCGAGCGTGAGGTAGACCGTCATCATCATGGCGGCGTAGGTGCGGTCCCGGCCGCCCCAGATCCCCACCATGATGAAGGTCGGAATGAGCGCCAGCTCGTGGAAGAAGTAGAAGAAGAAGACGTTCACGCTCGCGAACGTCCCCATGAGGCCCGCGTGCATGACGAGCAGGAGCAGGAGATAGGTCTTGAGCCGTTCCGCCCTCGACTGGATCGCGTACAGGCCGGCGGCGAAGCCGACGAACCCGGCCAGGACGAAGAGCGGGAGCGAGATCCCATTGAGCCCGAGGCGGAGCCCGATGCCGAAGCGCTCCAGGCCGCAGGAGTAGTCCGCGAGGAACGCGTAGCCGTGGGCGTCCTTCTCGGCGGCCCCGAACCGCAGCCAGGCGTCGAGCGCCGCCAGAGCCGGCACCCCGAATCCTGCGTACGCAAGCTTGACGGCCCAGCGCTTCGGCAGGCCCAACGCGATCGCGAGCGCGACGGCGAGCGGCACGGCGACCGACATCAGCAGGGGATCGAGGGCGGGGGCGTTCATGCCGGGGGTTTCACAGGAGGCCGGCCGCGTAGGCCCACAGCACGACCACGCCGCCGAGGAACCAGTACACGTACGTGCTCAGGCGGCCCGTGTGCAGCGCGCGGATCCCGACGCCTGCGAACTCGGCCGCGCCGGCGAGCCCCCGGACGACCACGCCCGAGAGGCCCACGATGTCGATGAAATTGAGGACCATGGCCGCGCGCTGCTGGACTTTGGCCACGTAGGCGTCGTACGCCTTGTCGAACGAGGCCCTGAGCGCCGCCAGGAACCCGAACACGGCGCCCGAGCGCCTCTCGAGCGAATCGCTCCCATCCGTCGCGTAGAACGCGAGCGCCGTCCCCGCGCCGACGACCAGCACGAGAATGCTGACGGCCAGGACGACCGCGTGGGCGGGGCCGTGCGCCTCCGGGATAGTTGCGAACACGCCCTCGAAGGCCCGCGGGTAGGCGCGCCAGTATCCGCCCACCAGGCAGAGCGCCGCGAGCAGGACGAGCGGGGCCGTGACGGCGATCCCCGGGTCGCGCGCATGCTCCGCGGCCTCGCTGCGCGGGGCGCCCAGGAACGCGATCTTCCAGAGCCTGAGCATGTAGAAGGCGGTCAGTATCGCCGTGAATGCGAGCACCGCGAAGACGGCGCGGTTGCTCTCGAACGCGAGGACGAGGATAGCGTCCTTCGAGAAGAATCCCGCCAGGCCCGGCATCCCGACGATGGCCGCGACCGCCACCGTGAACGTCCAGAACGTCACCGGCATCCGGCTCCTCAGCCCGCCCATCCTGAAGATGTCCTGTTCGTGGTGGCACCCGAGGATCGCCGAGCCGGCCCCGAGGAAGAGAAGGGCCTTGAAGTAGGCGTGGGTCGTCAGGTGGAACATCGCCGCCCCGACCGAGCCCAGCCCGAAGGCCGCGACCATGTAGCCGAGCTGGGAGACCGTCGAGTACGCGAGGACCTTCTTGATGTCCCGCTGCGTGACGGCGCACAGGGCCGCGTACAGGGCGGTGAGCGTGCCTACCCAAGCGATGACGGCGCGGGCCTGGGGCACCACGAGGACGTCGATCCGGCAGAGCATGTAGACGCCGGCGGCCACCATGGTCGCCGCGTGGATGAGTGCGGACACGGGCGTCGGGCCCTCCATGGCGTCCGGGAGCCACACCTGGAGGGGCAGCTGGGCCGACTTGCCGACCGCGCCGCAGAACAGGAGCAGGGGGATCAGGCGGCTGTACACCGCGTGGGCACCGGCCGGGCCCCCGCCGAGCGCCGCGAGGCTCACCGTCCCGTTCGACCAGTAGCAGACGATGATCCCGAGAAGGAAGCCGAAGTCGCCCACACGGTTCACGACGAAGGCCTTCTTCGCGGCGTCCGACGCCGAGAGCCTCTCGCGCCAGTGGTTGATGAGGAAATAGGAGCTGAATCCCACCAGCTCCCAGAAGATGAACATCATGAACAGGTTGTCCGCCAGCACGATGCCGGCCATCGAGAACATGAAGATCGACAGGCCGCCGAAGTAGCGCGCCTTCGCCCCGTCGTCGCGCATGTAGCCGAGCGAGAAGACGTGCACGCAGAGGCCGACGACGCCGACCACCGCGAGCATCAGCGCGGCGAGGTCGTCGAACTTGAAGCCCATGGCGAACGAGAACGACCCGAATCGCAGCCATTCCCACGCGGCCGTGAAGCGAGCGCCCCCGAACGCGAGCGCGAGGGCGCCGGCGGCCACGAACGCGGCCGCGGCGACGGACACGGCCGCGGCGGCGCTCCCCCGCCTCCCGAGGAAGAGCGTGATCACGGCCGCCGACGCCAGAGGCGCGAGCAGGACGCAGGCAGCGGTCGTCGTGGGCGTCATCTCTCGGTCGTTCGGCGTCAGTGCCTGAGGGAATCCAGGCGGTCGACCTCCACGGTCCCGCGGGCGCGGAAAAGGGCGACGATGATCGCGAGCCCGACGGCGACCTCGGCGGCCGCCACGGTCAGGATGAAGAAAACGAACACGTCGCCGTCCTCCGTCCCGTTGAAGCGCGAGAACGCGACGAGCGCCAGGGTGGCGGCCACGAGCATGAGCTCGAGGCACATGTAGATCACGAGCGTGTTGCGGCGCACGAGGACCCCGAGGAATCCCACCGCGAAGAGCGCCGCGCTGAGCAGCACGTAGGCCTCGAGCGACGGCGTCATTCGGGCCCCTCCTCCGGCTTCCGGCTGACGACGACGACGCCCACCATCGCGACCAGCAGCAGGAACCCGATGACCTCCACCGGCAGCAGGTAGGTCGTGAACAGCTGGTAGGCGTAGAGCTTGAGCGACGAACCGACCGCGCTGGCGGCCGGCGCGCCTGCCGCGAGGCGGGCCCGGGCCGCGAGGAGACCCAGGCCGGACGCGAGCAGCGCCGCCGCGGCGAAGCCCGCCAGCGCCCGGACGAGCCGGAACCTCCAGGGAGCCCCCCCCTGCATGTCCAGGAGCATGATGATGAACAGGAAGAGCGCGACGACCGCCCCCGCGTAGACGAGCACCAGGATGAACGCGAGGAAGTAGGCGTGGAGCTGGACGAACAGCCCGGCGATCCCAGCCAGGCACAGAAGCAGGCACATCGCGCTGTTCACCACGTTGCGGTTGAGGACGACGCCGATCGCGCACGCGAGCGTCAGGACCGAGAGGCAGGTGAAGGCGGCCGGATTCATCGTGCCGGCCTCAGTGGCGCCCGCCGCCGCGCGCCTCGGCGGCCCTCTTCACGTCCCATTTGAAATGCCTGTCGGGGAGCGTCCCGCCGAGCTCGTAGAGCCTGTCCTTGTGGTTGACCATCTCGGCGCGGCTGTAGCCCGTCATCGAGTACTGCTGCTGGAGGAAGATCGCCTCCTCCGGGCAGACCTCCTCGCACAGCCCGCAGTAGATGCAGCGCAGCATGTCGATGTCGAACGCCTGCGGGGCCTTCTCCACGTGGTCGACGCCGGCGCCCTCCGGGACCGAGCCCGGCGTGATCCGGATCGCCTTCGGCGGGCACACGAACTCGCAGAGCTGGCAGGAGACGCACTTCTCCCGGCCGTTCGGGTCCTTGACCAGCGTCGGGACGCCGCGGTAGCCGGGCGGGATCGCCGGCCGCTGCTCCGGGTACTCCATCGTGTCGGCGGGGCCCAGCAGGTGCTTGAGCGTGGTCCACATCGCCCCCGCGATCTGCGGGAAGTACGTGCGCTCCGCCAGGGAGAGGGGCCTGCGTTGGACGGAGATGACGGCCATGGTCTTGGGCTTGCCCGGGTCTAGCGCTGGAGGAAGGCGATCGCGAACGCGTACGCGACCAGGTTGGCGATCGAGAGCGGGAGCAGCTTCTGCCATCCGAGGCGCATCACCTGGTCGTAGCGGAAGCGCGGCACGGTCCAGCGCACCCACATGAAGACGAACAGGGTCGCGAGGATCTTCGCGAGGAGGATCGCCACCGAGACCGCTCCCGCCACCGCAGGATGCAGCCAGAGGGCGGAGCCGCTCGCCTGGTGCAGCCTCTCGAGGAGGTCCGCGAGCGGGAGCCACGGGAGGAGGTTCCAGCCGCCCAGGAAGAGGAGGGAAAACACGGCCGAGCCTACGATCATGTTGGCGTATTCCGCGACAAAGAACAGCGACCACTTGAAGGCGCCATACTCGGTGTGGAACCCGCCCACCAAGTCCGCCTCGGACTCGGGCATGTCAAAGGGCTGGCGGTTCGTCTCGGCGAACAGGGCGACGGCGAAGATGAGCGCCGACACCGGCATCGTGAACGCGAACCAGGCACCGCCCCAGAATCCCGGCCGGCTCTGGAAGGCCACCACCCGCGCGAGACTGAGCGAGCCCGCCGCGCCGGGCTCGTTCACCCACAGGAACACGGGAAGGACGGCGAGGAGCATCGACAGCTCGTACGAGATGAGCTGAGCCGAGGCCCGGACGCCGCCCAGGAACGGATACTTGGAATTGGAGGCCCACCCGGCGAGGATGAGCGAGTAGATGCCGAGCGAGGCCACGGCGAAGACGGCGAGTATCCCGACGTCGACGCCGGCCAGGACGAGCGGGACGACCTGGCCGCCCCGGCCCAGGTAGGCGCCGAAGGGCACCACGGTGACGGTCGTGAACGCCGGCACCATCGCGATGACCGGGGCCAGCGTGTAGTAGAGCCTGTTCACGTGGTCGGGGAACGGCTCCTCCTTGAAGAGGAACTTTCCTCCGTCCGCCATCAGTTGGAAGACCCCGAGCCGCTGCAGGATCCAGGCCCCCGGGATCCAGGCGAAGATCGGGGGCAGGGCGCGGTTCGGCCCCGGCCGGCACTGGATCCAGGCGCACACCTTGCGCTCCGCCATCGAGCAGGCCGCGGCCACGGGGAAGATGACCCCGATCACCGCGACGCCCTTGAGGACGGCCAGCACCGGCGCAGGAAGCGAGAGGAGGAAGTCGATCACGGCTTGGCCCCCCCCGGGGCGCGGGACTGGTCAGGCTTGTAGTGGAGCGAGGGCCCCTCGGCGAAGGGCAGGCCCGCCCAGGGAGACCCGTCGAGGAGGAGGCCCGTGTCCGGCACCGAGTCGTAGCGCACCCCGGCGAGCACCGGGACCTCGGCCGCCATCGCGGCCCACGCCGAGGCGAGGTCCCCGCCGAGGCTGGGCCCGCCCACGGCGGCCGTCAGCCGGGCGAGGACGACGAGGTCGTCGGTCGCGCCCGCCGGTCCCGGCACGGCCTTCGCGAACCTCTGGATGCGGAACTGCTGGTTGACGAACGTGCCGCTCTTCTCGAACACCGTGAGGGTCGGGATGGCGACCCGGGCCGCCGCGCTCGTCGCGTTGGCGTGGGTGCCGAGATAGACGATCGCGACCCTCGCGAGCTGCGCCGCGCTCAGCCCGGCCTCCGCGAGGTCTTCGCCGACCGAGACCACGGCCCGGACCTGCCCCGCGTCGATGCGCGCGCCGAGGGCGTCGAGGCGGGCCTGCGGCAGGCCCGCGATCAGCCCGGCGACAAGCGCGCCGCGCACGTTCGGGTTGCGGTCGGCCGACACGAGCAGGCCGTCGCCCCCGCCGATGCGCGCGACGAGCGAGGCCCGCGCCCCCAGGGCGTCGCGCAGCTTCCTCAAGAGGAACTGCTCCTCGACCGAGCTGCGGCCGGACCCGACGACCTCGACCCCGCCCCCAGCAAGGACGCCGGCCGCCTCCCGGATCGCGAAATCGAGGGCGCTGTCGGCCCCGCCCACCCGGACGGCGGCAAGGCGGTCCGGGGCTCGGATGGCCTTGTACAGGATGCGCCCGCTGTCGGCCATCCACGTGTCGTTCACCTCGTCGTTCTGGCGCGGCGTAATCCGGTAGACGGCGCCCTCGCGCGACCACACGACCGTGTTCGCGCCCGCGCTCGAGCCCGTGTCGATGCTGTTCGTCTGCCTGAGGAACCAGACGCGCATCTTGAACCTGAAGTCCGTGCTCGTGAGCGCGCCGACCGGGCAGATGTCCACGGTGTTGAGCGAGTAGTCGTTCTCGAGGCGGCGCCCCGGGTAGCACGCGAGGGTGCTGTAGCTGCCGCGCTCGGTGAAGCCCAGGACGTCGTCCTTGGCGATCTCCTTGCAGAAGCGCACGCAGCGCGAGCACAGGATGCAGCGCTCGTCATCGAGCATGACCCGGGGGCCGAGCAGCGTGCGCTTCGGCTTCACGTTCTTCTGCTCGACGTACCGGGAATAGCCGCGGCCGTAGCCCGTCGCCTGCTCCTGGAGCTTGCACTCGCCCGCCTGGTCGCAAATCGGGCAGTCGAGCGGGTGGTTGACGAGGAGGAACTCCATCACGCCCTCGCGGCAATCCTTGACGAGCGGCGTCGTCGTGCGGATGTGCAGCCCGGCCACGGCGCCGGTCGAGCAGGCGATCGCCGGCCGCGGGACCCAGTTGATCCTCTGCCTCCCCGTCGCCGGTTCGATCACCGGGGCCTTGGTCGCCGGATCAACGGCGGGCATGCCCATCTCGACGAGGCACATCCGGCAGTTGCCGGCGACCGTCAGCTTGGGGTGGTAGCAGTAGTGGGGGACGTCGATGCCCAGGCGCAGCGCGGCCTCGATCATGTTGGTGCCCCTGGGGACGGCGATCTCCCTGCCGTCGATGTTGACGGTGACCAGGTCGGCTGCGGGGGGCGGGCTCATCGTGCGTTGCGGGCGCGGCTTTAAACGAGCTCGGGCTCGGCGTCGGAGTGCGGCCGGGCGCCCGCGCGGGCCGGCGCCGCGAACTCGTCGGAGAACTTGGCCACGAAGCTCTGCGTCGGCCACGCGCACGCCTCGCCGAACGCGCATATCGTGCGGCCCGCGATCTGGTCGGCGATGCTCTTGAGGAGGGGGCCGTCCTCCGGGCGCGCCCCGCCTTGCGCCATGCGCGCCGTGACCTTCTGCATCCACAGCGAGCCCTCCCGGCAGGGCGTGCACTGGCCGCAGCTCTCGTGGGCGTAGAACGCGTTGATGTTGCCGAGCGCCTCGACCATGTTGACCGAGTCGTCCATGACGATCACCCCGCCCGACCCGCCCATCGAGCCCACCATCGCCAGCGAGTCGAAATCCATCGGGATGTCCTCCACCCCCCAGTCGTACTCGACCAGCTCGGCGCCCACCTTGCGCCTGCCCTTGTAGCGCTCGCCGAACTTGAGGACCTTCGCGGAGGAGCCGCCGGGGATGACGGCCTTGAACTTGCGCCCGGGCAGAGGCCCCCCGCACACCTCGTTGAGCAGCTGGCCCAGGGTCAGCCGGCCCACGTCGAACTCGTAGTAGCCGGGGCGGCGCACGTGGCCCGAGACGCACAGGATCCGGGTCCCTGTGTTGTTGGGGGTCCCTATCTTCGAGAACGCGTCCCCGCCCATGTCCGCGATGTGCTTCACGTGGCAGATCGTCTCGACGTTGTTCACGATCGTCGGGCACTGATAGAGGCCGAGGACAGCCGGGAAGTACGGCGGCTTGATGCGCGGATAGGGCCGCTTGCCCTCGAGCGACTCGATCAGCCCGGTCTCCTCCCCGCAGATGTAGGCTCCCGCCCCGCGGTGGACGTAGATCTCGCACCCGTAGCCGGTCCCGAGGATGTTCGGCCCGGCGAAGGTCGCCGCCCGCGCCTCCGCGATCGCGCGCTCGAGGATCCTCGCCCCCTCGGGGAACTCACCGCGGATGTAGATGAACGCGCGCTCGACCCGGTTGGCGAAGCAGGTGATCATGATCCCCTCGATCAGCTGGTGGGGGTCCCGGTGGATGATGTGGCGGTCCTTGAAGGTGCCCGGCTCCGACTCGTCCGCGTTGACGACCAGGTAGATCGGCTTGCCGCTCTTGCGGTCGAGGAGCGTCCACTTGACGCCGCACGGGAAGCCGGCGCCGCCCCGGCCCCTCAGCCCGGACTTCTTCACCTCGTCGACCAGCTCTTCGGGCCTCCTCGCGACCGCCCGGCGCAGGACCTCGTAGCCGCCGTGGCGCAGGTAGCAGGCGAGGTCGGCCGAGTAGCCGGGCTCGTCGATGTGCCTGAAGATCAGCCGGTGTTGCTCGGGGGCGGGCATGGTCTTCGGGGTCAGCGGCTTCCGGCGGGCTGGCCCCCGGCCTTGATCTGCGCCGACAGCGCCCGGGCCTTCGCCGCGTCGACGTTTTCGTGGAGCTCGTCGTCGATCATGACCACCGGCCCCGTCCCGCAGCTCGCGAGGCATTCGACGAATTCGACCGTCACCTCGCCGTCCGGCGAGACCTCGCCCAGCGCCGCGTTGAACTGCCTCCGGAACTCCGCGCACGTGCGGTACCCCCCCATGAGCGCGCAGGAGAGCGTTCGGCAGACCCTTATGTGCCTGCGCCCGATCGGCTTGCGTCTGAGCATCGGATAGAAGGTCACCAGCTCGTACACGTTGATGGGCTCGATCCCGAGCCTCGCGGCGATCCACTCGATCGCCTCGTCCGAGATGAACCCCTGGTCCTCCTGGACGAAGTGCAGTAGCGGCAGCACGGCGCTGCGCTTGACCGGGTAGTGCGGGATCACCTCGTCAACCTTGCGCAGCGTCTCCGGGGAGAGGTTCATCATCGGTCGCACTCGCCCATGACAAAGTCGAGGGAGCCCAGGATCGACACGATGTCGGCCACCATGGCTCCGACGCAGACCTTCGGCAGGATGGAGAGGTTGCAGAATGACGGCGCGCGGATCTTGAGCCTCCACGGGACGCCGCCGCCCTTCGAGACGATGTAGAAGCCGAGGGCCCCCTTCGGGTTCTCGGCCTCGAAGTACACCTCGCCGGCCGGCATCTGCGGCCCCTCGGTGACGATCATGAAGTTCTGGATGAGCTCCTCCATCGAGGTGAGCACGCGGTCCTTGGACGGCTTCACGATCCGCTTCGCCTCCTCGGCCTGCCAGCTCCCGCCGGGGAACTTCGCGATCGCCTGGCGGATGATCCGGACCGACTGGCGCATCTCCTCGCCGCGCACGAGGTAGCGGTCGTAGCCGTCTCCCCGGGTGCCCACCGGCACGTCGAAGTCGTACTGCTCGTACCCGCTGTAAGGCCTGTCCTTGCGCAGGTCGAGCGGCACGCCGCTGCCCCGCAGGTTCGGCCCGGTCAGGCCGAAGGCGATCGCGTCCTCCTTGGAGATCACGCCGATCCCGGCCGTGCGGTCGACGAAGATCTTGTTGCGCGTGAGCAGGCTGAGCGTCTCCTCGAGCCGGGGGAGGAACTGCTCGCAGAACGCGTCCACCCGGCCGGTCCATCCCTCGGGAACGTCGCGCGCCACGCCGCCGATCCGCGTGTAGCTCGTCGTGAACCGAGCCCCCGTGAGCTCCTCGAACAGCCGGTAGAGCTTCTCGCGCTCCGTGAACGAGTAGAGGAAGACCGTCCACGCGCCCACGTCGATGCCGAACGCGCCGAGGCCGAGCAGGTGCGCCGAGATCCGGGCCATCTCGGCCGTGATCACGCGGATCGCCTGGCAGCGCGGGGGCACCTCGAGCTTCGCGAGCTTCTCGACCGCGATCGCGTAGGCCATGTTGTTCGCGAGCGGCGCCAGGTAGTCCAGCCGGTCCGTGTAGGGCACGAACTGGTTGTAGGTCATGTTCTCGGCGATCTTCTCGTCGCCGCGGTGCAGGTAGCCTATCACGGGCTCGGCCTTCCTCACCACCTCGCCGTCGAGCTCCATCTGCAGGCGCAGCACCCCGTGCGTCGACGGGTGCGACGGCCCCATCGAGATGGACATCCTCTGAGCCTCGAACTCGCCGCGCGCGCTCTTGGTCTCGGAATCCGGAAATGCGTAGTCGGCGGGCATGTCGTTCGGCCTCAGGCGCCGGGCTTGGGGCGGCGCTCGCTCCAGCTCTCGTCCTTGGCGCGCGGCTCGGTCTCGGCCATGTTGATCCCTCCCGCCTTCGCCACGAACGGGCCGCCCATCATGGGCGCGGCTATCGCGCCGGCCTTGGTCTCGGCGACCACCTCGGGATCAGGCAGTTCCGTCTCGATGCCGGCGAGCGGGAAATCCTTCCGGAGCGGGAAATGGGGGTAGCCGTCCCACATCAGGATGCGCCGCAGGTCCGGGTGGCCGGCGAAGCGGATGCCGAACATGTCGAACACCTCGCGCTCGTGCCAGTTGGCCCCCGGCCAGAGGCCGACGGCGCTCGGCACCTCGGGAGCCGCGCCGTCCGGGCACGCGCAGGCGATACGGACGTACTCGTGGCCCACGGTCGAGAAGACGTGGTAGACGACCGTGAAGCGCGGCCGCGAGCCCTCCGCCCAGTCGACGGCCGTCACGTCGGCGAGCATGTCGAATCCGTGCTCCTCCTTGAGCGACCGGAGCACGCCCAGGAGCTCGGTCGCCGGCACGTTGACCGCCGGGTGGTCCAGGCTCGGGCGATCGGTCAGTCCGGCCCACCTGCCCTTCAGCGCTGCGACGGCGTCGGGTGCGGCGGGCATCAGGCCGACAGGAGTTTGCTCGCGGAGGGTTCCCGCGCCACCTTGCCCTGCAGCTTGACGAGCGCGTCGAGGAGGGCCTCGGGCCGCGGCGGGCAGCCGCTCACGTACACGTCGACGGGAAGGATCCGGTCCACCCCCTGCATGACCGCGTAGCTGCGGTACATGCCCCCCGTGCTCGCGCACGCCCCCATGGCGATCACCCATTTCGGGGCGAGCATCTGGTCGTAGATGCGCCGGACGGCCGTGGACATCTTGTAGGTCACGGTGCCTGCGACGATCATCACGTCGGCCTGCTTGGGCGAGAAGCGCATCACCTCGGCCCCGAAGCGGGCGATGTCGAACCGGCTCGCGGCCACCGCCATCAGCTCGATGGCGCAGCACGCCAGGCCCATCGGCATCGGCCACATCGAGTTGCTCCGGATCCAGTTGATCACCGCGTCGGCGCGGGAGACGATGACCTCACCCTCAATCTTGCTGTCGTAGGCTAGTTCAGTGGCGGAGGCGACCATGGTGAGATTTGGCCATAAGCCACCTCACGGTACTGGGGCGTCAAGGTCGCGCAAGAAGGTTTTGCGCGGCGCCCCGCCCTAGCGGGCCCCGAGCGTCCAGACGCAGGAATCCGCGGCGGCGCCCGCGGCGAAGCGGGCGCTTGCAGAGACCTGGTTCGCCCCCGGCGAGAGCCTCACGTCGCGCCAGAGGAAGACGCGGTCGCCCGCCGCGTCGCGCCGGGCCCCCAGGGCCACGCCGTTGACCTCGAGCGCCACCTCGGCCGCGTTCGAGTAGACCTTCACGTCGGTCACGGGGTCGGTCCGCCGGTCGAACCGGCGGCTCGCGATGTGCAGCACGGGCTCCCCGCTCCAGTTGGCCTTGTAGAAGAAGTAGGCGTCCTTCTTCACCCTGCGGTCGTAGGTCACCAGGCCCTTGTCGTTGCGCCCGGGGTGGTCGCCCTCGTCGCGTCCGTCCGACGCGAAGTCGTGGAGGCACCAGATGAACTTGGCCCAGACATACGGGCGGTTCCTGAGCGCGGCCCAGTAGGCCTCGTGGAAGCTGTTCTGGTACTCCTCCGGATGGAACCGCCCGCCCGGGTCGGGCGCGCGCGGGTCCTGCGCGTGCTGCGCTATGCTCGCCCCCGCCCCGAATTCGCTCATGGCGAAGCGCGCCCTGGGGTAGTCGGCGCGGGTCCTGTCCAGCCAGGCGGCGAAATCAGGAAGGCCGCCGCGGTACCACCCGAAGTACCGGTTGAAGGCGACGACGTCGGTATGCCAGTTCTTCGGGTCGGCGTTGTCGTGGTCCGAGGCGTACGTCGACAGGCGGGTCGGGTCCTCCTCGCGCACGACGCGCGCCAGCGCGGCGATCACCGCGTCGGCGGCGGCGCCGCTCGTCTCGTTGCCCACGCCCCAGAAGCAGACCGACGGGTGGTTGGCGTTCTGGCGGATGAGCTCGCGCAGCTGCTGCTTGGCGTTCTCCAAGAACTCCGGGGTGTCCAGCGCCTGGTTCACGAACGGGATCTCGGCCCAGGCGACGATGCCGGCGCGGTCGCACCTCGAGTACCAGGAGTCGGACTGCTGGTAGTGGGAGACGCGCACGGCCGTGGCGCCGCAATCCCTCATGAGCTCGAAATCCTCGGCCTCCTCGTCCGGCGTGATCGCCCAGCCCCGGTCGGGCCAGTCCTGGTGACGGTTGAACCCGTGCAGGTCGACGGGCCTCCCGTTCAGGATGAAGCCCCTGTCCGGGTCGACGGAGTAGGAGCGCAGCCCGAGCGGCTGCTCCACGGCGTCCGACACGGGCCCCGGCCTTCCGTCGGCGGAGACCGGCCTGAGCTCCACCCGGACCGTGTAGAGGTAGGGGTCGGACCGCGCGTTCCAAAGGTGCGGGTGGTCGATCGCCAGCGGCTTCACGACCTCCTCGGAGGCGCCCGGCCCGAGGTGCGCCCTGAAGGAGGGTGCGAGCCGGTCGGCTCCGGACGCGTCGCGGACCGCCACCGTCACGTCGACCTCCCGGGGCAGCGCGCCATGGTTCTCGAGCTCGGCCCGGACGACGATGGCCGCCGAGTCGGCCGTCACGCGGCCCTGCTCGACGAACACGCCGGGCGAGCCGAGGTCCGTCGCCGAAATCTGGACGGGGTCGGTGGCGAGCAGCGACACGTCGCGGTACAGGCCGCCGAAGAAGGTGAAGTCGGCCGACGTCGGCGGGATCCCCAGGTGCCCGTTGTCCACGCGCACCGCGATCACGTTGTCGGCGCCCGCGCGCAGCTTCCCGGTCGCGTCGAACCGGAACCGGGCGAAGCCTCCCTTGTGGCAGCCGAGGTGGACCCCGTTCACGTAGACGTCAGCCATCAGGCTCGCGCCGTCGAACTGGAGGTAGAGGCGCCTGCCGGCGAACGAGGTCGCCAGGGCGATGTGGCGCCGGTACCAGCCCGGGCCCCGCCGGTAGTTGTTGCCGCCGTCCTCGCCGTCGAGCGCGTTCCACGTGTGGGGAAGGTCCACCGGCTGCCACGAGCGGTCGTCGAAGCCGGGTTGCGGCGCAAGGGGCTCGTCCCCGGCGAAGAACCTCCAGCCCGCGTCCAGCCCCAGGCTCTGCCGCCCGTCGGGAGCGCCGTCGGCGTGCGCGTTCGACAGGGCGGCGGCGAGTGCCGCAGCGGAGGCCAGGGCGCGCAGGGGACGCATGGGCAACATCTAACGCGGGAGGTGCCCCGTTCCAGCCGATTCGTGCGGCACCGGGCCCTCGCCGGCGGCGCGCGCGACCGCGGGCTGTGCCCGGCCCACCCCCGCCGCCGGATTCCGTTTGACCCGGCCCCCCGCGATCGCCTTTGCTTTGCCTTTGCGCCTGACGGACGGCCCTATTGTCCGGCACCTGGAGAGGTGACAGAGTGGTCGATTGTGCATGATTGGAGATCATGTGTACCTGCAAGGGTACCGAGGGTTCGAATCCCTCCCTCTCCGCCACCTAGCTGCCATGGCATGGCCCCTCCCCGGGACTCGGAGGATGGGCGGGCCCGGCCGGCCCCAGCTCACGGCTTCCTTCGGAAGTCGAGATACGCGAGATTGACGTTCCCCTTGTCCACAATACGCACGGTCAGGACGCTTCTGCCGGCCGGCAGCGCGACCTCCGTCGCCTGCGAGAGATTCCAGTGATGCCAATTGCGCCAGGGGACCGTTTCCGCGGGGTCGAATGTCGACGCGATCCGGATGGCGGGCGCGATCGGGCGGAAGTTTAGATCGAGGGCAATCGTCGCGCCGCGATTCGAGGTGTAGAGGATGTCGACGGCGTAGGTTCCGGCCTGCGCGACGTCGACCGTCAGGTTGAACCATTCGCCGGGTTCGGTCCATCCGACGTAGAGAAGCCCGTCGGGCGGCTGCACCCGATTGAAAGGATTCCTATCAATGTTCTCGCGGTACTTCGTGTACGACGTGTCCACCCCCTCGTCCTTGCGGAATTCATTGAGATAGGTGCCGTCCGGGGGATTCAGGTGACCGCTGCCGTGGTTCTCGGGGTCGACGTCGTGATAGGCTATCCCTTCGCCGCCCAGATCGTAATAGGCGCACATGACGCGGCCGGGTATTGCCTGGGGGCCGCCGCTGTATTTCGAGTCGTGGAAGGGGGTGCCGCGGTAGTCCTTTGGAACACCCGCCGAGCAGGTGAACGCCGCCGCGAGCCCCGCGACCAGCACCGGGCGGGGTCGAAGTCTCATGGGGACCGGGTTACCGCGCCGCGCCGGAGAGTCAACCCGGCCGCGCGGCCCCCCGAACGGCGCGCGGATCCCGGCGAAATCGGCACTTGCCTCGGTTCCCTCGTGGTCTGGATTGATCCGCCTAGGTGCAAGGACAAAGTCCCTTCGTCGGCAGGGGCGCCCTGGCGGCGCGCTGGCTCGGGTGCGGATGCGTTGCGGCCATCTT
>Ga0335078_10007255_pt1 | contig 16437 bp, 13 predicted proteins | sample Lox_Sample_32_FD_206711 | JGI IMG/M metagenome (GOLD analysis project Ga0335078, IMG submission 206711) | Soil microbial communities from Loxahatchee National Wildlife Refuge, Florida, United States - Lox_Sample_3.2 | ecosystem: Environmental > Terrestrial > Soil > Wetlands | place: USA...
CGGCGATGTGGTGCAATCGATCAATCCATTCACCGCTTTCATGACCGGCGGCCAATTCGGGCTGGTCAACATCAATCTCGGCCAATCGAGCGAGCCCAAGGTCGAGGAGGACGTGCTGTCCGATGTCGCGAGCTACGGCAAGCAGCTTGGCCGCATCGGCGACGCTTTGATCGTGCTCTTGAACCATTTCCATCCGCGCGAGGCGCTGTCTAAGGAGGAAACAGCGGCGATCGAAGCGCTCAAAGAGATGCTGGAGAAGGTCGCGAAGGTGAAGGAGGGACATCACCGGCAGGCGCTGCATCCGCCCGCCGCAATGCCCGCTCCGTAGCTGACGCGGCGCCGGCTTAGCCGCCGTAAAATACGTTGTCGCCGAGGTCCTTCATTTCCAGGATGGCGGCATCGGGACGGCCCGCTGGCGGCCGGTTGAGATGTGCCTCGATCACTTCGCCGACCACGACGTGATGATCGCCCTGCTCAACGATCGCGGTGACGCGGCATTCGACCGCGCCCGGTGCGTCGACCAGAATGGGCGCGCCGGTCGTGCCCTTGCGATAAGCCTGCCCGGAGAGCTTGCCGTCGCTGACATCGGCCGGCCGGAAGAACGTGAAGGCAAGACTCTTGTGCTCCTTGCCGAGCATATTGAGCGCGAATGTCTGCGCCGCCTTGACGATCTTGTAGGCGCCGGAGTCGGTTTTGACGCCAAGCACGACGAGCGGCGGCGCAAAGGCGGATTGCGTCACCCAGTTCACGGTCGCCGCCGCGATGTTGCCTTTGCCGTCATCAGCCGTGAGCACATAGATGCCGTAGGGGATCATGCGCAGCACGGTCTTTTTGGCGTCCGCGTTCATTGTTTCCTCACTGTTCTGTTTTGATGGGCACGGGAGTTTCGCCCCCTCAGCTCCAACAGATCATTAGTTCTCGACACGCAAAGTCTCATCAATATAGTAGGGGCTCAAGCGGGGGCCGTCGGGCTCCAGATTACGATGCGAACCGCTGCGCGGCGGGTTTTGGGGGGCGAAATCGATGTCGGACCGACAGTGGTATACTGCAATCGGGGGAAAGCAAGAGGGGCCGTTTTCAGACCAGAAGCTGCGCGAACTGATCGCCGCCGGCTCGGTGCGCGCCGACACGCTGGTCTGGTGCGACGGCATGAGCAACTGGGCGCGAGCGGCGGAAATTCCCGGCCTGCTGTCGTCGGCGGCTAGTGCGGCGCAACAGCCGGGTCGCTCCTTTGCGGCGGCAGCCGCCGGGGTCGGCGGCAGCCCGGTGGCGGTTCCCGACGATCGCCGGCTGGTATTCGATCCGCAGCAGCCGTTCGATCGGATCTGGCCGCTGTGGTGGCGCGTCGTGGTCCTGGGGCTGAGCGTCGTTGCGATCATTCCACTGCCCTGGGCGGCGCCGTGGTTTTTGCGCTGGTTCGTTGAGCGCATCGAACTGCCGGATCGCCAGCGCGCCAGCTTCGAGGGCAAGCCGGGAGACATCTGGTACATCTTCGTGGGCTACGGGCTTTGCACCTACGTGTCGGCAGGAATTTCGCTGGCGTATAACGGCATCGTCTCGCTTTTGTTGATTCCGCTGACGACGTTTTTTGCGCTGCTCATCACGCGGTGGTTCTTCGCCAATCTGGTCTGGGCCGGGCGCACCGCACCGCTGCAGTTCACCGGCAGCTATGTGGGACTGCTCGGCTGGTCGGTTCTGGCTCCGCTGTCGTTCATCACGATCATCGGATGGGCTTGGGTCTACACCGCTTGGGGACGCTGGCTGTGCCGGAACGTCACCGGCATGCACCGGCAGTTCGTCTTCACGGCCAGCGGCTGGGGCTATCTGTGGCGGACGCTGACATTCATCCTGACCAGTTACCTGGTGGTGACGATGCCGTGGGGCATGCGCTGGTACGTGCGCTGGCTGGTCGCGCAATTCGCATTGCTCGACGAGTCGCCCCACGCCTAGGCGGCAGCGGTCCACTGCACGCCCAGGACCGGAGCGGACCGCGCCATCGTGTCTGGCCTTTGAATTCCAGCTCTAGTGGTGCATCTCGTCGGGCGGCATGATGCCCCAGAGATTAGAGGCGGTCGGGTCCTTGGCCCACACCTTCGGGCGCTGCGGATTATCGCGGTGCCACGGCCGAGGCTCGAAATAGCCGAGCTCTTCATTCATCCGATCGAGCTCGGCGAATAATTCGGTGATCAGCCCGGCGGGGCTGCGATGATATGTGAACAGATTGTGGCCGATGCCGTGCCGGCCGGGACCCCACAACAGCTTATAGCCGTTGGTTGAGAGGAAATCGCACGCCGTCTGCATGTGGCCCCAGTCGCGCAATTCGAACGCGGTGTGAAAATGGCGGTTCGATCCGGTCTGCATCAGATTGATGGTGTGGTGATCGGGCCCGCAGCGCAGGAATGAAAAGAAATCGCCCATCCAGTCCGACTCGCGAAAACCCAGCACGTCGCAATAAAACTTGGTGGCGTGCTTGACGTCGGTGACATGGAAAGCGACGTGGCCGAGCTTGTGCGGCACGATGCCCTTGGCTTGGAATTTCTGGTGCGAAAAGTCGGCGCGCTTGAACACTTCCATCACGGTGCCCTTCGTATCCTCGAAGGTGAGCAACTCGCCGATCGACGGCTCCGGGTCCTTCTTGCGCGCGGTCTTGATGCCGTGACCCTGGACCTGCTTCTCGAACGCGTCGAGATCGTCACCCTCGCCGATCTGGAAACCGACGCGGACGCATTGCGCGTTTGCGCCCTGGCGCAGCACGACGGAGTGATGATCCACCGTACTCGCCAGAAACGTCGCGTCCTTTTCCTTGGCGATCAGCGTCATGCCGAGAATGTTGGTGTAGTAATCGGTCTGCTTGTCCACATCCGGCACTTCGTAGCTGGCGTGAGCGATTTTCTTGACGCGGATCATGTGCGAACTCCTTCAGCCGTCATTGGTTTGAACGCGGCAGCGAGCCGAGCACGTCGACCATTCTGGCGACGTCGTACTCGCCGAAACCCATCGCCATGAAGCGCTCGTAGAGCGGCTTGACGCAATCGAGGATCGGCGTCGCGACACCGACCTCCTTGGCGAGATCGTCGATCATGCCGAAATAGTGCTGCAGTGTCGGCACCGGACCCTGCACCGGCGTGAAGCGGCGCTCCGCCATCCAGGGCGCACGGATGCCGAACTGCGTCGAGCCGCCCGAGCCGGTGGCGATCGCCTTGATCATCAATGGCGCGTCGACGTCGGCTTTCAGCGCGAGCGCCATGGCCTCGGCAGTCGCCGCGATGTTGATGGCGACCAGCAAATTGTTGACCAGCTTGACGCGGCTGGCGGCGCCGAACGTTCCGAAATAGAGGCAGGAATCGGCGAAGCCCGCGACCACGCCCTCGACTTTCTTGCAGGCATCGGCATCGCCGGCGAGATAGATGACGCCCTTGCGCGCCGCCACCATTCCGGGCGTGCCCGATACCTCGCCATCGATGAAGGCCGCGCCCTTGCCGGCCAGCGGCGCGATCTGCCGCTTCTTGTCCGGGACGGGGTGAGAGCCGAGCTCGACCACGATCTGTCCCGGCCGCGCGCTGTGAACGAGCCCGTGCGGGCCTTGCATCGCATCGTCGAGCGCTTCCGTGGAGGGCAGGCATGAGAGCACGATATCGGCTTGCGCGCCGACGTCGGCGGACGACCGTGCCGGCACGCCGCCGATGCTCTCGAATTCGGCCAACGACGAGCGGCGGTAGCCGACCACACGATGGCCGCTCTTGATCAGGTTCTGGCAGATCGGCATGCCGATCTTGCCGACCCCCACAAAACCGATGGTCCCCATGGACGCTCCTCGCAAACCGTTTCTTGTGCTTATGCCACTTCGATCGTCTGATCGGAAAGGTTGACGCGCAGTCCGAGCGTCCCCTCCATGATGGTCCATTCCTTGAGCTCGAAGGACCGCAGCTTATTGACAAAGAACGGGTCGGCTTCGGCCAGCGCGCGTGCCTCGGCGGCGTCCTTGGCGCGCAGAACCGTAAGGCCCAGTCCGGACGGCGGGCCTTCGCCATCCGCCAGTGGCCCGGAAGCAAACACCAGACCGCGTTTTTCCAGACCGATCATGTATTCGAGATGCGCTGAAAGAAACGGCTGAAGCTTGCCTGGATCCACCAGCGGCTTCGACAGCACCACGTATAGCTTCTTGCGCAACATCTTGCGCGTCAGATCGGCAACACGCTCTTCAAAAAACATGATCCGGCCTATGGCTTTCGGGGCCATAGTCAGCCGTCCCAGCGCGATGAGTCAATAACGGCCATCCATCAGGTGGAGCAAATCTCAAATCAGCCGCGAATTCGGCGGCAGGCCGAGAAAATGCCTGCCGACCGCCTCGTAGATCGCGAATTGCGATTGGGCCTGCTGCGACACCGCGTGCATGTCGCGGAACCGGCGCTCGAACAGATTGCTCTGGAACACCGCAGTGGCGCCAGCCGCAAGATAAGTGGTTTCGGCCACTTGCCGCGCCTGCTGGCTGGCATTGATACAGGCCATGCGCAGCCGCACCCGCTGATCGAGTGTGAACGATCCGGATTGCGCGGCACGCCAAATCTCCTCCAGAGCGTCGAACAGGAAACAGCGCGCGGCCGCGAGCGACGACTGCGCGACCCCGACCTGGGACTGCACCACGGGGTTGTCGCGCAGCATGACGGTCTGGCCGGTCGGCGTCTTCTTTTGCGCCAGCGCACAGAAAGCGTCGAGCATGGAGCGCGCAACACCAAGCGCCACCGCCGGAAAGCTCGCGCCGAACAGCTGATAGATGGTGAACTGATAAAGCGGGCCGCGCTCGCGCCACTCGGCCGGATTGAGCGCATGAAAGCCGATGGCATACTGCTCCGGCGCAAACACGTCGGTAAACGTATAGGTGTCGCTGCCGGTGCCCTTGAGCCCGATGACGTGCCATACGTCGTCGATCTTGGCCTTTTCGCGCGGCAGCACCAGTGTTTTCTGGATCGGCTTGCCGTCGGCGGCGCGGCGCGGCTCGCCGTTCGGCTCGTAGATGATGCAATGGGCGGCAAGCCAGGTCGCCTGCCGGCTGCCGCTGGCGAACGGCCAGGTCCCGCTGACCCGAAAACCGCCCTTGTCGACAACCGCCTTGCCGCTGCCGGTCGGACCCCAGGCCAGCACGCCACGCGGATTTGTCTTGAAAATTTCCTCGGCCACTTCGGGCTTCATGGCCTTGGAAATGGTCGAACACACCGATGTCTGGCCGATGCACCACGCCGTGGAGGCGTCGGCCTTGGCGATCTCCTCGACGGCCTGGACATAATCGACCGGCGAGATTTCTTCGCCGCCATACGAGCGCGGCACCAGCATGCGGTACAGGCGCGCCTCGTGCAGCGCATCGACAAGGTCGGCTGGCAATTCGCGGTTCGCCTCGATACGCGGCGCCGCTGCCGCGATCTGCGGCGCCAGCGCCCGGGCATTGGCGACGCAATCTACTCTCGCCCGTTCGTCCATTCCACCACGCTCCCAGCACATTCAGTCGAGCGGCATTCTTACCCGCCGCCGCACATGCGGTCCATCGGGATGGCCCCGGCCGACAATCACGGCAATGATTGCAGCGGGAACGGCTCGCCGTATTGCCGTCGCAGGCTGCGCTTATTGGCGGCCTTAAACCGCGTTCATTGCTTGGCCCGTGCAATGGTCGCGAGCAGCGGCAAAAGACGCGCCATGTCGTTGCGGATATAGGCGTCAAAGTCGCGAAGCCCGATATTCGCGGGCGAAATGCCCTGCACGCGAATCTTGCCCGCAATCGCTGGGTCTTTGGCCACGTCCACGATGGCGTCGTGCAGCTTCTGCAAGATCGGGCGCGGCGTCTTGGCCGGAGCGAGGAAGCCGTACCACGTTGAAAACATGTAATCGACGCCCTGGGACGCCGCCGTCGGAATTTCAATCGGGTCGCGCAGCGGCGTATCAGCGCCGACTGCAAGACCTATGAGACGGCCGTTTTGCAGCATGGCCTGCGTGAAAGCTGCCGGCGAAAACGTTGCCTGAATATTGCCGGCAAGCAGATCGGTAATGATGTTTTGCGTCACCGTGTAGGGCACGTGCACCATCGACGTCCCGGTCTTGTAAGCGAAATACGCGCCGGCCAGATGCGTCGCCGTGCCGATGCCGGCCGAACCGTAGTTGATGGTGCCCGGCTTTGCCTTGGCCAGCTCCACGAATTCGCGCAGGTTGTGCACGCCCAGCGATGGCGCCACCGTCACCACGGCCGGCGTTTGCCCTGTCAGGCAAATTCCGGAAAAGTCAGCGACCGGATCGAACGGCAGATTCTTGTTCATCGTGCCGAGGATCGTATGCGCGGAATTGGTGAACAGAATCGTGTAGCCGTCGGGCGCGGCCTTCACCACCGTCTCGGCCCCGATCAACGTGCCGGCGCCCGGCTTGTTTTCGACGATGACCTGATAGCCGTAGCGCTGCGACAGTCCCTGGGCGAAAAGGCGCGCTTGAATGTCCATGGCGGTCCCAGGCGTTATCGGCACGACGACCGTGATAACGCGCGATGGGAAACTTTCTTCCGCATGCGCAAGCCCGCAAGCCATTGCGATGAACGCGAGCGCAAGCGTGCACGATCTAATCAAGATCACCTGCAACTCCTCCCCTCGCCGAGCTTATTCTCATTCAGCAACGGACATTTCCGCTCGGCCGAACTTACAATAGCACGACGGCGATAATGGTGGGAGGCGGACCGAGTGTGCGCGCCGCGCCGTTCAATCTTCGCCAAACATTTCCTGTCGCCGCCGTTCCAGCGCCGCCGAATAGCGGCGCAACGCATAGGCTTCCGTCAGCACGCCGATGACGCGGCGGTCGAGGTAGGAATCGACGACAGCGAGCGCTTCCGCCTCGGCGCGATCGAAGGCGAGCACGGCTTCCTTTATGGCCATGCCGGGCAGCAGCATTTCGTCGGCGTAGTGAAGATAGTCTTTGATGGCGTTGTCAGGCTCGACCTCGCTGGCGTAGAGATCGGCGACGTGCACCAGCCCGACATAGCGATCCGCTTCGTCGACCGCCACCACGTAGGCGGCCGAGCCGAGCGGTAAGGCCTCGCGAAAAGATGCAACGTTGGTCGAGGCATGCACTGTTTGCACGTCCTGACGCATCATCCGGCCGACGGTGAGATCGCGCATCCAGCCGATATCGGCGGCACTGCGGATCGTTTCGCCGCGCAGGTGAAACCGCCAGGTGGCGAACGAATAACCAAACACTTCACGCGTGACTTGCGCCGATATGATCACGGCGATGAGCACCAGCGTGGTCAGCCAAAGGTCCTTGGTTGTTTCGAGCGCGATGAAGATCATGGTCAGCGGTCCGCCGATCACCGAGGCGGACAGCGAACTCATGCCGATGATGGCGTAGGCGTTGGGATCGAAATACAGCGTCGGGAACATCAAAGTCAGCGCCACCGCCACAAGATGGCCGCCGAGCGCGCCGATCAGGAGCGACGAGAAGAACATGCCGCCGCGGAAACCGGAACCCAGCGAGGCGATCGACGCCGCGATCTTGAGCACGAACAACAGCACGACGAAATTGAACGACAAATCGAGCATGCCGGAGACGCGCAGCGCGCCATGACCGGATGACATGATCTGCGGCGATACCATCGCGAACAGTCCGACGCACAAGCCGCCGATCATCGTGCGCCACATCGGACGCAGCTCCAGCCGCGAGAAAATTGCCTCGCACAGCGCCACACAACGCATCATCGCAATGCCGAGCAAAGCCGCGAGCAGGCCGACCGCCGCGGCAAGCACGTAATCATGGCTGACAATCGTCATCTTCTCGGGCGCGACCACGCCGATTTCGGCCGGCGCCAGCCCGTCGGCGACCACGTAGCCGACGAGCGCGGCGATTGCGACCGGCGCCAGACTGGTCGGCGTGTAACTGCCGATGATCAGCTCAAACCCATAGAACGCCCCGGCAAGCGGCGCGCCAAAGGCGCCCGCAATCCCGGCCGCAGCGCCGCAGCCGACGAGAATCCGCAAATCGCCACGCCGCAGCCGGAAGGCGATGCCGATACGCGAGGCGATTCCGCTCGCCGCCTGCGTATAGCCGGCTTCCAGCCCGACCGCGGCGCCGACACCGCTCGACCAGATCGTCTGCGCGGCCACGATCATGCTGCCGAGGAGCGACATGCGGCCGCCATGAAGCGCGTTCGCCTCGATCGGGTCGATCTCCCGGTCGGGCCGCCAGCGCCTGATGAGTTCAGTCGATAGCCCGAACAGCAACCCGCCGAGCAACGGCACTGAAATGGCCAGGATCGGATCAAGCGAAAGCCGCGCCGAGAGGCGCTCGCCCGGCTGCAGATGAAAGAAGATCATATGCAGCAGATCGACCAGATAGCCCATCGCGGCTACCACCAGGCCGGCTATGGCGCCGACCATGGTCGCGAGCGCGACAAGGCTCGATTCCCGTGCTCGAACGAGGGCGCGCAGGCGCCGCGGTATTTCGAATCGCTCGGCCACTTCAGCAATCAAGACGCATCGGCCATTGTTCGGGTGCTCTTAACGGGCGGGCACGCCAGGTTCTACTTCTCGGTGCGACCGCAAACACCTGACCGCGAAGGCAATCGTTGGCAGATGTGGCGGCTGGAGCGGACTCCTGGGACAGGCCGGGCCGCAATCTGGCCGCGCCGGCGCGAAACGGGATGGAAAAGTGCGCTGCACCAACGAAGTATCAGCCAATCGTCCCAAAACGGCGCGAAGTCAACGATTTTTCGCCAGTGCCGAGCCTTTAGCATCCGCCCAGTATCCGCCGCGTCAGGGCCGAATTACCGCGGAAATGGCCCCGATATTTGCCGGAACACCGGTCTCGACAGGGAGTTAATGAAGGCGCGGGCCCGACGGCGTCCAGACCGGCTGCATGCAGACATGCTTTCACTCGCAGGCAATGCGTTGCCGCATCGGATGCCCGACCACCGGGCTGCTGCTGCGCAAGGCGGCGAACAAGTGGCGCATGCCAGCCCCATCGTAAAAACCGCGATTCCGGCTCGGCTCGATGCGCTGCCGTTCGGGCGATTCCACATCCTGGTGATCGTCGCATTGGGCATCACCTGGATTCTGGATGGGCTGGAAGTGACACTTGCGGGATCGCTCTCCGGCGAACTCAAAAACAGCTCCGCATTGGGGCTGAGCAACGGCGAAGTCGGCCTCGCCGGAAGCTGCTATCTGGCCGGTGCGGTGTTCGGAGCGTTTCTGTTCGGTTGGCTCACCGATCGCCTCGGACGGAAGAAGCTGTTCACTATTACGCTCGTCGTTTATCTGCTGGCTACGGCCGCGACGGGGCTGTCATGGAACTTTTGGAGCTTCGCTTTGTTCCGCATGATTACGGGCGCCGGCATCGGAGGCGAATACTCTGCCATCAATTCGACAATCCAGGAGCTTATTCCGGCTCGCCTGCGCGGCTGGACCGATCTGTTGATCAACGGCAGCTTTTGGATCGGCGCCGCAATCGGGGCCGGCGGTTCGATCGTTTTGCTCGATCCGCGCTTTATCGACCCCGCAATCGGCTGGCGCCTCGCATTCCTGATCGGAGCGGCAATCGGAATTATGATCGTGATGATGAGACTGTGGATTCCGGAGAGCCCGCGCTGGCTGGTCACTCACGGCTTCGCACAGACGGCGGAAGAAACCGTGCGCGGCATCGAAGCCCGGTTTGGCCGAGACGGCGATACCCAGACATTCGAGCACGTGCGCCTGCGCGCCCGCGATCACACGCCACTGCGCGAGGTCGCCCGTGCGCTGTTTATCACCTATCGGCAACGGACGCTGGTCGGCTTGTGCCTGATGGCGTCGCAGGCCTTCTTCTACAACGCCATTTTCTTCACCTACGCGCTGATCCTGATCGACTTCTACGGAACGCCCGCCGATGCGGTCGGCTGGTACATTTTGCCGTTTGCGGCCGGCAACTTTCTGGGCCCGCTGCTGCTCGGCCGGCTGTTCGATACCGTCGGCCGCAAGATCATGATCGCCTCGACCTATGCTGTTTCAGGAATGCTGCTCGCGGCGACCGCTTATCTGTTCAGCCGGAATCTTCTTTCTGCCCAACAGTTGACCCTGGCCTGGATGACCGTGTTCTTCTTTGCTTCGGCGGCGGCCAGCTCCGCCTATCTGACGGTCAGCGAAACTTTTCCGCTTGAGCTGCGCGCGCTCGCCATCGCTTTCTTCTACGCTATCGGCACCGCGATCGGCGGCATTTCCGGGCCCCTCCTGTTCGGGATGCTGATCGATACCGGCTCGCGCGGGAGCGTCGCCGCCGGATACTGGATTGGCGCAGCCATGATGATCGGTGCCGCGGCCGTTGAAGCGCTTTGGGGTATTGCGGCCGAGCGCAAGCCACTCGAAGCCGTAAGCCGGCCGCTTGCACTCGTGGATTGAAAGCAGGGAGCGGACGTGCAAAGGCAACTCAAAATTTCCGATCGATTCACCGATACCATGGCTGCCGTCCCGCCCCCGCTTGCCTCCGATCTGCGCCGCTGCGCGATCCTGCTCGATATCGACGGCACTATCCTCGATTTCGCGCCATCGCCACGCCAGGTCTCGGTGCCGGCGGAATTACGGGAAACCCTCACACGCCTTCAGATTTTGACCGCCGGCGCGCTGGCGCTCGTCAGTGGTCGGTCGATCGATGACATTGATCTGATTTTTTCGCCGCTGCGACTCGCCGCCATCGGCGTGCACGGCGCCGAAATGCGCACGCGTGGCGACGCGCCGGTGCGGACGCGGGCCGTGCCGCTGAGCGAGGGCCTCAAACACGGGCTCGCGAAAGTCGCCGAACTTGCTGCGGGTATCCTGGTCGAGGACAAGGGCTACTCGCTTGCGCTGCACTATCGGCAGTCCCCCGCGAGCGAATCGGACGTGCTGGGCGCAATTCGGGCGATTTGCGCCAGCTTCCCACAGGAAGCCGTCGAGATTCTTCCCGGCAAGTTCGTTGTCGACGTCAAACCCGCGGCGATCGCCAAAGGCGAAGCCGTCGAGGAGCTGATGCAGCTTCTGCCGTTCGCCGGCCGGCATCCGGTTTTTATCGGCGACGACCTGACCGACCTTTCAGTGTTCGATGTCGTGCCTAAATTCGGCGGCCGAGCCTATTCGGTCGGCGGCATTGCGGCCGACGTGGACGGTCATTTTGAGACGCCGGAAGTCGTGCGTGCGTGGCTCGCGCGCATCGCGGCTGAAAGTCTGGGCGCGGCGGGATGACGGATCACGGGCTGGATCTTGCGGTCATCGGGAACGGCCGGACGGCCGCGTTGGTTGATCCGTCTTCGCGCATCGTCTGGTGGTGCTATCCGCGCTTTGACGGCGATCCGATCTTCTCCCGGCTCGTCGCCGGGCAGGAAGAGAAGGGTTTCTCAGACGTCGTGCTCGACGACATGGCTGAGTTTTCATCCGAATATGTGCGTAACACCGCCATTGTCGTGACGACGCTGAGGGACAGCCATGGCAGCAAGGTACGGATTACCGATTTCGTGCCGCGCTTTCGCCAATATGAGCGCGTGTTCCGGCCGCCGCAGCTCTACCGCATCATCGAACCGATCGCCGGACTACCGCGGATCACGGTCCGCATGCGGCCGACCTGCGACTACGGCAAGCCGCTGCCGCACCGCTCGCTCGGCAGCAATCATATCCGCTACGCCAACGATTCCACCTTCATCCGCCTGACCACGGATGCGCCGCTGTCGATGATCGACAATGAGGCGCCGTTTGTCCTGACCCGCCCGCTGCATCTCGTGTTCGGCCCCGACGAGCCGTTCACCGGCGACCTGCAGAAGACCTGCCGCGACTTCGTCGAGCGTACCCACGACTATTGGACCGAATGGGTGCGCCGGCTGTCGATTTCGATCGACTGGCAGGAGGCCATCATTCGCGCCGCCATCACGCTCAAGCTCTCCAATTTCGACGAAACCGGCGGCGTCATCGCGGCCCATACGACGTCAATTCCCGAAGCGCCGGGCTCCGGCCGGACTTGGGATTACCGCTACTGCTGGCTGCGCGACGCCTATTTCGTCGTCCACGCGCTCAACCGCATCGGCGCTACGCGCACGATGGAGGAGTTCATTTCGTTTACGCTGTCGATCGCCTCGAAGCCCGGGCAGGAGCTGCGGCCGCTCTACAGCGTGGTGCCGACGTCCTCGGTCGAGGAGCGCACCGCACCCGATCTCGCCGGCTATCGCGGCGACGGCCCGGTGCGCATTGGCAATGCCGCAGTCGACCAGATCCAGAACGACACGTATGGCAGCGTTATTCTCGCCGCCATGCCGATGTTCTTCGACCGGCGGCTGCCGCGTCCCGGCGACGCCGGGCTGTTTCATCTCCTCGAATCGCTTGGCCGGCACGCCGCCAAAGCAGCGTTCGAACCGGACGCCGGCATCTGGGAATATCGCGGACGCCAGCGCGTCCACACGCATTCGGCGGCGATGTGCTGGGCCGGCTGTCAACGGCTCGCGGCGATCGCGGCACGGATCGGCCTCGATGCCCGCGCCAAACATTGGAATGCGATCGCCGAGCCGATGCACGCGGAGCTGGTCGAGCGCGCCTGGAATCAAAAGCGCGGCGCGTTCACCGCGGCCTTCGGGTCCGACGATCTTGACGCCAGCGCGCTGCTGCTCGCCGACCTCGGCGTGGTCGAAGTCGACGATCCGCGCTTTGCCTCGACGGTGGGCGCCATGGAGCGCGAACTGATGCGCGAAAAGCACGTCATGCGCTATGCGAGCGAGGACGATTTCGGGCTGCCGATGACGGCGTTCCTGATCTGCCGCTTCTGGCTGATTGACGCGCTGTGGTCGCTGGGCCGGCGCGATGCCGCGCGCGACCTGTTCACCGACGCGCTGGAGCACCGTAACCGCTACGGCCTGCTGTCCGAAGACGTCGACCCCAAGACCGGCACGCTGTGGGGCAATTTTCCGCAGACCTATTCGATGGCCGGCCTGATCCTCTCGGCCATGCGGCTGTCGCGCAGCTGGGAAGACCGCTATTGGCGCGGCTGAAGTAGCATCCGAACCGGGTATCCGGCGGCCGAAATTGCCTCGCGGCCACGCAATTCCTATAATTCCGGCGATGAACGATATCGCAGCCAGCGCCCCGCTCACGCGCGAGTTCGTGCATTCCTTCCAACGGAACTTCCTGTCGCCCGAGCGGAGCTATCGGCTTCTGCCGGACGGGCTGGAATGGCGCGAACGCACGGAATCGCACGTCGTGCCCTACGGCGACATCGTCGAAATTCGCGAATACAAGGGCAAGGTCTTCGGCGCGCTGTCGGCACAACTGCCGCGCAGCTTCGACTACGTGCTGCGCGGCCGTGATGGCGAAGAATATCTGCTGAATTCCATTCATCGCCCGCGCTTTGGCGCCGCCGAAAACCGCGCCGCGAGCTGCACGACGCTGGTCGACGAATTGCGCCGGCGCGTCGCCGCCGCCAATCCGAACGTTAGATCGGTCAACGATCTGCGCTGGTCGTACAAAGTCGCCAACGCGGCGGATGGTCTATGGTACCGCCTCGGGCTTTTGTTTTTTAAGCTCGTTCGGCGTTCCGATTTTGACCGCTCGTCGAATTTCGCGGCGTGGCTGTTGCGCCGCATCGGGCCGCGGTTGCGTGGCCATCGCACCGCGCGCGCCAATCTTGTCGCCGCCTATCCGGAAAAATCCGCTGCCGAGATCGAGCGGATCCTTGGCGACATGTGGGATAATCTCGGCCGGCTTGCGGTTGAATACGTCAATCTCGACCGGCTGGTCGACCCGAACAGTCCCAATTCCGGCCGGATTGTCGTTGCGCCGGGCACCTTGGAAAAACTCGCGCGGCTGCGCGACGACGGCAAGCCCGCCGTGCTCTTCACCTCGCACCTTGCCAGCTACGAGGTCGGTGCCATCTGGGTCGAGCACAACGGGCTCAATCTCGCGATTTTCTACAACCCGTCGAATTTCGGCCCGCTGTCCGAGCAGCTGGCGGCGATGCAGAAGAACACCATGGGCCGGCTGGTCGAGTCGGGTCCCGACGCAGTGTGGCGATTGCGCGACGCGCTCAAGAGCGGCCTGCATCTCGCCTTGTTTGCCGATCAGCATTTCGCGGGCGGCGTCGACGTTGAGTTTTTCGGCCGGCGCTGCAAGGCCAACCCGATGGCCGCGCGATTTGCGCAGTTTTTCAATTGTCCGGTTCACGGCTTTCGCGCCATCCGCCTGCCGGATAAGCGCATTCAGGTCGAGTTTACCGACGAAATCCCAATGCCGCGCGGGCCCGATGGCAAGATCGACATCGCGGACGCCATGCAGGCGATCACCACGACGATCGAGAACTGGATTCGCGAGCGCCCCGAACAATGGCTATGGCTGCAGCGGCGCTGGCGCTGACGCGGCACGCCGATCGGCGGAATAAAAAGCGCGGCGGAACTTGCATCCCGCCGCGCGATCGATTCGATCTGCAGTATCTTGACGCGCCGTGTCAGCCGGTTGGCGGCGCGATTTCGTCGAGGCTCTTCTGCCGCGCTTCCGGCCCCATCTGCGTCACTGAGATGGCAGCGATGAGCAGAAGCACTGCGAGGCTGACGAAGACTGTGGTCAGCCCATATCCGTTCTGTACCCACAGGATCGTCGGCAGAATAAAAGCAGTGGCGAGTCGGCCGACGCCCGCCGCCCAGCCGAAACCGGATGCGCGCGCGTTGGTCGGGAACACCTCGGAAGCGAAAATCTGCATCGAGTTGCCGGCGACCTGCACGAAGAAGACCATGACGAAACCGGCGGCGAGAAGCTGCATGTCGGTCCTGGCCTGGGCAAACACGAGCGCCATGATTCCGGCGCCGATGAACGTGCAGACCGAGGTGATCTTCCGGCCGAACTTGTCGAGCGCGTACATCATGAAGATGCTCGCGCAGGGCACGGCAAAATTCATGCCCAGCGTGTAGGTGAGCGACTTGTTGATGGTGAAGCCCTTCATCCCGGCGATGATGTTGGGCAGCCAGGCGGTGAGCCCGAGCGCGATACCGAAGAATGCCGTGAAGCAGATCATGCCGGCGATCACGCGGCCGGGAAACTGGCTGAAGACGACGCTGAACGGGTCGCTCTTGGTGTTGCTGGCAGCGTCGGTCGACAGCGGCTGGGTCGGGCCAGGAATGCCGAGCTTGCCGAGCACGTCAATCGCTTCCTGGCCGCGCCCGTGCGTCGCCAGATAGCGCGGCGATTCCGGCAGCGCGAAACGCAGCACCCACACGATCAGCGCGCCGACGCCGGCGATCAGCCAAAAGCCGCGCCACACGTGGTCGGCATTGGAAAGCGTGCTGCCGAGAAGCAGCACGAGCGCGGTGCCGATCGGCCACACGCAGGCGCCGCCGATGAAGTGAATGATCGCGAGGATCCGGCCACGGATGCGTTTTGGCGAATATTCGCCCGCATAGGCGAAGCAGAGCGGCTGCTCGGCACCGAGGCCGAGACCGGCGATGAAGCGGCACACGATCAGCAAGGTCACGCTTGGCGATAAAGCACCGAGAATGGTGAAGACGCCGAACAGCAGCAGATTGAACTGATAGATGAATCTGCGGCCGAAGCGGTCGGAGAATTCGCCCTGGCCAGCGGTGCCGAGGAACAGGCCGAGAAGCTGGGCGCTGCCTATCGCCGCGACTTGCGGGCCAGTTGCGAAGCCGGACTTGAGCAGGAACGGAATGAGCGAGCCCAGTACCACGAAGTCGATGACGTCGAAGAAATAGCCGGCCGCGATCAGCGCAATCACCTTGCGGTGAAGCGGAGAGATTTTTGCATCGTCCAGAGACCTGCCAACGAATGCTTCAATGGTCTCGGTGCTGCGGCCCGCTGCTTGGGCCGTTACTGTTGCCATGATGTCCTCCCCAGTGCCCCAATATTACGCCGACCGCTTGCCGCGGTTCTTGGCGAAATGAGTTTGGCGGGGCGCAGTCCCACTGTCAATGCGACGGCGGCACGGTGGCTCGCTGTCGTCCGACTGCGCGTTTCACGCGCCTTCGAACTGCAGAATGTTCAGCCCGGCATTCGAGTCGGTGACGTACATGACGCCCTGCGCATCGACGAAACAGTCGCAGGATTGGACCACCTGCGGCCGGTTCGGGCGTGGATCGTACATGCGCTCGGGATCGCGCGGCACGAAATACGCGATCTCCTTCGGCTGAAACGGGTTGGCGATGTCGCAGACGCGCACGCCGGCATTATGCAACGTCGCGAAAATATAGCGCGAGCTGACGAACGCGCCCGGCCGGTTCTCCCACAGATTATGCGGGCCGAAATTGCCGCCCTTCTTGCAATAGTCGGCCTCGTCCGGCACCGGCAGCGTCGAAATACTCACCGGATTGGCCGGCACACGCACGTCGAACACCCAGATGTAGCGCAGGCCGAGACTGCAATCGGCGAAATTGGCCTCGTCCGCGACCACCAGCAGATTGCGATCGGGCAGCGGCAGCGGCGAATG
>Ga0335078_10007256_pt1 | contig 16437 bp, 19 predicted proteins | sample Lox_Sample_32_FD_206711 | JGI IMG/M metagenome (GOLD analysis project Ga0335078, IMG submission 206711) | Soil microbial communities from Loxahatchee National Wildlife Refuge, Florida, United States - Lox_Sample_3.2 | ecosystem: Environmental > Terrestrial > Soil > Wetlands | place: USA...
GGCGAGGACGGACTCCTCCTGCCGGGGCGCAGTCGGGACCTTCGCGGTACGCACGCGTCCGCCGTCGAGAAGGACGGCGTCGGTGAACGTCCCGCCCACGTCGACGCCGAGGATCGCCACGCGCGTACTCTGCATCGCCGTGCCGATCCGCGCGTTCCTCTTCGACTTCGACGGTCTCATCATCGACACCGAGACCGCCTCGCGCGCCGGCTGGCAGTGGCTGTACCAGAGCCACGGCTTCGAGCTTCCGCCGGACAAGTGGGAGACGGTGGTCGGGACGATCGGCGCGCCGTGGGACCCGATGCGATACCTCGAGGAGCTTGTCGGCGCACCCCTGCCGGAGGACGAGCTGAACGAACGCCGCCGCGCGCACGAGCTGTCGCTGCTCGAGGCCGAGGAGCTTCGGCCCGGGATCCTCGAGTACCTGGAGGAAGCGGAGCGGCGCGGACTCAAGAAGGCGATCGTCTCGAGCTCCTCCAACCGCTGGATCGACATGCACCTCGAGCGCCTCGAGCGCACCGTCGGCTGGGACGCGATCGTCGCGGCCGACCATGACGTGACGCGGGCGAAGCCGCGACCCGACCTCTACCTCGAGGCGCTCGGCCTGCTCGGCGTCCCCGCGGACGAGGCGGTCGCGTTCGAGGACTCGCTCAACGGTGTCCGAGCCGCTCGGGCAGCCGGGATCTTCTGCGTCGCGGTCCCGAACGACGTGACGAGGGCGATGGGGCTCGACGAGGCCGACCTGCTGCTCGACTCGCTCGCCGACCTGCCGGCGGCACGGTTGCTCGCACGCTTCGAGTGAGCGAAGATCGCGCCGTGGACGGCTGCCACGTCACGCACATCGACGACATCGCCGCCGAGCAATGGCCCTACTGGGCGCCGATCCGGCACCACTTCGGCATCCAGACGTTCGGCGTCAACGCATGGCGCGGAGGCGAGGGCGACGAGGTGATCAAGCGCCACGACGAGAGCGACAGCGGCCAGCCCGAGCTGTACCTCGTGCTCAGCGGCGACGCGCTCTTCACCGTGCGCGACGAGGAGATCGCCGCGCCGGCGGGCACGCTCGTGTGGGTGGAGGATCCGACCGCGGAGCGCGTCGCCGTGGCGATGGAGACCAACACCGTCGTGCTTTCCATCGGCGGCGGCCCGCCGTCCGGCTGGGACACGAGCTATCTCGAGAGCTAGGTTTCCCGCCGGAGCGGCCGGGCCCGGTGGCCCAGCCGGTCTTCAAAACCGGTGAGGTCTGGCAACCCCAGGCTGGGTAGGTTCGACTCCTGCGCCGCTCCGTTGACCCGAACCCCGCTTGGCCTCGCTGCCGATGCCCGCTCCGAGACCGGCTGCGCCGACCCAAGACGAAGGCGGCCCGCTGTCCAAGCGACGGGCCGCCTCCCGGACATGGACGCGAATTTCGGTCGATCCCCCGTCCCTGCGCTCGCGGTCGCAAGGAGCATCGCAGTCCGCTGTCGCGCAGTATCGGAGCTCTGTCCGGTAGCCGTCTCCGGGTTCCGGCGCGCCTGATGCGGATGCCCGGTCACGTAGGGCCGCCTACGCGTCCGGGCCGGCGCGTCTCAGTCGCGCGCGCCCTCCGATTCTCGCCGACCCCGCTCACTCGACGAGCACCGCGACCCACGTTGTCGCTCGATGCCCCCAGAACCGTCACATGTCCGAGCATCCGACCGCGTGAGATGAACCCGGGCCAGGCGGTCGGCGCGACCTCTCGGACGAGTCGATGGACGCGGCCATGGATGCGACGGTCCACCGCACCCCAATCGACTCACCGGTGCCTATTCCCCCGCAGACGGGTGAGGCGGCTTCTGAAGAGCCGCCTCAGCTCGCGGAGGGAAAATGTGTGGCTCGAGTCGGGGTGCGCCCGTTACCCGGGCGGTAGGCCGAACGCCGAACGCCTCAACTCCCGGATCATGCTCCGCGTCGGCGGGCGGCGCGCTACCCGTACGCGGAGGCCTCGGACCGCCCAGACGGTGTGCCTCACCTGAGGGAGCCCCTCGAGAGTCGAACCTCGCGACCCGGGCTACTGGCCCTCGTGGGCTTGCTGCCAGGGCAGCGGCTCACCGGATGCGCGCATCTCGAGGACGGCCGCCGCAAGCTCGACGATCCCCGCGATCATCGCCAACCAGATGCCGTACTTCGCGCCGATCGAGCCCGCCAAGCCGCCGTGCACGCGTGGAAGTGTCAGCCAGCGAACGACGACGAGCAGAAGGCCGATCGCGGCAGTTCCGGCCACCACCACCGCGGGCCCGACGGGCAGCGACGGCAGGCTGACCTCGGAACGGCGCAGCACGAGGTAGATGCCGGCGACGGTCAGGAGCAGCGTTCCGGCCCAGGCTGAAAAGCCGGCCGACCAGCCGCTGACCGATGCGCTGTACAAGGCGGCCGGGCCGCTGTACCCCCACCAGGGCAAGAACGCGGCGACGAACGCTACAGCCGCGCCGCCGGCGATCGCGCGGTCCGCGCTGCTGAGCCGCTTGAAATCGAACTTCACCGGGGCACCTCCCGAGAATGGCGAACGGTCACAGACCCCAGATCGAAGGCGATCCTGGACGAACGACCCATCCGAAGTCAAGGGCGCTCCGATGCGGCGGCGGCTCGAGTCACACCCCCCGGGCGGCGGCGGGACCGTCGTGTGGACGCGACGCGGACCGTGAGGGAGGACGCCGATCCACCGGCCGCCGCGGTCTTAGTGCCTTCTCAGTACATCTGGGTACAACGAAGGCGTGAAGCGCATCCTCGTCCTGCTCCTCTCGGCCACGGCGCTCGCCGTCGCCGGCGTCCATGTCGCGACCGCGCACACGACGCGCGTGGCCGTGACGAACGGCGTCGTCGTCGTGAACACGAACCTCGCCTACGAGAACGGCGCGGCGGCGGGCACCGGCATGGTGCTGACGGCGAACGGCGAGGTGCTCACGAACAACCACGTCATTCGCGGCGCGACGAGCATCCGCGTCGTCGTGCCGCAGACGCACCGCTCGTATGCCGCGCGCGTCGTCGGGTACTCGGTGAGCGCGGACGTCGCGATCCTCCAGCTGCGCAACGCGTCCGGCCTCGCGACCGTCAGCCTCGGCGACTCGTCGAAGCTCGAGAACGGCGAGGCGGTGACCGCGGTCGGCAACGCCGGCGGGACGGGCTCGCTCACGGTGACGACCGGCAGCATCGTCCGCCTGCAGCGCAGCATCACCGTCAGCGACGACCAGGGCGGCACCGAGCAGCTCGCGAACATCATCGAGACCGACGCCTCGCTCCAACCGGGGGACTCCGGCGGTCCGCTGCTCGACAGCGCCGGGCAAGTCATCGGCATGGACACCGCCGCATCCGCCGGCTTCTACTTCCAAGGCGGGGGCGGAGGCGACGGGTTCGCGATCCCGATCGACCGCGCGGCGACGCTGGCGAAGCAGATCGAGGCCGGTCGCGCGTCCGCGCAGGTGCACGTCGGCGGGACCGCGCTCCTCGGCGTCTCGATCCAGCCGTCCGGGTACTACGACGCCTCCGGCGCGTACCACCCCGGCCTCGTCGTCGAGAACGTCGTGCCGGGGTCGCCCGCGGCGAAGGCCGGTGTCGCAGCCGGCGACGTCATCACGGCGCTCGGCGGCCACCCGGTCGCATCGCAGAACGCCGTCGTCGCGCTGCTCCTCCCGCACCATCCGGGCGAGCGGATCGCGGTCACGTGGATCGACCAGGCGACCGGATCGCACACAGCGACGGTCGCACTCGCGAACGGTCCGCCGCAGTAACGAGAAGAGGGGCCCGAGGCAGGCGACGGCTGCGGCTCCGCGCCACGTTCCCCGGATCCCCCCGCGACCGACCCTAGCGGCCCGTCCCTACTCTCCGCGCATCTCGTCGATCGCCGCGCGCGCCTGCTCGTGCACCGAGTGCCGGCGCGCGTCGGGGCCTTCCACCGCCGGCTCCGCCTCGGGCTGCGCGAGCGACGCCTCGCGCGCGTGCACGAGCCGCTCGCGAAGCTCCTCGGCCCGCTCGTCCGGCTCGGCCGGCGCCGCCTCCGGCAGCGGACGCCGCCGGGCGAAGACGCGATACGCGGCGAGCCCTCCCGCCGCGCCTGCCAGCCACGTCGTCAGGCGTCGCACGAGGCGATGCTACAGTGGTCGCCGCTTCCTGCCCCCTCAGCGTGCCGTTCGGTCCCGAGCGGCACAGGCAGTCGGGGCCGACTCAGACCGTGGGAAGGAGACGATCGGGACAGTGACGACGTACGAGATCCTGCTGCTGCTCGACCCCGAGACTCCGGAGGCCCGTCAGGAGGAGCTCGTCGCGCGCGTGCGCACGCTCGTCGACGGCTCGGGTGGCGCGTGGCGCAGCCACGACGCCTGGGGACGCCGCCGGCTTGCCTACGAGATCGGGAAGAAACCCGAGGGCATCTACCACCTCGTCGTGTTCGAGAGCAGCGCCGAGACGCTCGACGAGGTCGTCCGCGTCCTCAAGATCGACGACGCCGTGCTCCGCCAGATGGCCACCCGGCACATCGAGGGCTCGCGCACGAGCGCGCCGCGCGAGGACGCCCCGGCGCCGGCTCCGGCCGCCGTCCCCACCGCCGAGTACGCTGAGGCGAACACACGTTCGGACGAGGAGTAGGAGGACTCCCATGGCGAATATCAACCGGGTGGTGCTGGTCGGCAACCTCACAAAGGATCCCGAGCTCCGGCACACGCCGAGCGGCACGGCCGTCTGCAGCCTGCGCATCGCGGTGAACAGCCGCCGGCGCGACGACACCGGCCAGTGGGTCGACAAGCCCAACTACTTCGACGTCTCGATCTTCGGGAACCAGGCCGAGTCGAGCGCGCAGTACCTCAGCAAGGGCCGCCCCGTCGGCATCGACGGCCGCCTCGACTGGCGCGAGTGGGAGGCGCAGGACGGGTCGAAGCGTCAGGCGGTGCAGATCATCGCCGAGAGCGTCCAGTTCCTCGGCGGGCGCGGAGACGGCGGGCCCGACGGCGGCGGGAACCAGTTCGTGCCGACCGGCGCGGCCGCCGACACGGCCGACTTCCCCGCGACGGCAGACGACGACATCCCCTTCTAGGAGCGACGCAACGTGGCACGCGAGAGATCCCAGCAGCAGCAGCGGAAGCGGCCGGCGAACGCAGCGGCGGGCATCAAGCGCCGCAACTGCTTCTTCTGCAAGGACCACATCGCCGAGATCGACTACAAGAACGTCAACCAGCTGCGCCGGTACATCTCCGAGAAGGGGAAGATCCGCAGCCGCCGCATCACCGGCGCCTGCCGCCGGCACCAGGTGCAGGTCGCGCAGGCCGTGAAGCGTGCGCGCGAGATGGCACTCCTGCCCTACGTCGCCGAGGGCGCAGAGGAGCGCACCGGCGGGCGCCGCGACCGCGGCGACAGGGACCGGGACCGCTGATGGACGTCATCCTCCTCGAGGACGTCGACAAGGTCGGGCTGCGCGGAGACATCGTCTCCGTCGCCCGCGGGTACGCGCGGAACTTCCTGTTCCCGCGCCGCCTCGCCGAGGAGGCGTCGGAAGGGCGCGTGGCCGAGCTCCGCAAGCGGGACGCCCAGCGCGCACGACACGAGGCGTCGAACGCCGAGCAGGCGCAGGCGATCGCGGACGCGCTCCGCAAGACGGTGCTGAGCTTCGAGGTGAAGGCGGGCCCGACGGGCTCGCTCTTCGGCTCGGTCACGGCGACGAACGTTGCCGACGAGATCTGGCGGACGCGCAAGATCCGCGTCGACCGTCGGAAGATCGGCATCGAGAACATCAAGCGCATCGGCCGCTACGAGATCCCGATCGACGTGTACCAGGACGTGCGCGTCGAGGTGAAGACACTCGTCGTGCCCGAGGGCGGCGAGCTTCCCTCCGACGAGGAGCTCGAGGCGATGGCCGCCGCCGAGCTCGCCGCGCAGCAGACCGCCGCGCCGCCCGAGTCGGCCGCCGCCGAGGAGTACGAGGTCGACGCGGGCGAGATCGACGCCGGGCCCGAGGACGTGGCCGCCGAGTCCGCGTCGGACGATTTCGACGAGACCGTCGAAGCCGCCGCCGAGAACCAAGAGCTCTAAGGAGGCGCGTCCACAGGGGGTGTGGACGCGCCGGGGATCTCCTCGCGAACTTCCCGCTGCGAGTGGGAAATCCATGCACAGGGGTGCCGTCCGACCCCGCTGCAACGATTGTCGATTCCCCTGCAAATGCCGGGAAAAGACATGTTGGAAACGGACCCTTCCACATCTGGCGAGGCCACGGTCTCCGTGCTTGGATCGACACGTATGGCGCAGCTGGCCCCCGTCGCCTCCTCGGCACCCGTTCCACCCCAGAACTTGGAAGCCGAGGAGTCGGTCCTCGGGGCGATGATGATCTCGCCGGGCGCGATCGGCGCCGTCAGCGAGATCGTCGACGCGGGCGACTTCTACCGCGAGTCGCACGCGAAGATCTACCGCGCCGCGCTCGCGCTGTACGCAAAGGGGGAGCCAGTCGACGCGATCACGCTCACCGACCAGCTCGAGGAGCGCAGCGAGCTCGACGACGTCGGCGGCCGCGTTCGCCTGCACGAGCTTGCGGCGCTCGTGCCGGCGACCGCGAACGCGTCGCACTACGCACGCATCGTCCACGAGACGTCGACGCTGCGCGGACTCATCCGCGCGGGCGGCGAGATCGCACGACTCGGCTGGGAGCGGCCGGGGGAGACAGGCGACCTCGTCGACCAGGCCGAGCAGATCCTCTACGACCTCTCGCAGCAGCGAGTCACGGGGGAGTGGTCCGAGATCGAGTCGCTGCTGAAGGAGAGCTTCGAGCGCATCACCGCGCTCTACGAGTCCGGCGTCGAGCTGACCGGCACGCCGTCAGGGTTCCGCGACCTCGATCGGCTCACCTCCGGCTTCCAGCCGGGCAACCTCGTCATCGTCGCGGCCCGCCCCTCGATGGGAAAGTCCGCGCTCGCGCTCTGCATGGCGGCGAACCTCGGCGTGCGCAGCGGCGTGCCCGTCGGCCTGTTCACGCTCGAGATGTCGAAGGCCGAGGTGACGCAGCGCCTCATGTGCAGCGAGGCGAAGGTCGAGTCGCAGCGTCTCCGCAACGGGAAGCTCGCCGCCGACGACTGGCCGCGACTCACCGCCGCCTGCGACAAGCTCGCGAAGGCGCCGATCTACGTCGACGACACCGGCCTCCTCAACATGATGGAGATCCGGTCGAAAGCGCGACGGCTCAAGGCCCGGCACCCGGACCTCGGGCTGATCATCGTCGACTACCTCCAGCTCCTGACGCCCACGAGCAGGCGCGACAGCGACGGGCGCGTGCAGGAAGTCTCGGAGATGTCGCGAAGCCTGAAGATCTTGGCACGTGATCTCGACGTCCCGATCCTCGCCCTCTCGCAGCTGTCGCGTGCGGTGGAGCAGCGCACCGACAAGCGGCCGATCCTCTCCGATCTCCGCGAGAGCGGCTCGATCGAGCAGGACGCGGACCTCGTGGCCTTCGTCTACCGCGACGAGTACTACAACGAGGACTCGGACCAGCAGGGCCTCGCGGAGGTGATCCTCGCGAAGCACCGCAACGGCCCTACCGACTCGATCAAGCTCTCGTTCCTCAAGCGATACGCGAAGTTCTCCGACCTCGCGGCGGCATGAACGACGAGCCTGCGCAGGTTCTGACGATCGCGTCGGGGGCCACGTCGTTCACCGCCGTGTGCGAGATCTGCCTCGGGATCGACACCGCCGTCGGGCTCTCCGCGTCGACCTTCGCCGGCCGCCTCGACGCCGACCTCGGCGAAGGCACCTTCCTCTGCCGGCGCGGCCACCTCGTGCACGTCGTGCGCGAGGCGGCGCCGGCGCAGGCCGCAGAGTCCGCAGCCGCCTAGAAACCGAAGACGGCGACGCGCCGTAGGACGGGCGTGTCGGGCACCGGACGGGACCTTCCGGCGTCGGCGCTCCTCGGCTTCGCAGTCGCGTCGATCGGTGGGCCGCTCGCGCTCCTCTCGCTCCTTCCGGGGACGGCCGGAGACGGCGTCCGTTCGGCCGGGCTCGTAGTCGTGCTCGCGCTCGCGGTCTTCGCGTTCCCGCTCGCCGTGTGGCTCGTGTTCTCGAGCCGCGTCGCGACAGGAGGCGGGCTCAGCGCGTTCGTCGAAGCGGCGGCGGGCCGCCCGGCCGCGGCGGTGCACGCGTGGATCTGGGCGTTCGCGTACTTCCTCTACCTGCCCTACACGATCACCTTCGTCGTCTACGACCTGCTCCCACCCGTGTTCCCCGGTGTCTACGCGTACAGGGCGGCGCTCGAGCTCGTCGTCCCTGCGGCGATCGTCGCTCTCGTGTTCCTCCCGGCGTCGCCGCTGCTTGCCGGCCTCGGCCTGCTCGGCGCGACGCAGGTCGTCGTGCTGCTCCTCCTCGGCGGGCTCGAGCTCTCGCACGTAGGCGCCCACTTCGGAGCGAGCCCGGCGCTCGACGACACCGGGCGCGCAACGGGCGGCGCCGCGCTCCTGTTCGTGTGCGCGAGCCTGCCGCTCTACTTCGGAGCGGAGGTGCGGGGCGGCGGGCGCACGATGCGACGTGTGCTCGTGGCGTCGGTCGCGACCGTAGGCGGGGCGCTTCTCGTGGCCGCGATTCCGCTCGCTGCCGTCCCGGACGGCCTGCGCGATGCGGCGATGCCGGGCGCGGCGATCGCGCAGGCGTACTCCGGCCGCGGCCTCGCAGTCGCGGTCGGCCTGCTCACCGCGGGCGGCACGCTCGCGCTCGTCGTCGCGGAGTACCTCGCGCTCGCGCGGCTCCTCCGCTGGCTGCACGCGATCCCGTTGCGGACGTCGTATGCATGGATCGCCGTCCCGTTTCTCGCACTCGACGCGGTCTCGCTCGCCGACCCGGACCGGTTCTACGACGACCTGCTCGAGCCGTCGCTGGGAGCGCTGTTCGTCTCGCAGCTCCTCGTGTTCGCGGTCTTTCCGCTGTGGCGGCGACGCCCCGCGGCGGTCGCGGTCGCCGCTGTCGCCGCCGCGCTCGCCGGCTGGGGTCTCTACACGCTCCTGGCCGGCTCGGCCTCCACGTAGGGCAGACTTCCGGACGTGCCGGCCACCGTTGTCGTAGGGGCGCAGTGGGGCGACGAAGGCAAGGGGAAGATCGTCGACCTGCTCGCGCAACGCTCGGATCTCGTCTGCCGCTACCAGGGCGGTCCGAACACTGGTCACACGATCGTCGTCGGCGACGACACGTTCAAGATCCGGCAGATCCCGACGGGGATCATCAACCGCAAGCCGTGCGTGATCGGCAACGGCTGCGTCATCGACCCCGAGGTGCTGATCCAGGAGCTGGACCGCTTCGAGTCGCTCGGCTACCCGACGGAGGAGGTGTACGTCTCCGGGAACGCCCACCTGATCATGCCGTGGCACGTCGCAATCGACCAGGCGAGCGAGCGGCGGCTCGGCAGGCTCCAGATCGGAACGACGAAACGCGGCGTGGGCCCTGCGTACGCGGACAAGGCGTCGCGCATCGGCATCCGCGTGCAGGACGTGCTCGACCCGAAGATCCTGCGGCAGAAGATCGAGGTCGCGCTCGCGGAGAAGAACCTGTGGCTCGAGCGGATCTACGAGGTGGAGCCGTTCGACCTCGAGGAGGTCGCGTCCCGCTACGAGGGCTACGCGCAGCGGCTGCGCCCGCACGTCGGCGACACGTCGTTGATCGTCGACGAGGCGCTGCGCGCGGGCCGCGACATCCTGTTCGAGGGAGCGCAGGCGACGTTGCTCGACCTCGACCACGGCACATATCCCTTCGTCACCTCGTCGAACCCGACCGCTGCGGGAGCGGCGACGGGTACGGGAATCGGCCCGACGCGCATCGACACCGTCATCGGCGTTGCAAAGGCGTACGTGACGCGCGTCGGCGAGGGGCCGTTCCCATCGGAGATCGCGGGACCGGAGCACGATCGCGTGCGCGAGCTCGGCGGCGAATACGGCACCGTCACCGGCCGCGGTCGCCGCTGCGGGTGGCTCGACCTCGTCGCACTTCGCTACGCGGCGCGCGTCAACGGGTTCGACCGGCTCGCGCTGACGAAGCTCGACGTGCTGTCGCACTTCGCGCAGGTGCCGGTCTGTGTGCGCTACCGGCTGCCGGACGGCACGGAGAGCGAGCACTTCCCCGCGCACCAGAGCGACTTCCACGCGGCGAAGCCGGTGTACGAGACGCTGCCTGGATGGCAGGAGCCGCTCGATACGTGCTCCTCCGCGGACGACCTCCCCGCGGCCGCGCGTGACTACGTCGACTTCGTCGAGCGCGAGCTCGACGTCGAGGTCGCGCTCATCGGCACCGGCGCCGAGCGCGAGAGCGTCCTCACGCGGGCCTGACCCGCGCGGCCCATGCGCGTCCGGTGAGCGCGAACGCCCCTTCCGGGTCGCCGAGCTGGCGACGGAGCTCGTCGCGGGCGGCCTCTCGCTCGCCGTCGTCGAGAGACGCCGCCCACACGCCCGCCGGCCCGGCGCCGCCGGCGAGCGCGCTCCAGAAATCCTCGAAGCCCTCGTACGACGCATCCACCTCGAGCAGTTCCACGTCGGCGCCGTCGCCCACGAGCGCTGCGATCTCCCCACGCGTGCGATAGCGCCCCGCCTCGCGCGCGTAGCCGAGAGCATCGCGAGTGCGATCGATCGCCGCGAGCATCTCCATGCTCTCGACGTCCCACATGGCGACGGCGACGACACCGCCCGGACGGACGACGCGCCGCATTTCGAGCAGGCCGGCCGGCGCGTCGTGCATGAACGACACGACGAGCTGCCCGAGTGCGGCGTCGAAGAACGCGTCCGGCCACGGCAGTTCTTCGGCGCCGGCGGCACGGATGTCGATGCCCGGGAACCGGAGTCGCATCGCCTGCACGAACGCGATCGACGGCTCGACCGCGGACGCGTCGGCCCCCCGCCGGACGAGCTCTCCGAGCAGCGCGCCCGTCCCGGCGCCGACGTCGAGCACCTCGGCTCCCTCGCCGACGCCGGCGAAGTCGGCGAACAGCGGCGCGAGCCGCGTGGAGAAGCGGCCCATGAAGCTGTCGTATGCGCTATCGGAGTGGAACATCGGAGGGCGTGTTCACGTTGAGCAGCAGATGATCGTCGAGCCGGACGACGGCGACGTCGAGCGCGGCGATCGCGCGCATGATCGACCGTTGGCCGCTCGTGAGCGCCGGCAAGGCGGTCTTGCGGTACGCCCCGGGCAGCGGGCCTGTCTGCGGCACCGCGGCATCTCGGCACGCGCCCGCGAGCATGTGCAAGGCATCTGCGGTCATATTCGGCATGTCGACGGGCAGGACGACGCTCACGTCGGTCTCCGCCGCGCGCAGCCCGGCCACGATCCCGTGGATGGCCGCATGCTCCTCGACGCCGTCGGCGAGCACGGGAAACGGCAGCTCCTCGTCTCCCTTTCCCACCGCAATGCGATCGTCACACGCCTCGCCGAGCACTCGCCACGCACGCTCGGCGAGCGTCTCGGTCCCGATGCGCGCGAGCGCCTTCGGCGAGCCGAACCGCGTGCTCGCACCGCCGACGAGCAGGACGCCGGTCAGCCGATGCGCCACTGCTCGCTGTAGATGTTCGCGGCGCCGTCGCGAACGAAGCCGCAGAGTGTGATCCCGCGATCGGCCGCGAGCTCGACGGCGAGGCTGGAGGGCGCACCGACACCGGCGAGGACGGGAACGCCTGCCACCGCCGCCTTCTGCACGAGCTCGAAGGAAAGGCGTCCGCTCACGCACACCACCGAGCCGGCGAGCGGGAGCAGGTCCTCGCCGAACGCCCACCCGACGACCTTGTCGAACGCGTTGTGCCTGCCCACGTCCTCCCGCGCGCAGAGCAGCGCGCCGTCGGGGCCGAACAGGCCGGTCGCGTGCAGCCCGCCCGTGACCTCGAACGCCGCCTGAGCCGCCCGAAGCCGATCGGGAAGCAACGCGACGAGCGCGAGCGGCACGCGCAGCTGCGACTCGACGCGCGGCGCTTCCACGCGAACCGCCTCGAGCGCACCCTTGCCGCAGACGCCGCACGACGACGAGGTGTAGAAGCTCCGCTGCAGCCGTGTCGGGTCGAAGCCGGGGGCATCCACTTCGACGGTGTTCGCGGCGAGGTCGTCGGGCGGTCGCGCCGCCGCCGGATGCAGGCCTTCCGACAGGCAGAAGCCGATCGCGAGCTCCTCGTCGTGCCCGGGCGTCCGCATCGTCACCGCCACCGGAACGCCGCCGATGCGGATCTCGAGCGGCTCCTCGACCGCGACCCGATCGCGCTCTCGCCGGCCCGCTGGGAGCCGGACGACCTCGACCTCGGCCGCCGAGTACGGCGGAGCCTCCATGGGAGAAATCTACGGGGCGGCGCCGGCGTGAGAGACGAGGTCGTGGTCGAAGACCGCGCGGTAGCCGTCGATCGCGGCGGCGACGTCGCCCGGCGAGACCTCCCCCTCGAGCTCGGGAAGGGTCTCGGCGGGGTTCTCGCCGAGCTATCTCCTCGAGCGCGCGCATCTCGCTCTCCCACTCGTGACGGTCGACGCCTGCGTCCATTCGTGCGCCCTGCACCGCGAGAGCGGGTCTCGAACCACCGTTACGATCGCGGCCGTGAATGTGCTCGTCGTGGGGTCGGGCGGTCGCGAGCACGCGCTCGCGTGGGCGCTTGCGCGCGCCGGCGACGCCGTCGAGCTGCACGCCGCTCCGGGGAACCCCGGAATCGCCGCGTCGGCCGCGTGCCATCCCGCACGGGCGACCGATCCCGCGTCCCTCGTGCCGCTCGCGATCGAGCTCGACGTCGACCTCGTCGTCGTCGGCCCGGAGGCGCCGCTCGTCGCCGGCCTCGCAGACGAGCTCCGCCGGCGCGGCATCCCCGTGTTCGGGCCGTCCGCCGCGGCCGCGCGCATCGAGGGGTCGAAGTCGTTCGCGAAGGACGTGATCGAGGCCGCCGGCGTGCCGACCGCACGCGTGCTCGACTCGACGCGGCCGCCGTGCGTGGTGAAGGCGGACGGGCTCGCGGCGGGGAAGGGCGTGTGGGTCTGCCGCACGGACGCCGAGCTCGACGATGCGCTGCGCAGCGCGCAGGCGCTCGGTCAGCCCTTCCACGTCGAGGAGCTGCTCGAGGGGCCGGAGGTGTCGGTGTTCGCGATCGCCGACGGCGAGAACGCCGTCGTCCTGCCGGCGGCGCGCGACTACAAGCGCATCGGCGACGGGGACCTCGGGCCGAACACCGGCGGGATGGGCTCGTTCAGCCCCGTGCCGGGAGCGCCTGACCCCGACGAGATCGTCGAGACGGTCCATCGCCCCGTGCTGCGCGAGCTCGCCCGGCGTGGCGCGCCGTTCGCAGGCTGCCTGTACGCCGGGCTCATGCTCACCGACCGAGGGCCGCATGTCATCGAGTTCAACTGCCGCTTCGGCGACCCGGAGACGCAGTCGCTCCTCCCGAGGCTCGGCGGCGGCCTTCTCGACCTCCTCGCGGCAGCCGCCGCCGGCGAGCTCAAGGGCGTCAGCCCGCCGGCCACCGAGGGAGCGGCGGTCACGGTCGTGATCGCATCGCGCGCCTATCCCGCGACGGGCGACTCCGGGACGCCGATCCACGGGATCCGCGAGGCGGAGGCGACCGGCGCGTTCGTGTTCCACGCCGGCACCGCGCTCCAGGATGGCCGGCTCGTCACGAACGGCGGTCGCGTGCTCGACGTGGTCGGCACCGGCGAGACCCTGGCCGACGCACGTGCTGCCGCGTACACGGGCGTCGCGCGCATAGATTTCGCCGGCATGCAGTTCCGGACCGACATCGCCGCCCATGGCTGACGCCGTCGTCGGGATCCTCGTCGGCTCCGAGTCGGACAGGGAGCGGATGCAGCCGGCGTTCGACATGCTCGACGAGCGCGGCGTCGGCTACGAGTTCGACGTGCGCTCCGCACATCGGACGCCGGACGCGGTCGCGGAGTACGCGCGCACCGCACGGGAGCGCGGCCTGCGCGTGCTCATCTGCGGCGCCGGACTGTCGGCGGCGCTGCCCGGCGTCGTGGCCGCGCACACGGATCTGCCCGTGATCGGCGTCCCGTTCCGCTCGGGTCTCAGCGTCCTCGACGGGCTCGACGCGCTCCTCGCGATCGCCCAGATGCCGCCCGGCGTCCCTGTCGCCGCGGTCGGCGTCGACAACGCGCGGAACGCGGCGGCGCTCGCGCTGCGGATCCTCAGTACGACCTGATGTTCGTGTAGGCCGCGGGCACGCTGGCGGGTGCGGTGCCGCGGCCCTGAACGGCGAGCTCGCGGACGAGCATGCGGTGCGCGTCCTTCGGCTCGACGCCGTGGTTCGACGCGGTGCGCTCCGTCATCACGCCCGCGAACCGTAGGGGGCGGTGGTAGCGCCGCTTCGCCACTTGGGCGAGCGCCGCCCACTCCTGAGCCATCACCCGGTTGTAGATCTCGGGGATGGGACGCGCGTAACGCATGCCGGCGGTGACGTAGAACGCCTGATGTGCGTTCCAGACGCCGCTCACGATGCCGCCGTCGAGCGAGCCGTAGTTGTAGAGCGCGTGGCCGATGCGCGAGTCGGCGTAGCCGCGGTAGAAGTCGTGCGTCTTCCGAAAGGACGGATCCCACGCCGGTTCGACGTCGTCGGCGGCGGCGGAGACGACGTGCGAGTCGAGATGGGCGGCGCGGAGATCGTGCTGCAGCCTCATCGTCTCGCGCGCCCACTTGCGGCCGGCGCGGTAGACGTCGGGGACGCTCGGGTGGTAGTTGCTCGTTCCGCGTGCGAGCACGATCCGGTCCTGCGACCCGCGCGGGAGGCAGCGGACGTAGCCCTCCGCGTAGCCGAGCATCGCACGGGTGATGTCTCGGTTCGCGGCGAACGCGCCGGAGAAGAGGACCGTCCCGTAGGTGCGCCCGTTGTAGGCCGGCTTGCCGAAGTCGAGGATGACGACGCCCGCCGCCCCCCGCTCCGCCGCGCGGCAGCCCTGGCGGCCGAAGCTGCCCGGCGCGACCGTGCGCTCGTAGAGGGAGATCGTCGCGGCGGAGCGCATCCGCGGCTTCGGGTCGTGGCGGCGCCTGACCGCCCGGGTGCGTGCGCGCACCGCCTGTGCGTGGAGTGCGTTGGCGACCGTCACGATCGACCCGAGCTCGGTGAGGAACGGCTGCGCGGCGGCCGGTTGCGGACGACCTCCCCCGGAGGCGCCGGCGGCGGCGACGCCGAGAACGGTGAGCGCGGCCACGAGGAGTCCGGTCGTCTTGTAAAGGAGGTTCTTACATGTTTCAGGCAACATTCTGCCGCAAGCTAGCGTCACTTCCGGACGATCGTCGTCCCTCGAACGAGGGAAGGAGGGCACCGCCGAAGACGCCTCTAGACTGATCCGGTGATCGCCCGCTACTCGCGCCCGGCCATGGCCCGTATCTGGTCGGACGAGGGGAGGCTCCGGACCTGGCTCGACGTCGAGCTCGCGGCCACGGGGGCGTGGGCCGAGCTCGGAGTCGTCCCCTCGGACGCGGCCGAGGCTATTCGGCGGAACGCGACCGTCCCCTCGCCCGAGCGCGTGGCGGAGCTCGAGGCGACGCTCCACCACGACACCGCCGCCTTCGTCGACGCCGTCGCGGAGCACCTCGGGGCGGAGGGCCGGTGGTTCCATTACGGCCTCACGTCCTCCGACGTCGTCGACACCGCGCTCGCGCTCCAGATCAGGGAGGCGGGTGCGCTCGTGGTCGCCGGCATCGACCGGGCATATGCGGCGGTGGTCGCGCGGGCGGAGGAGCACCGCTCGACGCTCCAGATGGGCCGCACGCACGGCGTCCACGCGGAGCCGACGACGTTCGGGCTGAAGCTCGCCGGCTGGGCGTTCGAGCTCGAGCGGGCGCGCGGCCGCGTCGCTCGCGCACTCGACGGCATGCGCGTCGGCAAGCTCTCGGGGGCGGTCGGGACGTACGCGGCGACCGACCCGGAGGTGGAGCGGATCGCGTGCGAGCAGCTCGGCCTCGATCCGGCACCGTCGTCGACCCAGATCCTCCAGCGCGACCGGCACGCGGAGGTGCTCGCGGCGCTCGCCGTGGCCGCCGCGTCGCTCGAGACGTTCGCTCTCGAGATCCGGCACCTCGCGCGCACGGAGGTGGCGGAGGTCCAGGAGCCTTTCGGCCGCGGGCAGAAGGGCTCGTCGGCGATGCCGCACAAGCGGAATCCCGTCGTCGCCGAGCGCATCTGCGGGCTTGCGCGCGTCGTCCGCGGCGCCGCCGTCGTCGGGCTCGAGAACGTCGCGCTGTGGCACGAGCGCGACATCTCGCACTCGTCGGCCGAGCGGGTTGTCATCCCGGATGCGTTCCTCGCCCTCGATTACATGCTCGACCGCTTCACGTGGCTCGTCGAAGGTCTCGTCGTCCGCCCGGAGCGCATGCGCCGCAACATCGAGTCGAGCCACTACCTGTTCTTCAGCCAGCGCGTGCTGCTCGCACTCGTGCAGTCCGGGCTGGCGCGAGACGAGGCGTACCGGCTCGTGCAGCGCAACGCGATGCGCGCCTGGGACGAGGAG
>Ga0335078_10007258_pt1 | contig 16436 bp, 14 predicted proteins | sample Lox_Sample_32_FD_206711 | JGI IMG/M metagenome (GOLD analysis project Ga0335078, IMG submission 206711) | Soil microbial communities from Loxahatchee National Wildlife Refuge, Florida, United States - Lox_Sample_3.2 | ecosystem: Environmental > Terrestrial > Soil > Wetlands | place: USA...
CGGAAGACCGGCCGGCTGGCCCAGATCATGTTGCCGAAGCCGACGATCCCGCCGTGCAGGGCGTTCGGCCCGTTGTTGACGGGGAGGGTGTAGTTGACTTTGCCCTGGCCCGGCTGGACCAGGCTGAACTGGCCCTTGGCGATCCGGTTGGCGTAACGGCCGACGGTCTCGCCGAAGTACACGCCGGTGGTCGGGGCCACCGGCGGGCTGTTGAACTTGACGTAGTCCGCCAGGGTCGCGTAGCCGAGCGTCACGTCGGCCGAGCCGTTCCTGCCCGGCACCCAGATGTCCTGGATGGTCGCGCCGTAGGTGATGATCTGGACCCTCATGCCCCGGTTGTTGAAGAGCGTGTAGCGCCAGACTGTGGCCGGCCTACCGGTTTGCGGGTTGGTCGTGACGCCGAAGAACTGCCTGCTGAGGCCCAGCTTGGGTGCAGCTGGCCTGGTGCTTGCCGCCTTGGCCTGGGTGGCTGCTAGGGACCCCCCGACCGCGATCGCCACCAGGGCGGCCAGCCCGATGGTGACAAGGCGACGGAGACGCCGCTGTCTTCCGATCTCGCGCATGGATGCGCTCCCTTCATGAACAGGTTCCAACTCGAATTGTGAGCGCTAACACGGGCAAAGTCACCCCTTCATGACCAAAATGTGACGGAATTCAGGGCCGGTCAAGTGGCTATGCGTGCGGGTGTGTGACTTTGGGTGACACTTTTGAGACGTCCGCCGGGCGCGTGGCACCCTTGACGTGGGCTAAGCGGTGTCCGGGGATTTCGGGAAGGTACGGATGGACCAGGAGATGCTGGACAGGATCATGGCGGTGACCACCGCGGAGGGCACTCTGGCGCACACCATGGGCATCAAGATCCTGTCGGCTTCCGGGGCCGAGGTCGTGGCCACGATGCCGGTGGCCGGCAACGTCCAGCCATACGGCCTGCTGCACGGCGGCGCCTCCTGCGTGCTCGCGGAGACCATCGGGTCGCTGGCGGCGGCCCTGCACGCCGGCCTGGGCCGGGTAGTGGTCGGCATCGAGATCAGCGCGACGCACCACCGCGGCGCCCGCGACGGGGAGGTCACCGCGGTCGCCACCCTGGCGCATGGCGGCCAGACGCTGGCCACCTATGAAATCGTCATTACCGACATGACCGGCCAGCGGGTCTGCACGGCGCGGCTCACCTGCCTGATCAGGGATCAGGTACCCGGGCGCGAGGCCAACGGCCTCGATACCCTGCGTGAACGGGGAGTGATCAGCAGCTGAACTCGGCGGTGGCGGCGGGCAACCCGCTTTTGCGCCACGGGCCGGCGGGTCGCTAACGTGTGACGACGGGCCCGGGGGGTCCAAGTAGACAACGTGTCGCCGGGGAAGGCGGGCACGGCACCAACGGCCCCCCGGGTTCTTGCCTGTCCTAGTACGGCGTTACGGCCTCCGCGGCCTTACGGCTGTGCCTGGGGCTGCGCCTGAGCCTGAGCCTGCGGCGCTTCCGCCGGAACGCGCATGCTGCCCTCGATGACCGCCTCGGCCACCTTGCGCATGGTGAGGCGACGGTCCATGGAGGTCTTCTGGATCCAGCGGAAGGCTTCGGGCTCGGTCAGCCCGTGCTCCGACTGGAGCAGGCCCTTGGCCCGGTCGAGCAGCTTGCGGACCTCGAGCCGCTCGCGCAGCGTGTCGATCTCGGCGTCGAGCGCGCGGATCTCGGCGAACCGGCTGACCGCCATCTCGATGGCGGGCACCAGGTCGGCCTTGGTGAACGGCTTGACCAGGTACGCCATCGCGCCCGCGTCGCGAGCCCGCTCCACCAGCTCGCGCTGGGAGAAGGCGGTCAGGATGACCACCGGCGCGATCCGCTCGGCCGCGATCCGCTCGGCCGCGGAGATGCCGTCGAGGACCGGCATCTTGATGTCGAGAATGGCCAGATCCGGGCGCAGCGCCGTGACGTGCTCGACAGCCGACTCGCCGTCGCCCGCCTCGGCGACGACCGAATAGCCCTCTTCCTCGAGCATCTCCTTGAGGTCGAGGCGGATCAGCGCCTCGTCCTCGGCGATCACGACACGCAGCGGGTTCTGGCTCATGCCCACGAGCGTACCGTGACGAGGTAGATTGTCCTCGTGCTGCTCCCCCGCGGCGAGCACGCCCCGGTACTCCAACCGGTAGAGAGGGCGGTCTCAAAAGCCGTTAAGTGTGGGTTCGAATCCCACCCGGGGCACGACGCGGGTTAAGGCCAGTGCACCGGGTCGAAATGCTCGGGCCTGGCCAGCGGCCAGCCGCCGGCCGCGAGCCTGGCCCTGACCCGGGCGACGTCGGAATCCTTCGGCTCGTGGTGGTCGGTGACGGCGGCGATGGCGTGCTTGATCGCCTCGGCCGACTGCGGGTTGCCGCTGGTTTCCAGTTCCTTTGCGATCGCGCTGACCTCCTCGTTGGTCAGCTGGCTGCCCAGCAGGGCGAACAGCGGGACGTAGTCGACATCGGGAACTCCTTCGGGATAGCCAGCCCGCAGCCATCCGATGATCGAGCTCAGGAAAGGTGGCAGGGCCATGTCGCAAACCCTCTCGATGAGGTTCCGGTGGCGTTCGTCCGGCCGTCGGTCACTTGGCCGGAGCGGGGGCGGGGTGACCGATCTTGTAGATCTCGTAGATGCCCCAGCCTATGGCGGCCAGGACGATCAGGAAGCACACCGCGGCGATGGCGGTGCCCACCGGGCTGCCGCCGACCACGGCATCGGAGTCGGCGCCTGCGGTCTGCGTCTTGGGCCCCCTGGCCAGGGAGACCATGCCGATGGCGAACAGCGTGGGCAGCCCGGCGCCGGCGATCAGGCCGAACACGACGATCTTCCAGATCGCTGAAAGGTTGATCCAGGAATTCATGGTCTGCTCCCTGTCGCTCAGGCCGCTGCCGCGGGCTCGGGTTCGGCCGGGGCGACCGTTCCGGTCCACTCCGCGTTGACGTTGTTGTGGTCCACCTTGTTCTTGCGGGACCGGTAGTAGATGAGTGCCACCAGCACGGCCAGGATGATCAGGATGATGATCACGCCGACGCTGCCGCCGACGGCGTGGGCCAGCGCGTAGGCGCCGGCTCCGACGACCGCGGAACAGGGCAGGGTCAGCAGCCAGGCGCTGGCCATCCGCCCGGCCACGTTCCAGCGGACCTCGGCGCCCCGCTTGCCCAGCCCGGTGCCGATGATCGACCCGGTGGCGACGTGCGTGGTGGACAGCGAGTAGCCGAAGCTGCTGGACAGCAGGATGACCGCGGCGGAGGAGGACTCGGCCGCCATGCCCTGCGGCGACTCGATCTCCACCAGCCCCTTGCCCAGGGTGCGGATCACCCGCCAGCCGCCTATGTAGGTGCCGAGGCTGATGGCCAGCGCGCAGGAGAGGATCACCCAGAACGGCGCCTGGGCGCCGGTCGGCAGCGTGCCGTTGGCGATCAGCGCCAGCGTGATGACCCCCATCGTCTTCTGCGCGTCGTTGGTGCCGTGCGCCAGGGACACCATGCACGCCGAGCCGACCTGGCCGATCCGGAAGCCATGGGAGCGGGCCGCGGTCGTCATGTTGCGGCTGATCCGGTAGAGCAGCCAGGTGCCGGTCGCCGCGACGAGGGCGGCGATGATCGGCGACAAGGCGGCCGGGATGATGACCTTCGAGGTCAAGCCGTGCCATTTGACGGCACTGCCGCCCGCGGCGGCGAGGGTCGCGCCGATCACGCCGCCAATGAGCGCGTGCGACGAGCTCGACGGGATGCCGAACAGCCAGGTGACCAGGTTCCAGATGATCCCGCCGGCCAGGCCGGCCGCGACCACGGTCAGCGTGACATCCGCGGTGTTCACCAGGCCGTGCTTGCCAGCGCCTGACGCGGCGCCGGCCCGGGGGCCGCGTCGCACGGCCGGGCAGGCACGGCTGGCAGGCAGGGCGCCGTCGGATGAGGAGCGTGGCGCATAGGCCCCGCCTATCGCAATGGCAGGAACTTAAGGAGACCCGTCTGGCCGTTTCCGGTGTTTGGCTGCCGGCCGGGAGCGCTCGCGGCGGGTGCGGCGGCGCCGGGGGCGCCGCGGATGCCCGCCGCCTGCGCGAGGGCGGCCGCCCCGCCCCGCCCTGCCGGGCGGCCCGTTTTACCCCTTATGCCTGAACTTGCGGTTCAGGCATTCCGGGCGCCGGTCATGATCGTGGCCAGAAATGGCCGGATGGGCCACGTCGGAAAACAACTTGTAGTTTCCGCTTCCGGCGCGCTCGGACGTGGTATGCAGGACGCCTACCTGCGACTCTACGCGGGCATCGACAGGGATCCTCGCAGCAGGCGCGCCGTGACACGCCGAAAGTTGATAACAGACGTGGCCATGCGGGCCGGAACTGGCCACGATCATGAAACAGCGCGGTGCGAGCGCGCCGGCTGGGTTCCCGGCATTGCGTCTATCGGGGTCAAGGGCCCACGCGCCCCGGCGGATGAGCGGATCTTGGCGGTCAGGGGGTCTCGGGGCCGAGGTAGGGGATCAGGACGGCGGTGATGTTGTCCGCGCCCCCGGCGTCGACGGCGAACTTCACCATGTCGGCGGCAGCCCCGAGCGGGTCGGTCAGCACCTTGGGCAGCGCCAGCCCGGCCAGGTTCGCGGCCTCGGGCAGGTAGTTCCACAGGCCGTCGGAGCACAGGAGCAAGGCCCCCGACCCGGGCGGCGTGAACCGCTCGACGTGGGCGGCGCGGTCGGGGTCGTCGGCCAGGTCCGCCTCTTCCCCGCCGAGCCAGCGGGTCAGCACGTGCGCGTGCGGCGAGGCCATCGCCGCGGCCTCGTCGGCCAGGCCGGCCGCGATCATTCCCCCGGCCACCGAATCATCCCGCGTGAGCAGCCGGGACTCGGACGCCGGCTCGCCCAGCCAGTAGGCGCGGCTGTCGCCCAGCCAGCACAAGGTCGCCTCATAGCCGTTCGCCACCGCGGATACGAACGTGGTCGCCGACGTCTCGCCCCCGGGCCCCTGCAGGACCGCCACCGCCTGGCGCGCCGCGGCCACCGCGGCCCGCGAGGCCGCCGCGAGATCCCCGCCCGCCTGCACCGCAGCCACCAGCACCGGCAGCGCGGCCTGCGCGACCGCCTGTGACGCCTCGTCGGGACGAGCCGAGGAAGAGACGCCGTCGCAGACCACGGCCACCACCGCGGGACCGTCCGGCGCCTGCTCGGCGGCCAGGGCCATCGCGTCCTCGTTACGGTGATGCCGCAGGCCTCTGTCGCTGACGCCGGCCGCGGGGCCAAGATCGACCTCGGCATGGTCTCGCGACGACGGATCGGTGATCATGTGCATACGTTAGTGCCTGGCATCGTCCGTCGTTGCATGCCGATGCCCTACTCCGGGCGGAGAATTTCCTAACCCGCGGCGCATGGTGATCGCGGTCCAGGCGCCGAGGTTGATGCGGTCGCCGTCATGAAGGGGAACCTGGTCCCCGACCCCTATCTCGGAGCCGTTGACGAGCGTGCCGTTGGCCGAACCCGGGTCGAGCACGGCCCAGTTGCCGTCGGGCGTCGCGATGAGGACCGCGTGCAGCCGGCTGATGCCCGGATCGGCGGGCGGCCCGGTCAGGTCGATCTCCGGCGACAGGCCGCGCGAGACACTGCGCCGCCCGATCCGCATCTGGTTCCCGACGAGCTGGAAACGCCGTTCGGCACAGTAGCCGGGGAACGTCACGGCCGCGCCTTCCGGCCCGGTGACCGCCTGGACTCGCTCGTAGTAGGCCCGGTCCGCGCCCACCACCGCGGTCCAGGTGGCCTGCGGGTAAGGGAACGAGGACATCGACGGCGAGGCCGGGCCGGACTCACCTGGAGCGGGCGGGGCGGATGGGGCAGGAGAGGATGCGGGAGGGACTGCCGAGGCCGGAGGGACTAGAGGGACTGACGGGAAGGCGGATACGGGTGGCGGCTGGGCGGAACTGTAGCTGGTAGCGCCGGGGCCGGGGGCGGGCTGGCTGTAGCTGTCGGGGCCTGCGTTAGCTTGGCTGTAGCTGCCGGGGTCCGGAGCGGGCTGGCTGTAACTGCCGGGGCCTGCGTTAGCTTGACTGTAGCTGCCGGGGTCGGGGACGGGCTGGCTGTAGCTGCCGGGGTCCGGAGCGGGCTGGCTGTAGCTGTCGGGGCCGGGAGCGGGCTGGCTGTAGCTGGTGCTGCCTGAGCCAGGACTGGGCTGGCTGTAGCTGTAACCGCCGGGGCCGGCGGGGCCGGCGGGAGCGGGGGTCGGGGGGCCGGCGGGGGTGAAACGGGGACCGCTGAAGTTGAAGCCGCAGGCCTCGCAGAACTGGCCGGTCCTGGGGGTGCCGCAGCGAGGGCAGGACTCGGCGCCGGCCGCCGCGGAGGGCGTGGAGTCGGGCCGCGGGGCCGGGCCGCCGGGCGCGGGGGCAGAGCCAGTGGCGGGACTAACCGGGGCGCCGCCGATGCGCATGCCGCAGACGTCGCAGAAGTCATCGCTCGCCGAGTCGTGCCCGTTTGAACATACCGCCATCGCCGCCTCCTCCCCTGATCGCTATTTTTTCACCCGGACCGTCTTGGTCGACCGGGTGTCGAGGGCCATCTCGTCGGCGTCCTCGACCTGCTTCTTCAGCCGGACCGTGCCGGATTCCACATCGACCACGTCTACCACCTTGGCCAGCAGCTTGGCGGTGTCCTCGTTGCCTGACTGGTGTGCCAGCGCCACCGCCCGGCCGAGCTTGGCCGTGGCGGTCTCCTCGTCACCCTGCTTGCGGGCCTCCAGGCCCTCCTGAATGGCGGCGGCGAGTTCGGCCTGGCCCGTGTAGTGCGCCACCCGCGGGTTGATCTTGGTGGACAGCGCCTCGTCGTCGGTCCAGATGGCACGGACGAGGGCCTGCCCGAGGACTTCGGCCCCCGCGACCAGGCTGATCCGCGCGGCCAGCATCTCCTGGCCGACACCGGCCGGGGTGACCTCGACGCCGACATGGTAGTCACGGCTCTCACCCGGCCCCCAGGCTCCGGTCGGGAAATCGCCTGCCTGCGGGCCCGACTGGGTGCGCCTGGCGGTCAGGTCCTCGACCGCGGGGGCCACCTGCTTGACGAACTTGAGCGTGGCCGTCTGCGGCGTCCAGACCCGCAGCGACACGTCGGCGACCTGCTTGCCCATGGCGTTCTCCATCATGGCGGCGAAGTCGGCGGCCAGGCCGGCCGGGTCGGGCACGATGTCCACCGTGCCGAGCAGCGCGGTCGAGACCGTGCGCAGTTCGCTGACCTCCCAGTCGGTGCCTACGCCGCGGCAGTCGCAGCTGAACACGCCCTCGCACTGGCTGAGCTGGGCGGCGAGCTGGGCGGGCGTCTCGTGCTGGTTCTTGCCGTCGGTGAGCAGGATGGCGTGCCGTAGCTGCGCCGGGTAGCCCGAGAAGATCTGCCGGGCCAGCCCCAGCCACTGGCCGATCGCGGTGCCGCCGTTGGCTCGCAGCCCGGCCACCGCCTGCTTAGCCGCGGCCCGCGACGCCGCGTTCGCGACCGCCATCGTCCCGTCCGCCGGGAAGACCGGCCACGCGGTGCTGGTACCCGCGACGACCGCGAACCCCACGCCGTCACGGACCACGTCGATGGCGGTGGCGGTGGCCGCTCGCGCCTGGGTCATCTTGGTCTGCGGATAGTCCATCGACCCCGAGCAGTCGATGATGATGATCTCGGCGCTGCCCGCGCCGCTTCCTGGAGCCGCGGCGGCGACGTCTGGGCCTGACGTCACGGTGACCACTGCGCTCACGTCGCGGCCGCCCTCGGGCAGGTACTGGTTCTGGTCGACGTCGACGGTGAAGCCGGAGTCGGTCATGGATTCTCCTCGGTAACGGCGCCGGCCGCACTAGCGGGAACGGGACCAGCACGATGGTGATGTTGTCTATGCCGCCGGCGTCGAGGGCGAACTTCAGCAGCGCGTCGGCGGCGCTTGACGGGTCGTGGAACGCGGCCGGGAGCGCGAGCCCGGCCAGGCCTGCCGCCTCGGGCTGGTAGTTCCACAGCCCGTCGGAACAGACCATGACGACCCCGCGTCCGGGCGGCTCGAACCGCGTGATGTGCGGCTGCGGCGAGACCACGTCGGCGCCTAGCCAGCGGGTGATCACGTGGGCCTGCGGTGAGGCCATGGCCTGCGCCTCGGTCATCTCCCCCTGCGCGACCATCTCCTCGGCGAGCGAGTCGTCCTTGGTCAGTCGCCTGGCGTCGGACTCGGTGGCCAGCCAGTAGACGCGGCTGTCGCCGAGCCAGCAGATCGTGACCGCGTCCGGGCCGATGACCGCCGAGACGTAGGTGGCCGACGGCGCGCGGGACGGCGTGCCGAGGATGGCCATGGCCTCGTGAGCCTGGTGCACCGCTGCCAGCGAGGCCTCGTCCGGGTCGTCGCCGCGCCTGATCGAGGTGAGCAGCACCCGCACCGCCGCCTGCGCCCCGGTCAGCGATGCGTCGTCCGGGTTCGGCGAGGACGACACCCCGTCACAGACCACGACCACGGCCACCGGGCCGGCCGGGGTTTCCGTGGTGGCCATGGCCATGGCGTCCTCGTTGCGCAGATGCCGCAGGCCGCGGTCGGTGACCCCGGCCAGCAGCTCGAGGTTGAGCTCTACATGGTCGCGGCCGGAAGGCACCTTACGGCCGCACGACTCGCAGTAGCCCTCGGCGCTGATCGCGCCGGGCGGGGCGGACTCGTCGAGTGAGCACACCGGGCACTGCGCGGTGTACCCGGAAGGGCCGGTGCTGCTGACAGGCGGGGCGAGCTCGGTCCCGCATGACTCGCAGAAACTGTCCGCGACGCCGACCGACCCGCCACAGGTGGGGCAGGTGACTTCCGTGTTGCCATTGTGCATCAGGCCATCATCCAGGGCATCGGCCGTCATGTCAGCGTCCGGGGCCGGATCGCGTTGGCCATGTCGACAAGTTCTATCCGGCGGTCCTCGTCCGGGGTCAGCCGGGCCAGCGCCCGGTAGCTCCGCTCGAGCCCGAAACGCAGCGCCCGCTGGTTCGGCTCGCAGCCCAGGATGGGCCCGGTCCCCGCGGGCGAGCCGGAGGTACACCAGTCGAGCGCGGCCCGCAGGATCTCCACGGTTAGCTGCTGCCTGCGCACATCGTCCATGATCAGCTGGCCGAGCCGGCCGTCGGCCTGCCGCAGGTCGTCTCCGGAGACCTTGCCCGGGCCGTCACCGGAGACCAGGATCCGGACCGCGGCGATCTGCGCGGCCGCGTGGTGGCTGGACGTGGCGGGCACGCCCGCCAGGGCCGCGATGGCGCCGGGCCGGTCGCCGGCCGCCAGGCATATCCTGGCCAGCCCGAACGCGGCGCTGATGTAGGACCGGTCCACCGTCCAGACCAGGCGGAAGTAGTGTCCGGCCGCGGCCAGGTCTCCGGCCGCCTCGGCGGCGAAGGCCAGCGCGAGCTTGGGCGCGAGCTCGCCGGGCAGTTCGTCGAACACGGCGCTGAACGCGCCCCGGGCGGCGTCCGGCCCCAAGACCCCGCCCACCCTCCCGCCGACGGCCAGGCCGCGCAGCCCGTAGTACCAGGCGATCCGCCAGTCGGACGGGTCGTCAGCGGCCAGGGCGGCCAGCAGGTCGGCCGCGGCGTCGTAGTCGCCCGCGTCGATCCTGGCCCGGACCAGGGCCAGTTTGGTCTCCGCCGACTCGGTGACCTGCTGCGGGATCGACGGGTCGCCGGCCAGGGCCACGGTCAGCGCGGCCACGCGCTGGGCGGTGCCGCGCCCGGCGAACGTGGCCAGGTAGCCCGCGGCCGGATCGGACCGGTCCACCAGTGACAGCGGCAGCCCCGCCACCACCTCGGCTGGCGGGGGGGTCGTCAGCACCTGGTCTGGGCCGCTCGCGCCCGTTCCGACGGCCTGGAGCTCGGGGCTGAACACGGTGGAGAAGACGGGCCTGGGCGTGCCGTCGGCGAGCGCGAGGACCTCGCGGAGCACGCCGGTGAGCTGTTCGGCCATCTCCCCCGCCGAACCGAACCGCCGGTCCGGATCGGCGTCGGTGCCGCGGCGCAGCAGCCGGGCGAACGACTCCTGCTGCCCGAGCAGCGGCACCCCGTCCGGGAAGGTGTACTTGTACGAGCCCTGGTAACCCTTGAACTCGAAGGTGAGCACGGCCAGCGCCCGCGCCACCGTGAACAGGTCGGAGCTGACCGAAGGGCCTTTGGTCTCGATCTCGGGCGCCTGGTAGCCGACGGTGCCGTAGATCGCCTCGTCGCTGTCGATGCCGCGCACGCCGCCCATGTCGATGAGCTTGAGCTGCTCCTCGGTCTGGATGACGTTGTCCGGCTTGAAGTCGCAGTACACCAGCCCCCGGTCATGCAGGTACCCCAGGGCAGGCAGCACCTCGATGGCATACGCGATCGCGTGCGCCACCGGCACCGAACCACCCGCAGCCCGCGCGTCCTGCAAGATCTGCTTGAGCGACTTGCCGCCCACGTACTCCATCACGATGTACCCGGCCGACTCCCCCGTCCGCCGGTCCGCGTGCTGGACGAAGTTATAGATCCGCACGATGTTCGGGTGCTCCACCTGGGCCAGGAACTGCCGCTCGGCCACCGCCGCCGCCATGGCGTCCGCGTCCCCCGTGTTCAGCAGGCCCTTCAGCACCACCCAGCGATCGCTGACATTATGATCCTGCGCCAGGTAGATCCAGCCCAGCCCGCCGAAGGCGAGGCAGCCGAGCACCTCGTACTGCCCGGCCACCAGCTCACCCGGCTCCAGCTTCGGGGCGTAGGAGAACCGGGTCCCGCAGTTCCGGCAGAACCCCTCGGCCAGCCCGGCGCGGCCGTCCCGGCCGCGCCCCACCGGCTGGTCGCAATTGGCGCAGAACCGCCTGTTCTCCGGCACCTGCGGGTTGGTGAGCACGGCACTGGACGGGTCCCGGTACGGGACCGGCGGGATCTCCACCAGCCCCGCCCCGAGCCGGCCGCGAGCCGACCGGCCGCTGGTCCGCCGGGAGCCCCGTGTCCCCCGGGTGCCCGAGGTCCGGCGGCTGCCCCCTGATCCCGACCCGCCGGACGCCAGAGCGGCCGACCCCGGGGCCGAGCCGGCCGACGCGGAGGCCGAGCCGACCGGGACCGACGCCGCGGCAGCCGGGACCGGGGCCGGGGAGGCGGCCAGGCCGCAGACGTTGCAGTACCCGTCCTCGATTGTCCCGCCGCAGTTCGTGCAGGTGCTCATGGCCACCGTGCTCCCCTCGCCAGCCCCGTCACCGGTCAGCCCCCGTACCGCGCCTGCGGCGGCGCGGGAACCGGAGTGCCGAGCCAATGCGCGTAACTGGCTTTCCACTGGCCGTCCGTCCGCAACTGCTGCAGGACCGCGTTCACGAAGCGGACGAAATCGGGGTGCTGCCTGGAGATCGCGAGGCCGTAGGGCTCGTTGGTGAGCGCCGGCCCGACCAGCTTGGTCCACGGGTCCTGCGCGGCGAGGCCGTCAAGGATCGAATCGTCGGTGGAGATCGCGGCCACGTCACCCTGCTGCAGCAGCACCAGGCAGTCGGTCCAGTACGGCACGGCGACCGGGACGGCCTTGGCCGCGCTGATGCGGGCGAGCGAGTCGGACCCCGTGGTGGCGCAGACCTTCTGGCCGCGCAGGCCCGCCAGGTTCTGCACCGTTGAGTTCTTCAGCACCAGGACGCGCTGGTGCGCGTCGAAGTAGACGCTGGAGAAGTCGACCTGCTGCAGCCGGTCACAGGTGATCGTCATGGTGTGCGCCACGATGTCCACGGTGCCGTTGAGGATGTCGGGTATCCGCTGCGCGTCGGAGATCGCCTTGTACTGGATGTGGTCCGGGTTGCCGAAGATGGCGGTGGCCACCGCCCGGATCATGTCGATGTCGAAGCCCTCGATCTGCCCGTTGAGCGGGTTGAGGAAGCCGAAGTGGTACGTGCTCTGGTCCACCCCGGCGATGAGGTAGCCGCGGGCGCGGATCTTCGCCATGGACGAGCCCGGCGTCACCTGCGGCGGGCCGGACGGGCTCAGGCTGCTCGCCTCCGGATTACAGCTGGCAGCCGCGAGCCCGGTCGCTGTCCCAGGGGCACGGGCCGCGCGGACGGCGGCCGGCTGGCCAGGGGCGGCGGCGGCCGTGGCGGCGCCAAGAGCGAGCCCGAGCGTCGCGAGTACCACCATCAGCGCACGCGGCCAGGGCCTCCCGGTCAGCCGGGTCCGCGCGTTCACCGGTACTCCGCAAGCCGGCGGCTCAGGCCCCAGGCGCAGCCTGCCACCATCACCAGCGACGCGACGATAATGCCCGCGGCCAGCCCGGTGAACGCGTCCCGGCCGCTGCGGGCGCTGGAGGCGAAGACCGCCTGATGGGTGTTGATCCCGTCGCTGAGGGCCGCGGACAGCTGGCCGAACTTGGCGGCGGCGTCACCGCTCAGGGCCGACTGGACCGCGGCGGCGTGCTGCCCGCTGTCGTCTTTCGCGCGCAGCGCCGCGTGCGCCGTGTACCAGGCCTGGGCGTCGGCCGCGATGCCGTTCCCGCCCGCCGCCTGCACCGCGGCCAGCAGCGTGCCGGGCCCCGGTCCGAGAAGCTTCTTCTGGGCCAGGAAATCCTGCTGGTAGGCGTCGTCACCGCTGTTGTCGATCAAGGTGAGGCTCTCATCCGCGTGCGCCTGCAGCGCCGCCACCTCAGCCCGGGCGAACGCCTGGACCGGCGCGGAGCCCTGTTGCTGGGCGTGCAGCAGGTCGCCCCGGCCGACCACGAACGCCGCGGCCAGCCACACCAGCGAGACCAGGCCGACGAAGGCGGCCAGCAGCAATCCGTAGTTGACCACCCGGTGAGTATGCCGGGCCAGCCACCGCGACGAGCGGTAGAGCACGTAGCCGATGCCCAGGCCGGCCACCACCGTGACCACGATGAGCGGCAGGCCGGTCGCCTGCGCGCTGGCCGAGGTCAGCAGCCCGCTCTCCCTGGTGTAGATGTCGCTGGCGGCCGGCAGCAGCGTGCCGCGCAGCAGCGCGGAGGCTTCCCTGAGGTAGGCCGCGCCGAGCGGCAGGCCGAGCCGGTTGTCGGCCCGGGCGGTGCCGACCTCGTCCGTGTAGGCCGGCAGCTGCCCGGACAGGATGGCCAGGTCGTCACCGATGGCCGCATCGGCCGCGGACGCCTGGGCCGCCAGGTGACCGGGCAGCTGGGTCCGGGCGGCAGTCGAGCCGACCAGGGCGCTGGCCGCCTGGATGCGGATGGCGGCCTCGGTGATGTCGGCGTCGTAACGCTGCCGGGCCGCGGCGGGCTCGAGCCCGCCAGCCAGGAAGGCGTTCGCCGCGGTGGCATCGGCGTCCGACAGGCTGGTGAAGATCTGCTCGGCGTCCAGGCTCAGCGGCTCGCTGACCGCGACCACGTTGGCGGCCGCCGCCGCGTGCTGATTGGCGGTCAGCGCGGCGAGCACCCCCCAGGCCAGGCTGAGCAGGACCAGGACGGCGAGCAGCAGCCGCAGTCGCGCGGGCGTGCTCGCCCCCTCCAGGCGGGACCGCCACCCGGTGCGGCGCACCGTCGGCGCGGGGGCCCGCGGGCCGGGCGAAACGCCGACAACAGTTGTCATGAGCTGACCGCCAAAACCGCTCTCGTGGCACCGGCAATCCGGTGCAGTCTGGATTATTTAGTTAATACCAGAGGACGAGCAGTGGGCGGGATGGACGCCGAGCGTTCGCTGACGCCCGCCTGCCGGCCTAGCCGCGGTGCACCGTGATGACGGTCCACGCGCCCAGGTTGATCCGGTCCCCCTCGTGCAGCGTGACCGACTCCCCGATCGCCAGCTCACGGCCGTTGAGGAGGGTGCCGTTGGCCGATCCGGGGTCGACGATCGACCAGGTGCCACCCGAGTCGGCGAGGAGGACCGCGTGCAGGCGGCTGATGCCCGGGTCAGCGAGCGGGCCGGCCAGGTCGATCTCCGGTATGAGCTCGCGGCCCGCGCTCCGGCGCCCGATGCGCATCTGCTTGCCGGTCAGCGGGACCCGGCGTTCGGAGACATGAGCCGGGAAGACGACGGGCGAAGTGGCCGAGCCGCGCGTCGCCCCCCTCCTGTCGTAGTAGACGCGATCGCAGGCAATCAGCACGGTCCAGGTGACCGAGGCGAGCGACGGTATAGGCGTTGTGGGCGAGGTTGAGAGCGCAGGCGTGACGGCGGGCGGATCGAGGACCGCCGCTGGTCCGGGCCGGACCGGGGCCGTGGGCGGCGGCTCGGCGGGGGCCTGCGCTGAGGATCCTGGTTCAGGACGGGCCAGAGGAGCCGGGCTCACGGGAGGAGCCGGGCTCGCCGCAGGGGCCGCAGGGGCCAGAGAAGCCGGGGAAGAGGGCGGGGGCGGAGAAGCCGGAGGGTCCGCGGGGGCCGGTGAGATCAGGGGAGCCAGGGCCGGGGAAGCTACAGGAGCAGGGGTCGGTGAAGCTGGAGGGGGCGGCGCGGTCGGAGGGGGCGGCGCGAAAAGCGATGCCAGGATGTCCAGTCCTCCGGGCTCCTCCGGCTCTGACTCGGGCTCGGCTGGCGTGCCGGGCACGTCTGACCAGGCGGATGGGCCAGGCGGAGAGGACGGCGGCGCGGACGGGCGGCTGGGTGCGGCTGGTGGTTCGGGAAGGCTCCACGAGGAACGCGACGGCTCCGCCTGTTCCCAGGGCGAAACGGGCGGCTCGGGCCTGACCACGGGCGGGAACAGCGACTCCGGCGGGCCAGACGATGACCGCGCCGGCGGGAACAGCGACTCCGGCGGGCCAGAGGACGGCCGCGCGGGCGGGAACAGCGACTCCGGCGGGCCAGAGGACGGCCGCGCGGGCGGGAACAGCGACTCCGGCGGGCCAGAGGACGGCCGGACCGGCGGGAACGGCTCCGCGGGCCGGAAGGGACTACGGGACGGGGACGGCGGCTCGGCGGGGCCCGCCGGGGCGGACGAGAAGGACTCCGCCGGCGGGACCGGGGAGGCGAACGACCTGCGGACCCGGACGCGGAAGCCGCACCGGTCGCAGAACTGACCCTGCACAACCGCGCCACAGGCCGGACAGGCTTCGGCGGCGTCCGGCGCGGCCGGCTCGGATCCGTGGTGCTTCCCCACCATGCGTCCCGGGCCGAAGGCGGAACTCACGGGGTTCCCGTCGATGCGCGCGCCGCAGACGTCACAGAAATCACCGCTCGCCGAACGATGACCTTCCGGACACATTGCCATATCCATGCCCACCGCCCCCCTTTCGACCCATCGATTCCGTTAGGTCCCTTTAATGGCAGGATAAGGGGCGGACGGGCGTTACATCAGGTCTTTCTCCTTACCCCGAGGCGTGAGCCTCAGGTAAGCGGACGGGCGGCGGGCGGGATCGGCGCGGGCAGCTCGCTGACACCGCCGAGGTACCGGTCGACGGCCGCGGCGGCGCTGCGTCCCTCGGCGATGGCCCATACGATCAGCGACTGGCCGCGGCCCATGTCCCCGGCCGCGAAAACGCCCGGCACCGAGGTGGCGTAGGAGCCGTCCCGGGCGACGTTACCCCGCTGGTCGAAATCGACGCCGAGGCCGGCGAGCAACCCTTCTCGTTCGGCCCCGGTAAAGCCCATGGCCAGCAGCACCAGGTCACACGGCAGCTCGCGCTCGGTGCCCGGCACCGGGTCGAACCCGGCCGCATCGGCCAGCCGCAGCGCCCGCACCCGGCCCGCCCCATCGACCCCATCGTGCCCGTCGCCGAGGAATGCCAGCGTGGTCGCCGCGTAGGTGCGCTCGCCGCCTTCCTCGTGCGCGCTCGAAACCCGGTAGATCATCGGGTAGGTGGGCCACGGCTGGTGGCCGGGCCTGGCCGCGGGCGGGCGGGGCAGGATCTCGAGCTGGGTCACCGAGGCCGCGCCCTGCCGGTGCGCGGTACCCAGGCAGTCCGCCCCGGTGTCGCCGCCCCCGATGATGACCACGTTCCGCCCGCGGGCGCTGATCGCCGGGTCCTCGGGGGAGCCAGGGTTCGCGGCTACCGCGCGGTTGGCCAGCGGCAGGTACTCCATGGCCTGGTGAATGCCGTCCAGCTCACGCCCGGGCATCGGCAGTTCGCGCGGTACCCTGGCGCCGCCGCACAGCACGATGGCGTCGTAGGACGCTTTCAGCTCCGCGGCGTCGATGTCCGTGCCGGCCTCGACGCCGCAGCGGAACTCGGTGCCCTCGGCCCGCATCTGGTCGAGCCGCCGGTCCAGGTGCCGCTTCTCCAGCTTGAACGCGGGGATGCCGTACCGCAGCAGGCCGCCTGGCGCGTCGTCACGCTCGAACACGGTTACCGCGTGCCCGGCCCTGGTCAGCTGCTGGGCGGCGGCCAGCCCGGCCGGCCCCGAGCCGATCACCGCGACCGTCCGCCCGGTCCGCACGGCGGGGGGCACCGGCACCACCCAGCCGGACGCGAACGCCCGGTCGATGATCTCCACCTCGACCTGCTTGATCGTGACGGGATCGGAGTTGATCCCGAGCACGCAGGCGGCTTCGCACGGCGCTGGGCAAAGCCGCCCGGTGAACTCGGGGAAGTTGTTGGTGG
>Ga0335078_10007259_pt1 | contig 16435 bp, 16 predicted proteins | sample Lox_Sample_32_FD_206711 | JGI IMG/M metagenome (GOLD analysis project Ga0335078, IMG submission 206711) | Soil microbial communities from Loxahatchee National Wildlife Refuge, Florida, United States - Lox_Sample_3.2 | ecosystem: Environmental > Terrestrial > Soil > Wetlands | place: USA...
GACGTAGCGGACCCGGGGCGGGGCGCGTAACGGGTCCGCCGTGCGGTTGCCGTGGTGAACGTCCCAGTCCCCCACCCGCACGCGCTCCGCGCCGAGCCGCGCCAGCGCCGCCTGCGCCGCGACGGCGGCGTTATTGAACAGGCAGAAGCCCATCGCGCGCGTCGGCGTCGCGTGGTGGCCGGGCGGACGCACGGGGCAGAAGGCCGGCCCCCGCCCCGACAGCGCGAGCTCGGCCCCGAGCACCGCCGCGCCGGCGGCGCGCCGCGCCGCCTCCAGCGAGCCCGGCCCCATCGTGGTGTCCGGATCGAGCAGGCCGCCGCCCGCGCGGTCGAGATCCTCCAGCCGCCGCACGTGCGCGCTCGCGTGCACCCGCAGCACGTCGTCCCGCTCGACCTCCGGCGCCTCGACCCACCGCGCGTTCCCGGCCGCCACCACCTCCGCCAGCCGCCGCGTCACGGCCGACAGCCGCCCCGGGGTCTCCAGGTGCCCGTCGGGATTGCGGTGGGCCAGACAGGCGGGATGGGTGATCAGGCTCAGCACGCGCGCTCCGGGCGGGCTTCAGCGCACGGCGCGGCGCCGCGCCGCCAGCACGATCAGCGCGCCACCGTCCGGCACGCGCTCGTCCGCCAGCGTCCGCGCCTCGTCGCGCACCAGCGCGCCGCCGATCTTCACGGCGTAGCGGTCCGCGCGCGCCGGGTCGATGCGCGCCGCCTCGAGCGCCCGACGCTTCACCTCGGCGACGGTCTCGTTCTTCCGCGCCTCGAGCGCGCACACGTTCCACGCGTCGGCGACCGTGACGCGCAGGCGGACCGTCGTCCGCACCGGCGCGGTCACGCCGCCCCTCCGGCCGCGGCCGCCGCGGGCTCCGGCAGCGCCGCGAGGAACCGGCGCAGCGGCTGATCGAACAGCAGCGTCGAGCCGCGCACGCCGGTGCCGTCCGGCCGCGCCGCGACGGCGATCACGACCTCCTCCCCACCCTGACCCCGCAGCACCACGTGCCGCGCCGACTCCCGCTCCAGGAACGCTCCCCGCGCCGGCACCCGGGTGGCGAAGAAATCCTTGGCCCGCCGGAGCACCTCCTCCGGCGGCAACGCGGTGGCCGTCTCGTACGTCATACCTTCTCCAGGCTGGGGGTCCGTGCCCTCTGCCACCCTGACCGGCGGCGCCGCAGGAATGGCAAACTCGCTCCGCCGCTCTGGCCGCTTTCGGCCTCCGGAAACCGGCATGCCGCTTGCTTTCGGCGCGGGCGGAGGCCGGCCGTGGGGCCGGCACGACACCAGCAAAGGTAAGCGATGCGAAAGGAGGCTGCACCATGTTCGCCATCACCCGTTCCACCAGCCCGGCCTACGCGGACGTATCCACGCTCCAGAGCCGCCTGAACCGCCTGTTCGACGAGGCGTTCCGGGGCTGGCCGCTGACCACCCAGGAAGACGGCGGTTCGCTGGTCGGCCAGTGGGTGCCGCCGGTGGACGTCTTCGAGGACAAGGACGCCGTGCAGATCATGGCCGAGCTGCCGGGCGTGAAGCCGGACGACGTGAAGATCTCCCTGGAGAACAACGTCCTCACGGTCCGCGGCGAGAAGCGCCAGGTCGCCGAGGAGAGCACCGACCGGGTGCACCGCTACGAGCGGTACTACGGCGTGTTCGAGCGCTCCTTCAGCGTCCCCTCCACGGTGGACGCCGACCACATCAAGGCGAGCTACGACCTCGGCGTGCTGACGGTGCGGCTGCCCAAGGTCGAGCGGGCCAAGCCGCGGCAGATCGAGGTGAAGGTCGAGGCGGCGAAGTAGCGGGTGCGACACACGAAGTTGGCGGTGGGCCGTCGGCGGAGCCGTGCGGGGTCCGCTGGCGGCCGACCGCCGGCCGTTTACGCCTGGCCCGCGGCCCGGATCTCCACCGTCCGCACTTCGGCCTTCCGGAACACGTCCAGCAGCGACGGCTTCCGCCGCACCACCAGCACCACGTCGCCGGCCGGGGCCGGCTCGAGACCGCGGACCGTCACCAGCAGCACGTCGGGCACGCGCGCCGGGAGTGTGACGTGCCAGGTGCGCCCGTGCCACGCCACGGGCACCGGGCCGCCCCCGGCGCGCCGCCAGGCGCGGCGCCGCAGCGGGCGGTCCACGAACACGTCGTCCTCGACCTTCGTCACGGCCGGCCCGAGGCGCTCCCCGTCGAGGAAGAACAGCGGGTCGAAGGGCTCGCCCTCCTGCCGGGCGTAGTTCGCCTCCACCGCGTCGTCGAAGGCCTCCAGCGCCGTGGCGTCCGCGCGCCATTCCAGATGGTGGCGGACCTCGTGAGTCAGCGTCTCCCAAGCTTCCTGCCGCCAGTCGAATCCCGGGTCGGCGGCGGCCAGCGCGGCGAACGAGCCGTAGTGGAGGAACACGGAGGATTGGAGCGCGGCGCCGCCCTCGCCGGGGGCGCCGAAGCTGTGGGGCACGCACTCGCCGAGCGTGTAGACGCCGTCGCGCAGCGGGTGCGGCACGGTCTTGCCGGTGACTTCGATGCCGGCGAGTCCGGCGCGAAACTCGGCCGGGAGCTCGCGGGCCATCGCACCGATCATGGCCTCGAAGTCGCGGCGTCGCACGGCCGGCCCCGGGACGGCTAGGTCAGCGCCGCCGCCACCCGCGTGACGAGCGGGCCGAAATCCAGCTCGCGGCCCAGTGTCGTCGCGGCCAGCCGCGCCGCGTCGTCGCGCTGGCCGAGGGCGAACAGCCCCCGGAGCCAGCCGCCGGCTCGCGGATCCACGAACCAGTCATCCCCGAAGCGCTCCCGCAGGGACCCGGCGAGCATCGCCTCGAGCTGCCACGCCCGCAGGTACCGCGCGGCGTAGAAGGCGTCGTCCAGGTCCAGCAGGGCGTCCTCCGCGGGATAGCGGAACCCCGTGGCCGCGCTCAGCATGGGGGCGTAGTGCCGCGCGCCTTCGGTGACCGTCGGCGCGGCATGCAGCGCCAGCTCGTAACGGAGCTTGGCCGCGTAGCGGCGCAGGATCGCCAGGAGCGCGAACGCCTGGGAGCGGCGGAACCGCCGCTGGCGCTCACCCTCGAGACCCGCGTAGCGGCGCAGCCAGGTCGGCTCCACGACCATGTGCTCGAACAGCATGGCGAACGCCTCGGTCACGGAGTTGTCGCCGAGCCAGCGATGCTCGAAGGGCAGGTCGGGGGAGACGTTGGCGAAGTGCTGCGCGTGCCCCAGCTCGTGCCAGAAGGCCCGGTAGTCCGTCTGGCCGCCGAAGGGCCGGATGACCAGGTACACCTCGTCGGGCACCCGCGCGGGGGAGCAGAAGGCGCGCGAGCGCTTGCGCTCGCGGTCCCCGGTGTCGTAGCGGATGCGGCCCTGCGCGTCGGCGTCGAGGTCCATCTCCGCCAGCTGGCGCCGCGCGATCTCCAGCAGCGCGCCCGCCGGGAAGTACTCGTCGTAGCCGGCCTCGCGGAACAGGAACGCCGCGTCGGTGCGGTCGGCGTCCTCCGGGGCCAGGCCCAGCTCCCGCCGCGTCTCTTCGGCCAGCACCGCGCGGTACAGGTCCTCGGTGGACGCGAGGAAATCCGCGCAGCTCGCGCCCAGCGCGCGGAGATCCACGCCCGACAGCCCGGAGCGCGCGGTCACGGGGTCGCCCAGGCCCAGCCCGGCCAGCAGCTCGCGCTCCAGCGTGAGCCGCTCGCGGCGCATGGCCGCCGGCTCCGCGAGCACCGCGCGCCGGGCCCCGTCGATCGCCAGCCGGCGCGCGCGGTCCGCCTCGTTCGCCGTCTCGATGGCGGCGCGCTGGTAGGGCAGCGACTCGCCCCCCGGCAGCGTGATCCGCGCCCGCGCTTCCCACGCGTGCAGCCGGTCGTCGAGCGCCGCGACGGCGCGTCCCACCCGGTTCTCCACCACCCACTCGAACAGCTCGCGGTGACCGCGCGCCGCCTCCACCGCCCGGTCGTCGGCGAGATCGGGGTAGCGGTCGAAGATCTCCGCGAAATGCGAGACCGCGCTCAGCCCCGCGCCGGTGCGGTAGCTCTCCAACCCCAGCTCCCGGCACATCGCCTCGCCGCGGCGGCGCAGGGCCTCGACCGTCATCCTTCGAGCTGCGCGGTCAGCCAGGCGGCGAGCCGTCCCGCGTCCACGCGCTCCTGCGCCAGCGTGTCGCGGTGCCGCACCGTGACCGTCCCGTCCTGGGTGCTCTGCCCGTCCACCGTGATCGCGAACGGCGTCCCCGCCTCGTCCTGCCGCCGGTAACGGCGCCCGATCGAGCCGCCGTCGTCGTAGAACGCCGTGAACCGGCCGCGCAGCTCGTCGTAGATCCGCTTCGCGATCTCCGGCATCCCGTCCTTCTTCACCAGCGGCAGCACCGCCGCCTTGATCGGCGCCAGCGCCGGCTTCAGGCGCAGCACCACCCGCGTCTCGCCCTCGACCTCCTCCTCCGCGTAGGCATCGCACAGCAGCGCCAGCGCCGTGCGGTCCGCCCCCACCGACGTCTCCACGACGTAGGGCAGGTAGCGCTCGTTCCGCTCCTGGTCGAAGTACTCGAGCTTCTTGCCCGACGCCTGCTGGTGCCGCGTCAGATCGAAGTCCGTCCGGTCGTGGATCCCCTCGAACTCGTTCCATCCGAACGGGAACTCGTACTCGATGTCGTACGCCGCCTTGGCGTAGTGCGCCAGCTCGTCCGGCGCGTGCTGGTGGAACCGCAGCCGCTCGGGCCGGAGCCCCAAGGCCACGTGCCACCGCATCCGCTCCTGCCGCCAGAACTCGAACCACTCCTCGTCCGTGCCCGGGCGCACGAAGAACTGCATCTCCATCTGCTCGAACTCCCGGGTCCGGAAGATGAAGTTCCCCGGCGTGATCTCGTTGCGGAACGCCTTCCCGATCTGCGCGATGCCGAAGGGGATCTTCTGCCGCGAGCCCTGCAGCACGTTGAGGTAGTTCACGTAGATGCCCTGCGCCGTCTCCGGCCGCAGATACACGACCGCGGCGTCCTCCTCGACCGGGCCCATGAACGTCTTGAACATCAGGTTGAACATCCGCGGCGCGGTCAGCGACCCGCGCGTCCCGCACACCGGGCACTGCGCGTCGGGCTGGCCCGGCGTCCCCTTGATGCGCGGGTCGTCGCCGCGGAAGCGCTGCTTGCACTGCTTGCAGTCCACCAGCGGATCGGTGAAGCCCGCCACGTGGCCCGACGCCTCCCACACCCGCGGCGACATCAGGATCCCCGCGTCGAGTCCCTCGATGTCGTCGCGCGCGTGGACCATCGCCTTCCACCAGCGGTCCTTGACGTTGCGCTTGAGCTCGACGCCCAGCGGGCCGTAGTCCCACACCGACCCCAGCCCCCCGTAGATCTCCGACGACTGGAACACGAAGCCGCGCCGCTTCGCGAGCGACACCAGCTTCTCCATGCGATCGTTGTCCGCCATGGGCCTTGCTGGATGAGAGCTGAGAACGCGAACTGCCGGAGGGGGAGGAAGGTAGCCGCCGCCGGAGAGGCGAGCAAGCGCGCGCCCCTGCGGCGCGCCCCGGCCCCGCCCCGGAGCACCCGGCCGGATCCGGCCACCGGGATGCGCGCGTAACCGATGGCCGGCCAGAAGGTTGCGCATTTCGCAACAGTTTCCTATCTTGGCGTTCCATGACGATACCGGGCGCTCCCAGCACACCCACCGCCCGCCCCGACGTCGTGCTCCGCCGTGTGGGGTCCGAATGGGTCCTGTACGACGCCGCCAGGGAACGGGCCCACGTGCTCAATCTCACGGCTGCGGTGATCTGGACCTACTGCGACGGCACGTTCCAGCCGGCCGGCATCGCCGACGCCATCGCGCGGGAGGTCCCGGGGCTGGACGTCGCGAGCATCCGCCACGATATCCACGACGTGCTGCGCCGGTTCGCCGACGAGGGGCTGTTCCAATAGGGTACCGCCGGCGCGTCGCCGTGGCGCCCCTGGTGCTGGAGTTCGCGAGCGACGACGGGGTCGCCGCACGGGCGCTGGAGGCGCTGTACCACGCGGCGCCCGCCACCGACGACCCGCCGACCCTGCGCTACACGTTGCGCCGGACCGGGACCGGACCGGCGGCAGGCTACGAGGCTGGCAGCCCGGCCCAGCCGCTGTTCGGGCCGGCGAGCCTCACGGACGCCTGGGCGTTTCTGGAGTGGCGCGCCACCGAGGACGTGCTGAACGCCGCGACGGCCGACCTGCTGTTCGTGCACGCGGGCGCCGCCGTTCTTGGCAATCGGATGGTGCTGCTCATCGGGGACCCGGGAGCGGGCAAGTCCACGCTCGTGACGCACCTGATGATGCGTGGCCATGATGTGCTCGGCGACGACGTGGTGCGATTCGCAACGCGGGACGGCCGGTACTCCGCCGTCGGGCGGTCGTTCAAGCTCGATGATAAGGCCTTGCGGGGCATGCCGTTGGTCGCCGCGCTGTGCGCTGCGGGCACACTCGGAACGCTTCTTGCCGCCGGGTGCTACTACGTGAGCCCAGCAGCCATCCGCCGCACCTGGCACGGCAGCGCCGCCCGGCCCTGGGCAGTCGTACTCCTCGATGCGGGCGCGCGCATCGGGGCGAGCGGCGTGCAACGTTCGAGCGAAGGGGAGGCCGCAGTGGTCGCATCCCGGAAGCTGCTGGGCGGCGCGGCGTTGCCGGCGCCGGTGCGCGCCGGGGCGACGGTGCGGCTGCTGGAGAGCCTGGAGGACGCCGTGGCGTACCGCGCGGTGGGCGCGGATCCGGCCCGCGTCGCCGAGGCGCTGGAGCGGGAGGCGATGCGATGATCCCACGCGCCTTGGGTCTCCTGTCGGGGGACGTCAGCCGCCGCGAGATGGTGGGCGCGATGGCGCGCTGGACGGTCCCCACCGTGTTGAGCCTGACGCTGATCACGCGCCAGGCCCAGGCCGCGGCCTCCTGCCCGCCCTGCACGAAGAAGACCGGTGGACGCTGCCGGTCGTGCACGATGAACCAGATCCTGAACTGCCAGTGCGAGCCGTGCCTCGGCGCGCCGTATTGCAGCAACGGGGCGCGCGCGCCGGCGGCGGAGCCCGGCGCGGCGACGGTGCCGTCCAACGGGCTCCTGCAGGACCAGTTCGGCGCACCCTCGCCCCTCTCGCCGTCCTCCACACCGGACATCATGAATCCGTTCTTCCGCACGCTGCGGAGCCGCCCGGCGTTCTCGGGCGGCAACCCGTTCGACCTCAGTCCGGGCGCCTCGTCCCGCGGCCTGCCCTTCGGCGGGTCGCGGCCGTACGGGATGCCCGCCGACACGGCGCTCCGCTCGCGCGGGGGGCTGTTCGAGCGCCTGAACCCCGACACGCGGAGGCCGTTCTGAGCGCGCCGAACGGGGGCCGCCACCCGGCGATGCCGGGGGCGCATCCACTGCACCTGCGCGACGTGGTGCGGGTGCTCCTGCTGCACTGGAAGATCGTGGGTCTCGTGACGGTGCTGGTGGTGGCGGGGGCGTACAGCTCCGCGCGCCGCGCCCTGCCGCGTTACCGCTCGGACGCCTCGTTCCAGGTCGGGTCGAAGAAATACGCGGCGCCGCGCATGGACGAGCCGCAGGTCAACGAGCTGGACATCAAGACGGACCCGGTGCTGTCGGAGGCCCTGGTCCTCAAGACGCAGAACCTGGCGTTGGCCGTGGTGGACTCGCTCGGCCTGCAGCTCCAGCTCCTCGACGAGCGCGTGCCGCGCGGCCAGGTGCTCGACAACGTGCACGTGAGCCTCGGCGCCCCGAACGACACCTTCCTGCTGGCGGTGAAGGGTCCGGCCGGGTGGGAGCTGCGGGACCTGCAGGGGCGCGCGCTGGACGCCGGCGCCTACGGCACGCCGGTGCGCGACTCGGCGCGGGGCTTCAGCTTCGTCGTCCGCCCGTCGGAGCAGGCCCGCGTGTACCGGTTCGCGATCATCGCGCCGGTGCAGGCGGCCAACGAGGTGCGGGGCGGGCTGGGGTTCGACATCCAGGAGGGGACGACGGTCGTGGGCGCCTACTTCGACGGCGCCGACCCCTCGCTCGCGCCGGACATTCTCAACGAGGCGCTCGCCGTGCTGCGGTGGAGCGGCGTGGCGCGGCTGCAGGAGACGTCGCAGCAGCAGGAGGATTTCCTGCAGCGCTCGCTGACGGAGGCGGGTGGGCAGTACCGGCAGGCCCTGGCGGCGTTGCAGCGCTACAAGGAGGACGAGCACACCACCGACCTCACCGCCGAGGAGCAGGCCCTGCTCAACTCGGTGCAGATGTTCGACCGCGAGAAGCAGGAGGAGCGCGAGGACCTGGCCCTGCTGCAGAGCATCCTCGGGGACTCGACCCAGGGCCGCATGACCCTCGAGACGCTCAACCGGCTCGCCGCGATGCCGGACATCGACAAGAACACGGCGATCGCGTTCCAGATGCAGAGCCTGCTGAAGCTGTACGACGACCGGCGCAGCCTGACGGCGGGGACGCTGGGGCTGCAGGAGGACAACCCGCAGGTCCAGGCACTCGACCAGCGGATCGCGCAGGCGGGGCGTGCGCTGCGGCTGGCGGCGCAGGCGAGCGTGCAGGGCATGCAGGCGGACATCGCGGCCCTCGACCAGCGGATCGCGTCGCTCCGCGCCCAGCTCGAGTCGTACCCGGGCAAAGAGACGGAGATCGGGCAGCTGGAGCTCGACGCGGCCCTGTACAACGACACCTACCGGTACCTGCTGACGCAGCTGCAGGCGGCGCAGATCAACGCGGCGACCATTGCGCCGTACGTGGACATCGTCGAGTCCGCGACGGTGGCGGCGCCGATCGGCGTGAACACGCGGCAGAAGGTGACGATCGGACTGCTGGTCGGGCTGCTGCTGGGCGTCGTGGCGGCGTTCTTCCTGGAGTACCTCGACCAGACGATCAAGTCGGCGGGGGACGTCGAGCGGGTGCTGGAGACGCCGCTGCTCGGCCTGATTCCGGTGGACCCGCGCGGCGCGCACGACGGCCGGCGCGGCGGGCGGCGGCGGGCCGTGATTCCGCTCATCTCGAGTGCCGCGCCGGACGACCCGACGAGCGAGGCCTACCGGGCCCTGCGGACCAACGTCACGTTCGTCAGCGCGGAGAAGCGGGCGCTGCAGCTGGTGTGCGTGACGAGCCCGGGGCCGGGCGAAGGCAAGAGCACGACGGCGGCGAATCTGGCGATCACGCTGGCCCAGCAGGGCACGCACACGCTCCTGGTGGACGCGGACCTGCGGCGCCCCATCGTGCACAAGGCGTTCAACCTGGTGCAGGAGCCGGGGCTCACCGACATCCTGGTGGGCGCCGCCACGCTGCGCGAAGCCGTGCGCCCCAACGTGATCCCGAACCTCGACGTGCTGCCGGGCGGCGCGCTGCCGCCGAACCCGTCCGAGCTGCTCGGGTCCGACGCGATGCACCGCCTCGCGGCCGAGCTGCGGTCGCAGTACGCCACCGTGATCTTCGACACCCCGCCCGCCCTGGCGGTCACCGACGCCACCGTCCTCGGCGCGGGCGCCGACGGCATCATCCTGGTGCTCCGCGCCGGGGAGACCGACGAGGCGGCGGCGCAGCGCGCGGTCGAGGTGTTCCGGCGCGTCCAGGCCCGGATCGCGGGCACCGTGCTGAACGGCGTGGAGAAGCAGCGGGGCGGCTACTACCACTACTACTACTACGGCAGCGCGTCGCGGCCCGGCATGCTGGCCGGCTGGCGGCACCGCCTGGCGGGCTGGCTGTAGCGGCGCGCGGCAGCGCCGCGCCTCAGACTTCGATCAGCTGGTCCCGCTTCGTTCCCACCCCGACATAGCGGATGGGGGCGCCCGCGAGCGCCTGCAGGCGGTCGAGGTAGCGCCGCGCCTCGGGGGGCAGGTCCTCCAGGCGGCGGGCGTCGCCCGTGCGGCGGCGCCATCCTGGCAGCCGCTCGTACACCGGCTGGACGCCCTCGAGCGCCGCGACGTTGTCCGGGAGGTCGTCGAGCCGCTCGCCCTCGAGCCGGTAGTGGGTGCAGACCGGGATCGTCTCGAAGGTGTCGAGGACGTCCAGCTTGGTCACGGCGAGGCCCGCCAGCCCGTTCACGCGCACGGCGAAGCGGACCACGACGGCGTCGAACCAGCCGCAGCGGCGTGGCCGTCCCGTGGTCGCCCCGTACTCGCCCCCCAGCGTCCGCAGGCGCTCGCCCTCCTCCGGGCTGGCCTCGGTCGGCAGCGGGCCGTTGCCGACCCGCGTGCAGTACGCCTTCACCACGCCGAGGACCGCGTCAATCGCCGTGGGGCCGATGCCGGCGCCGACCGCGGCGCCGCCGGCCGTCGTGTGGGACGAGGTGACGAACGGGTAGGTCCCGTGGTCCACGTCCAGCAGCGCGCCCTGCGCACCCTCCAGGAGCACGTTCCCGCCGCCCGCCAGCGTCTCCCAGACCAGCTTGCCCGCGTCGCCGACGAACGGGAGCAGGCGCGGGGCGAGGGCGAGGAGGGCGCGCTCCACCTCGGCGGCGTCGGTCCGCTTGTCCGACCCGGCCAGCGCCAGCAGCTCATTGGCGTGCTCGGATCCGGCGCGCACGAGCTTCCGCAGGATCGCCGGGTGCCGCAGATCGCCCACCCGGATCCCGCGGCGCCCCACCTTGTCCTCGTACGCGGGCCCGATGCCGCGGCTCGTGGTGCCGATCTTCCGGCTCCGCGCGCTCTCGGCGTCGAGCAGCTTGTGATACGGGAGGACGAAGTGGGCGCGGTCGCTGACCGTGAGCCGCCCGTCCATCGGGATGCCCCGATCCACCAGGGCGTCGATCTCGTGAAAGAGCGTTTCGGCGTCGAGCACCACGCCGTTGCCGATGACGCAACGCGTCCCCGGGTGCAGGATCCCGGCCGGAATCTGGTGCAGCACGAACTCGCCGCCCGGCGTATCCACCGTGTGCCCCGCGTTCGCCCCACCCTGGTAGCGCACCACCAGGTCGGCCCGCTCGGCGAGCGCGTCCACCACCTTGCCCTTCCCTTCGTCGCCCCACTGGGCGCCGACGACGACGAGGCAGTGGAGGTCGGGGGAGAACATCGCGCGCGGGGGGCGGTGGGCGGTCGGCGGGTGGTCGGCGGCGCGCGCGGCGCTACGCCGCGGCCTTGAGGCCCGCGGTCGCGAGCAGATCCGCCACCCGGCGGAGTTGGCGGGCATCGAGCGGCGCGAGGGGGCCGCGCACCGGACCGCCCGCCAGCCCCACGGCGTCCATCGCCGCCTTGACCCCCGGCACGCCCAGCTCGCCCACGATCTCGCGCGCCAGAGGGTTGAGCTGCTCCTGCAGCGCGCCGGCCGCGCGCCGGTCCTCGGCGCGGAAGGCGCGATACAGGGCGACGCAGCGCTCCGCCGCGAAGCACGCGACGGCCAGCACGCCGCCGTCCGCTCCCAGCTCCAGCGCCGGGTAGAACTGCGTGCCCGCCCCCACCAGTGCGCGCAGCCGCGGCGCCGCGGCGCGGTAGTTGGCCATCACCTTCAGGTCGCCGGACGACTCCTTGAAGCCGATCACACGCTCGTGGTCCGCCAGGGCGCGGATGACGCCGTCCTGCAGCATCACGTGCGTGTACTTCGGCATGTTGTACACGAGCACCGGCACGGGGCTGGCGTCCGCCACCCGCAGGTAGTGTTCGGTCAGCGCGGCGGGCGCCAGCGACGGGCCGAAGTACGCCGGCGGCCGCACCAGCACCGCGTCGGCGCCGGCCGCGGCGGCGGCCTCGCTCGCCTGCACCGTCGCGCGGGTGGATTCCGCCCCCGTGCCCGAGATCAGCCAGCGGTCCTCGGGCACCACGTCGCGCAGCCACTCCACGAGGCGGGCGCGCTCGGCGTCGTCGAGCAGCGGCCCCTCCCCGGTCGTGCCCGCCACCACGATCCCCTCCACGCCCGCCCGCAGCAGGTCCCGCGCCAGGGCGCGCAGGGCCACCGGCGCGACGTCGCCGGTCACCGGATCGAACGGCGTCGTCACCGGCACCAGCACGCCGTGGAGCGACTCGGGCGGCTTCACGACGGCAGCATGCTCGACAGGTCGTCGGTGAAGCCCTCGGGACGCTCCGGCTCCGGGGGCGCCGCCGCCGCGCCCGCCGCCGCCCCGCCCGGCACCTCCGCCGGCCCCTTCACGCGGGCCGTCATCCGCGACTTGCGGCGGAAGGTGCGTGCCTGCAGCTCGAAGTCCGAGGGGTTCGAGGAATTGGCCACCGCCGTCTCGTAGTCCACGACGTCCTGCGCGACCAGCTCCATGAGGTGCTGGTCGAACGTCTGCATGCCGTACTGCTCGCGGCCCTCGGCGATGAAATCCCGGATCTCCGCCGTGCGGTTGCGGTCGAGGATCAGGTCCCGGATCGTCGCGGTCACGATCATGATCTCCAGCGCCGCCACCCGTCCGTGCCCGTCCCGGCGCCGCAGCAGGCGCTGCGATACCACCGCGTGCAGCGAGTCGGCCAGCCGCACGCGCACGATCTCCTGCTCCTCGGGCGGGAACATCGCGATGATGCGGCTGATGGTCGTCGTGGCGTCGGGCGTGTGCAGCGTCGACACGAGCAGGTGCCCCGTCTCCGCCGCCTTCATCGCCGTGTCGATGGTCTCCGGGTCGCGCATCTCGCCGATCAGGATCACGTCGGGATCCTGGCGCAGCGCGGCCCGCAGCCCGCTGCGGAACCCCTCGGTGTCGGTGCCGACCTCGCGCTGGGTCAGCGAGCAGCTGACGTCGCGGTGCAGGAACTCGATCGGATTCTCGAGCGTGATGATGTGCTTCTGCTGCGAGCGGTTGATGGAGTCGATCATCGCCGCCATCGTCGAGCTCTTGCCGCTGCCCGTCACCCCCGTGACCAGGATCATGCCCCGCTCCGCCGCCGCGACCGTGGCCAGCACCGGCGGCAGGTGCAGCGACTCGAACGTCGGCACCTCGAACGGAATGACCCGCATGACGATCATGAACGAGGACCGCTGCCGCAGGATGTTCACCCGGAAGCGCCCGACGCCGGGAGCGCCCCACGAGCAGTCGTAGTCCTGGATGCGGTCGATCCGCGCCTTGTCCTCGGCGTTCGGGATGAACTGCAGCGCGATGGCCTTGGTCTGCTCCGGGGTCAGCCGCTGCTTCGTCAGCGGCACGAGCTTGCCGTCAATGCGGGCGCGGAACACGTCGCCGGCCTTGATGTGCAGGTCGGACGCGCCGCGGTCCACCGCCGCCTTGATGATCTTCTCCATTCAGTACCCCGCCGCGAGGTCCACCGCGTTGCGCAGCTCCCGACCCTCCCGGTACCGCGCCCAGTTCTCCACCACCAGCGCCTGCTGGCGCTCCCAGTAGCGCGGCGAGACCGCCGCCGAGTGCGGGTGCACGAGCACGCGCTCGTGCGCCCAGAACGGGTGCTCCGGCGGGAGCGGCTCGCGCTCGAATACGTCCAGCGCGGCGCCCCGCACCCGGCCCGCGTCCAGCGCCGCGAGCAGCGCGGCGTCGTCCACGATCGCCCCGCGCGAGACGTTCACCACCACCGCACCCTCCGCGAGCCGCCCCAGCTGCTCCGCGCCGATCGCGCCCCGCGTGCCCGGCGTCAGCGGCGCCGTCACCACGAGGATCGCCGCGCCCTCCAGGGCCCAGTCCGCCTGGCCCGGCCCCACCGCGGCGACGCCGGGCAGGCCGCCCAGCGCCGGGCGCCGCCGCACCGCCCGCACCTCGGCCCCCAGCGCCGCCAGCCGTGCCGCCACCGCCCGGCCGATGCCCCCGAGCCCGTACACCGCCGCGCGGCTGCCCGCAATCTCACGCAGCCCGCACGGCACGCCCGTCAGGTCGTCCTTGGCCCAGCGGTGCCCGCGCTGCGCGCGGGCCGCCACGTCCATCCCGCGGAAGAAGTGCACCACCGCGCCCACGACCCATTCGGCGATCGGATCGGCGTGCACCCCCGCCGAGTTCGTCAGGACGACGCCGCCGGCCCGGAGCAGCGGCCCCACGCTCGCGCTCACCCCCGCCGCAGCCGAGTGCACCCAGCGCAGGGTTCCCGTGCCGGCCTCGAGCACCGCGGCGGGGATTCCCCACCCAATGTACACCTCGGCCCCGGCGGCCACAGCCACCGCTTCCGCCGAGCCCCCCGCGCCGTCGCCGTCGCTGTTCGTCGGCGCAGGCACCACGTCCACCCGCCACTCGGCCCCGCCCGCCGCCACGAGCGCCCGCACGAACCTCTCCGGCGGCCGCCACACCGGCCGCTGGGACTCGAGGTCCACGACGAGCCGCCGCGGCGCGGCCATCAGGCCGACGGTGACCGGGCGGCCGCCGCCGCTTCGGCCGGCGCAAAGCCCATGATCTCCCGCACGCTCGCCATCGTCGCCGCGGCGATCCGGCGGCAGCGCGCCGCGCCCTCGGCCAGCAGCTCCCGCACCCGCGCCGGCCGCGCCTGCAGCTCCGTCGCGCGCTCCCGGATGGGCGCGAGCGCCGCTATCATATTGTCCGCCAGCAGCCGCTTGCACTCCAGGCACCCCCACCCCGCCGTGCGGCACATGTGCGCGACGTGCTCGACCTGGGCCGGCGTGGAAAGCTGCTGGTGCAGGGCGTAGATGTTGCAGATCTCCGGCGTGCCAGGGTCCTTCTTCGTCTTGCGGGCCGGATCGGTCATGGCGGGCTTCAGCTTCTCCCAGATCGTGGCCGGCGCTTCCAGCACCCCGATGGTGTTGCCGAGGCTCTTGGACATCTTCGCCTTCCCGTCGAGCCCGACGATGCGCCGGGCCTGCGACAGGATCGGCTGCGGCTCGGGAAACAGCTCCACGCCGTAGCGCGCGTTCCAGCGGCGCGCGATCTCGCGCGCCAGCTCCAGGTGCTGGAGCTGGTCGTCGCCGACGGGCACGCGGTCCGCCTGGTAGAGCAGGATGTCGGCGGCCATGAGGATCGGGTAGTTCAGCAGCGCGGCCGGGACGGTCTCCTCGCGCGCGGACTTGTCCTTGAACTGCGTCATGCGCTCCAGCTCGCCGAGCGGCGTCACCGAGCCGAGAGCCCAGGCCAGCTCCGTGTGCTCGGGGACGTGCGACTGAACAAACAGCGCAGCCCGCTCCGGCTCGATGCCGGCCGCGAGGAGCCCGACCGCCATCTCGAACGTGCGCGGCGTCAGCTCGCGCGGCTCGTAGGACTGCGTGATTGCGTGCAGGTCCACGATGCTGTAGATGCATTCGTGGTCGGCCTGGAGGGCCACCCAGTTCCTGACCGCGCCGAGGTAGTTGCCGACGTGCAGCTCGCCCGAGGGCTGAATGCCGCTGAAGACCCTGTGCATGGGCGCAAGGTAAGGATGGCCGGGGGGCGTCGCAAGTGAACCCAGACGCGGGCCAACTGCTGGCGGCGGCGCAACTTGCGGCCGATCGCGCCGCCGCCTTCGTGCGGCGCGAGGAGGGTCGCTACGGACCCGACCACTGGACGGAGAAGGGCCGGGCCGACTTCGTCACCGAGGTGGACCGCGAGTCGGAGCGGCTCATCGCCCGCACCCTCGCCGACGCCGTGCCCGGAGGCTGGGTGCTCGGCGAGGAGCTGTCGCCGGACGCGTCGGCGGCGCCGATCCGGCGTCCCGGCCTGACGTGGGTCGTGGACCCGCTGGACGGGACCACCAACTTCCTCCACCGCTTCCCCTTCTACGCCATCTCCATTGGAGCACTCGTGGACGGCGAGCCCGTGGCGGCGGTCGTGCACCACGTGTCCGCGGGCATCCGCTATCGTGCGCTGGCGGGCGGCGGTGCGTGGCAGAACGACGTCCGGATGTCCGTCTCCGCGGTACGCGAGCCAAGGCAGGCGCTCATCGGAACCGGTTTCCCGTTCCGGCACGTCGAGGAGCTGCCGCGCTACCAGCGGCAGTTCGCGGCCGTAGCGTTCGCGGCCGGCGGGCTGCGGCGCCCCGGGTCCGCAGCGCTCGACCTGTGCGACGTGGCCGCCGGCCGTTTCGACGGCTTCTGGGAGCTGTCCCTGGCGCCGTGGGACGTGGCGGCGGGCATCCTGTTGATCCGCGAGGCCGGCGGCGTCGTGACCGGCCTCGAGGGCGAGCAGGACGTCGTCCGCCACGGCCCGATCGTTGCGGGCAATCCGGTGATCCACGCGTGGCTGCTGCGGCTGCTGAGCGCCGCGGCCGACACGCCCTCGCACCCGCACACCTTCGCTCCGCCTGCACCCTAGCCCCCAACCCCGAGCCCCGTTCATCCCATGCCACTGGTCGAATGCGTCCCCAACTTCAGCGAAGGCCGCAACGCCGCCCTGCTCGACGCGCTGCGCCAGGCCCTCACTTCCGTCCCCGGGGTCCGGCTGCTGGACGCTCAGGCCGATCCCAGCCACAACCGCTCCGTGTTCACCCTGGTGGCGCCGCCGGAGGCGGCGCTCGAGGCGGCGTTCCGCGGCATCAAGGTCGCGGCCGAGCGGATTGATCTTCGGGTGCACAAGGGCGAGCACCCGCGCATGGGCGCCGCCGACGTGGTGCCGTTCATCCCGCTGGCGGACGTGACGATGGACGACTGCGTGGCGCTGGCGAAGAAGCTGGGCGAGCGGGTGGGTGCCGAGCTGGCGAT
>Ga0335078_10007260_pt1 | contig 16433 bp, 13 predicted proteins | sample Lox_Sample_32_FD_206711 | JGI IMG/M metagenome (GOLD analysis project Ga0335078, IMG submission 206711) | Soil microbial communities from Loxahatchee National Wildlife Refuge, Florida, United States - Lox_Sample_3.2 | ecosystem: Environmental > Terrestrial > Soil > Wetlands | place: USA...
GCCCAGGCCCTTGAAGCCGACCTTCGCGGCCTCGGCGCATCGGTCGCGCCAGTCGAACAGGCTCCACTCGCGTCCGACATGGACCTCCACCGGCCCGCTCACCGTCCAGTACAGAGCCATCAGCTCGACGCCGCCCATGCTCGCTCCTCTCGTGTGAGAGCGACGGTAGCGCCGCCCACGGGAATCAGTCCAGTCGTACAGCGCAGGCGTTCTTGTGTATGCGCGCTCCGCCACCTGTACCGGGTCGAACCTGCGACCCGCGAGGCTCACCCGCCCGGACTTTGGCGCTCAGCTCCCGTATATATAAGGTTCATCGCCAAAGTCCTGACGCGGCATGTTTGGGAGGCCGTGGCCCGGGCGTCGGCGATGACAGCCCCGCGCCACTACGATCCGGGCCGTGCTGACCGGGCCGCTCAGAGCGCTCGCGCTGGCGCTGGCTCCTGTTCTCGTCACCGCCGCGCCGCCCGTCGCTCCCACGCGGACCGTCGTGATCGGCCATTCGGTCAAGGGCCGGCGAATCATCGCGATCGCGCGCGGACCGAACGACGCGCCGCGCAAGATCCTCGTGGTCGGATGCATTCACGGCAATGAGTGCGCCGGTCTCGCGATCATCTCCGCGCTCGAGCGGGCGCCGGTCGTCAAGGGCGTACAGCTGTGGCTGGTCCCCGAGATGAACCCCGACGGCACCGCCGCCGACACGCGCCAGAACGCCGACGGCGTCGATTTGAACCGCAACTTCCCCTACCAGTGGCAGCCGATCTCGGATGCCACCTACTACTCGGGGCCGCATCCGCTGTCCGAGCCCGAGACCCGAGCCGCGGTCGCGCTGATCCGGCGCATCAGGCCGGCGGTCACGATCTGGTACCACCAGCACCAGGACCTCGTCGACATGGCGGGTGGCGATCGCGGCGTCGCCCGGCGCTACGCCCAGCTCGCGCGCCTGCCGGCGACATGCCTGCCGTTTCTCCCGGGCACGGCGCCGGCGTGGTCCAATCACGCATTCCCGGGCACGACGGCGTTCGTGGTCGAGCTGCCGGCGGGGCCGGTTGGTCCGGCGGCCGTGGCCGACCACCTGCGCGCCGTCCGCGCGATGGAGCTCGGCGAGCGTTCAGGTTCGCGTACGAGCTGCGCACCGTTGCGGCGGCCCGTCCGCCGGGCCGCTCGTCCCCGCCGTCAGGCTGCGAGCGGCTCCGGGATCGATGCCGGCGCCGGCGCCGTCATCTCGTAGGCAACCTCGTCGAACTGCCGCGTCTGCTGCCAGAAGCGCCATGTGAAGTCGGGCCAGATCGTGCTGTTGCGGCCGTTGCGGTCGATGTACCAGCTCGCGCAGCCACCGGTGTTCCAAACGGTCCTCCCGAGGCGAGCCTGGACGTGCTCGTTGTAGGCGTCGAACGCGTCACGCCGGACCTCGATCCGGCTGGCGCCGCGGCGCGCCATCGCCTCCAGCGCGCCCGCCAGGTAGTTGAGCTGCGCCTCGATCATGAACACGATCGAGTTGTGGCCGAGTCCGGTGTTGGGCCCGACGAGCAGGAACAGATTCGGGAAGTCGGGCATCGCGGCGCCGCGGTAGGCCTGCGGACTGCCGTTCCAGGCATCGGACAGCGGGACGCCGTCGCGGCCGCGGATCACCTCGGAGAACGCTGTCTCGGTGACGTGGAAGCCGGTGGCGAAGATCACCGTGTCAACCTCGCGGACACTGCCGTCGGCGGCGACCACGCCGTCCGGGGCGAACGAGGTCACCCCACTCGTGACGACTTCGACGTTCGGCTGCGTGATCGCCGGATACCACTTGTTCGAGGGCAGGATGCGCTTGCACCCGATCACATAGTCCGGCGTGAGCTTCGCCCGCAGCGCCGCGTCGGGAACCTGCTTGGCCAGATGCCCTTCGGCCATCTTCTGGACCGTGTTCATCAGCTGCGGGCGGAACACCAGGCCGGGCACCAGCAGCTCGCGGCTGAGATACACCATCGTCCGCACGGTCCGCTGCGCGGCGGGCACGCGCCGGTAGAGGCGCCGCTCGAACTCCGTGATCGGCCGGTCGCGGTGGGGGACGACCCAAGGCGCGGTGCGCTGGAAGATCGTCAGCCGGTTGACCAGCGGCTGGATCTCGGGGACGGTCTGGATCGCCGACGCGCCCGTGCCCACCACGGCTACGTTGCGTCCGCTCAAATCTCGCGAGTGGTCCCAGTGGGCGGTGTGGAAGGCCACGCCGTGGAAGTCCTCGAACCCCGGCAGCGACGGAATCGAAGGCTCGCTCAAAGGCCCGGGGGCGCCGATCAGCAGTTGAGCGGTGAACGGACCGTCCGGCGTGTCGATCCGCCAGACCCCGTCGACCTGATCCCATTCGGCCGATCGAACCGGGCACGAAAACCGGATGTGATCGCGCACGCCGAAGCGATCGGAACAGTCGCGTAGGTACTCGCGGATCTCGGGTTGGAGCGGATACGTCCGGCTCCACTCCGAGTTGGGAGCGAACGAGTAGCTGTAGAGATGGGAGGGGATGTCGCACTGGCAGCCCGGGTAGGTGTTGGCCCACCAGGTGCCGCCGACCTCCGCGTCGCGTTCGAACACGACGAAGTCCGCCCTACCAGACTCCTTCAAGCGGATCGCCATGCCGAGGCCGCCGAACCCCGCGCCCACGATCGCCACTCGGAACTGCCGTTCAGCCGTCGTCATGTCGTCTCTCAAACACTATCGTAGAAACAGTCGTGTTCTTCAGTGTACGATGATGTTCCCATGAACGCGCCGCCCCAAACGGACATCCTCAACGTGCTCCCGCGCGGCCGCCACGCCGCGCCCCGGCCGGTCGTCCGCCACGCCCAGCGTACGCGCATGCTCGCGGCAATGGTGCAGGCGGTCGCGGACAAGGGCTATGCCCGGGTGGCCGTGGCCGACGTGATCGCGCGCGCCGGCGTGTCGCGCAAGACGTTCTACGAGCAGTTCGCGAACAAGGACGACTGCTTCCTCGCGGCCTACGACGCCACCGTCGACGAACTCCTGACCACGATCGACGATGCGCTCGAGGCGCTCGCGCCCGACTGGTTGGAGGCGCACCGCGCCGCCGTCCGCGCCTACCTGGAGTCGCTCGCCGCGAGCCCGCACTTCGCGAAGGCCTTCCTGATCGAGGTCCTCGGCGCGGGCCCCGAGGCCGTCAACCGGCGGGCCGCGGTCCAGGACCGGTTCGCCGCGCAACTCCGGGACGTCCACCGGCGGGCACGGCGGGACATCCCCGAGATCCCCGAGGTTCCGCCGCATACATTCCGCGCCGCGGTCGGCGCGGTCACCGAGCTGGTCACCGCCCACGTGCTCGAGCGGGGCGCGCAGACCCTGCCCGAGCTCGAGGACGCGATCCTCGACGTCCAGCTCGCGCTGCTCGTCGGACGCGAGGTCGCGCAAGCGCTCGCCGCCCGCTAGCCGGCGATCCCGTTGAGCGCGGCCGCGAGCTCGTCCGGCCGCGAGGCCCAGACGGCGTGGTCGGTGTCGATCTCGATCACCGGGTCACAGCCGGCGGTCTCGAGCATTCGGCGCTGGAGCGCCGGCTTGATCGCCCTGTCCTGCAGGCACATGACGTACGCGCGCGGGAGAGTGGCGAACGCGTCCGCCCCCGGGCCGCCGAGCGCCACCGGATCGGTGAACGGCACGACGGGTTGGCGGCCTCGGATCGATGCCGCCCAGGCTGCAGCTTGGTCGTCCGCGCAGTGACAGAGCGCCTCGCGCACGGCCTCGGACGGCATCGTCGCCACCGGCGGATCTCCCTCCACGACGAGGTTCGCCTGCACCGAATCGCCGGCAGCCTCAGGTAGCTGGGTCATGTCGATCAGGCTCATACCATCCCACGGCAGGAACGCCGCGACGTACACGAGCCGGGCAACCAGCGAAGGAGACCGCGCGGCCGCGTGCGTGATCACCATGCCGCCCATGCTGTGCCCGCCGAGCACCGCCGGCGGGCCGCCCGCCAGCACCTCGCAGACCCGATGCGCGTAGCGATCGAGCGTGACCTCCGCGACCGGGGTCGGGTCGCCGCCCTGGCCCGGCAGGTCGATCGCCTCGACGGTGTGACCCGCGGCGCGTAGGCCGGGAGCGACCCGGTCCCAGCACGCCGCCCGTCCGAACGCCCCGTGCACGAGCACGATACGAGCCATCACGCATCCTCCTTGATCATCAGTGTCAACTCTCGTGTCGAGGCGTGCGATCCTACTTGGGGGGCGATCTGGCGCGGTCTAGACTCTCCAGCGCTCGTGGCGGTTCACGAGCAAGGAGAGCTGAAGAGAGGGAGCAGATGGCTACAACCGCGCCGAAGGCTGGGGCATTCCCGAGCCCGTACGAGATCGAGCCCCCGGCCGGATGCGAGGGCTGGGAAGAGATGTACCCCTACTACGCGTTGTTCGACGAGCGGCGGCGCGAGATCGACGAGAACCGTTTCTGGTTCTGGAACTCGATGCATTTCCCGATGCCGATGCCGGCGTTCGACGTGATCTGCATCGACTCGCCCTACCAAGCGGTGGGGGCGTGGCAGAACCGTGTGTTCGCGGTGCCGCCCGCGATGGGGATCGACTACCGCTGCCTGAATGGCTACATCTATATCTCGGGCAACCCGGTGACCGACCCGGCCAAGATCGCCGAGCGGGCGGAGTTCTTCCAGAAGCGTGCCGGCCACTACTTCCAGAACTGGAGTGAGCTGTACGGCAAGTGGCGCGCGAAGATGGAGGCGCTGATCCGCGAGCTCGGCGAGCTCCGGGTCCCCGACCTCCCCGAGTACGAGCCCGACGAGGTCGCGTTCGGCGACGATCGCAACACCGCGTTCTATGAAGTTCTCGACGCCTACCCTCGCGCGCTGCGCCTGGGCGACCTGATGTGGCAGCACCACTTCGAGTTCCTGCTGCTCGGGTACGGCGCGTACGGGACGTTCGTCGAGTTCTGCAAGGGCCACCTCCCCGACATCCCCGATCAGCACATCGCGCAGATGGTCGCAGGCATCGACGTGCTGCTGTTCCGGCCCGACGCGGAACTGCGCCGTCTCGCGCGCCTGGCGATCGAGACCGGCGTCGACACCGCCTTCCAGCAGGACCGCTCGCCGGACGAGATCAACGCCGAGCTCGCGCAGAGCGACGCCGGCAAGCACTGGCTCGAGGAGCTCGAGAAGGTCAAGGACCCGTGGTTCAACATGGCCACCGGCGATGGCCTCTACCACTACTACCGCAGCTGGCTCGACGATCCGAGCATCCCGTACGCGTCGCTCATCGGGCACATCAGCGCGCTGGGCGCCGGCGAGCAGATCGACCGCCCGACCGAAGAGATCCGGCGCGAGCGCGAGCGGCTGGCCACGGAGTACGGCGCGCTGCTCGACGAGGGGTCGCGGACCAGCTTCAACGACCTCCTCAACCTGTCGCGGACGGTGTTCCCGTACGTCGAGGAGCACAAGTTCTTCTGCGACTACTGGTTCCTCACGCGCTGGTGGAACAAGATCCGCGAGTTCGGCGCGCTGCTGGCGCGCAGCGGGTTCCTCGAGGGCGCCGAGGACGTGTTCCAGCTCTCCCGCTACGAGGTGGCGAGCGCGCTCGACGAACTCGTCCTGACGTGGTCCACCGGCGGTGTGCCGCTCGGCCCCAAGCACTGGCCGCCGATCGTCGCCCGCCGCAAGGAGATCCTCGAGAGGCTCGGCGAGTGGGCGCCGCCGCCCGCGATCGGCGTCACCCCGGACGCCGTCACCGACCCGATGACGATCATGCTGTGGGGCGTGACGACCGAGCGCGTGCAGGAGTGGGCGCGCCAGCAGGACGGCGGCTCGGTCCTGAACGGCGCCGCCGCGTCGCCCGGCGTGATCGAGGGCCTCGCGCGCGTGGTCAGGTCGGTTGATCAGATCGGCGACGTGCGCGACGGCGAGATCCTCGTGTGCGGCAGCACCTCGCCGGCGTGGGCGCCGATCTTCTCCAAGATCAAGGCGACGGTCACCGACGTCGGCGGCGTGATGTCCCACGCGGCGATCGTCGCGCGCGAGTACGGGCTCCCGGCCGTCGTCGGCACGGGCCGCGCCACCGCCGCGATCCGCACCGGACAGACGATCAGGGTCGACGGTACCGAGGGGACGGTCACCGTTCTCGGGGCGCGGGAGTCGTAGTGCCGGACACCGCGGCCGGCGCCGAGTACATCCGGCCGTTGCGGCGGCTGAGCCGTGGCGACGAGCCTCGTTTCGGCGGCAAGAGCGCGAATCTCGGCGAGCTGCTCGCGGCCGACATCCCGGTGCCGCCCGGGTTCGCGATCTCGACCGTGGCGTTCCACGCATTCGTCGCCGAAGCCGGCCTCGAGGGCCGGATCGACGGCGCCCTCGCCAGAGTGACGGCCGGCGACCTCGAGGCGATCGCCAATGCCTCGCATGCGATCAGCGAGGCGATGCGGTTCGCGCCGGTTCCGGACGTGGTGCGCATCGAGGTGGAGCAGCACTACGCGCAGATCGGCCACGCTGCCGGGGTCGACTCGCCACCGGTGGCGGTGCGCTCGAGCGCGATCGGCGAGGACAGCGCGGACGCAACCTTCGCCGGTCAGCAGGAGACGTACCTGTGGGTCCGCGGGGTCCAGCACGTCTGCGACGCGGTGCGCGACTGCTGGGTCAGTCTGTACAGCCCGCCGGCGATCAGCTACCGCGCGCGCCTCGGCCGGCTCGAGGGGCCGCCCGCGATGGGGGTCACGGTGCAGCTGATGGTCGACGCCGAGGTCTCCGGGGTGATGTTCACCTGCAACCCGGTCAGCGGCGATCCGAGCATGGTGGCGGTCAACGCGAGCTGGGGCCTCGGGCTGGCGGTCGTCGGCGGCGAGGTCACCCCCGACGACTTTCTCGTCAGCAAGGTCACCGGCGAGGTCGTGCGCGAGCACGTGCACTCCAAGCACGTCGAGTACGCTCCCGACCCGACCGGCGGCGGCGCCGTGCGCGTCGCGGTCCCGCCCGAGCGCTCCGAGCGCGCGTGCCTCGATCTGGCTGCGCTGGCCCGGCTGGTCGAGGTCGGCAAGCGCGTCGAGCGCCACTTCGGCTCTCACCAGGACGTCGAGTGGGCGATCGCACGCGATGCCGAGGCGCTGTTCGTAGTCCAGGCGCGCCCGGTCACGGGGCTCGCGAAGAAGGCCGAGAAGCTCAAGCCGGCGTCGGCGATGTCGCTGATCATGGGCACGTTCGGTGCCGGACCGCGCAACGATTGACGATGCCGCTGAGCGACGAGGACATCCGCGAGATCCTGCGGATCATCGACGAGTCCGACGTCACCGAGCTCCGGATCCAGACCGACGGGTTCGCGCTGCATGTCGTGAAGGGAGCACGCACGCTCGACCCGGCCCTGGGACCGGCTCCGACCGAGCAGTCGCCCGCCCCGGCGACAGAACCGACCCCCGCGGCGAAACCGCCAGCCCGGGCCTCGGACGACGGCCTCGCCACGATCACCGCCCCGATGCTCGGCACCTTCTACCGCGCCGAGGCGCCCGGGAAGCGGCCGTTCGTCGAGGTCGGCCAACGAGTCGAACCCGACACGATCGTGTGCATCATCGAGGTCATGAAGATGATGAACTCGGTGACCGCCGGCGTGGTGGGGACGGTCGTCCAGATCTTCGCCGCCAACGCCGAGCTCGTCGAGTACGGCCAGCCGCTGTTCGAAGTCGAGCCCGCGTGAAGCGGATCAAGCGCGTGTTCGTCGCCAACCGCGGCGAGATCGCGCTGCGGATCGTGAACGCGTGCGAAGCGTTGGGGATCGAGACGGTCGTCGGCACCTCCGACGCCGACCGCGATGGGCTGGCGGCGTGCCGGGCCGATCGGGCGGTGTGCATCGGCCCCGCGCCGGCGTCCGAGAGCTACCTGCGCGACGACCTGGTCGTGCAGGCCGCGCTCGGCACGGGCTGCGACGCGATCCATCCCGGCTACGGGTTCCTGGCCGAGAGCCCAAAGCTCGCTGCCCGCGCACGCGACAACGGCCTCGTCTTCATCGGCCCGCCACCCGAGGTCATGGAGCTGAGCGGCGACAAGCTACGCGCGCGCGACGGGGCGGCCCGAGCCGGCGTACCCGTCCTCCCCGGTCAGGAGATCGGACCGGATCACGACGCCCACGAAGCCGCGGACCGGATCGGATATCCGCTACTGGTCAAGGCGGCCGGCGGCGGCGGCGGGCGCGGGATCAAGCTCGCCCGCGACCGCGACGAGCTCGACGACCTCCTGACCCTCGCGCGCAGCGAGGCGGCCGCGGCGTTCGGGGACGAGCGCGTGTACCTCGAGCGGTTCGTCTCGACCGCCCGCCACGTCGAGGTCCAGGTCGCGGCCGACGAGCACGGCTCGGTCGTGCACCTCGGCGAGCGCGACTGCTCGGTGCAGCGCCGCTACCAGAAGGTGGTCGAGGAGGCGCCCGCGCCAAACCTCGACCCCGCGACGCGCAACGCGCTCACCGCGGAGGCCGTCGCCTTCGCCACGGCGATCGGGTACCGCAATCTCGGGACCGTCGAGTTCGTCGTCGACGCCGACAGCGGCGAGCACTTCTTCCTCGAGATCAACTGCCGCATCCAGGTCGAGCACCCGGTCACCGAGGCGGTCACCGGCCGCGACCTGGTCGCGCTGCAACTCCACATCGCCGACGGTGAGCCGCTCGGCTTCGGCCAGAACGAGGTGGTGTTCGACGGCCACGCGATCGAGTGCCGGCTCAACGCCGAGGACGTCGCTCGGGGGTTCGTGCCGAGCCCGGGCACGTTGTCGCTGTTCGCGGTGCCCAACCACTCGCACCTCCGCGTCGACACGCACCTGTGCGCCGGCGCGGTGATCCCGCCCTATTACGACTCGCTGATGGCCAAGCTGATCGCACACGCCGAAGGCCGCGACGCGACGATCGACGTGCTGCTCGAGGCGCTCGAGGATCTCGACGTCGAGGGCGTCGAGACGAACCGCGCGCTGGTGATCAGCGTGCTCGCGCACGACGACTTCAGGCGCGGCGCGATCACCACCGACTGGCTGGAGCGGGCGATCGTATGAGCTCCCGGGGACGCGTGATCGGGGTCGTCGACACGAGCATGCGCGACGGCAACCAGAGCCTGTGGAGCGCGACGGGCCTGACCACCCCCGACGTGCTGGCGATCGCGCCGGCGATCGATCAGGTCGGCTACGAGGCGCTCGATTTCACCTCGAGCACTCATATGGCGGTGTCGGTCAGGTTCCACCGCGAGGATCCGTGGGAACGGATCAGGCTGATGAGCGCGGCCGCGCCGAACACGCCGCTCAGCATGATCACGCCGGGAATGCGCTTCATCGCGTGGGCGCCCGCCGAGGAGGACGTGATGGCGCTGGCGTTCAAGCTGGTGGCGCGCAACGGGATCAGGCGGCTCCAGATCGCCGACCCTTCCAACGACGTGCGGCGGCTGCGGCGCGTGGCCGACCTGGCGCGCCGGGCGGGGATCGAGCAGATCGTGATCGGGCTGACGTACTCGATCAGCGACGTCCACACCCACCGCTATTACGCCGAGCGCGCCGCGGCGCTGGCCGACTGCGCCCAGATGGATCGCCTCTACTTGAAGGATCCCGGCGGGTTGCTCACCCCGGACGCGGTGAGAGAGCTCGCTCCACACTTCGTCGCTGCCGCCGGCGAGCGGGTGGCCGAGCTCCACAGTCACTGCACGATCGGGCTCGCGCCGCTGGTCTACGTCGAGGGCGTAAAGGCGGGGTTCGAATTGGTGCACACGGCCTCGGGTGCGCTGTCGCGCGGCACCTCGCAACCCGAAGTCGTGAGCACGGTGCGGAACCTGGAGGCGACCGGCTACCGGACCCGACTCGACCTCGACGCTCAGAAGATCGTCTCGGACCACTTCGACGCGATCGCCCGCGCCAAGGGCCTGCCGCCCGGCGCGCCGCGCGAGTTCGACGCGGTCTACTACACCCACCAGCTCCCCGGCGGCATGGTGACGACCACGCGGCGGATGCTCGAGGAGCTCCGCCGCCCCGAGCTGTTCGACGCGGTGCTCGAAGAGGTGACGCGCGTCCGCGCCGAGATGGGATACCCGATCCTGGTCACGCCCGTCTCGCAGTTCGTCGCCAGCCAGGCGGCCCGCAACGTGATCGACGGCAAGCGGTGGGAGAACGTCTCCGACGAGACGATCCGCTACTTCCTCGGCCACTACGGCGACCCCGCCGCCCCGGTCGACCCGGCCGTCGCCGAGCGCGTGCTGGAACGCCCCCATGCGGCGAAGCTGCGCGGGCTGCACCCGGTCACCCTCGACGGCGCGCGCGAGCGGTTCGGCCCGCGGATCTCCGAGGAGGAATTGCTGCTCCGCCTGACGATGCCCGAGGAGCAGGTCGATGCGATGATGCAAGCGCGCAACCGACCGGCCCCGGCGCCGGCGGCCCGCCCCGGCCGCAGCCCGCTCGTCACCCTGCTCCACGAGCTCGCGCGCCGGCCCGCGGTCACCGAATTCACGCTCGCGAACAACGACGGCGGCGACACGGTGGTGTGGCGCCGTGCTTGACGGACTCCGCCTGGACGAGGTCCGGGGGTTCGTGTTCGACGTCGACGGCACGCTCGCCCACCGCGGCCCCGACGGTCGCGCCGAACCCCAGCCGGGTGCGGTCGAGGTTCTCGAGCGGATCCGCGCGTCGGGCCGGAAGCTCGTGCTGTTCACCAACGGCAGCCACATCCGCTCGGAGACGATGGCCCGCGCGCTGCGAGACGACGGCCTGCCGGTCGCCGACGACGAGATGCTGACGCCGGTCGAGAGCGCGATCACCTACATCCGCCGGCGCCACCGCGACCGCCCCGCTCTGTTGTTCGCCTCGGAGGTGATCCGCGAGCGGATGGCGGAAGCCGGCATCCCCGAGGCCATCGGCGAGGAGGCCGAGACCGTGTTCGTCGCCCATGTCGACGACGCCGACCTGGGCGAGCTCGAGCGCGCCGCGCGCGCGGTGCAGCGCGGCGCACCGCTCCTCACCGGCAGCTACGCCCGAGGCTACGCCGGCGCAAACGGGATCATCTACAGCCGCGGCGCGATGGTCACCGCCGGCATCGCCAAGGTGACCGGTGCTCGGCCAACGATCGTCGGCAAGCCTTCCCGCGCCGCCGTCGAGGAGATCCGCACCCGGCTCGGGATGCCGACCCACGAGGTCGCCGTGATCGGCGACGACGTCGGCATGGACATCGCGCTCGGCCGCATGGGCGGCTCGAAGACGGTCCTCGTTCGGAGCGGCATCACCGGCGCGGCATCGCTCGGCAAGCTGCCGGAAAACCGCAGGCCGCACGCGGTCATCGACCGGGTGGCCGACCTGCTGGATGTGCTGAAGTAGCTCAGGGTATGGCGACGACCGAGCAGCTCCCACCCGCCACCGTACTCGAACAGGCCGGGCTGACCGTCGAGCAGCTCTACGACGAGCTCACCGATCGCTGCACGAGGCCGGCTCGGCTCGAGGACCTGGTCTACGACGCCGCCGAGCGGGTTCCGGGGCTCGTGCCGACGCGCGCCGAGATCGAGGTCGAACGGACCCGCAAGCTCGCCGACAAGCAGGGCCTCGAGCTCGCGCAGGGGCTCCTGATCGCGGAGATGCTCAAGGACCCGCGGACCGGGCGCCACCTGGTCGAGTCGATGCTCCACCCGACGGGGCTCGCGCTCGAGCGGCTCGAGGAGCTGCGGAAGACCGGCAGCGTCGACCTCGGCCACGCCCGCGTCACCCGCCTGGGCCGCGCCGGCGTGCTCGAGCTGTGCAACCCGCGCCACCTGAACGCCGAGGACGGCAATACGCTGGCGAAAACGGAGGCCGCCGTCGACCTGGTCCTGCTCGATCCCGAGATCGAGATCGGCGTGTTTCGCGGTGGCGTGGTCGACCACCCCCGCTACGCCGGTGAACGGCCGTTCGGGGCCGGGATCAACCTGACCCACCTCTACCACGGCCGGATCGACTTCCTGTTCTACGTCGTTCGCGATCTGGGCTACGTCAACAAGCTCTTCCGCGGCCTGGCGGGCGTCGGCGAGAAGCTGTGGATCGCGGGGGTCGAGCAGTTCGCGATCGGCGGTGCCTGCCAGCTGCTGCACGTGATGGATCACGTGATCGCCGTGCGCGGCTCGCGCCTGTACCTCCCGGCGCGCAAGGAGGGCATCATCCCCGGCGCGTCAAACCTGCGCCTTCCCCGGTTCGTCGGCGACCGCGCCGCCCGCCAGGCGATCCTGTCCGGGCGCGAATGGACCGCGGGCGATCCCGACGCGAGCCTGATCTGCGACGAGATCGTGGAGGCGAATGAGATGGGCGCAGCGATCGACAACCGGATCGAAGCGCTCACGAGCTCTGGGCTCGTCAACGCCGCCGCCAACCGGGTGGCGATGCGGGTGGGGGAGGAGCCGGTCGACCTGTTCCGCGAGTACATGGCCACGTACGCCCGCGAGCAGGCGTACTGCCACCTGAGCCCGGCGCTCGTCCACAACCTCGAGCAGCACTGGAATGCCGACCGCCGCCGCCTCTGAACCGGCCAAGGCGCCGCCGTCAGGCGCCGCCGACCATCCCACGATCTGGGACGACGCCGCGGAGACGATGCCACGTGAGCGGCTCGCCGCGCTCCAACTCGAGCGCCTTCGCGAGACGGCCGCGCGCGTTCTGAACGGCCAGCCGCTCGGGGCGAAGAGGCTGGCGGAAGCCGGAATCGAAAGCCCGGCCGACATCAGCGAGCTCGACGACCTGGCCGGCATTCCCTTCGCCCACAAGAGCGATCTGCGCGAGCACTATCCGTTCGGCCTGCTGGCCGTTCCCCGCGAGGAGATCGTGCGCGTCCAGGCCTCGAGCGGCAGCCACGGCAAGCCGACAGTCGTCGGCTACACGCGCGCGGACCTCGAGACCTGGACCGAGCTGATGGCGCGGTCGATGACGATGGCCGGCGTCCGCCCCGGGATGCTGATCCACAACGCCAACGGGTACGGCCTGTTCACCGGTGGGCTCGGCTTCCACCAGGGGGGCGAGCGGATCGGCGCCACCGTGGTCCCGGTGTCGGGCGGCTTCACCGCACGCCAGGCGATGTTGCTACGCGATCTCGGCGCGCAGGTGCTCGTCGCCACCCCGTCGTACGCGCTCGTGATCGCCCAGGCGCTGGAGGAATCGGGCATCGACCCGGCCACGACCGCACTCGAGCTCGGACTGTTCGGCGGCGAGCCCTGGACCGAGGGCATGAGAGTCCAGATCGATCGCGCGCTCGGAATCACCGCGATCAACTTCTACGGACTGTCGGAGCTGTGCGGTCCGGGGGTGGCGACCGAGTGCCTGATCGCGCGCGACGGCCTCCACGTCCACGAGGACCACTTCCTCGTCGAGGTGATCGATCCGGTCGACGGGACTCCTGTCCCTCACGGGTACGACGGCGAGCTCGTGTTCACGACGCTCACCAAAGAGGCGCTCCCGCTGATCCGCTACCGCACCGGCGACCTCGGCGCGGTCACGATCGAACCCTGCGCGTGCGGGCGGACGACCGCGCGCCTGGTCCGCCTCGGCGGGCGCCGCGACGACATGATGATCATCCGCGGGGTCAACCTGTACCCGTCGCACATCGAGCAGATCATGCTGACCGTCGATGGCGTCGGGCCGCACTACCAGCTGATCCTCGAGCGCCCCGGCCCGATGGACGAGCTAACGCTCGTGTGCGAGCTGAGCACGCTCGATGGCGACCGCGACGGCGTGCGGCAAACGCTCGAAAAAAATCTCAAAGAAGGCACGGGCGTGCGGATCGCGGTGTCGGTGCTCGATCCCGGGACGGTGCCACGCAGCGAGGGCAAGGCCGTCCGGGTCGTCGACCGCCGTTAGTTCCTCAACGCACCGTGGCGCACGTCGCTCGGCGTGATCCCGTATGCGCGCTTGAACACGCGCGAGAAGTGCGCGGCGTCGCAGAATCCCCACCGGAACGCGATGTCGGTCACCGAGCCACCGTTTGGGCGCTGCAGGTCCTCGAGGCAGCGCGCCAGGCGCTCCGAGCGCACGAGCCCCGCCACCGACGCGTCGACGTCCTCGAACAGCGCGTGGAGCGCGCGCACCGAGATCGAGTACGCGCGCGCGATCGACGCCGGCCCGAGCTCCGGATCCTGCAGGTGGGTCCTCGCGTAGCGCCGGATCTCGGCCCGCATCGCCTCGCGCGCGGCGGCGCGGCTGGTGGGCAGGGACGGCTCGACCGCCGCCCGCAGGAGCTCGAGCGCGGCGTTGGCCGCGGCGAACCCGGCCGCCGGCTCGAGCTTGGCCTGCTCGAGCGCGAGCGCGTTCATGTACCGCACGAGAAGTCGCGCCGGGCCGTTGTCGCCGAGCGGCGGGAGCGCCCGCAGCTCGGCCAGCCGCGGGCACACGGCGAGCACGCGGTCGCGCGGGAACAGCAGCGTGCGCTTGTGAAATGCCTCGACGATCTCGACGTCGGTCGGTTGCTGTCCGTCCCACAGGACCACGTCGCCCGGCGTCAATGCCAGCCCGCGGGCGCCCTCCCGGACGGTCTCGACCCCCCGGCACACGAACTGGAACCCGAGGATGTTCTCGCACTTGGCCTGGAGGCTCATCACCGCGCGGCTCCGGTGGCCGAGGAACGGCGAGGCGGCGCAGTCGACGAGCATCAGGTCGCCGATCGGTCGGCGCGTCACGGTGCCGCGGAACTCAACCGGGGTGCGGTCGGTGGCGTGCACCTCGAACGCCAGGTGCGTCGCGGCCAGGATCTCCGACCACGAATCGAGTCTCTGCTTGATGTCGCCTCCGGCGACCCGCCAGCGCTCAACTGGCGCCACGTCCGTTGTGAGCGCCTGCACCACGAATCGATGCTATCGCGGCGAGCGCTCGGCGGCGATCGCGACGAACGCGTCCAGCGCGTGCGGGTCGGCGAGCGAGTCGCGGCTGGCGACCCGCTCGGAGGGCTCGCCGCGGAGGATCCGCTTGACCGGCGCCTCGAGCTTCTTGCCCGTGAGAGTTCGCGGGATCGCCGGCACCGAGACGATCTGGTCGGGCACGTGTCGCGGCGACAGCTCGCTCCGCAGCGCGCCGGCAATCCGGTCGCGAAGCGCGTCATCGAACTCGGCACCGTCAGCCGGGACCACGAACAGCAGCAGCTCGCCGGCGCCGCCGCCGGAGTCCTCGAGGTGCACGACGAGCGCGTCGACGACCTCCGGCACCTCCTCGACGACGGCGTAGAACTCGCCCGTGCCGAGGCGCACGCCGCCGCGGTTAAGCGTCGCGTCGGAGCGGCCGGTGATGACGGCGCTGCCGCGCTCGGTGAATTTGATCCAGTCGCCCTGGCGCCACACCCCGGGGTAGACGTCGAAGTACGCGGCTCGGTAGCGCCGGCCGTCCTCGTCTCCCCACAACGCGACCGGCATCGACGGCATCGGCTGGGTGATCACGAGCTCGCCCAGCTCGCCGATCACGTCGTTGCCCTGGCGGTCGAACGCATGCGCGTCGACGGCGAGGCACGGTCCGGTGATCTCGCCCTCGTACACGGGCTGCGCGAAGCTGCCCGACACCAGCCCGGTGCACACGTCGGTCCCGCCCGAGCCGTTGTTCAGCAGCATGTCGGGGCCGAGTTGCTCGTACGCGTACAGGTAGCCCTCGGACGGCAGCGGCGATCCCGCCGTGCACAGCATGCGGATGCTGCTCAGATCACAGTCGCGTCCGGGCTGGATGCCCGACTTGCGGCACGCCATCAGGTACGCCGGGGCGACCCCCATCACCGACGGCCGGAGCTCCTCGGCCAGCCGCCATTGCTCGAGCAGGTCGGGCCAGGCCGGGTCGCCGTCGAGCATCACGATCGACGAGCGAAGCTGCAGGCCGGCGACGAGCGCGTTCCACATCATCCACGCGGTCGTCGAGAACCACAGCAGGCGGCCGCCGGGCTTGAGATCCCAGCCGAGCCCCAGGTTCTTTCGGTGCTCGATCAGCTGGCCGCCGTGGCCGTGCACGATCGGCTTCGGCAGCCCGGTCGTGCCGGACGAGAACAGGACGTAGATGGGGTGGTCGAACGGGACCTGGTCGAACTCGAGCGGCGCGCTCTCCGCGGTCACCTCCTCCCAGGAGACCGAGTCCGGAATCCGGGCCTCCCCGAACGGCACGCCGATCACGTGCTCGATCGACGGGATCCGCCCCCGGATCGTCCCGACCTCGGCCCGCCGGTCGACGTACCGGTTGCGATAGCCGTACCCGCCGACGGTCATCAGCACGCGCGGCTCGATCTGCGCGAACCGGTCGACGACGCTGCGCGTGCCGAACTCGGGCGCGCACGTGGCCCAGATCGCGCCGAGGCTCGCGGTCGCGATGAAGCCGATCAGCGTCTCGGGGATGTTCGGCAGGTACGCGACCACGCGATCGCCCTTCTGGACGCCGAGGCGCTGGAGGCCCGCGCGGACCCGGCCGGCCTGCTCGATCAGCTCGCCGAAGGTCAGCTCGAGTGGCCCACGGGTCTGCGAGCGCGCCACCACCGCGACGCGATTGC
>Ga0335078_10007262_pt1 | contig 16432 bp, 9 predicted proteins | sample Lox_Sample_32_FD_206711 | JGI IMG/M metagenome (GOLD analysis project Ga0335078, IMG submission 206711) | Soil microbial communities from Loxahatchee National Wildlife Refuge, Florida, United States - Lox_Sample_3.2 | ecosystem: Environmental > Terrestrial > Soil > Wetlands | place: USA: Florida...
GCCCGTATGCTCGTAGATATCGGCGCGGCCGTCGATGAAGACTCTGTGCCGACCGTCCAGCGCCCAGATCAGATAGCCGCCGTAACCGTAGCTGTTGTACATGCGGCCCGGAATCGGGTGTGCGCGTATGTAGTCGACGGCTCTCGCCGGGAACTGACCTTCTACCAAGTCTTGGAGCCGATTCTCAGACGGGAAAAATCGGACGATGCCCGCGAGGGCGAGAAGAATAAGGATCGCGTTCAAGGTGTAGTGATCGATGCTGCGCTGGTAGGGTGGCACCCAACGTGACAGCAGCACGGCTAGCACCGGAGCACACACTGGAACAAAGAGCAGCAGGAATCGAGCGTGTAGACACGCCAGCACTACCCCGGCCGAGTACAGCACCATCTCTTCCAGCCGCCAGGTCACCTGGGCCGCTACCTGCCCCAGGAGCACAACCACGATCAGCGCCAGGAAGAGCTTCCCGCCCAGCATATTGAAAGGCATCGATTGCCACTCCTCCACATTGGCCACGTTGACGGGTTGCAAGAATGCCATATCGAGCGGATAAGCAGCCAGCCGTGTGCCGTAAGGCGTGAGCGTAATGGCGATGAGGCTGAGAAGAAACACCATAGACAAACGCAGGCGCTCGCCCGCTGTCCAGAGTTTGGATTGCAGCCCTCCCCAATGGAGGCGAACCAGGCCGCTGAGCCAGTAGACGCCCATCGCGAACAGGCCAACGATGAAGGTGCCATGTGTATTGACCCAGACCAGAAACAGCGGGGGCAGCAGCCACAGCGTCCCCATGCGCCCCTGGCGGAATCGTTCGAGTATGATCAGGGTCAAGATCAAGAAGAGGTAGCCAAGCATCTGAGGACGCACGCTGAAAGAAACGGAGGCCAGCGGCAAGACTACGGCGGTGGCCACGAAGGCTGCCTTGGCGTTGCGGCAACGCAGGGAAGCGAGCGCGTACAGCGCGAGCAAGACGCCGGCGCCAACGGCGAAATCGAACATCAGCAGTCCGCGTAACCCGGCTGCGCGCTGAAGCGCCGCCAACATCACGTCGCCCAGCCATTCATAAGCCATCCAGGGAGCGCCCGAAGCGGTGAAGGAGTAGGGATCCGAAGTTGGCCACCGGTGGGTGGAAAGGATGGTCGCGCCTGCCTTGATATGCCACCAGACGTCAGGGTCAACGGCGAATTTGCGCACCGAGACGAAGGCGGCGGCGACCAGCAGCGCCGCCATCATCGCGGGGAAGGAAATCGCTTCCTTCAGCCGCAGGGCCTTCCTGGCGGGTAGCTCCAAGCCGACGGGCCCAGTCAGCGCGTCAGAAGTCGACATCGCAATTCAACCTCGAGAAATTCAGCGGACGATCCGGCACAGGCCGGAACCCAGTGTCACGTGGCCCTCAATCGTCGAAAGCCGTCGAGAAACGCAAACGGCGCCCTCACACTGGCGATGCTCTCACCGACCTGAATGATCTTGTCGCTAGCGAGCTGACCGAGCAAGGTGCCGGCCTTCCTGAGATAGTCGATGCGCTCCGGAGCCAGGCCCATCACTCGCGCGCAAGTTCCGTCGACAGCCACGGGATCGTCTCCCATGACGAGGACGCCGCACGGCTTGGGCGTCCCCTGAATGGGGCCATTTCCTTCCATGCCCACGATGCCATCGACGATGGAAAAGTCGGGACGCACCGTCCCATTGATATCGAGGATCGCGCGGCTGATACCCGCCCAGTGCAGCACGTTCTTCGGCCAGCCATAGCAACAGCCTGGGACGATTCCGAACATGTTCTTCAGCGAGAGCGTCACGCCGACCCAGTGGTGCGTCTTCAGCTTGGGCATCGAGACGACGAAGTCCGCTCTGAGAACCGTTTTGGGGAGGTAGACCTTCTTCAGGTTCGAAGCGCGTGTTCGCAAGGAGACGGGCGCGACATCATCCAAGTTGAGGTCAACGAACACGCCGGACAGCGGCCCCATGAAGTCTCGCAAGCGAATGGTCTCAAGGATGGCCTCGGTGTCGCGCTCGTGCCCCGGTCCCTCGCCGACCCTTACTTCGCGAGCGCCAAGCCGTAAGAAGCATTCGCGCGCGGCACTTACGACCGCCGGATGCGTGTCGATCACGCCGGCCGGGTCAGGCTCCACAAAATTGGGCTTGAGCAACACACTCCTGGCGCGCACATCGAGGCCGAGTTCCTGAACGGTCTCGAAGATGACATCGGCCAGGCCGGCTTCGTAGCTCGCCACACGCCGAATCGCTACCCGCGAAGGGGACCGTGCGAATGGAGGTCGAAGGGTGCCGGCCTCAAGACTCATGTGCCAACACCCTTCTCCCCACGCTCACCCGACGCAAGGAGGACAAGCTTATCGCTCAGGGCTATCGCTGCCCAGGCAAACACCAACAAGCTATCGAGGAACTGATTTCGCTCGTACAGATCCCACAGTGCAGGCTCGAGCGGCGCCGCGGGCCGGCTGTAAGCCCTCAGGCACAGATAAGCCAGGCTCAGCGAGGCCGGGCCGCGAATTCCACCATACGCTTGTTGCAGCCAATCGAGGCTACATTGCTTTCCGGCGCTCGCTGCCCGATTTCGCAGGGCGAGCAGCGCCCACGCGGTTGTCCCCACACGAGGCTCGCCCGCCACACCATAGACCTGCGGATTGCCGCTGTTCCAGCCGCCACACGGACACATGCGGTCATAAAGCATGGCTTCGGCCAAGCGTCGGCGCCGTTCCGCGCCCGCAGGACGAAACTGAGGCGCAACGCAGTCGAACACAATCAGCGCATATGATGTCGGTTCCACCCAACTCGCGGTACCAGGCGTCCAGCTCCAGCCGCGCAGCGAGCTATCCTGCCGCACGATCGAGGAGGCGCCCAGTAACCGGGATCGCAACTGCCACCCGAGACTTCCCTCGCTAGGCCAGGCATCGACGAGCCAGTTTAGGCCTCGCGTGACCGCCGCCGGGCACTGATCTTGAACCTGTAGCGCCAGGCAGGCGAGCGAGGTGACCCAACAGCCGGCGCTTTGGCCCGCGAAGGGCGGCCAGGATCCATCGGGCAGTTGCGCCTGCCCGAGCCAGCGCAGCCCCCTCATCCTGACCTCGAAGTACGGCTCGTGCGCCGCCGAAGCCAGCGCCAACAGCGCCCAGCCTGTAGCCTCGACGCTGCTTTCGGCCTGCGGATGATAGCCCCAGCCGCCATCGGGGTTCTGGTGAGCGAGCAGGAAAGGAAGGCAGCAGGACGCTGCGAAGCCGGTGATGCCGGATACCGAACCTCGGCCCGAATCTTGATCGAGCCTCATGGCGACATGGCCTATGGTACTAGTCTACATCACGGCCGGACTCAACTTTTCGTCGGTCTCGGAATCGGACGGCGCGATCTCTTCCGACTGAATCTTGAGATCGTTGATCAAGCGATGCAGGTAACCGCGCGCCACGCTCAGCACGCGGGCCGTCTCAGCCTTGTTCCCCCCGCACTCGCGCAGGGTCCGGACAATCAGCCGCCGCTTGAACTCGCGAATCTCATCTTCATAAGAGTGCATCTCCGCCGGCGGCTCCATGCCGGTCTGCATGTTGGGAGGCAGGTCCCAAATCTCAATGGCGGGACCGTCCGCCAGGACTACGGCGCGCTGCACGACGTTCTCCAGCTCGCGAACGTTGCCCGGCCACGAATAGTCCTCGAGGGCTCGAATCGCCACCGGGGAGAGACTCTTCGCTTTGCTCCCGAACTCCCGGCTGAAACGCTCGACAAAGTGCTGGGCGAGCACGGCGATCTCCGCTCGCCGCTCGCGCAACGGCGGCAGGTGAAGCTGGATCACGTTGAGGCGGTAATAGAGGTCCTCGCGAAACTCTCCGCGCTTCACCATTTCGTCCAGGCTGCGATGGGTGGCGCAGATCAGTCGGATGTCGACGGTCAGGGACGAATTGCTTCCCAGCCGCTCAAAGGTCCGTTCCTGCAGCACGCGCAGGAGCTTGGCCTGAAGCCCCAACGGCAGGTCGCCAACCTCGTCCAGGAACAAGGTGCCTTCGTCGGCGACCTCGAACCTTCCGCGGCGGAGAGCGACCGCGCCCGTGAAAGCTCCTCTTTCGTGACCGAAAAGTTCGTCTTCTGCCAGATTTTCAGGCAGATTCGCACAGGAAAAGGGAACAAATTGAGCCGCGCTTCGCGCGCTCAGTCGATGGATGGCGCGCGCCAGCAAGCTCTTGCCGGTGCCCGTTTCGCCGGTGAGCAACACGGTGACGTCGCAGGGTGCCACCTTGCGCGCCAGAGCAAAGGTCCTCTGCATGTTCTCAGTGACCCCGATCAGCTCGTCGAGCCGGCCCGCGGGCGGCAGTTCCGACCTCAATTGCCGCAATTGCGCCTCGACCCGATGCAGCCGATGGGCGCGGCGCAGGAGCAAGCGCAGCTCCAGAATGTTGGGCGGATTGGACACGGCGTCGTAGGCGCCCTTTTCAATCAGGGTGCAAACCAGCATAGGATCGTCGTCTCCGAGCACGACGATAACCGGTGGATGCAGACTCGTCTGACGAAGCTGATCGAAGAAGTGCGTCAGGGCGGACTCCGCGTCAGAGCCGTTACTTGCGGCTCGCAAGTCCAGCAGCACTCCGTCACACGGCTTCGGCCGTCCTCGGAGGTTCTCAACGGCAGCGCCGTCGTGCACGTCTACCTCAAAGCCCGGCCCAAGGGCGCGGCCCACAACCTGGCCGAAGCCGGCATCGGGCGTATCGAACCAAACGTGAATGATCTCCTCTTCGCTCACAGTTGCGGCTGGTTCCTCAAGCTAACGAAGTGTACGTACTACATGCCCTTCTCCGAGGGTTCACCTCGGCGATACCTTAAGTAACATCGGCCTTGACGGTTGGCCGCTGGAGGATGCCGCTGTCGTTTTGAACGTCGCCATCCATCCTGGTGGCCTGCTACCGGACGGAAGCCGGCGTTACGGTCCAAGTGGCGCTAGCATATCGCAGCTCTCGAATTCCCTCCCGGCAGGGAGCCAATCTCCGTCAATCAGTCTGCCCTTAGCGAGCTAACTGGCTTATTTATCATCGCTATTCCCGGATGTAGGGCGATAAGTTCGATATCCGCGATGACTTACTGCGTCTCGAGAATTGGAGTGGAAGTTAACTTATGTGTTTTCAAATACATTCCCCCTTTTCTTGAATAAGTCTTTATAAACAGCCAGTTTAGCAGTTTAACTGACGCAGGGAGGAAAACTATCCCTTTATTTATCAAAGACATTCCAGCTTTTTCGCCTATTTTCATACACATTTTCAGCTTTCGGGCCATTCCAAAAATGGAAGCGCTTTATTATCAATAACATTCCAGCTTGACTTTTCATTTTTGGGTCCAAGCGAAGCCGTTCGGTAGTGTCTCAGTTTGACGTAGCGGCGGCTTCACGCCGCCACAATCCCTTGTACTGCAACAAAAAATGGCGCGCTAGACCCGCCGCTACATCGAACTGAGACATTGCTCGTTTCTCGCATGGTCCCGCTCTCAATCCAGCGCTCGCCCTTCGGCCGATCACCGATGAGACGACCCACAGTAGGCACAGCAGCATGGAAATCACTCACGGGGGCCCACCCGGCCGGCCGTTATTCGCGACACTGCCCGAAGCTACCTCCAGTTTGCAGTGCGTGGTGCGCTTATCGTCCCCGCCGGACTCAGGAGCCGATCGGCCCTATCTAGAGTAGGCTACTTATATGGGCACGACATCCAGCGAGGTCCGGCACTGCCTATGTTCTCCTCACGGTTCAAGCGTTTTACTCTTGGTATACTATACCGTTTATACTGTGCTGTCAATACCCCTGCGTTACTCAACCGTCTCGTCAATTTATCTGGCTGTCCGATTCGCGTTTCCCAGAGTTACGATTCACGAAGCCCGGCGGCCGGGCGCTATCCGAAAGGGAGATGGTCCCGCACTTTGGATAGGCATGCGCGCAAGAAACCAACCCTCAGGCAGAAGCAACCCGCTTGAAATGAATCGATTGCAGTTCACGCCCCAAAAGGTCGTTCGCGTGCTAATCCGCCGGCGTGGCCTCCAGGGCCGGAAAATGTGGTGCAGAGGCTGCGAGTGATGAGTTCCGAGTAACGATGTTGTCCGGCCACCGAGGCATCGGAGCCACGGGGCCAACGCAAGGTCAGGAGCCTCTTGGTGAAGACCGACGGTTTCACCATCACCGTCCGAAGGCCCGAAGGTCACTTACTTAACCTGGGTTCGAATGGGGGAGACATTCTGATGTTTCCATTGGACTCAACGGGCGAGATGGTCGGTCGAGCTCGCGTATTGATCGCTGACAACACGCAGATGGGTACGCAGCTCCTGGCGGAGGCACTTCGACGATCTGGCCGCTTTGCCGCGGTGGCCGTCGCCAGGGGCAGCGCGGACGTGATGGTTCTACTGGCGAAAGAGCCCATCGATGTCCTGCTGATCAGCAGCAACTTCGAAGGCGACGCCGCTTCGGGCGTTATGTTGGCCCGAGAGGTTTGCGCCATTCATTCGCGAATCAAAGTCGTCATGCTTCTGGCCAACTCTGAGCGCGAGTCGGTGGTGCAAGCCTTTCGGGCTGGCTGCCGTGGGGTTTTCGGCCGCGCCCAAGCGGTGAAAGATCTGATCAAGTGCCTCGCATGCGTGCATCGCGGCCAGATTTGGGCCAGCTCTCAAGAGCTGAGGTATCTTCTGGAGGCTCTACGCGAGCCCCGGCCTCTCCGGGTGGTTGAAGCGAACGGTATAGCGCTTCTCACGGCACGGGAGATGGTCGTGGTGCGGTGCGTTGCCGGCGGGCTCACGAACAAGGAGGTGGCCGCTGAGCTAGGCCTGAGCGAGCACACGGTCAAGAACTACCTGTTCCGGATCTTTCACAAGCTCGGCGTCTCCTCTCGCGTGGAGTTGATCTATTACGCTTTGAGTCAGGCCGCCGAGGCGTCGCGCGTAGCTTGACGATCGCGAGGATGGCCATCCGAGGCCTCGCGATCGGATCTTCAAGAGTCGTTGGTGGCTAGTGGGTGAATTTGACGCAGGGGCGGTCCTTATGCCCGCCCAAATGACAAAAGGGACTCGAAGTGGGCGGCTACAAGGGCCGCCCCTACGTCAAACCGACCCACTCAGATGCTGTCGAAGTGCAGCGAATTATCGCCCGTCGCCCTGGAGGGAGTCTGATTCTTCCGGAGGGAGTCTGATCAGAGGTTGACCGGCTCCTCGCTGCACTTCAACAACATCTTTCTTCCCCAGCGGTCCCACCCTCGCACTATCGCCCGAGTACTGCCCTCAGCCATCAGGCATCAGTCTTCGGCAAGAAGCACGCAGCGGAGTAGTGCCCCTGATCGCTGAACTGCTGATTGCTGTGTGCCATAGACCAGACGGATGTCAGGGAGCTGTCTACCTGCTGGCCTCCGCAGCGGCCAAGTCCCATCGCCGAGTCGGCGCTCCGCGGCGGCGGGTCCGGCTGGTGCAAGCAGGCCGATGGCGGTAGAGTATGAGTGGTAGAGAACGATGGATGACCTGAGCAGTCTCAGAATGGTCCGACGCGGAGAAAAAGGGCGGCACGGAGAGCTTTCGAGGCGGCATGGTGCTGAGCTAGGCGGGCAGACGAATCGGCAGCGCGGTCTTTCCATTTTACAATGAGTTTTGGCTCGCGGGACCCAATCCCACACTTCTGTCTCACATGAAGCCCCGTTACCAACTCCTCTTGTTGCTGGCCATTGGCGGCGTGTTGTTTTTCCTCGAGCTAGGCCGATTATCCCTCACTGAGCCGGATGAGGGACGCAACGCCGAAGTAGCGCGTGAGATGATCGTCATGCACGACTGGATCACGCCGCATTACGACAGCCTGCCTTATCTCGACAAGCCGGCCGTGTTCTTCTGGCTCGTGGCCGCATCATTTAGGCTCTTTGGTATTTCGGAGTGGGCTGCGCGCCTGCCCTCGGCGCTCGCGGCCCTGGCCACGATGGTGCTCGTATGGGTACTGGCGCGCGCGATGTTTGGCGACGGCTGCGCGCTCCGGGCCGCCGTTGTTTTCGCCTCCTGCCCTTTGGTACTGTTTTTCGCCCGCGTGGTCATCTTTGACATGACGCTCACCCTTCTCGTCACGGTTACGATGACGGCTTTCTGGTTGAGCCGGAATCCGGGACCCAGGCAGCATCTGCTTCAGTATGCGATGTTCGTTGCAGCCGGGATCGCCACTATCACCAAGGGTCCTGTGGGCTTTCTGCTGCCACTGCTGGGCATTCTGGCCTATGCCGCCGTCCAGCGGAGGTTCCAGGAGTTCAGGAGATTACTTTGGCCTCCCGGCCTGGCGCTCTTTCTTGCCGCCAGCCTGCCCTGGTTCATTGCGGTTTCGATTCGCAACCCGGGCTTTCCCCGCTACGCGTTTTGGGATGAGAGCCTGGTGCGCTTTGCAGGCGGTCACCTGCATCGCGGGGGGAGCATCCTCTACTATATTCCAGTGTTCCTCGTCGGCCTCCTGCCCTGGAGTCTTCTGCTGGTCTTTGCCAGTCTGAATCGCTTGCGCAGGTGGAGACACTTGAGGGACGAAAGCCACGCGCCGCAGGCCTTCCTGCTCTCGTGGGCAGTGACGATTTTCGTCTTCTTTTCGGTGTCGCACTCCAAGCTGCCCGCTTACTTCTTGCCGGCGGTTCCCGCCTTGGCGGTGCTCATGAGTAAGGTCTGGACGATCGACGTCGATCGAAGTGCTGCCTTCCGGCGCCCCGACTGGCTGACCGCCGGATTCGCGGCGCTGATCGCTCTTGGGCTGCTTCTGGCGGCGGTCCCGTCCTGGCTTCGGACCTCATACGCGACGAACATCGTGACCCCCAAGATCCATCCGGCCGTGTTACCGCTTCTCCCGGCCTCGATTCTGTATAGCGGACTCATCGTAGCAGCGCTGGGCATTCTCGGCCGCAACTTGGCCTCGCGCTCCCGCGGCCACCTTTCGACCGCCGGCTCGTTTGCCGTTTTCGCCCTTTCCATGCCGTTGCTCGCGGTGCGCTGGTGGCCAGCTCTTCGGGTGTACGCCCGCACCTCCAGCACGCGCAGCCTTGCCAACACGATCCTGCAGGGTCCGGAACGGGACCTCGAGCTATACTGCTACTATTACTTCCGCACCAGCTTGCCTTTTTACTTGCGGCGCCCGGTGGGACTCGTTTCCTCGGACGGCGACGAACTCACCAGCAACTACATCATCAGCCGCTGGCCGGCGGTAAGCGCCAACAGTCCTCCGGCTTCTGACCAGGGACCACCGCCGTTGTTTATCAATGGCGCCGAGTTGACCCGCCTTGGCAGCACGTCGACGGCTCCTTTCCTGGTTTTGGTTCAGAACAATGAGGTGGCCAATATCATCGGGGTAGGAGCGCCGTTAGAGCCGCTTTGGCAAGCATGGCGATATTCGGTCTGGCGCGTTTTGCCTGCAGGCAAGCCCAATGCGGCGCCCGCCGGCGCAGAGAATAACAGAAATATTGACTCCGCTCCCCGCCCTCGCTACAAGTGAAGAGGGCCCTTCTTTCGCCTGCCTGACTTCATGTGTGGAATTTGCGGTATTTTCAATCTGAAACTCGAGCCGCTCGCCTGCCCGCTGCGCATCACGGCCATGATGGCTCGGCTCGCCCATCGCGGCCCGGATAGCTCGGGTACGATCGAGAGGCCCTATCTCGCGTTCGGAATTCGCCGCCTCAAGATTATCGACCTTGAGACGGGCGATCAACCGCTTTCCAACGAATCGGGTGACGTCGGGCTGGTCTTCAACGGCGAGATTTACAACTTCCGTGAGCTGCGGAGACAGCTCGTTGAGCGCGGCCACCGTTTCCGCACCCATTCCGACGGCGAGGTCATTGTTCATCTGTTCGAAGAGAAGGGCCCGGACTGCGTTCAAGACCTGAACGGCATGTTTGCGATCGCCCTTTGGGATGACCGCGAGCGGCGGGTGCTCATCGCCCGCGACCGCGCTGGCGAGAAGCCACTTTATTATTGGCAGCATGGCGAGAATTTTCTGTTCGCCTCGGAGATCAAGTCCCTGTTCGAATGCCGGGAAGTCCCACGCCGGCCCGATTTTGAGGCCTGGACTCAGTACCTGCTCCACGGCTACATTCCCGCGCCGCGCACGGCCTTCGAAGGAATCAAAAAACTGCCCGCCGCGCACCGCATGGTGATTCAGGACGGCCGCGTCACAATTGAGCCTTATTGGCGGCTGGCGGATCATCTGCGCCCGCCGGGCGCCCCGGCGGTGAGCGGGAAGGAAGAGGCATCGATCGTGGCGGAGCTTCGGGAACGCGTGCGCCAGGCTGCAATTTCGCGCCTGCTCAGCGATGTGCCGCTGGGCGTCTTCCTGAGCGGCGGCGTCGACTCGTCGACGTTGGTCGCGCTCATGAGCGAGCTGGCGCCGGGACAAGTGAATAGTTTCTCCGTCTCGTTTGCCGAACGCAGCTTCAACGAACAGCCTTATTCAAGCCTGGTGGCCGCTCGCTTTCGGACGCGCCATCATACCCTCCAGGCCGATGCGGCGAATCTGCGCGAGGCGCTCGATATCATGACGGAGCAGTTGGACGAGCCGCTGGCTGACCCCGCCGTGCTGCCGACCTTCCTGATCTCGCGCTTTGCGCGATCGGAGATTACCGTGGCGCTGAGCGGCGAGGGTAGCGACGAGCTCTTCGGTGGTTATCCAACGTACCTGGGCGCGCGCGGTGCGGACTATTACCTGCGCGTTCCGGGGTGGATTCGCCGCGGCATCGTTGAGCCCATCGGCAGGAGCTTGGCGGTGTCGCCGGGCGCCGTGCCGCTGGGGCTCTTCTTGCGCCGGTTCCTGGCGCACGCCGATAAGCTTCCCGCTGAGCGCCACCTGACTTGGTTCGGGATGTTCGCGCCCGGCGAACTCGATCGTCTTCTCGCTCCCAGTTGGCCGGGCCCCAGGCCTGATGAAATGCTTTCGCGCCTCTGTTTGACACTGGGTCGAGGCGTGCGATTTGAAAACACCCTGGCGGAAGTCCTCTATCTCGACTTCAAAACCTATCTTGAGGACAACCTCCTGGTGAAGGTCGATCGTGCCAGCATGGCATGTTCGCTCGAGATGCGTACCCCGTTTCTCGACCATCGCCTCGTCGAGTTCGCCGCTGGACTTCCGTCCTCGCTGAAAGTGAGGCGCCTTCGTATGAAACATGTCCTGAAGAAAGCGGTTGAGCCCTGGCTGCCCCGGAAAATCGTGTACCGTCAGAAGCGCGGCTTCTCCGTTCCTATCGCCGGATGGATGCGCGGCGAATTGCGTCCACTGCTGGAGGAGAGGCTTCACCCTGATAAGCTCAAGCGCGAGGGTTGGTTCGAGCCGGCTTTCGTCCGTGGACTTCTCGATGAGCATTGGAGCGGGCGCTCCGACCATCGCAAGACCCTCTGGACGCTTCTCTGCTTCGAACTGTGGCACGACCGATGGATGAGCTGATAACGGGAGGAGATCAGTGACGACTTCTGCGGCGCCGCGGCGCGAGGCCTTTCGGCCGAGGGAGCGAGCCGTCATCACGCGTTGCCGCACGCCGCGCCAGGTCCAGAATTACTTGCGGGCGCTACCCTACAACTGGGAACAGGGCGGCGAAACACTCCGCACCTTTCGCGGCGTCGTGAAATACGGTGAAGCTCACTGCCTTGAAGCCGCGCTTGCGGCAGCGACCATCCTCGAACAGCACGGCTACCCGCCGCTGCTGCTCGATATTGAGTCCCAGGATAAGCTCGATCACGTGCTGTTTCTCTTTCGCCGCCACGGGCGCTGGGGCACGGTGGCGCGCTCGCGCGACGCGGGACTGCACGGCCGCAAACCTGTCTTTCGGACCCTCCGGCACCTGGTGATGAGCTACGCCGACCCTTACGTCGATGGCATGGGCCGCATCACCGGCTATGGCCTGGCGGATCTGCGTGCTCTGGTTCGCTGCGACTGGCGGCTTTCGGAGAAGAACGTGTGGGCCGTCGAGCGGGCTTTGATCCGAATGCCGCACTACACCTTGAAGACCTCCGATCGCCGCTACGAAGCCATCCTGCGCCGGTTCCGCGCCTTCCGCGACCAGTATCCCGACCGGCCCGCCACCTTCTATGAAGGGAAGGAGAACTGGCTCTAGAGGTCTGGATTGGGCAATATCTGAACAGGTGTGACAGATTTGCCGGCTTGAAATCCGAAATTGCGCTCTGAAATCCGAGGGTGCCTAGTCGGTTCGAGTTCGAAGACTCCACTGGCATACACAAGGCCATGTGCACGTCGGGCGCACGCCAGATGGACAGGCGGAACGTTGGGGCCGGGATGACAGACTTGTGGCGCGGGGGTTCCGCCTTACGAAAGTATGCATAAAACCCATGGTTTGGCGCGCCTTTGGGCACCCTACTATAATCTAAAATCTGGGGTGCTGTTCTGCCTGTCCCTAAGCCCCGGGATGCCGTCTCGCCATGCTTCGACGCCTGAGTCCGCTCTTTCCGTACCTCGCCCGCTACCGCAATCGCTACGTGGCGGGCCTTGTGACGCTGGCCATCGCCCAGCTTGTGGGCGTCACGATCCCGCTCATCATCAAGGCCGGCGTGGACGGCCTGGCGCGCGGCGCGGCCGCCAGAGCGCTCCTGCTCGACGCCGGCTTGATGCTGGCCGTGGCGCTCGCGAAGGCCGTGTTTCAATTCTGGATGCGATGGATTCTGATCGGCATCTCGCGTGACGTTGAATATGACCTGCGCAACGACCTTTTCGCCCACCTGGAAAAGCTCTCCCAGCGCTACTACAACGAGACCCGCACGGGAGACCTGATGTCCAAGCTCACCAATGATCTCAATGCCGTGCGCAACCTGGTGGGACCGGGCATCATGTATTCGGCCACGACGGTGGTGGTGGGAGCCGCCACGATCGCGCTGATGGTACACCTCGACTGGCGGCTGACATTGCTGGCGCTCATTCCTTTGCCCGTGGTTTCGGTCCTGGTGAAGATATTCGGCCAGAAGATTCACGACCATTTCGAGCAGATCCAGGGGCTCTATTCGCAGCTTACGGAGCGGGTGCGCGAGAACCTCTCGGGCGTCCGCGTGGTGCGGGCCTTCTGCCAGGAAGAGCCGGAAATGGCGCTCTTTGACTCCATGAACCAGGAGTTTGTGGAGAAGAACAAGGGTCTGATCTGGATTGCGAGTTTTCTCTGGCCCGTGCTGGCGCTGATGTTTTCCATCGCCTTCATGCTGATCCTGGTGGTCGGCGGACGCCACGTACTTGCAGGCAGCATCTCGCTCGGCACGCTGGCGGCCTTCAACATTTATATGATGTACCTGATCTGGCCCATCATCGCCCTCGGGTGGGTCACCAACCTCGTGCAACGCGGCTTGGCCTCGCTTGGCCGATTATGGCAGATCTTCTTTGCCCGGCCTGACATTGATGACCGCCACGTTTCGGCGGAACCTATCGGCACGATCCGCGGCGAGATCGAGTTCCGCAACCTGAACTTCGCTTATGATGGCCGCCCCGTCCTCAAGCATATCGACTTGCATATCCCTGCCGGACGGACCGTGGCCATCGTGGGCGAGACGGGCGCCGGGAAGTCAACCTTAGTGAATCTTATCCCGCGTTTGTGGGACGCGCCCGAGGGCAGCCTGCTGCTGGACGGCGTGCCCATCCAGCAAATTCGCCTGGCCACACTTCGCCAGCATATCGGCTTTGTACCGCAGGAGACCTTTCTCTTCAGCGATACGGTTCGCGAAAACGTGCGTTTCGGAGCGCCTGAAGCCGGCGAGGCTGAAGTGGAGCGCGCCACCGATATTGCCAATATTCTTCCCGAGATTCGTGGTTTTCCCAAGGGCATGGAGACCACCGTGGGCGAGCGTGGGCTAACCCTTTCCGGCGGCCAGAAGCAACGCACGGCCATCGCGCGCGCTCTGTTGCGTGACCCGAAAATTCTGATTCTCGACGACGCCCTCTCCAGCGTTGACACCGGTACCGAGGAAAAGATCCTTCAAGAGCTCTCCGGGGTGTTGACGGGGCGCACCACGATTCTGATCTCGCATCGCGTCTCCACCGTGCAGAACGCGGATGAGATCGTGGTGCTGCGCGACGGGGAGATCGTGGAGCGCGGCACGCACAACGAGTTGCTCGCCGCCGACGGCTACTATATGGAACTGTATCGTCGGCAGCTTATTGAAGAAGAGTTGGAACTGGAGGCGTAGGACTTTCAGTTGTCGGTTGTCAGTGATCCGTCGCCTTGAGTTCGTCGCCACTGGCTCCGAAGAGCGCACCGGCGTGGGCTGCTTAACTTAAGAAAGAGGTCGTGGAGGAGCTCAAGCCGCTCATAGACGAACTGAGCCTAACCTTAAACGCATATCTCCGTTCGATCGGTGAATTGGTGAAGAGGGATCAAGCACCCAAAAGTGGCCGAAGTGAATAGGGAGGCCGGTTCTGGCGACTACGAATAAGCTCGGGGACCAGCGGAAACTGACTACGCACCACGATCCACGAACCACGAACTGTCAGGCGGAGAACGGAAACTCTCGAGCAGGGAAACGAAAGAATGGCTGAGAGTCTACATGAAGAAGAAGTCCTCGGCAAGGCGTATGACTCCCGTCTGATGCGGCGGTTGCTCACCTATCTGCGTCCGTACACGCGAGTTGTGATCCTGGCGCTCATCGCCATCTTCTTTTACGGTTTGCTACAAGCGGTGCCGCCCTATCTGCTGAAGGTGGAAGTCGACCGTTATCTCGACCCTACCAGCCACGGCCGAGTCCCGAAGTTTCTTGCGAAGTTCCTCAGCCCCAATCCGGCCGTCGGCATCTTTCAGATTGCTTTCGCGCTCTTCCTGCCCAGCGTGCTGCTGACTTTCTTCCTCGAGTTCGGCCAGGATTTCGCGATGCAGTTCGTCGGACAAAAGGTGATGTACGACCTTCGCAAGCAAGTCTTTGGTCACTTGCAACGGCTCGAGCTGTCCTTTTATGACCGCAATCCCGTGGGGCGGCTCGTCACCCGCGTCACGACCGACGTGGACGTGATGAACGACCTTTTCGCCTCGGGCGTTGTCGCCATCTTTGGCGACTTGTTCACGCTACTCAGCATCGTGGCTATCATGCTGCAAGTGGAGTGGAGGCTGGCGCTGCTCACCTTCTCAGTGCTGCCCGCCATCGTCCTGGTCACCATGTGGTTCCGCAAAGCGGTGCGCGAGAGCTACCGGCGCATTCGCCTGGCCATCGCGCGCATCAACGCCTACTTGCAGGAACACATCACCGGCATGGCCGTACTGCAGCTTTTTAACCGCGAAGAACTCAGCTACCAGGAATTCGAGAAAATCAACCGCGTGCACATGGAGGCTTACAAGGACTCGATCCTGGCGTACGGCCTTTTCTATCCGGCGGTGGAATTCCTGGGCGTGATGGCCATCGCCAACATTCTTTATTGGGGCCGCCTGCTCAGTCTTCACGGCGCGGTCACGGTGGGCACCACCATCGCGTTCATCCAATACTCACAGCGGTTCTTCCGGCCCATCCAGGACATGAGCGACAAGTACAACATCCTGCAGGCGGCCATGGCGAGCGCGGAGCGCATCTTCAAACTGCTTGACACACCAGTGACCATCACCGATCCGGAAAGACCGGTGGAGCCCGCCAAGCCTGCAACGCTGGTTGAAAAGCATGACGAGCCGGCTATCGAGGCCCTGCTAACCGTTCATCCTGACGGCCAGGGCGGGAACGGCTATGACCCGGCCCTAGGCGCTCGCATCGAGTTTCGAAACGTGGGCTTCGCCTACGATGGCGTTCATAAAGTCGTGGAAGCCGTCTCCTTCACTATCGAACCCGGCGAAACGGTTGCGGTGGTAGGACATACCGGAGCCGGCAAGACTACGCTTTCGAGCCTGTTGCTGCGCTATTACGATGTGCAAGAGGGCCAGATCCTTCTGGACGGCGTCGACATCCGCCGGCTTCGCCTGGCCGACCTGCGTCGCAACTTCGGACTCGTGCTACAAGACTCGTTTCTGTTTTCCGGCACGATCGCTTCCAACATTCGCCTGGGCGCCGAGTGGATCAGCGACGCCGAGGTGCGTGAGGCCGCCCGCCACGTGAACGCCCTCGACTTCATCGAACAACTTCCGGGAGACTTCGAGGGGCCCGTGAAGGAGCGCGGCGTCACGCTTTCGGTGGGCCAAAAACAACTGCTCTGCTTCGCCCGCGCCCTCGCCTATCAGCCACGCATCCTCATCCTCGATGAAGCCACTTCCAGCATCGATCCGCAGACGGAGTACCTCATCCGGGAGGCCCTACATCGTCTGTTACAGAACCGCACAGCCTTGGTGATCGCGCACCGCCTCTCCACCATTCAGAACGCATCGAAAATTATCGTCATGCACAAGGGGCGGGTGCGCGAGATCGGCACTCACCAGGAGCTACTCGACCGGCGCGGTCTGTACTTTAAGCTCTACCAGTTGCAGTACAAAGACCAGGAAGTCGGCGCCTCCCGGCGCTGAATCTGAACCGAAGCCTCGG